>Ga0116189_1004043_pt1 | contig 10356 bp, 11 predicted proteins | sample AD_JPNTR3_MetaG_FD_89895 | JGI IMG/M metagenome (GOLD analysis project Ga0116189, IMG submission 89895) | Active sludge microbial communities of municipal wastewater-treating anaerobic digesters from Japan - AD_JPNTR3_MetaG | ecosystem: Engineered > Bioreactor > Anaerobic > Digestate | place... | reverse complement strand
CGAAAGAGTAGCTGGCAGCTGTCAGCTATCAGCTCTCAGCCGTCAGCTGTCAGCCAGATGCACGCCTCATGGCTCACAGCCCACAGCTCATAGCTCACAGCTCATAACTCACATTCCCCGGCTCACAGCCCACTGCCATCCATTGTCGCCTGACGTTTGTCTCCCGCTCTCCTGCCCCACAAGGGGCAGGAGTCAATAGCCGGGAGGCGTAAGCCCCCGGGGAGCGACGAAGCCCTATTCGTTTCGTCCCTTCTGTTTCATGGACCCCCGACAGGGGCGACAGACGCAACACGAGAACAGCTGTCAGCTCTCAGCCAGACGCACAGCGCATGGCTCCTCCAAGAAACAAGAAGCCGCGGGCTCGGGAACACAGAAGGCACAGCAGAACGCAGAGGGACATATTTACGGCATTGCCCTCTGTGTCCTCTGTGCCCTCTGCGGTGGATCTTCTGTTCTCTTCCGCTGGCCCCTGCGCGAATCCTATCCTCTGTCGGCGAGCAGCCAGGCGTCTGGCTCAGGGCTCAGAGCTCATAGCTTCTTGCTCCTCCGCCTTGGCCGGGTCGAACTTGTCCATCATGTACCGGATGGTCTCGGTCTTGTTGTCCACCTCGGTGAGCACGAGCTTGTAGCTCTGGCCCGAGTTGCTCTCGACCACCACGTAGGCGCCGGGAATGAAGCGCTTGACCTTCATGGTCGGCTTGCCGTCCACGCTGATCTCGATGAAGGCCTGAGGCGGCGGGTCGTCGGTGCTCTTGAGCCGCACGGCGATACCGTCCACCGTCGTCTGCTCGCGGGGCACGGCGGCATCGGTCAGGCTCAGCTTGCCGTCGAACACCGGCGCGACCGGGATCTCGATCTTCTGCATGGCTGCCGGCCGCGTGGTCACCGACAGCACACCCGGAACGGCCGGGCCGTCGGGCAGCGCGTCCAGACCGCTCGCCTGGGTGGATGGAATGCCCGGCACATCGCGGTTAATCCGCACGTCCAGCGTGCCGGGAACGGGCTCGCCGCCCGCAGCCGGCTGCGTGGTCGAAATGCTCACGGCCTGCGGCGGCGGAGCGTTCAGGAACACGTCGGCCAGCTCGGCATCGTCCGGCGAGAGCTTCTTGAGCTGCCGGAACGTCTGCTCGCCCAGATCACGCTGCTTGCTGAAGTGCCGGACGAAGCCCAGCACGACCAGGGCGTCGGCGTCCTGCGGATTGCGATCGAGATGATCCTCGAGGGCCCGCAACTGGTTCACGAAGTCCGCGGGCTTGGAATACCGCTCCCGCACGTCGAATACGGAATCGACGATGGGCGGGAAGAGGCTCACGCCCAGACGGATGCAGTCGGCCGCGTGTGAGTACTCGCCCTTGGCGAACCGGGCGATGCCGTTGGCCAGTGCGGCGTCGATGTTGTACGGATCGACCTGCACGACCTTCTCGAACTTGTCCGCGGCCTCGGCGTAGCGGCCTTCGCTGAAGTCGTTCGTGCCGCCGACCATCAGATCCTGCAATTCCTTGATCTGCTCGGGCGTCAGAGGCGGCAGTTCTTCACCCTGCTCAGCTCCCGGCTCGCCCGGCCGCTCGCCGCCGGCGGGCGCGGCAGCCTGAGGTTCGCCAGCCTGCGGTTCAAGCCCCTGCTGCTCAGCCGGTTGCTGATCGGCCGTTTGCGGTTCGACAGTCTGCGGCACAGCGGGAGCCGGAGCCGGCTCGCCGACCGCCGGCGCTTCCGCCGGAGGTTGGACCGGCCAGCCTGGAACGGCCGGTTGCGCGGGCATCACCTGTTGCGGCTCGGCCGGCAGTGACCGTGCTTCGACCCCGGACGGCCCTGCCGGAACCGGCGCGGGCTGAGCCTCGCCGGCCTGCGGAAGCGTCGTTTGCCCCTGCACGTGCACGTGGTTCTCGACATACACGTTGGGCGACGGCTGAGCCTGGGCAGGAGGCGCCTCGACATACTGCTGCGAAGGCTGCGCTTGCTGCTGCGGCTCACCCTGGTACTGCGGCGTCTGTTGAGCGTAGCCCGCGTCATACTCGTGGCCGTACGTCACTACGGGCGCTTCGACCTGGCCGCCCTGGGCCACATACGCGCTGGTCGTGGCATACTCGGTGGTCACCACTGCCGCGTCCGTATACTCCACCACCGGCTCGGGCACGTACGTGTACGTTGGCGTGGTCACCAACACGCTCGACACGTAGTACGTCGGATACACGGGGTATACCGGGTACAGCGGTGCGTAGTACGTGGGGTAATAAACCAACGGATACGTCGGATACGCATAGCAGCCGCGGTAGAAGCCGAACCCGAAGCTGAACCCGTGATGATGACCGTGATAATGGCCCCAGACTCCCGTGTAATAGGCCGGCCGGTAGACGTACGGCGTGAACCGCGTGAAGCAGCTCGCGTAGCCCGGCACGCCGAACCGCGGCCCACAGTAGCCGCGGGTGTAAGGGGCAATGGACGGGTATCGCGCGATAGACGGATACCGTGCAATCGACGGGTATCGCGCGATGGATGGATAGCGGGCAATCGAAGGATACCGCGAAATCGAGGGGGCCCGAGAAAGCGACGGATAGCGAGAGACAATCGACGGATAGCGTGAAATCGACGGGCTATAGCCCGGCCTCGTGACGCCTACAGGTCGCAGGGCCCCCGCGTTGCGGCTCACATCGGCGCTGCCGGGCCCGCGCGAGATGCCGGCCGTCGAGCGGTTGATGCTCGGGCTCGTGCCGCCGATGGCTCGCTCCGGCGAGAGCGTCCGGCCGCTCGGCTGCGAAATGCCGCCCGACGGCGTGCGGCTGATATTCGGACTGAGCCGGCTGCCCGTGCCCGGCGTCAGGCGAGTGGCAGCGTCGCCCTGGCCCGGCTGCCGTGCGCTCGGCAGGCTCGGACTGCGATCCAGCGTGGACGCGGAGGGCGAACGACTGATCGACGGCGTGCTCGGCCTGGCGATCGTCCCGGGCGAAGTCCGGGCCGTGCTGTCCGGGCGGGTCACGCCGGTCGACGGTGTCCGCCAAATCGAAGATGGTGCACGCGAGGCGTCGGAGGGCGTCCGATCGATCGAAGGCGCACTGTTACGAGGGATGCTCGCCGTGCCGGGCGTCCGCGAAATCGTGCCGGGACTGGTCCGCGAAGTGTCGCCCGCCCCGCGCCGGAACTCGTCGGCCAGCGACGGCGACCGGCTGATCGAGGGACTGGACGGAGTGCGCTGAACATCGGTGGATCGGCCAGACACGCTCGGCGTACCCGTGCTGCGAGCCGAAGGCGTGGCCGTCGAGCGGGAGATCGACGGCGTCCGATCGGCTGCGCTGAAGCGCGACTCACCCGAGCCCTGCGGCCGCACGATCTGCCCGTCCGGCCGGGTAAACGAAGGCGAACTCGAACGGCTGGGGCTCACCGGTGTGAACGACGGCCGCTCGGTCGAACGCTGAGTGGGCGTGTAGGACGGCCGCTGAATCGTCTGCGGCGAAGGCGTAAACGAAGGTCGATCAAATGACCGGGGAGTTGAGCTCACCGAAGGTGGCCGGCTCACCGAACTGGGCTGACGCGACGACGACGAGACCGACGGCGTCCGCACCACCGACGGCGCCAAGTGTTCGGAACGCGAGGTGATCGACGGTCGCGGCGAGATCGAAGGCGTCGAAGACCGGGAAGGCGCGCTGAACGAGGGCGTGCTGAAGCTCGGCGGGCTCACCGACCGGCTCGACCGCGAACCCATCGAGGGCAGCGACGGGCTCGAGCGACTAAATGACGGAGTCCCGCCGCCACGGCTTCCGAATGACGCACGAGGGCCGGATGAGCGCGAACTACTCCCGCCGGGCGAGCGAGAGACAGACGCACGCTGGGCCCACGCGTCCGTGGGCACCACCAATGCGAACACCGCCATCGCCAGACCGAGAATCCGAACGGCCAGTTGGGGTGAGAACATAGACCGACCTCGCTGTCGATTCGAAAGACGGTAACGATAGCGAGGCTACGCGGCAATTCTTTTCAGACGGTTAAATATTACGCCATTTTCACAATTAAAGCAAGGCAAATCAGCCGACAAAGGAAAGAACCGGCCATGTGTCGGCGCAGCCCTCGGCAGCGCGCACAAAGCGGCGGCGACGGATCGTGAGGCCCCAAGGACCTCCCGGAACCATCGCAACAACAGACCAGACATGAGCTTGAGACCAGGCAAGCGCTTGCCGCGACACGACGTCCGGAATTGAACGTCGCGCCAGGCACCGTGCGTTCGGCTCTGGGGCGGAGATCAACATGAAAGTGGAGCTGGGGTGGACTGAGGAAGGTGTCCTGACGCTGACCTGCTCGGGTCAGATGGGCTGGGACGCTCAGGACGAACTGGTCAAACCAACCGTCGAGGTTCTGGCGGACTGTGAGTCGCCCCGCGTGCTGATCATCCTGGAGTCGGTCGAGCTGATCACCAGCGCCGGTCTGGGCAGTCTACTACAGCTCCGAAAACTGGTCATCGAACGCGGCGGCGAACTGATTCTGGCGGCGCCCTCCCCCGCCGTGAATCAACTGTTTAAAACGGTCGGGCTGGAGCGACACGTCAAGATCGTCGCCACCGTCGAGGAGGCGATGGCCTTGTTCAGCCCGGCGTGATTCGATCCCAACCAAGAAAGCCGACCCGCGGTCCTGGGATTATGACGTTTGTGTTTTTTGGGTGTGAACGAAGATGAAGAAACTCATCGACATCGATCAACTGGCCACTGCGGAAGTGCCTGCCCCGGAAATCTGGAACCAACTGGTCGAAGCGGCCGTAGCCAGCCATGCCAGCGACATCCATATGGCCTGCCAAATTGATGGCGTTCATGTGGCACTGCGAGTCGATGGCGTGCTTCGCGAACAGGGTGTGCTGTTCCCCATGGAGGCCGGCTGGAGGCTCATCAATCACGTCAAGGTGATGGGCGAAATGGACCTTGGCGAGCGCCGCCGTCCGCAGAGCGGCCGAGCCCGCGTGCCCGTACTCGACCGGACCGTCGATCTGCGAATCTCCGCGCTGCCCACCAACCACGGCCAGGACTTGGTCGTCCGGGTGCTCGACGCGACCATCTCGCTGCTCGAGCTGGAACAACTGGGCATGCGCCGCCGCGAGCTCAATCGGGTCATGGGACTGCTCGCCTCTCCGAGCGGGCTGGTGCTCGTGACCGGCACCACGGGCGCGGGCAAAACCACCACGCTCTACGCCATGCTGAACCGGCTGAATGACGGCAGCCGCAAGATCATCACGCTCGAAAACCCGATCGAATACGACTTGCCGGGCATCAACCAGGCCCAGGTGAACTATCGGCTCGGCGTGGACTACACGACGCTCCTGCGAACGGTGCTGCAGCAGGACCCCGACGTGATCATGATCGGTGAGGTACGCGACGCCGAGACGGCACGGGCTGCGGTCCAGGCTGCCGTCACCGGACAGTTGGTGTTCGCCACGCTGCACGCGGTGGGTGCGGTCGGGGCCGTCGAGTCGCTCCTGAACCTCGGCGTGCATCGGCACTTCGTGGCTCGGTCGCTCCGCGGCGTGGTCGCTCAGAACCTCGTGCGACGAGTCTGCACGGCCTGCGCCCAGCGCATCAGCGAAACTGAGTCGGTCCTGCCGCTCGATGAAGTCAAGAGCTTGCTGGGTCCTGAAGATCGTCCCGCGCTGGCCATCGGCCGCGGATGCGACGCGTGCTATCACAGCGGCTATCGCGGACGGATGGGCTTGTTCGAAATCATGGTGGCCGACGAGACGTTGCGGCGGCTCATCGAAACCGGCGCGGGCACCCCGGCCCTTCGCCAGGCGGCCATCGCCGGCGGCATGATCCCCATCCAGCAGATGGGCAAGCTGGCGGCGTTCCTCGGCCAGACCACCGTCGAAGAACTCCTGCGGACGGTCCCCTGGGAAGAGACGGCCGACGCCGAAGAGCAACACCCGGCGGCACGCGGCGCCGCGCCGGCGACGTGAGCGCGTCGTACTTCCTTTCTTCCTTCGCTCGCCCTGTCACACTCTTTTGCCGCGGCGCGGCTTGCTCGCGGAGGCGGGCGACACCATGTCGCCACGTCATTCGCCCGCCTTGCGCCTTCCACGTCCGCGCCCGCTCACGCCTCCCGGGCCGCTTGGCACCGGCACGCCGGCGAGATACATTGAAGGCGCCGGCGAGGGCATCGGCCCTGAGCGGTTGAGCCGGCGAACGGAGCGTGACACCATGCCGACCAGATTCCTGTGGGCGCTGGGCGCCATCGTCGCCTTCAGCTTTGTGTTGAGCCGCCAGGATCGCAAGCGACGTCAGTCGGCGTGGAAGGGCGTGGTGACCGGCGTCCGGCATAAGCGGCCCTCGATCACGCGCGATGAAGACCGGCGCGACGACGACTGGGTGGTCGTTTCCTACCGAACCGATGAGGGAACCGACGGAAAACTCAAGCTCACTATGGCCAGCGTCCGTCAGTTCTTCGGCACCATCCAGGTCGGCGACCGGCTCATCAAACAGCAAGGCGACTATCTGCCCTACAAGCCCTCACCGGAGCTCGTCGAGACGAGCGACGCCGGACAGGCTTGAGGTCTGATCACGAAAGCGAAGTTGTTGAAAGGGGACACGATGAAATCGGCAGTGAAGTACAAGTGCGTGTGCGGCTACATTTCCGACGGCGATGAGGCTCCGGCCGTCTGCCCGAAGTGCGGGGCGCCGGCGGCGAAGTTTACCCGGCTGGACGACGCGGCCGCGAACCTGGTCGAGCGATCCCGGCGAACGAACATGCTCCATTGCCGCGTCATCGCCCTGGCCCGCGAGATCGAGGGGCTCTGCAAGGAAGGCATCGCCGACGAACTGGATCCCGGCTGCGTGGACGTGTTCCGCAAGACGCTGGCCGCCAGCTACGATATGATGAAGCTGTCCATGACCGAAATCCAGGGACACATGAACAAGGGCAAGTGGGGCTGATGCCCGCAGCCGCGCCGCCCGAGAATCGGTAGGCACCACACGGACTTCGCACGCGTCGCGGGCGTGAGTCCGGAAACAAACAGTGGAGACGGGGCCGGATCGCCGGTATGATTGAGTCTCCCGCAGGAAACCGGGAAAGTACACCACACGGAGCGAAACCCTGACATGATCGGCAAGAGACTGATCGCCGGATCGTTCGTGATTGCACTGGCCGGTTTGACCCCCATCTGGGCCGACGCGCCGACAACGCGGCCGGCGGCCTCGGTCAGTGACGACCCGAACTGGATCGGCCCCAAGTCCTGGCTCCGCCGCTTTACCATTCCGCCGTTCGTCTCCACGCCAAGGGGCATGGACGTGAAGGTGGCGACCACGCGGCCGGCTTCTGAAACCAACGGCGTCCCCAGATTCATCACCCGCCGCCGGACGAACACCGACAGCAGCGCCAGCTCGACGAGCACGACCAGCGAGCGCAAAGGGCGATACGCCAGATCGCAGGACAGCTACGGCAGCCGGTCAGGCCGTTACGAGCCAGCCGGCCGGTCCGAGCGGAGCAGCCGTCGGAGTCGCGACCGCGACCGCAATCGGTACTGAGGTATCTTCCCCTCTCGAGCCAACGCCGGCGGATGACGTTCGGTCCGCAGGCGAAGCTATTGCTTGACCATGCCCTAACAAACACCTAATATGCTTCTAGCGAGCCGGCCCGCGTTCGGCCGGCAGTTGAGGCGCGAGCGTTCGGTCCGGCGCGATGCGGACAGAATGCCCGGCCCAGCAGCCCCATCTTGGGCCTCGGCCATGAAGCGGATCAGCAACCCGCCCAATCCGTACGTCTCCCAGTACCACGAGTGGCTGGAAGAGCCGCCCGCCGCCGCGCCCGAGGTCTACGTCGAGCGGGCCCGGTCCATCCTGAGCGAAAACGACAGCCCCGACCTGTCCTTCCGCTGGAGTTGCAACCCCTATCGCGGCTGCCAGCACGCCTGTGCCTACTGTTACGCCCGGCCCACGCACGAGTACCTCGGCTTCGGCGCGGGAACCGATTTCGAAACGCGACTCATCGTCAAAGAGAACGCACCGGAACTGCTGCGCAAGGCGTTTTCGTCGCGACGATGGCAGCGGGAGCGAGTGGCGTTCAGCGGCGTCACCGATTGCTACCAGCCCTTGGAAGCGGTGTGGGAACTGACCCGCCGATGCCTCGAGGTCTGCCGCGAGTTTCGCAATCCGGCCTGCATCGTCACCAAATCGTACCTGATCCGGCGAGACGTCGAGTTGCTCGCGGCGATGGCCGCCGAAGGCCACGTCCACGTGTGCATGAGCATCGCCTTTGCCGACGCAAAGCTCTGCAAGCTGATCGAACCGCAAGCCCCCTCGCCCGAACGCCGCTTCGAGGCCATCCGCATCCTCGCCGAGGCGGGCGTGCCGGTGGGCGTGATGCTCGCCCCCGCCATCCCGGGCTTGACCGACACCGAGATCCCGGCCGTGCTCGACCGAGCGGCCGAATGCGGCGCGACCACCGCCCAGTTCACGCCGTTGCGCCTGCCGGGCAGCGTCGAAGCGGTCTTCCTCGAGCGGCTGGACGAGGCCATGCCCTTGCGTTCGCAGCGTGTCCGCAGCCGCATTCGCGACATCCGCGGCGGGGAACTGAACGATTCTCGCTTCAACTCGCGGATGACCGGCCAGGGGCAGTATTGGCAAGCCATCGAACAACTGTTCGAGATCGCCTGTCGCAAGCACGGGTTGAACGAGCCGCCCTGCGAATCGGACGCGGTTTGCCGTTCTGCCGCGGGTCCGTGCGAAAGACCTTCTCGGGGGGCGGGCATCTTGCCCGCCTCGGCCGGACGGGACGTCCATCCCGCGGGACGATCCACGCGCGGCGATGGACAGATGAGCTTGCCGTTCATGCTTGAGTGAGAGGCTGGGGACTGAGGGCTAGGGGCTGGGGAAGGCGGAGTGTTGCGGCACCGGCTTGGTGTGCACTCATTTCGCCAAGTGTCTCAAATACGACACTAAAAAATCGGAGGCACTGCGCTTGACAAACAAGGGTGACCGCCGGCCACTAGCGCGCGGGTGCGAGGTCGGCCGGCGGTCAGGTTGCTGTCCGGCTATGGCAGAACGAAATCGGTTTGTCTCCCGTTCAATGACTTGGCCTTTCGCAAGCGTGGACGCGAAGGCACGTCATCCATATCCGCCTCATACAGCGCGGACCAGGGCACGCCGGCCCGCTTGTACGCCTCGGCCGTGACCGGGCTCGGAGGTGGCGGGCAGCCGGTGATCCGCTTGAACATCCGGGTGTTGACGATGTGCACGTTCAAGTGGCCCGAATTGCTCAGATCCCATGTATCCACACCGTGCACGTCGAGATGGATCGTCTGCCGCGCGTACCCGACACCCAGTTCCGGATCGTCCATGTCCGGGCCAACCATCCAGTCCTCATCGTCATATTCCCACGACGGCGGCTTGTCCGGGAATCGCCCGGGCTTGGGCTCGAACACGACAATCCGGATCATCCCGCCGGCGGGATGCCCTGCCGACGCATGGCCTCGCCTCAGCGGAGCGGCCACGAACTGCCGCAGGCCGTCACCCGTATGGATGCCGGCTACCCAGGACTGAGCAGGCACCACGACGTAATCCTGCGGATGGGCCGAGAGAGTCTCGTTCCATTCGCCGCCGGATATCGCATTGATTCCTGCGATCCCGATCTTGACCGCATTGGGTTTCCATCGCCGTCCCGAGAAGCTGATCCACATGGCCTCGCGCTGGTACATCGGGATGAACACGCCGCCGCGGCCTCGCCAACTGGCCGGAACTCGGTCCGCATAGTCCGCGACGTGAAAGATGGGAAACTCGCCCAAGCCGGCGGGCAACGGGCACTCCCGTCCGTCATCCGGGATTCGGAGGGTCCGCATGAAACGGATGGTCACGCTCGCGTCGAAATGCAGCTCGCCGCCTCTGATGTCTACGTCCAGCACTCGCTACCTCCTTGCCCCGCGGGGGCGTTCGTGACTCAACGCCCATAGCTTGCCGCGCGGGGCCGACAATCCGTGTCGGGCCTAACACAGCCCAAAGGAGGTGAGTGAACCCGGGATTCGCTATCCCGGCCTGCGTCAGCCATTTACGACATGCGAACGGCAGGAACGAACCGACAAAAAAACGTGAGCACCGGCCATGTTAGGGTCCGGGGCCGTCGTAGCTATCAGCTATCAGCCATCAGCCACCAGTTATCAGCCATCGGTCTCCGAACGCACCCATGTCACGCGCGCGAGCGGCGGGCCTTGCGCCCGCCGTCTCCTTTCACATTCAGCATGCTCCCTACCACCCACGATGTCCCAAAAGCGTCACCCAAGCTAAGCATCCGTTTTCTTCTTCCGATCCCTCTTCTCCGAGGAGAACCAAGTCTGCACTCCCCAGGCCCCAGGCCCCAGGGCCCGGGTCCTCAGCCGAAAACGGCTGGCGGCCGCAGCGG
>Ga0116189_1004042_pt1 | contig 10356 bp, 7 predicted proteins | sample AD_JPNTR3_MetaG_FD_89895 | JGI IMG/M metagenome (GOLD analysis project Ga0116189, IMG submission 89895) | Active sludge microbial communities of municipal wastewater-treating anaerobic digesters from Japan - AD_JPNTR3_MetaG | ecosystem: Engineered > Bioreactor > Anaerobic > Digestate | place... | reverse complement strand
GGCGACATTCAAACCAAACAGGCCTTCGGCTCCTGCCAGCTCCATATCGAATGGGCCGCCCCCGAACTGGTTCAGGGCAAAGACCAGGGACGCGGCAACAGCGGCGTCTTTCTGATGGGCCTCTACGAAATTCAGATTCTCGATTCCTATCAGAACCCAACCTATGCCGACGGAATGGCCGGCGCCGTCTATAGTCAAAATCCCCCTCTCGTCAATGCCTGCCGCCAGCCCGGACAATGGCAGACCTACGACATCATCTTCCATGCTCCCCAATTCAAAGACGGCAAACTTACCCGCCCGGCCGACGTCACCGTCCTTCACAACGGTGTCCTTGTCCAGGATCACTGGATTCTGACCGGCCCGACCGCCTGGCAGAAGCGCCCGCCCTACTCCCCCCATCCCGACAAACTGCCCCTCTCTCTCCAGGACCATGGCAACCCCGTTCGCTTCCGCAACATCTGGCTCCGACCCCTCACCGAAGAATAAACAAACACTCTAAACAAACAGACATCAGAAAAGACTGACAAAAATATGAAATGCACGGAATTGAAGTTGCAGCCGGAACTCCTCAAAGGCCTGCAAAAAATCGGATACGAAGAACTAACCCCTATTCAGCAGCAGACACTCGAACCCATCCTCGCAGGCCGAGACCTCATCGCCAAAGCCCAGACAGGTTCCGGCAAAACGGCCGCCTGTGCCATCCCCATCCTCGAGAAAATCGACCCCGCCGCCAAAGAGATTCAGGCCCTCATCCTCGTCCCCACCCGCGAGCTGGCCATTCAATACGTCGAAGAGATCAGCAAGATTGCCCAGTTCACCCCCATTCAGGCCTTTGCCGTCTATGGCGGCTTTCCAATGGATATTCAGAAAGGCAAACTTGCCGACGGCGTCCACGTTCTCGTCGCCACCCCCGGCCGTCTCATCGACCTGCTCTACAACAGCCCCCTGACGCTCTCCCACGTCAAGACCCTCGTGCTGGATGAAGCCGACGAAATGCTCGACATGGGCTTCCTCCCCGATGTCGAGTTTGTCTTTTCCTGCCTCGTTCACGAACATCAGACCCTGCTGTTCAGTGCCACCATGCCGCCGGAAATCAAAACCCTCGCCCAGCGATACCTCAAAAACCCCGTCATCATCGAATTGAATACGGAAAACATCGCCCCCGAAACCCTCACCCACACCTTCTGCCAGGCCCGCGCCCATCATCGCCTCGAAGCACTCCTCGAATACCTTCGCACAAACAAGCCGCGCCAGGCCATCCTCTTCTGCAACAGCCGCCGCAGCAGCGAACAGTTATACAATCATTTGAAAAAACAACTCGACTCCGTCGAAATCATCCACGGCGGCCTCGACCAGGCCAGACGCACCAGTCTATTCCGCCGGTTCAAACGCCTCGACATCCGCTATATGATCGCCACCGACATCGCCAGCCGCGGATTAGATTTCAGCCACACTTCCCACGTCATCAACTACGACTTCCCCACCCACCCCGAATCCTACACCCATCGAACAGGCCGCACCGCCCGCATGGGCAGGGAAGGAGTCGCCCTCACCTTCTACACACCGCAGGAACTCCGCAAACTCCGCACCCTCATTCGTGTCAATCGCATCCAGCCCGTCTGGCTGGGCACCGAGCCGGACATCCAGGCGGCCCCCAAGGCCCGCCCCTCCCAGAAGCACAGCCGCAAAGACGCAGACCGCTCCGCCAAGCGCCCCCGCTCCGCCCGACGCCGACGCCGCGGACGCTCCGCAAGCACCCCCGCCGACCAAAACTGATTGCCTCCGCCCTCGCCAAATGGTAGGATATCCGCCGATGAACACCAGCAGCCAAATTCAATTCGCCGACTTCTTCGCCGAAGCCGCCTCGCGTCACCGGCAGATGCTGTCGGTCTTTGAACGGGACTGCCTCAAGCCCCTCGAGCAGGCCGGCCGACTCCTTGTTCAATGTATCGAAGCTGGCGGATGCATCTTCACCTGCGGAAACGGCGGCTCAGCCGCCGACGCCCAGCACGCCGCCGCAGAACTCGTCGGACGTTTCCGCCGACAGCGCAAAGGACTGCCCGCCGTCGCACTCACAACCGACACCTCCATCCTCACCTCCGTCGGCAACGACTACGGATTCGAAGAAGTCTTCAGCCGACAGGTCGAAGCCCTCGTCAAAAAAGGAGACATCCTCTGGGCATTTTCCACCAGCGGAACATCCCCCAACATCCTCAAAGCCGCACAAACCGCCAAAGATAAAGGGGCTGCCGTCCTCGCCTTTACAGGCCGCAGACAATCCCCCCTCGAAAAAATCTCAGACCTCTGCATCTGCATCGAAGGCCCCACCGCCGCCGTGCAGGAAGTCGGCCAGGTGGCCTATCACATCCTCTGCGATTGGGTCGAGGCCCACTTCACCCAGCCCCCGCAAGCCGGCTAATCGTCCCCATCCTTCCGCCCAAACCGCCCCCGCTCGCAGCAGGTCCGCCGTCTTTCCCCTCTCAGCCCGGCCGAACCGGTGCCACACAGAAAATATAAACCAGCGGCTCCGAGCCGGTATTCACAATATTATGTTCCGTATTCGGCGGGATATAGCAAACCTTCCCCTGCCCAACCGTCAGCCGCTCGTCCCCCGCATACGCCATACCCGCCCCCGACAGAAAAACAAGAACCTCCTCCCGCTCGCCGGTTGAATGAACCCCGCACGATGCACCCGCCTCCAGCCGCACACGCCCCGCCTTCATCCCCCAGGTCTCCGCAGGGTCCACAACACGCTGATACTCCCGCCCCCCATCCAATTCCTTCACAAAGGCCTTCTTCCCAGACATCATCATCTCCGCAGATGGTTCACATTCCCGCTGTCCACGCTTCATCATTCCCCCTTCATTCTTACCCCCTACCACGCCCGGCAGGATTCGAACCTGCGACCTACGGATTAGAAATCCGTTGCTCTATCCAGCTGAGCTACGGGCGCCTATGTCCCAACTCACCGTCCAAAATCACCGTCCCCGCTCATCGTTCCCGCTCACCGTTCCGGTTATTCTAAACCCACCCTCTCCCCGCGGTCAAGCACCAGCCCCCCGCCGCCGCTTTTCCGCCAGATACGCATTGATACCCGCCGCCGCAATCCGCCCCTGCCCCATCGCCAGAATCACCGTCGCCGACCCCAGCACAATATCCCCGCCCGCATACACCCCCTCCAGTGAAGTCCGGCAGTTTTCATCCACCTCGATATACCCCCACCGGTTAAACTTCAGCCCAGGCGTCGTCTGCTGCAGCAGCGGATTCGGCCCATTGCCAATCGCAACAATCGCCGTATCCGCCTCCAGCACAAACTCGCTGCCCGCAATCGGCACCGGCCGCCGACGCCCCGACTCATCCGGCTCCCCCAACTCATAACGCAAACACTCAACCCCCACCACCTGCCCCCGCTCATTCCCCAAAATCCGCTTCGGACTCTGCAGCAGCCGAAACTCCACCCCCTCTTCCTTGGCGTGATGCACTTCCTCCACCCGTGCCGGCATTTCCTTTTCGCTCCGCCGGTAAATCAGATACACCTTCTCCGCCCCCAGCCGAAGTGCCATCCGCGCCGCATCCATCGCCACATTCCCCCCGCCGAAAACCGCCACACGCCGACTGAGGGCTATCGGCGTATCCGCCCCCTCCCCAAACTGATATGCCTTCATCAGGTTCGCCCGCGTCAGATATTCATTAGCGCTGTAAACCCCCACCAGATGTTCCCCCTCAATCCCCAGAAACTTCGGCAGCCCCGCCCCAACCCCAATATAAACCGCATCAAACCCGTCTTCTTTCATCAATTGCTCAATCGTGCGCGTCCGACCCACAATAAAATTGCACACAATCCGCACCCCCATCTTCTCCAGCGTCTCAATCTCCTTCCGCACAATCGCCTTCGGCAGACGAAACTCCGGTATCCCGTACACCATCACCCCGCCCGGCTTATGAAACGCCTCAAAAATCGTCACCTCATGACCGCCGCGCCGCGTATCCGCCGCCGCCACAATCCCCCCAGGCCCCGACCCAATCACCGCCACCTTCTGACCGGTCGGCTCCCCCGCCTCCGGCACCGCCGCCGCCTCACCCGCACGGTCCGCCGCAAAACGCTCCAGCCGGCCGATCGAAACACTTTTCATCACATCCTTAAATCTCAGCCCTACCGTGCATTTCTCCTGGCACTGCACCTCCTGCGGACACACACGCCCGCACACCGCCGGCAGAAGAGAATACCCCTTAATGATTTCCAGCGCCTTCTGATACCGCCCCTCCGCAATCTCCCGGATAAAATCCCGAATCGGAATCCGCACCGGACAGCCCTCCACACAAGGCGCATTCGGACACTGAAGACATCGCAGCGCTTCCATCCGCGCCTGCTCTTCCGTATAGCCCAGAGCCACCTCATTCATATTGAACCGCCGAACCGCAGGGGACTGCTCAGGCATCTCCTGAGGAGGAATCGCAAAACGGTCCTTCGGCTTCAACTGGCCGGCACGATGCTTTTCCAGCAATTCTTTCAGAGTTTGAGATATCTCGCTCACGGCCTCTCTCCGGCTGTCTCCCGAATAAATTCAGGGATTGCTCGAACGGTCCAAACCAATCCGGCAGCGATGCTGCCGATACGCTTCATAGGCCTTCTGCTCAAGGTCTTTATAGGCCGCCAGACGCTTCATCATCAGGTCAAAATTCACCTGATGACCGTCAAACTCCGGCCCATCCACACACACAAACTGAGTCTTGCCCCCCACCTCCACCCGGCATCCCCCGCACATCCCCGTCCCGTCCACCATAATGGTATTCAGCGAAACCTGCGTCCGTATCCCAAACGGCCGCGTCGTCTCACAGCAGAACTTCATCATAATCGCCGGCCCGATCGCCATCACAAAATCCGGCTTTCTCTCGCGCCGGCACACCTCCGCAAGCGGCTCCGTCACCACCCCCTTGCGCCCGTACGAGCCGTCATCCGTCACCACAATCAGTTCATCACTCAGTTGCCGAAACTCTTCTTCCAGGATCAGAAGTTCCTTCGTCCGCGCCCCCAGAATGGCAATCACCGTATTGCCCGCCTCCTTCAGCGCCTTGGTTATCGGCAAAAGCGGCGCAACCCCAATCCCACCGCCCACGCAGACCGCCACCCCGAATCGTTCAACATGCGTCGGTTTCCCCAGCGGACCCGCCACATACCCCAAACAATCGCCCGCACTCATCTCCGCCAACTGGCTCGTCGTCTTCCCAACTCGCTGAAAAATCAGCCGAATCGTCCCCTTCTGCTCATCGCCGTCCACAATCGTCAGCGGGATCCGCTCCCCCCTCTCCTCGTCCGGTGAAACAATCACAAACTGGCCCGGCTTCCTCGCCTGGGCCACATACGGCGCACAAACATCCATCTCAAACACATTTTCGGACAACGGCTTTTTCGATACGATTTTGTACACGGCGCAGACCGTCAATTCCAATTCAATAATTATTTCTTATAGTGAATCAGGGTTAACCTTATAATCAACAGCCGTGGATTTTTCAAGACTTTTCGCGGAACCAATCCAAAAATGCCTCACAGCCCACCGGCTATCTCAATCACAAAACGTTCGATGGCCGCCGGAGCCGTGCTTCTTCCAGTTTTAATCAAATAATCCATTTCCCCCAACTGTCCCAGCACTTGACCCAGCTGTTTCAGCGTAAACGGCCTCAATTGCTCAAAAAAACGCTCCTGCATCTTATCCCACACACCAACCTTCCGGGCCGCCGCCGATTCCGAAACCCCCTTCTCAAGCAGGGCCTTCGCCTCAAAAAGACGGCGAAAATGATACGAAAACGCCCCAACTACCGTATAGTCAGCCGACTTATCCGATTCAAACATAGCCCGAAGCCGACGCAGCGCCTCACCCGGCGACTTCTTCATCAGCGAATCAAGCACATCAAACGCCCCAAAAGTCCGGCTGCTGCCGGCAAGGGTCTGAACATGCTCAGGCGTTATCGTCGGCTGCTCGCCGGCATACACCGCCAGCTTCTCCAATTCGCTGCAAATCCGGCCGGGCTCCTCTCCAACCAATTCCACCAGCAGCTGCGCAGCCGGAAACGTCAGTTTCTTGCCGAAATGACTCTCACAATACGCACACGCAAATCGAGGCAGTTCCCACGACTTCGGCTGAGCAACTTCAATCAATCCTCCCAGTTTGACCGCCAGTTTCGTCAGACGCGTTCGGCTGTCCGCCTTCCCGGTCGTCAGAATCAATACCCCCGTAGGACTCGGATTTTCAAGATACTCTTCAAGGACAGACCGGTGCTTGGAAAGAAACTCCTCCGCATTCTGAATCAGCACCACCCGCCGTTTCGCCAGAAAAGGAACCGTCCGCAACTCATCAAGAATCTCTGAAATCGAACCCAGCTCCTCCTCACGCGGCTGCCAGAACGCCAGCTGCTTTTCCTCCTCGCTCAGCAGCCGGTCCACCAGACGACCTGTCTCCTGCGACCGCAAAAACGGGTCCTCCCCGGCAATCAGGTAAAACGGGCTTACCGCCGCTGCCGATGCAGCTCGTTTGGCGCTCATCCTTCATTCATCCTCAGATGCTTGTTCAGACCCTTCCGACTCGGACTCCTGTCCATTTTCCGACGCCAGACGGGCTGCCGCCACCAGTTTGTCCCCTTCCTTCAGGGTAATCATCCGAACCCCTGCCGTATTGCGGCCGATTTCCCGAACCTGCTCCAGACCCGTCCGAATCATCATCCCGTTGGCCGTAATCAGCATCAGTTCATCGTCATCATGAACGGTCTTCAGCGCAACCACCTTGCCGTTCCGCTCTGTCGTCTTCATATTAATCAGCCCCAGACCCCCGCGGTTTTGCGGACGGTATTCCTCAATCGGTGTACGTTTACCGTACCCATTCTCACAAATTGTCAGCAGCGAACTGTTCGGCTCAGCAATCACCAAATCCACCACTTCATCCCCCGGACGAAGACGAATCCCCTGTACGCCGCGGCTGACACGCCCCATCGAACGAACCTGGCTTTCCGGAAACCGAATCGCCATCCCCTCCCGCGTACCCAGAATAATTTCATCTTCCCCGCTGGTAATCGCCGCCCCGATCAAATCATCGTCTTCATCCAGTTTAATCGCAATAACCCCGCTCGAACGCGGATTGCCGTAAGCCGACAGCACCGTCTTTTTCACCAGACCCTTCCGCGTCGCCATCACCAGCTGACGCGTATCATCAAAAGTCCGAACATTCAGAATCGACGCAATCTTTTCATCCGGCCCCAGATGAAGCAGATTCACCAGATTCCGTCCCTTGCTCTGACGGGACATCTCCGGAATATGATACACCTTCAGCCAGTGGCAAATCCCCCGATTGGTAAAGAACAGAAGATAATCATGCGTGGACGCCGTAAACAAATGCTCGATAAAATCCCCCTCTTTTGTATCCGAAGCAATAATCCCCTTGCCGCCCCGGCCCTGCTTGCGGTACGCATCAATCGGACTGCGTTTGATATAGCCGCCATGGCTGATCATCACCAGCGTCTCTTCCTCGGCAATCAAATCCTCCAGTTCTGGCTCGTCCGCCTCTTCTGTAATAATCTCCGTACGGCGTTTGTCCTTATATCTTTCCTTCAGTTCGTACAAATCTTCCCGAATCACATCCAGCTGAAGATTCCGGTTGGCCAGCAGTGCTTCATAATCAGCAATCTTTTCCGATAACTCCGCATATTCCTTCGCCAGTTTTTCAATCTCCAGTCCCGTCAGACGCTGCAATTGCATCGTCAGAATCGCATCCGCCTGCGGACCCGTCAGAAACTGGTCCTGCCGGCTCCGCTCGTTCACAAACGCCGCCGGAAGTATTTTCTTCAGGGTCTCCGACTCAGACAGGCGAAGCGGCTTGCGCATCAGGTTCTGCTTGGCGGTCGGAGCATCCGCAGACGCCTTAATCAGCGCAATAATCTCATCAATATCGCTGACCGCCAGAATCAGACCTTCCAGAATATGCGCACGGTTGCGGCACTTCCGAAGCAGAAACCGCGTCCGGCGGCGAATCACCGTCAGCCGATGGCTGATGAACAGTTTGAGCATCTGCTTGATGTTCAGCGTTTCCGGACGATTATTCACCAGCGCAACATTATTAACGGCAAACGTCGTCTGCAGCGGCGTGTACCGGTACAGTTTGTTCAGGACTACCTGGCTGTCCGCATCTTTCTTCAGTTCAATGACAATCCGCATCCCCTTGCGGTCCGACTCATCACGAAGGTCGGCTATTTCATCAATCGTCCCGGTATGAACACACTCCGCAATCTTCGCAACCACATTCGAGCGAACCACCATATACGGAATTTCCGTAACGATAATCCGCGTCCTGCCTTTCGACGTCGTCTCAATATGGGAGCGGCAGCGCACCTTCAGATGACCGCGCCCCGTCACATAAGCATCCAGAATCCCCTTCCGGCCGCAGATAATCCCCCCCGTCGGAAAATCAGGCCCCGGCAGTTTCTCCAGAATATCCTTAAACCCGCAATCCGGGTCATCAATCATCAGCAGCAGGGCATCGCAAACCTCCCCTACATGATGCGGCGGAATATTCGTCGCCATCCCAACCGCAATCCCGCTGGCACCGTTGACCAGAAGATTCGGAAATTTCGACGGCAGAACAACCGGCTCCATCCGCGTCTCATCATAGTTCGGAACAAAATCCACCGTCTCCAGCTTCAGGTCCTCGAGCATATCCATCGCCGCCTGCGTCAGACGGGCCTCCGTATAACGCATCGCCGCCGGAGGGTCGGCATCAATACTCCCAAAGTTACCCTGCGGGTCCACCAGCAGAACCCGCATATTCCAGTCCTGGCCCATCCGAACCAGCGTCCCGTACGTCGCCTGATCCCCATGCGGGTGATAATTGCCGCTCGTATCGCCGACAATCTTGGCGCATTTGCGGTGCTTCGAACGAGGACCCAGGTTCAAATCATTCATTGCAACCAGAATCCGCCGCTGAGACGGCTTCAGACCGTCACGCACATCCGGCAGAGCACGGGAAACAATCACGCTCATCGCATAATTCAGATAAGACGTCTTCAGCTCATCCAGAATCTGCTTTTCTTCAAATTGTTCCTGAGAATCCGTTGGTTTTGTTTCTTCCATAACAATCCTTTTTCCTGAAGGTCCTTCCGCAGAAGGCCGGGCTTTTTAGAAACAAGGATTGTACCCCAAATCAAGAACCTCGTCAACGGTTCTTCTCCAGGGATTTTTACCGGCAGGCAAATCTTAACACCTTATAAAGAAAAAACTTACAGAAGTTTAAGACAGAAAACCTCCCTCAGCCCCTCACCGGCCCCCCGCCAGCCGGCCCACCCCCCCAAAAAACCAGATTAGACCTTCTTATTTTGAAGCACCGTCTTCAGCAGTCCCATAAACAGCGGATGCGGACGCAGCGGCCGGCTCGTCAGCTCCGGATGGGCCTGAGTAGCCAGAAAATACGGATGGTCGGGAAGTTCCAGTATCTGCATAATCGGCTGCTTCGGCGCCTTCCCCGAAAAAACAAGACCCCCCTTCTCAAGAATCTCCACATACCGAGGGGCCACCTCATACCGATGACGAAACCGCATCCGAACCGCAGAGGCCCGCCCGAACAGCTCCCACGCCTTCGTATTCGGCTTAAGTTCTACATCCTGCCCCCCCAGACGCATATTGCCCCCCAACCCCTCAATCTCTTTCTGCTCCGGCAGAATATCAATAACCGGCTCTGGACATTTTGGCTCTACTTCTGTCGTATTGGCCTTCTTCAGACCGCAAACATGCCGGGCAAACTCTATCACCGCCGCCTGAAACCCAAGACAAATCCCAAGATAGGGAAGGCCGTTCTCCCGTGCATATCGAACACACGCAATCTTCCCCTCAATCCCGCGTACCCCAAATCCGCCGGGAACAATAATCCCGTCCACACCAGCCAGCTGTTCCTTGACATTTTCCTCCGTCACCGTCCCTGTATCAATCCATTTGATGTGAACCTTGCACCCCAGATGAATCCCGCAATGCTCCAGAGCATTCAAAATCGACGCATAACTGTCCCGCACCGACGTATATTTGCCCGTAATACCGATAGTTACCTCTTTGCTTTCCCGACCTATCTTCTCCGTAAAATCGCACCATCTCCCCCATTCCTTCCGCTCATACCCCAGATTGATCCGCTCCTCGATTTTCAGCATCCGAATCACTTCAAAATCCAGCCCGCACTCCCGCAGCATCGCAGGAATAGCATAAACACTGCCGGAATCATGCATGCTCACCACCCGCTCCATCGGCACATTCCCGAACAGACTCATTTTCTGGCGGGCCTGCTCACGCACCGGCTTTTCAGACCGGCAAACAAGAATATCCGGCTG
>Ga0116189_1004032_pt1 | contig 10371 bp, 15 predicted proteins | sample AD_JPNTR3_MetaG_FD_89895 | JGI IMG/M metagenome (GOLD analysis project Ga0116189, IMG submission 89895) | Active sludge microbial communities of municipal wastewater-treating anaerobic digesters from Japan - AD_JPNTR3_MetaG | ecosystem: Engineered > Bioreactor > Anaerobic > Digestate | place... | reverse complement strand
GTGCGTCATTACGCATGATGCTGCGCTCGATCGAGAGGTGTCGCTTAAAAAGAGCTTTGGCCACATTGGCGATGAGCACTTTACGCTTGGTATAAATGGTAAGAATTCAGAATTTCATGCAGCAATGGGATTAGCGATACTGCCTTATATGCAACAGAACATCGCTGAACGCAAAATGCTCTCCGAGACCTATGATGAAGCGCTGAAAGCCCTTCCAATCACAAGGCCAAAATTGCCTGAAGGGCTAGAATATAATTATGCCTATTATCCGGTGCTGTTTGAGAATGAAGAGACTCTATTAAAAGTTGTCGAAAACCTGAAGAAGAATGACATAATCCCGAGAAGGTATTTTTGGCCGTCATTAGAAACAATAACTTATATCAGATCCAAATCTAGATGCAATATCTCTGATGATGTTTCGTCGCGTATCCTGTGTCTCCCTTTATATAATAATATGGCTATTGAGGATAGCATAAACATTATAAATATCTCTAAGAACTCTATCTAGAAATTATTTCACTAGCAATATAAATGTCAATAATTGCTTGTTATTGAAGACAAGATAATTGATTGTACTTCTTGGACTGCAAGAGGATTAGTTCTTTCTCTATTAATAATAAGGTCGGCTTATGATTGGAATTGATATTATTGATATTAGAAGATTTCATAATTATAAGAATAGTGAGCTTCTAAATATTCTGTCAAAGCGCATATTAGGAAATATTACGCTCCCAAAGAATAATTTTGCTGATGAGATTTCAATAGCAAGAATATTTGCAATTAAAGAGGCAATAATTAAAGCTTCATCCGGAAGAATTCCGTTTGGGGATATTTCTTTGATAGGGTTTGATAATGCAGAGAATAGCGTTTTCCATGCAACATACGAATGTAAGAATGAGAAGTTGAATTTCAAAGTTTCTTCATGTACCTCAGGGGATTATGTGCTTGCTATAGCTATTCTTGAGAGCTAAATTGCGAAAAATTCAGAATGAATGAATTAATAAATCTTTATTCTTATTTTACTTAACTATATAAGGAAAAAAAGCTTATGATAAATATTATTATTATATCTGCCGGCAATTTTGGTCGTGAAGTATACACTTGGATGAATCAAGCTATTGCCTGCGGAGAAGAGTGGAGGATTAAGGGGTTCCTAGACGATAGAACTGATATACTTATGCATCATGCCTACGATGTGCCAGTACTAAGTTCGGTTGCTGACTATGAGCCCTGCAAAAACGATCTTTTTATTTGCGCAATTGGTGATGTGAAGAAAAAAAAGAAGTACTGCGAGATAATATATAAAAAGGGTGGAGGGTTTGCAACGCTAATACATCCAACTGCCATTATTGGACCAAATGTGAGGATAGGAGAGGGTTCAATTATCGGTCCATTGACGCAACTGTCATGTGAAATAGAATTAGGAAAGCAAGTATCTGTCGGTCCTTTCAGTGGGGTAGCGCATGATGTCCGAATAGGCGATTACGTACAAATGAGCAGCCACTGTGCGCTAAACGGAAACGTAGCCATAGGTTCTGAGGTCTTTCTTGGATGTGGTGCAATTGTCATTCCCGGCATCACAATAGGTGATGGTGCTTTTATAGGAGCCGGTAGTGTTGTCATACGGAAAGTTGAGCCTGGGTATAAGGTATTTGGGAATCCAGCTCGTATAATAGGCAGAGTAGAAGAGTGAACTTAGGGCTCGAATCAAAGCGTTAATGTTATGAGTATAAGTAGGGACTATGATGATGCAATCAGATAATCTATCGCCTATGGACTTACATGCGAGGCGAATCCTTATTACTGGTGCAGCCTCTGGAATAGGGGCGGCAACAGCCCTACTATTGAACTAGCTGCATGCACAGGTTATTTGCGTTGATAGTAATCAAAGTGGGTTAGAAAAACTTGTTTCATCAGTTGATTATCCAAGGCTAGTTTCAAAAGTTTTTGATCTTAGAGATTTGGTTGAAATACCATCTTTACTTGAGGCTATAGTCTTAGAATTTGGGCCGCTTGATGGTCTAGTGCATGCGGCTGGAATAAGTGCCACCTTGCCGCTCAGGGCCTTAACTCCGGATTTCTGGCGTGATGTCTTCTTGCTCAATACAGAGGCTGGCATAGTCCTAGCTAAGGCGTTTCAAAATAAGAAGATTTATGCAGGACCACGAGGATCTATAGTCTTCGTCTCCTCCGTAATGAGTCTTGTTGGTGAAAAGGCAAATGTTGCATATTCAATGAGCAAGGGGGCGATTACAAGTGCGTCGAGATCTATGGCTTTGGAACTTGCTCCAAAGGGCATACGCGTAAATTCTGTCGCTCCTGGTTTTGTCAGGACACCAATCTATGAAAGAGCAGAAAGCCTGTGGACGTTGGAGCAGAAGGAAGCTGTCGAAGCTATGCATCCGCTCGGAATTGGAAAGTCAGACGATGTTGCAAATGCTATAGCATTCCTATTGAGCGACGCGGCCTTATGGATAACAGGAACGGTTATGGTGGTCGATTGTGGCTATATAGCACACTGAGGGCTATGGGAGGGGACTACTGAATGCCAAACAATGTTGATTTTTGTCTTATAACTGGTGCATCGTCAGGAATTGGAAGAGAGTTAGCAATTAGTTTGTCCAAAGATAATTTGCTAATACTTAATGGACGAAATGTTGTGCGCCTAGAAGAAACAAAACAGGCATGCCACAACGCTCAAGAGCACATAATTTGGCCCTACGACCTTACAAATGTATCCAATATTGATAAATCGTTGGAAGAATTTCTATTCAAACAAGAAATAAGGGTAAGTAGATTTGTTCATTGTGCTGGGATCTTGGATATTATTCCTGTTCGCATGATTACGAATGAAAATCTACTAACAGTTTTGAATGTCAATTTTATCTCAGCGGCGATGATAACTACTTGTTTAGTTAAGAAAAAGGTCAATGAGCATTTCCTAAAATCAATTGTCTTTGTGTCAAGTATAGCTAGTGAGTTTGGCGCCAAAGGATTTGCTGCATATTCTGCAAGTAAAGGTGCTCTCGACTCCTATATGCGATCAGCTGCAGTGGAACTTGCGCCTCGCGTTCGCGCAAATTCCGTCCTCCCAGGGGGTGTTGTGACCAAAATGACGGAAAAACTGTATAATGATGATCAAATACCTGAACGTCTAGTCAAAGATTATCCTCTTGGTAGTGGGCAACCTTCAGATATTGTAGGCATGGTACAGTTTTTGCTTTCGGATAAAGCAAGATGGATAACTGGCCAGCATTTTGTGGTAGATGGCGGGAGAAGTGCCAACATTTCTGTATAGAGTTTGAATAATTAATCGAGCAGGCTGATCATAATTACATTAACTATCACTTATACTGAGGTTTATAAGTTATACCATTGTCGAAGAGATATGGTAGGATTGATAGGTGGAAGTACTACGACATGGACTGCAAGGATAAAAGTAATTAGTGCCGCTGGTGATGTTTTGGTATTTTTCGCCAGTTTTTGACCGAGCCAATATCTAGCTGGGGTTCCTTAATAATAACTAAGATATTATATAATATGACAATACATGATATAATAAACCCATAAAGTGCACGAAAAACGAGGGGAAAGGCTCAAAAACCGTGCACTTGAAAGGGGAATGATGTACCGAGTACAAGAAAAAGTGCCTGAGTTTGAGAAATTCGACACGGTGTTCGGAGGGAAGCTTAACGGTCAGAATCGTTGGGTAATCTTGGCGGATTTGATTCCATGGGATAAGGTCGAAGAAAACTATGCGCAACTGTTTGTCGCAAACAATGGGAGAGCGGCACTCCCCGTGCGCGTTGCGTTAGGCGCTTTAATCGTAAAAGAGAAAAAGAAAATATCGGATGAAGAGCTTGTCGAAGATATTCGAGAGAGTCCATAGCTTCAGTATTTCTTAGGGTATGAAGGGTACAAGGATGAGCTTCCCTTTGATCCGAGCATGATGGTGCATTTCAGAAAGCAGCTGTCGGGGAATATCCTGAAAGAAATAAACGCACTGATCCTCGAGAAAAGCAAAGCCGATGATGAGGGTCGCGACGATGGTGATGAAGGAAAAGGCGCGGGGGAAGGTGAAGCAAAGGAGCCTGAGAATAAAGGGACATTGATTGTCGATGCAACCTGCGCGCCTGAAGACATGAGATTTCCCAATGATGTAACGCTGCTGGATGAGGCGAGACGGAAGACGGAACGCATCATAGATTGCCTTCAGAACTATGCTCTCGAGGGATATGAGAAGCCGAGGACGTACCGGAAGAAGGCGAAGTCCTTCTTTGTGGCTCTATTTGATATCCTAGTTGAGAGGGTCAGAAGAGCGTTTGGGAAGCGAATTTGGCAGCTTGTGGCTGCTTGAAAAACCAGAAATTGAGTTCTTCTGAAACCCCTAGGAATTTGATCGACTCACACCCATAGCTTTAATAGATTATGTTGGGAGGCGGAAATGCAGAAGAATGTTATTGATTTATTTGAGCAGGAAGCGTTGGAGAAGTATCCATACGCAACGGCTATCGCAGATGGTATTTGTACGATTACCTTCGAAGAACTGTCGAATTTGTCTAAGGGCATTGCATTGAAGATAATTGATTTGAGTAGCGGAGTGAATCAACCAGTAGCAACGTTCTTGCCTAAATCAGCATTAGCAGTAGCATGCCAATTGGCCATTTCCTACTCCTCAAATTTCTATGTGCCGTTGGATGTAAGAACGCCAGAAGCGCGGTTTCACAAGATTATTGAGAATCTTGACCCGATTGCCATAATAACAGATAGGAAATTTTCGGAAATTCTCATGAGCTTCGGTGTGCCCGAAAATAAACTTATCATTATGCCAATGCAACTTGATAGTTTCTCTCTTTGCATATCAGATAGTGAGGAAAGGACAATAAGAGCAAGACTTCAAACACAAATTGATGTCGACCCTGCATACGTGATGTATACTTCGGGATCAACGGGTCAACCCAAGGGTGTCGTAATTACCCACCGAGGAATCTTGGATTACGTATGTTGGGCTGCCAAAATCTTCCGAATCGGACAAGGTGATAGCATTGCAAGCCAAGCACCTTTATACTTTGACAACTCAACATTGGATATCTATTTGACGTACGCAACAGGAGCTCGTCTTTGTATAATCCCGGATGATGAGTATTCTTTTCCTTCGCGGTTGATCGCTAGATTGTCTGAGGAACAAATTTCTTTCATTTTTTGGGTGCCTTCCGTTTTGATCTCGGTCGCAACTGCACAGGCTCTAGATGTTGGAAGGTTGCCGAAGCTAAAATATATATTGTTTGCGGGTGAGGTAATGCCTAGTATACACCTAAATTATTGGATAAATCATTATCCTCAGGCCACGTTCGCAAATCTATACGGTCCCACTGAAATAACTGTCGACTGTACATATTATGTGATTGATCGGAAAATAGAAGACAATGAGAGTGTTCCGATAGGCAGTGCGCGTGAAAACACTAATGTCATCGTCCTTAATGAGCAAAACCAGCTTGCCAGGCAGGGGGAAATAGGGGAGTTATGTGTACGCGGTAGTTGCCTTGCTCTGGGATATTGGAACAACCCTGATCAGACGGCAAAAGGGTTTGTCGAAAATCCATTGCGTCATGAATATCCTGAAAAGATCTATCGTACTGGTGATCTTGTGTATACGAATGAGAGAAAAGAGATAATCTACGTAGGAAGGAAGGACTTTCAGGTAAAACATATGGGATATAGGATTGAACTTGGCGAAGTTGAGACGGCAGTTTTTGCTACTCATATGATTGGGAACGGGTGTGTTGTCTATGATGAACTGAAGCGTGAGATAGTTCTTTTCTACGAATCTGAAGAAGAAATCAATGTTGCCCAGTTTAGAAAAAAAATGTTGGGTCTGATTCCAAAATATATGCTTCCTACGCGATATATACGAATGGGAAAGTTACCACTGAACGCAAACGGAAAAGTAGATCGGCTAGCTTTATCTAGCTCTATTATTCGATAAATGAAAGGTAGAAAGCTTGGGGACTGGATCGGCAAGCTACACGGCTTATCGATCGCACCAGGCATAAGAATTAACCCTTTCGTTTACGCGAACGCATTTCACTACGTCTTAGTGATATTAGCTGGGAGGATTATTCTTTCTTCATATGAAGAAAACTCAAGTGGAGTGACCATCTTGGAACATAAGGAGAAAGGCATCAATGACATTCTGAGGAAGTGGAGACACTTGTTTTTCTCGCTCTTATTGATCCGTTTGAGGAGCGGCTTTTTGTTTTGACCACTGAACAAAAGAGATTTTGGACAAAGTCCCCATATGAATGTTCTGGGGGAATACCTTGCATTGAGATTCTGTGGGTGCGACCGCGAAAGCATACGGGATTTGAAAGAATGCATGGATTGGTGCATGTGACGATCTAATGGTCAACGGTAATATGAACTGTAGAACTATCAAACAGTGAGTGATAGATGCAGGACAATTTATCTGTTGGTAATGCGATATAGAAGGTAAAAAAGGGAGGAAAGTCTGGCTTGATTCTTAGAAAGGTCAGTGTCAACAATTGGGTTAGGTCTAATCCAAATGGCAAAATCGATCGGCAGAAACTCAAAGAAATGATGGAAAAGGCCAAGATATGAAAACGGCTCAAATAGGCATGGAGATTATTCGGTTAGCATCCGAGATAAGAGACAATGCTACGTCGTATCAATCTAACTTGTTCGCTGATGAGGCAAAAGTAGATTTCTGGATTGCAGACGAGCAAAAAGTCAAGTACGTAGTCATAGGAAACTCTCTTTTCATTTTTAGGGAGGATCGTGGGTTTTTTCACATTTACTTCTGTTCAAGTTCGCAGGATGACTTGGATAAGGATCTAGCGGATTTGCAGCCTCAGAGCGCCGCATGGGTGGTAGATTTGGTAGGAAATCATTCTCAAATAAACTCTTTAGAAAACTTGTTTTCATCACATAATTTCAGTCCGTACGCCTCACTTAAGAGATTGGTATTGTCTGCACCTGCTGCTGAAGGGAAGCCAGATGCTTCCTATGTTGGTCATGAAAATGTCGAACTGGCTGCACTCTCTGACGCTGACCAACTCCTAAAACTTCTCGAAACGTCCTTCGACCCTCTAAAGGAGCAAATTCCTTTCAAGCGTGAGCTTGTGTTGGGAATTGAAAAAGGATCGATACTTGTCGTAAGGAAAGATCAAGTACTAGCTGGCTTGCTCTATCATGAAACAATGGGCATAACATCGATTCTTAGGTACTGGCTTGTTTCTGAGCACTATAGAAACAGAGGCATTGGTTCTGCACTTATGTCAAGATATCTATCTCTATATCCAAATGTAAAGAGGTTTATGTTGTGGGTCTTGACTGATAATGTTGACGCGATTTCAAAATATCGCCATTATGGATTTAAAGAAGATTCTCTTGTTGATATCGTAATGATTAGAGGGGCTAATTAATGAAGACTGTATTGGGCATATTATCTGAGATTAGGCCAGAATTCGATTTTACAGAAAACCGCGATTTCATCAAAGAAGGCATGCTTGATTCTTTTGATATTATTGCTTTAGTGTCATCACTGGAACAAGAGTTTTTAATTAGAATTGATGGGACGGACATAGTCCCAGAGAACTTTGCAAGTTTAGATGCTATCGAAAAGCTTGTAAGAAGGAGTTCGAAAAAAGCATGAATCTGCTCTATCATGGACGGCGAATTACTGGTGTCTTGACTGTTGTTCCCCAAAAGGTGTCCAACTTTGATGATGAGGCTGTGAATTATTCTTTTCCAATTGAGAAGACGCTGCGACTCAAATCCCTTATGGGATTTAAAGAACATAGGATTGTGGATGATGGCACATGCGTCTCTGACCTATGTGTATATGGTCTGCAATATCTTTTTGACCAAGGTCTTGTCCTTCCACAAGACATTGATGCACTTGTGCTCGTTACTCAATCACCTGACTATTTCATGCCGCCTACCAGTAATGTTATTCAAGGTCGTCTTGGACTCAAAGAAGACATGATTTGCCTTGATGTCAACCAAGGATGTGCTGCCTTCGAAGTAGGTCTCTTTATTGCTTTTTCTTTGCTTGATCAAGAATCGATCCATAAGGTTGCCATGCTGAATGCTGAGGTCTTAAGTCGGAAGGTATCCAAACAGGATAGGAATAGTTTTCCACTAATAGGTGATGCTGCTTCGATAACTTTAGTAGAAAAGGATTTTGATCAAAGCCCGATCTATGCGAATATTATGATGGATGGATCAAAGCGTGAAGCGCTTATGATCCCTGCTGGAGGATTTAGGTTACCATGTTCTCAAGATACGGCGATCCCACACGATGATGGAACGGGGAATCTAAGAAGCTTGGAAAACCTAAGAATGAACGGACAGGATGTATTCAATTTTGTAATGGAAAAGGTCCCGCCAATGATATCGTCTCTTCTCGATCAGTCTGGAAAGAGACTGGATGATGTTAATTACTTTTTGTTTCATCAACCCAACAAGTTCATGCTCGAAAAACTAGCTGAGAAACTTGGTGTCTCTTATAAAAAAATGCCATCAAATATTGTAGAACGGTTCGGGAACTCAAGTGGGGTGACTATTCCTACTAATATCTGCTACAATATTGGTGAGAGAGTTTTGAATGAGGAGTTTATAGTATGCTTTGCTGGCTTTGGATCAGGACTGACTTGGAGTTCGATCTTGATGAAAATTGGGAATATGAAGTTTTGTAAAATGATTGAATTTTAATTTGAGCATGGGAAGGGTATTTATGGAAAAATTCTACGATAAACTGGCGGAAATTCTTGAAGTTGATTCTGTAGAGCCGCAGGACGATGTTTCTTCATTTGAGAATTGGGATTCTCTTGGTACGCTTGCAATTTTAGCAATGATTGATTCGACCTATAATGTAAGGATATCGTCTCAAGAGATGAAAAATGTGAAGAAGGTAAAGGACTTAGAAAACCTTGTAAGCTCGAAAATGTTGAATTAATTGATTTGTTCATATGATTATTGACTCATGCTATATATTATGCCTTTTCAAGTAATACAATTCGTTGACGAAGAGTACAAATCTAATGTCTTTCTTGTTGTCGACCTACCCAGCAAGCACAGCATAATTATAGATTCGGGGGTCAGGGCCCCTCTGGAGCTATTTGTCTATCTGTCGACTAGCCATGTTTGCCTTGATTATCTCTTTCTTACTCACGAACACTTCGATCATATTGGTGGGGTTTCATCTATTAAGACAAGGTTTAACGTTGATCTTGTTGCTTCGAAAGAGTGTTCAAAGCGATTGGGAGATCCACGAAATAATCTTTCTATTTATGCCCTGCTGGATGGCCGAGGGATTTCTTGTCAGAAAGCTGATATTGAGTTTAGTGAAGAGCAACATACTTTCCAATGGTTGAATAGGGAACTCCGCATTATGATTATGCCAGGTCATTCAGTTGGTGGGGCAATGTACTTAATTGATCAGTTTCTCTTTACTGGTGATATCTTGATTCCAGGCAGAAAGACTATAACAAAATTGCCAGGAGGCGACAAGGAATTAGCACGTAATTCCCTTGAAACCGTTCGTAATAACTTTGACGGTACTACGATTATTTGTCCTGGACATGGTAGGCAAGTATTGTTGAAGGACGTTGATTTCGCGAAGTGTTACCCATGAATGCAAAGAGTCCATGGCTCGGCTATGTGTACCTTTTTGTGATCATGGACCTCTATAGCCGAAAGGTGTTGTCCTAGAAGCTTTCAAACATCATGGACTCAGTATTCTGTGAGCAAGCCTTGAAAGAGGCCGTAGCGCGCTTTGGGAAGCCTGCTCTCTTCAATACAGACCAGGGGAGCCAGTTCGCCTCGAATTCGTTCACCCAGATCCTGCAGGACCAGGGAACTAGGGTTAGCATGGAGTGCCGCTGCGATTGGCGGGACAACGTCTACATTGAAAAGCCCTGGAGAACGGTCAGATACAAAGACATCTATCTCCATGGCTACGAAAACCTAAGGGCTCTAAGGCGAGGGCTTGCCTCGTATTTCGATTTTTATAACGGTACCGATTTCATCAGAATCTTGATTAAGAGTTGCCTGATCAGCGCTATCATTCATTGCAGACCAAGGATTCGACAGCGTGAGTTACCACCTAATTCGTGAGCTGCTTTTCAACTTGATTAAAAAAAGAATTATAGCTCAACCATCTCGCAATTGAAATCATCGATTTTTGTAAGCTACTATTGAAAGGCAACTATTTATGGACGAATTCCTAGTATGAACGAAGATAATAATACTGCATCAACAAAGGGCAAAAGCTTCCTTTGGAGCGCAATTGAACGCTTTTCAGTTCAAGCAGTACAATTTATATTTCAGATTATCCTGGCAAGGCTTCTT
>Ga0116189_1004007_pt1 | contig 10403 bp, 9 predicted proteins | sample AD_JPNTR3_MetaG_FD_89895 | JGI IMG/M metagenome (GOLD analysis project Ga0116189, IMG submission 89895) | Active sludge microbial communities of municipal wastewater-treating anaerobic digesters from Japan - AD_JPNTR3_MetaG | ecosystem: Engineered > Bioreactor > Anaerobic > Digestate | place... | reverse complement strand
CGGTCATGTCCACCCAGGGCTGGTGGCAGTCCGGCCTGGCCGTGGTGCTCGGGTCGCTCGTCTTCGCCGCCCTCGGCCTGTTCATGGGGTACCTGCTGCCGAGCGAGAACGCCATGCAGTTCCTCGGTCCGATCCTCGCGGTCCTGTCGATCTTCGGGGGGATCTTCTCGGCCCCGATCGACCCCGACTCGGGCTACGGGCAGGTCGCCGCGCTCACCCCGATTTACGGCTTCAGCCAGATCGCACACTGGCCGCTGAGCCAGACCGCCGCAGGTGCCCACGACGCCTTCCAGGTGAGCTGGGTGGTCAACCTCGTTGTCTGGGGCCTGATCTTCGTCGCTGGAGCGATCTGGCGGTTCCGCAGGGACACGGCACGGGTGTGACGGCGACGGTGCAGGGGGGTCGTCGGGGCCGCGCTCGGGGCGGCCCCGACGGTACCCTGCACGTCATGACCGACACCCCCGTCGACGACGCGGGTCCGGTCGTCCGGCCGGCGCCGGCTCCGCATCCGGCGGCCGGTCCAGCGTCGGCGGAGGCTAGGCCAGGCTCGGAGCCTGAGGGGACCTTGGCCCGCTACGTGCGGACCGCGTCCCGGTTCGGCGTGGCCTTCGCCGGCGCCTACCTGCTCTTCCTCGCCCCCACCTTCGGCGCCGCGTGGTCGGCGCGGCAGACCGCCGCCGGGGCGGTCGGCCTGCTGCTGACGGTGGGCTTCTGCCTGGTCTACCTGGCGATCTTCGCCTTCCTGCGGTCGACCTGGACCTCGTCCGGCCCGGTTCCGCTCGGCGCTCCCGCGCTCGCGCTGCTTGCGTCGCTCGGTCTCGGTATGGCGCTCACGCTCGGTCCAACGGGCCTCGGTGCCAGCGTCTTCGTCGGCGTGGCAGCGGTCATGCTCCTGGGGTTTCGGGCTGCGGTGCTCACCTGCCTGGCGCTGGTCGCCGTCACCGAAGGGGTGGCGCGGGCCGTGCTGGGCTGGTCGGATGCGTCGGGCATCAGCCTGTCGATCCTCGCCAGCTGCGGGGCGATGTTCGGGGTCCGCAGCCTGACGCGGCGCAATGTCGAGCTGATTGTCGCCCGGGAGGAGAACGAACGCCTTGCCGTCGAGAACGAGCGCAGCCGGATCGCCCGCGACCTGCACGACATCCTCGGGCACTCGCTGACCGTCATCACCGTCAAGGCCGAGCTCGCCGGGAGGCTGCTCGAGGGGGGCGCCCCGGCCGAGCGGGTCCGCCGTGAGATCGCTGACCTCGAACGGCTCTCCCGGGACGCCCTGGGGGACGTCCGGCGCACCGCCGCGGGCTTCCGCGAGCTGACCCTGCCCGGCGAGCTGGCGCGGGCCCGCCTCGCCCTGGATGCCGCGGGCATCAAGGCCGTCCTGCCGAACTCGACCGACGAGGTCGACAGCGGCCTCCGGGAGGTCTTCGCCTGGGCCGTTCGCGAAGGGGTGACCAATGTCGTCCGTCACAGCGCGGCCTCGGAGTGCACGGTCCGGCTCGGGCGCACCAGCGTGAGCATCCTCGACGACGGGCGAGGCCCGGCGTCCGGGCCCGAGCCGGTTGGTGGGTCCGCCGATGGCGCCGGGCTCGCCGGGTTGAGGGAGCGGGCGGTCGCGGTCGGCGCGACCGTGGCCGCGGGGTCGCTCGCGCCGCACGGGTACGCGCTCGTCGTGTCGCTCCCGGAGGCCACCGCATGATCCGGCTGCTCCTCGCCGACGACCAGGCCCTGGTCCGCGGCGCGCTCGCCGCTCTGCTCGACCTCGAGGCGGACCTCACCGTCGTCGGCGAGGCCGGCAGCGGCGAGGCGGCGGTCGCGCTGGCCGAAGAGCTCAGCCCCGATGTCGTCCTCATGGACGTCGAGATGCCCGGCATGGACGGCATCGCAGCGACGACGCTGATCCGGCATACCCAGCCGTCCGTCCAGGTCCTCATGGTGACGACCTTCGGCCGCCCAGGCTTCCTGCGCCGCGCCCTTGCCGCGGGGGCCTCCGGGTTCGTCGTCAAGGACACCCCGGCCCGTGAGCTGGCCGATGCGGTGCGCCGGGTGGCCGCCGGGCTGCGGGTCGTCGACCCCTCCCTCGCGGCGGACAGCCTCGTCGTCGGCGACTCCCCATTGACCGACCGGGAGACCGACGTCCTGCGCGAGGCCCGGTCCGGGGCGACGGTCGCCGAGATCGCCCGCTCGGTCCACCTCACCGAAGGGACGGTCCGCAACCACCTCTCCGCCGCGATCGGCAAGACCGGGGCACGCAACCGCGCCGACGCGACCCGGATCGCCGAGGAGCACGGATGGCTGTAAGCGCGCAGGTACCTCCAACGGTTCGCCTCGTTCTCGTCCACGGCACCCGGGTCAGTGGCGTCCAGTGGGAGGTCCATCGCCGGTGGCTCTCGCCCACCTTCGACGTGGCCACGCCGGACCTACCCGGGCACGGCACGCTGGCGAAGGTCCCGTTCACCATGCCGCGTGCCGTCGAGTCGGTCGCCGCTGCCGTCGAGGGGGGTCCGGCCGGCCTTCCCGTGGTCCTCGTCGGGCACTCCCTGGGCGGCTATGTCGCGATGGAGTATGCCGCCGAGCACCCGACCCGGCTCGCCGGTCTGGTGCTCATCGGCTCGACCGCCGTGCCGGCCGGACCGGGCGCGGCGGCATACCGGCTGTTGGGGAAGGCGACCTCGCGCGCCGGACGTGACCGGGTGGGCCGGATGAACGACCGGCTGCTGACCCGGCTGGTGCGCCCCGAGGTCTTCGCCGCGATCGCGGCGGACGGGTACTGGTTCGACGGGGTGTCCGACGCCTGGGCGGCGGTCATGGCCGGTGGGCGCCCGGAGCTGCTCTCCGACGTGCGCTGTCCCGTGCTCATCGTCCGGGGGCAGTACGACCAGCTCGGGGTGCACGCACACCGCTACGCCGCCGCGGCGCGGGACGCCCGGGTGCGGACCGTCCGAGGGGCCAGCCACCTGCTGCCGCTGACCCGCCCCGAGCAGACCTGCGGCATCATCGCGACCTTCGCCCGGGAGGTGACCCAACCCAGCGAGGGGTCTGGCGCGTTGACGGGGTAGAGGAGGTGGGTCATGGAGCGCACGGCGGATCCAGAGTTCGTCTCGTACGTCCGGGCCCGCCAGCACCGGCTGCTCCGGGCGGCCTATCTCGTCTGCGGTGACGCACACCTGGCCGAGGACCTGCTGCAGGAGGCCTTCGTCAAGCTCGCGCTGCGGTGGGACCGGCTCCGCGACGAGCATCCGGACGCTTTCGTCCGCACGATCCTCTACCGCGATGCCGTTTCGGCGTGGCGGAAACGCCACCGTGAGAACCTCGTCGGGCTCGAGCCCGGGCATGGGCTACCCGACCCGGCGGTGCTGGCAGGCGAGGTCAGCCAGCGGGTCGACCTGGCCCGCGCCCTGGAGACCCTCACCGCCCGGCAACGGGCCGTCCTCGTCCTGCGCTTCTTCGAGGACCGATCCGAGGTGCAGGCCGCCGAGATCCTCGGCGTCTCGCTCGGCACGGTCAAGAGCACGACCCACGATGCCCTGGGACGGCTGCGCGAGCGCGTCCCCGACCTGCTGCTCACGGCGGAGGACCGCTCATGACCCGCATCCTTGCCGACCTCCTCGACGAGGCCAGCGCTCACGTCTCCCCGGTCGACCTCGCCGAGCGGGCGTGGTCTGGCGCTCGGGCCCGACGCCGCTCGGTGGCCCGCCGCTCGCTCATCACCGTGGCCGCTGGCGCCGCCGTGGTCGCTATCGTGCCCGCGCTGCTGGACGGCAAGGGCGACCCCGGCCCGACGGCCACGCCGGGGGCGACCACGGCGGCCTTGACGCCGACGACCGGGCGGGCCGACCCGATCGGCCAGCGGGTCGGGACGGGCACGGTGTGGCGGCTGCCGGAGGAGTCCCTCGTCCCCACCCTGCCGTGGCTGGACCTCGGGCTGCCGTCGCGGATCGCCCTGCCGACCCGGCTTGTCGCTCTGGCCGACGATCCCATCTCCACCGTTCGCGCGGTGCTCATGACCGATGCGGCGGGCGGCGGATACCACCCGGTCCTCATGGACCCACGTGGCGAGTACCGGATCGTCGCCGATGTGACGGTGCATCCCACGGTCGACAGCGGGGGCAATACGCACTTCGCCATCGGCCCGGGCACGGTGAGCCCGGACCGGACCAAGGTGGTCCTGCCCTCGCAAGGGGCCATCGTTCTCATCGACCTGGCGGCTGGGACGCGCGTCCGGGTCCCAGTGCCGGACCCCTATGTCGAGTGGGCCGGGTGGAGTCTGGACGGCTCGGCCGTCATCGTGCGTAGTGCCGATCGGGCCTGGACCGTCGCCGCAGGCCGACGCTCGGTGCGCGAGCTGCCGCCTCCCGCTGGAGCGGGGCACTACGGGCTGGTGGAGTACTCCGGCAAGCTCCCGGACCTGGCCACCTTTGATGCCTCGGGTCGGCTCCAGGCTCGGGCCCCGGCCCCGCCGGGCGTCGTGTCGGGGTGGCAGTTGACGGCGTCCTCGCTCACCGGGTGGGCGGCGACAGGGGTCTTCCTCTCCGCTGCTGCCTCGGACGAGCTGGACGGCGCCTACCAGGGGGTGCTTGCCGTCAACGCGGACACGCCCTCGTCCTGGCGGATGGTTGTGCCTCCAGCCGGGGCGAGCTCCACGTGGTCGAAGGGGTGTTGCTCGGTGCAGGGGTGGTCGGGTCAGCGCCTCGTCGTCGTCGAGGTCCACGCGGGGTCATCCTCCTGGCTTCTCGCGTGGGACATGGTCTCCGGCCAGGTCTACCGGGTGAGCGAGCTGGGGCCCACCATCGCCGTCGACGGGACCGATCTGGTCGGGCCGCTGGCCATCGGCCCGCTGCCCGACCCGCGATGACCGCGGCCTGCGGGCAGTCAAACGTGCAGTAGTCGCCCGCGGGGGCGGCATACCGGGGCAAATCGGGCGCGAAACGGGACTATTGCCCGTTTGAGTGCGCGCGCGAGCCGGTGAACCAGGTGGCCTGGCGCGCGAGGAGGCCGCTGCGAGAAGGGGCTGCGCTACGGTGTCGGGCCGGTCGCGACGGGGCGGGCCGGGTCGGACACCCACTCGCTCCACGACCCCGGGTAGAGCACCGCCTCGATGCCGGCCTCGTGCAGCGCCAGGGCCTCGTGCGCGGCGGTCACGCCGGACCCGCAGTAGGTCGCCACCGCGGTTCCCGGCCCGATCCCGTATGCCGCAAAGCGCTCGCGGAGCCGGGCCGCGGGGAGGAAGCGCCCGTCCGCGTCGAGGTTCTCCGTGGTGGGAGCGCTGAGCGCCCCCGGGATGTGCCCGGCGACCGGGTCGATCGGCTCGACCTCGCCGCGGTAGCGTTCCGAGGCCCGAGCGTCCATCAGAACCCCAGCCGCAGCAGCGCCCAGGACGTCAGCGGCGGAGAGAACCGGAAGCGACCCGGGGCGGACCACGACCGACCCGGACGGCCGCTCCGGCTGCGGGCCGGTCTCGACCGCGAGCCCGGCAGCGCGCCAGGCGGCCAGGCCGCCGTCGAGCACCCGGACGTCGGAGAGCCCCGCCCAGCGCAACAGCCACCAGGCCCGGGCGGCGGACATCGACGCCTGGGCGTCATACACGACGACGGCGGACCCGTCGTCCACCCCACTGCGCCGCAGGGCACCCTCCAGCACCTCGGGATCGGGCAACGGGTGTCGACCACGCCCACCCCCGGGCGGGCCGGCGAGCTCGGAGTCCAGGTCGACATACACGGCACCGGGCAGATGGGCGCGCTGGTAGTCCTCGATACCGGGCGGCCCACCCAGAGTCCACTGGACGTCAAGGATAATGACGGAGTCCAAGCAGGCCGCGAGGGCCTCAGCGGAGATCAGTGCGCTCACGGGGACATTCGACCACGGCGGCCGACCGTGGCCGTGAACCGTCGGTTCGCATCACGTCGTGGGGTAGGCGTGTCGCGGCACCGCAGCCGATAGCCTCCCGGTGACACCGCTGAGGTGGACGATGCGCAGCGACGACGACAGGAGACTCATGCGGCCCGCGCGACGCGTGCGCCCGTCGAGCGACAGGGCGGCGCTGCGGACATGACCGAGGGGGTCGCCCGGCCGGTACCCACGGACGCCTTCGGCGGTGCCCGCCTGGGCTACGTGCAGGGCTTGCGTGGACTCAGCATCCTCGCGGTCGTGCTGTACCACGCCGGTGGCGTCCTGCCCCGCGGGTATGCCGGGGTGGACACCTTCTTCGTCCTCTCCGGCTTCGTCATCACCCGGATGGTCTGGCAACGCCGTGAGCTGACCGGACGGGTCAGCGCCTCATGGTTCTTCGCCCGGCGGATCCGGCGCCTCCTCCCGGCCGCGACCGTCGCCCTGCTCGTTACAGCCGCTGCATCCGCCCTGGTCCTTTCGCCCTTCGGGACGATGCAGCTCACCGCGCAGCTGGGCCGCTGGACGAGTGTCTTCCTCGCGAACCACGGGGCCTATGCCGTCGCCCCGGACTACTTCGGCACCCGGGCCGACGAGGTGCCGCTGGTCCACATGTGGTCCCTCGCCGTCGAGGAGCAGTTCTACATCGGCTTCTTCGTGGTCCTCGCGTTCGGAGTCGGCCGTCGCCGGGGTCGGCTGCTCGGTTGGGTCAGCGCAGCCCTGGCGGTTGCGAGCCTGGCCCTGTTCCTGCGCACCGCTGGGGGCGCTCCGCTGCCCGGGTACCCCGCCGCCGACCGCGCGGCCTTCTACCTCGCGCCGCTGCGGGGGTGGGAGTTCCTCGCCGGGTCTTTGGTCTTCCTGCTGTTCCGGGCCCGTCGGCCAGCCCAGACCTGGTCCGTCGTCGGTCAGCTCGCCGGGCTCGCGGCGTGGTGCTGGTTCGTCCTCACCCCGGATCCCGGCCCGCCGATGGGGCCCTGGCTCATGGTCCCGGTCGCGGCGACCGCCCTGCTGCTCGCTGGGCACGGCGGGCCCGGCCGCGGCGCTCTCGAACATCCGGGTCTGCTCCGGCTCGGGGACCTGTCGTACAGCTGGTACCTGTGGCACTGGCCGCTGCTCGTGCTCAGCATGGGCTGGTTCGGTCCGTCTGCCTCGACCCGTTGGGTCGCCGTCACGGCCGCCCTCGGCGTGGCCTGGGCGTCATACCGGTGGGTTGAGCAGCCGTGGCGTCGCGCGGCACCCGGGTCGCGCTTCCCCTGGCGGCTACTGGCCACAGCCGTGGCGGCGCCGACGCTGGCCTTCGCCGGCCTGGCGGTGGTGGCCGACCGGGTGAGCGCCGAGCCCAACGCGGTCCGGCTGCACCAGGACACCGCGCGGCCACTGCGCACCTCGGCGGGATGCAGCTCGGGCCAGCCCATCGAGCGGCTCGCCGCGTGCACGATCGGGGCCGAGCGCCCTGGCCCACCGATCTACCTCGTCGGCGACTCGAACGCCGGAATGTACGCCGACGGCCTCGACCTCGCGGCGCAGCGGCTGAATCGCCCCCTGGTCCTGGCGACGCAGGCCAGCTGCCCGTTCGTCGACGTGCGTGTCAACAAGTCCGGACGGGACGACGAGGTATGCCGTCGTCGCAACGCGCACCTGCGGGCCTGGCTCGCCGGCGCCCCGCGCGGGACGGTCGTCATCGCGGCCGCGAACACCTGGATCTCGGCGGGCCGGGTGGCCCTCGCCGACCCCGTGGGCGCAGGAGGGTGGGACTGGACACCCGAGGGGAAGGCCCGGTTGTGGACGGCTGGAGTGACCCGGTCGCTGGGGTGGCTCGGCGCCGGCGGTCATCAGGTCCTGGTCATCGCGACGGTTCCGCACCCGGGAGGAACCGACGAGACGGGTGAGGCTGCATGGGGCCTGACCCGCTGCCCGGCCGCGCTGGTGGTGTGGCACCCCGACGGCTGCCAGCTCAGTGTCGAGCGCACCGCACAACAGACCTCCCAAGCAGCGGAGCTCGCCGCCGAAGCCGCGGCCGTGCACCAGGCAGGGGTTCGCACGCTGGATCTTTGGACCGAGCTCTGCCCGGCCGGGCGATGCGACACCGCTAGGGCGGCCGGACCCGCCTACCGCGACTCCAACCACCTCACGGTGTCGCAGAGCCGTCGCCTCGCACCGCTGCTCCAGGCTGCGCTGGCCGCGTCGTAGGGCCAGCGCCTTCCCCGAGGCCGCGCCTGGTCCGGCAGAGCCAGTCGCCGCCGCTGCGACAATGGTGGGGCCATGTCGACGCCTACCCCGCCCCTGCGCATCGGCCGCCATACCCTCGGCTCGCCGTTCGTCCTGGCGCCCATGGCGGGAATCACCAACCGCGCCTTTCGACGCCTGTGCCGCGAGTATGCCGGCGGTGGCGCCTACGTCTCGGAGATGGTCACCTCCAGGGCTCTTGTGGAGCGGCACCCCGAGACGATGCGGCTGGTCGAGCACGACCCGGACGAGCACCCGCGGTCGGTCCAGCTCTACGGCGTCGACCCGGTCGTCATGGCGGCGGCGGTGCGCCTCCTCGTCGAGGAGGACCGGGCCGACCACATCGACCTCAACGTCGGGTGCCCGGTGCCCAAGGTCACCCGCAAGGGCGGGGGAGCGGCTCTGCCGTGGAAGAAGGACCTCTTCGCGGCCATCGTCCGCGCCGCCGTCCGGGAGGCGAGCCGGTATGACGTCCCGGTCACGGTGAAGATGCGCCTCGGGATCGACGAGGACCATCTGACCTTCCTCGACGCCGGGCGCGCGGCCCGCGATGCCGGGGTCGCCGCGGTGGCGCTGCACGCCCGGACCGCTGCGCAGCACTACTCCGGGCACGCCCGGTGGGAGGAGATCGCCCGGCTCAAGGAGGCCCTCGACCCGCTGCCCGTCCTCGGCAATGGCGACATCTGGTCCGCCGAGGACGCCCTGGCGATGGTGGCGCAGACCGGCTGCGACGGGGTCGTCGTCGGGCGCGGGTGCCTGGGTCGGCCCTGGCTCTTTGCGGACCTCGCGGCAGCCTTCGCGGGGTCGCCTTCGCGGGTCACACCCGCGCTCGGCGAGGTCGCCGCGGCGCTGCGACGACATGCCACCTACCTCGTCGAGATGTATGACGGCGAGGAGCTGCTCGGCTGCCGGGACCTGCGCAAGCACATCGCGTGGTACCTCAAGGGCTTTCCGGCCGGGTCGACCCTGCGCACCGAGCTCGCCCTGGTCGACTCCCTGGATCGGCTGGACGATCTGCTCGCGCGGCTCGACCCGAGCGCGCCGTGGCCGGGATCGGACGCGGAGGGTCCGCGCGGGCGGGCCGGGACGCCGAAGACCGTCGCGCTTCCTGAGGGCTGGCTCGACTCGCAGGAGCTGACCGCGGCGCAGCGGGTCCTCGTCGGCCAGGCCGAGCTGTCGGTCTCCGGCGGCTGACGTCGCATCGCGTCGCGGCTGTCGTCGCATCGCGTCGCGGCTGACGTCGCATCGCCTCTCAGGTGGTGGGCGCCAAGGGGGCGGGCCGCCAAGGGAGCGGGCGGCCACGGGGGCGGGCGGCCAAGGGAACGGGCGGCCACCGGGGCGGCCCCGTACGCTGGGCGCCATGGCGTGGTTCCGGGACAGAAGTGAGAGCCGTTCGGTGCCCGAGCCGGCCCCGCAGCTGGAGGAGCTGGATGCCGCCGAGGCTGAGGCGACCCCGCTCGTCATACCGCGTCTGTTGCCCCTGGACGACGCCGGACTGCGCCGGATCGACGCGGCGCTGGCCGCCCTCTCCGCCGATGGGGTGGACGCTGGGAACCTCGGTTCCCTCGCGGCCGGCTATGACCGGACGTACCTGGCGTGGTCTGCCCTTCGGGCCTCGAAGCGCCCCGACCACGACCCGCTAGTGGAGCGCTACGGGCTGGGGATCGCCCACTACCTCACCACGGCGACTGATCTGCGTTGGGGTCGGGTCAGTGACGCCTTCGGGGTCGAGATCGGGGTGGGCTCGGACCGAGACGACGACTTCCTGGTGCCCACGAACCTCGTTGCCGTGCGGTGGATGAACGGTGAGACGGGCTGGGTGGCCGCCGTCGTGGGGACGATCGTTGGGCGCCGCGCCGGGAGAGCGGCGCGGTGACGCGTGCTCGTCGCCGGACGCTGACCGCCCGCGCTGCGTGTTGGGGGCCCCGCCGTGGGGCGTGTTGGGCTGCCTGCCGTGGGGCGATGGCGATCGACTTGCGTGCGTCTCGCGCTGGGGCGTGTGCGCCGGTCGCGAGCGCGTTCGTGGTGTCTCTTTGGGTGCCTTATGCCGTGCTCCGTATCTCGACGCAGAGGGCCGCTGCTCCGACATCGGAAGCAGTGCCCTTTGCGTCGGGATGTGGGGCAGTTGCGCTCTGCTCCGGGATGTGGGGCAGCAGGCCCTTGCTCCGGGATGTGGGGCAGTGGCCCACTGCGTCCCGGGCTGGAGCAATGAGTCGCTGCGTCGAAATGTGGCGCAGTGGCCTATGCGTCGGAATGAGGGGCAGTGGGTCTCTGCTCCGGGATGTGGAGCACGGCATAGG
>Ga0116189_1003995_pt1 | contig 10419 bp, 4 predicted proteins | sample AD_JPNTR3_MetaG_FD_89895 | JGI IMG/M metagenome (GOLD analysis project Ga0116189, IMG submission 89895) | Active sludge microbial communities of municipal wastewater-treating anaerobic digesters from Japan - AD_JPNTR3_MetaG | ecosystem: Engineered > Bioreactor > Anaerobic > Digestate | place... | reverse complement strand
CCCGGTCTCGGTCTCTGCTTCGGCCTCTGTCGCCTCAACATCCGCGTTGTACCCGCCCACGTATTCCCCGCGGTCGCGCACGACCTCGTTCCAGCTCAGGCATGACCGGCCCAGTGTGACGAGGGAACCCCCGATATACGAATCGAGCAGGACAATCACTGGGCATTGATATCGTTCGGCAAGGTTGAAGGCACGGTAGCCGGCCTCGAAGCATTGCTGCACAGTGCCGGGTGCGACCACGATGTGTGGGAAGTCGCCATGAGACGGGTGGAACGCGAGCAGCAGATCGGACTGCTCGGTCCGGGTCGGCAGGCCAGTAGACGGCCCCCCACGCTGGACGTCCACAATGACCAGGGGAACCTCGGTCATCCCCGCCATGCCGCATGTCTCTGTCATCAGGCAAAGACCGCCCCCCGACGTGGACGTCATCGCCCGCGCACCGGTCAGGCTGGCCCCCACGGCCATGCAGGCCGCAGCTATCTCGTCCTCGGCGTGTACCGCCACAATGCCCAGATCGCCCTCGTGCGCCGCCATCCACTCAAGTATCGTAGTAGCCGGAGTCATCGGGTAGGCGGCAATGAAACGACAGCCTCCAGCCACTGCTCCCAGGCAGAAGGCGTCGTTACCTGACAGCAGAATGCGCCCGTGCGAAGGTGATGACGACGTGGACATAGACGGAGACGCGGGCGGGGATGCAGACGGGGGGTCTGCCGGATGCAGTTTGAACGGGAAACTTTCGGCAAATCGGCCCGTGACATACTCATGCGCTTCCCGCGCGGCCTGGACATTCGCACGCACAACTGACTCGGCTTTCCGGGCAAACCGTTGCTCTATTGCAGCGCACAGAGTGTCTATACTGAACCCGACAAGCCCCATGGCCGCCCCGAGCGCGGCCATGTTCATCGATGCCTTGCTGCCTGCGTTCTCTGCGATGTTGGTTATTGGGACAGAAAGAACGCGAACGTCGGGCCTTATACTACCCTCAAGATCGACAGATTCGTCGCAGACCAAGGCACCGCCCCTAGCTAAGTTGCCCAGCTGGGTGAAGGCAGCGTCACGCGTGAGTGTGGCAATGACATGGACTGGATCGCCATGGCAAAGGACAGGCGCGTCGCTCGCTCGGACCTGATAGAAGTTGGTTCCGCCGCGGATCCTAGATCGGTAGTCCGCCATCCCGAAAGCGAAATAGCCTGCCCGAACCAGAGCACGGCAGGCTATGGCGCCGGCCGACTCAACACCTTGACCTGCATCGCCCCCTATGGATATGGAGACGTCAAACCGGCGCACAGGAGGGCAGGTACCACACTCGAAGGACGTGGAGTCACCGGACTTGGGCACGTGTAGCGGCGATGTATGTAGCTCCGGCTGTATGCGCGACGACTGTGAAGCGTGCTGCGTATACCACGTGTGTGCTGTGTGCACTGACTGCCCCTCCCGACTTCTGGGTCAGTCTCATTCTGCCCAGTTCGTGAGGGAACATGTTACGCGATTTCGGTCATGTTATCCTGACGCTCGCGGTGCATTTACCGCGTTCTCCGGCGTCCGGCCATGCAGAACCGCAACGACATTCCTCGCCGCGCCCATCGCCATGGCGTGAGCGGATTCAACCGTCAGGCCGCTGATGTGGGGCGTGAGCACCACGTTTTCCAGCACGAGCAAGCGAGACTGGTCTAGGGGCTCTTCTACGAACACATCCAGCCCAGCTCCCGACAGGCGGCCCTCCCGTAATGCTACATACAGCGCATCCTCGTCCAGAGCTGCGCCGCGGGATGTGTTGATCAGAATCGCCGACGGCTTCATCAGCGATAACTCGCGCTCGGAAATCAGGTTGCGTGTGTCGTCTGTCAACGCAATGTGCAGGCTCACAACATCCGATGTTCTGAGCAATTCGTCCAGCGACACGTAGGCAGCTCCAATCGCGTCAGCCCAGATGCGGTCGTGTGTTCGTGAATAGCAGAGCACCCTCATTCTGAGCCCCACACCCAGCTCGGCCACGAGCTTGCCGATGCTGCCCGTCCCGATAATCCCCAGAGTCTTCCCTCCAAGCTCGAACCCTACATGTCCCTTCCATATGCCTTCCCGCATCCTCCGATCCATCATCGAGATACGTCTGGCCACATCGAACATGAGCCCGACGGTCATCTCGGCCACTGCACGGCTATTTGCACCGGGCACATTCGTCACGAATATCCCCATACGCGTGGCGGCCGCAACGTCTATGTTGTCGTATCCCACCCCGCACCTTGCCACCACCCTCAACCGCGGACCGCTGGCAAGCACCTTCTCGGTAACCCGATCCAGACTGACAATCGCGGCGTCCACGTCCGCCACCAGAGCGCACATCTCGTCCTCCGTGGCTGTGCGCCCGTGTGGATTCGGCACAACCTCGCACCCGGCCTCGCTGAGCAGATGGATCGGCGTCAGGTTCTTGCGGCCGAAAAACGCGGGTGTTACGAGAACCCTGTATTCCATGGCACGGACCTCCCCGGCCTGATAGTCATCAGGTATGGGTAATGGGGGTTGGCGGCTGCACATCGCGACCGCCTCTACCGCCTTGCGTGCATCTTCTTCGAGACTCGGGCGCCATCCCCTTCTCTCGGCATGGGCAGCCGATGTGCGAATCAACACCTCGCGCCGGGGATTTGCCTACGCTCGGAGACGCCAGTCATCGGCGAAAGCGGCGTTATGCAGGCCTTTGGGCAAAACCGTGTTTAGCAGGGAGTTGGCAGACCTGCAAGAAACGTGCCCGGTTTTCCGAGGTACCTGCGCAGAATGTGCCCGGTTTTGACCGGGAGCCGGCAAAACCCGGGAATTGCTGGCATTTCGTGGAGAATTCGCAGTCGCCTAACTCTGTCTCGGGCACATTCGAGGGATAGAGGCGCGTGACCAGATTATTACAGACTCCTCTGCCTGCGGATTTAGCGACATCGTGATTACAGAAAAAGGCCGAACCCCTGCCGGTGCGAATTCAGATAATTGTCGCCTGCCAAACCAGGTAGGATCTGAACAGGACACTCGAAAAGCCCGTTCAAAAATGGACAGGATGCCTCAGAGCCCCGCTGGGGCCCACCGCAGGAGAGCGTTACTCCCAGGAATATCCATGGATACACTGCATTCATATGATCGACGCCTAGATCGTGCCCTTAGCCCTGTATGTAGTCTGCAGTTACGCCTTACCTGCTGCCAGGCTTCGCTTCGTCCATGACCGAAAACGCGCGTACCCATGGGGATGGGTTCGTTTCACCTTGGGTTTGGTTGGCCATTGCGAGTTACGGTTAGCCAGCTGAGCGGCACAGGAGTACACCCCGGGAAGGTGCCAGGCACAATCCGAAGTGCCAGGTACAATCCGAAGTGCTACACACAATCCGAGGCGCCGCGCAAAATCTGGAGCGCCACGCTGAGTGCAGCGCACCGCTGATCTCTATGGCTTATCATTACTTGTTATAACTTGCTTTTACTTGCGTGACCCTGTATGCTTTGCCTGAGGGGAGGGAGTCGCCGTGAGTAAGGGTACGCGTAGAACCAGGCCTGAGTACGTCGGTCTTCCGGGGTTCGCATTCGACCTCGCGGCCCTCTGCAAGCGTCCGGCTCAGGCGACGTAGGTTCCTGGCGATATGAAAGGGGTACTCCTGTGAATGAGCGTAGGTTAGTAACAGCGCAAGAGCTGGCCGACATGCTTCAGCTGTCGGTGGAGACCATATGGCGCTATACCCGCAACGAACGAATCCCATACGTTAAGCTGTCTAGCAGGCAGTACCGGTATGACCCAGATAAGGTCATGCACCGCCTGGGCATGAACGCCGGAGGCCATGGGTCCGGTTCAGTGTGCGAAGCCGGGCCCGAGTACATGACGGACAAGGTGTACACATATGAGGACTACCTCCAGCTGCCTGATGAAGAAATCTATCACTACGAGATCCTCGATGGCATGCTCATACGCGAACCGGCGCCGTCCGTGCATCATCAGCGAGTGTCCAGACGTCTGCAGCGCCTTTTGGAGGAGTATTTTGCTTCCCGGGACTCGACCGGCGAAGTATTCGACGCGCCCATTGATGTGACGTTGTCGGACACCAACGTTGTTCAACCCGACCTAGTCTATGTTCCCGGCGCATGCAGCGAGATCGTGGAGGAGGCACGCATCGACGGCGCCCCATATCTGGTTGTGGAAATCCTGTCGAAGTGGACCCGGTCCAAAGACCGAATCAGAAAACGCAACATATACGAGCGCATGCAAGTGCCGCACTACTGGGTGGTCGATCCCGAGGACGAGACTATCGAGGCCTATGCCCTGCGCGACGGCGCATATGTTCTGCGAAGCTCGGGGCTTAGCGAAGGCGAGTTCGTGCATCCCGACTTTCCAGGATTCGCATTCGACCTCGCGGCCCTGTGGAGACGGCCTGGAACAGCATAGTCTGCTTCTCTGAATCCATCCCGAAGCAGCATGGCCTGCCCCTCGCAGCCCGGTCTGCGGCAGCCCGGTCAACTCGCGGGGAACTCCAGTGAGCTCATGGCATAAGCAGAAGGAGGGCTGCCCGCCCAGAAGATGGGCCGGCAACCCTCACCGCGCTTCTCGATCGCGCGGCATCACCTGCGGAACTGCCCACGGGCCTCCTAGAACGAGTAGCCCAGCGATACCCAATGGGCGTCAGGTAATTCCGCGTGGAACTGGTAGGCGTAGTCCACACGGAAGCCCGCGAACGCAAACCCCGCGCCGGCGGTGAAGCCCCACTGCTTGTCGGCATTCACCGTCGCGCCTGCCCGAGCAGCAAATGCGTCGATGATCTGATACTCTGCGCCCACTCGGCCCGTGGAGCGGGTTATGTCGTAGTCAGCCGCCAACGTGAGGCCCTTAAGCGGCTTCACTGACAGGCCCAATACATACGACTTATCGAAGCTGTCAGTATGTCCACTCTCGAATTTCACGGAGCCGATGAGGTTGCGCGCCACCGCACCGAACCTGATTCCGTCGAGGTAAGGTAGGGTGATCAGCGCCCCTATGTCGCCGGTTGCGCCGAAACCTCGGTTTGTGCTTGCGTCCTGCGCATAGAGCTTGACCGCCCCGCCCAACGCGAATGGGCCGAAAGCGTGGGCGTATCCGCCCGCCAGCGTTCCCTCGCGGTACCCGAATTCGTCAGTAGGGTTGCCGTACTCGTCAGTACCTGTAGCTGCCGACAGCAGCCCGAATACAGCCGCACCTATGTTCTTCTGTGCATAGCCGACTCCCAAGTAGTTGCCGGCCCCAAACAGAGTCGAGTACATCGAAGTCACGTCACGCCCCTCGATCAGGGCTAGCCCCGCAGGGTTGTAGTACAACGCGTTGGCATCGTCGACAACAGCCACGAATGCGCCACCCATTCCGAGCGCCCGGGCGCCCATTCCCACGTCGAACAGGGCCGCAGTGCCCACGGGATCCTCTGCCGCAGCCAAGGCCGCCGCCGGCGCTAGCACAAGCAGCAACGTCGCAGCCATTACGGCTATGACCATCCAGTTGGCGTGTTTCGTCTTCATCTCGTCACCCCCACTTAGCGGCTGATCACGAGCCGCGTGATGTCAGTTCTCACACCGTCGGCAGTGACCATGTAGCACAGATAGAGCCCGTTGGCCAGAGGTTTGCCGGCGTTGTTCACAAGATGCCACTCGAAGTAGGTCTGGCCGTTCTCGATCTTCTGTGAGAAGACCTGTCGACCGGCGATGTCGTACACATACAGAGTTGCCTCGCCGGAAGCGTTGATATAGAAGTTGACGGCGTCGGACGCGGGATTCGGGCCTGCAGCGAACCTGTTGGCCGCGACTACTGACACTACGAACGGTCTGCTATCGCCGCTTACCGAAACGCCGTCGGACCTATCCGCGGTCACTCGGACCACGTATTGCCCGCTCTTGCTGAGCTTCGTGAGATCCCACAGGTAGGAGCCGTCGTTCGCCTCGCCGGAGGCAATGGGGATCCATGTACTTCCGTCAGCCATGCGGTATTCAATCTTGATGACTAGTTCGCTGCCGGCGTAGTCATGCGCTATCCAGCTGATGTTGGCAAACCCAGTGCAGACCTGTCCCTGTGCAGGCTTGGTCACCGCCACCACGGGGATGTCGATCCACTCGAGTACATTGTCGAGGAGACTCGCCGCATCAAAGAGGGGTGTGCCATTGCGCACGCCGGTTCTGCCCGTGGGTTCATCGGCCTGCTCAAGCGGGAAAGCCTCGAACGCCACGGCCATGAACACAAGGCGATGCTTGTCCCCGACATACCTGAGCGCACAAGGTTTGCTCTTGTCGTTGAGGAAGATCGCCTGGGCTTCGGGCGCCAGCGTAAGGGTGTCGGTCCAGTCATCGAAGCCCTCAGGGAACGTCAGACCTACTTGACCAGCGCTTCCGGTTATCGGGTCGCCCGCGACGCCGGTGACATACTTGGTCTTGACATCATGCTCAACTCCGGTCACATGCAGATACTCGCGGGCGAAGGCCTTGCCTTCGGCAGACTTGTCCAGCCCAAACATTACCTCCTGGCCGGCTAGGAACAACCTCCCGCCGTTGCCCAGAATGCTAGCTATGGCCGCCTGTTCTGCCGCATCGAGCCCGCCAAGCTCGCCGCAGTTCCATACCACGCGGAACCGCTCAAGGCCGTCGAGCCCACCGTACTTGCCCGCCGCAATCGAGGGCATTATCGCAAGGTATTCCTGCTCGATAGCATCGAATGCCGCAAAGAAGTATTCTTCAGTATCGTCATCCGAATCATCGTCGTCGACAAACACAATGCAGCCCGGGTTAACCGCCGTCACCGCGATGAGTTCCTTCCTGAACTCACCATGCTCGTCAATCACTGTCAGAATGACCGCGTAAACGCCGGGGGCTTCGAAAGCCATCTTGAAGGAGTTGCCCTCCACCGGATCGATAGGCTCCCCGGGGCTATCGAACTCCCACAGGTAGGTCAATTCATCGCCGTCCGCATCGTGAGCCTGAGCGGTAAATGTGATCTCCTCGCCCACCTCCGCGAAGTAGATGTCTGCCTCTATCTTGTCGACTGTAGGCGGCGTGTTGATCTCGCCCATCAGGTAATTGTAGATCTTTGTTAGGAAGTACGCGGAGTTGTTGGGGTCTGGGTTGATCGGATCCCCGTCCTCTCCTGGATCGAATATGGGGAGTTCCTCCCATGGCACGGTGGTGAAGACCACACGGTAGGTCTCATCCAGGTACCGCAAGGCCGGCCATATCTCGATCCCGTAATCCTCGTTCTTCAGGATTGGTCTTGCATTGAAGTCAGGCCAGAGTGCATCCTCCAAGCCAAATCCGATGTCACCGTAGAAACTCATACCATCGGTGATTACGTCTCCCTCAATCCCATCCCAATGCTCCATCGGTACGTTGTCGTCGTAGTCCCATACATGGAGATAATCCCATGCAAACGGAGTAAGGCCCAGGTCGTAGAAGTACTCCGGTGAAATAATGAGTAGTCTGCCGCCATTGTCCAGGAATCTGGCCAGATAGTCCTCCTGGTCAGGGAGCAGAGTATCGCTCCATGAGAACGAAGTGTTCCACACGAGCATCCGGTCAGTGAAATCGTCAGGCAGGCCCAGTGGGTACCGCGAGTCAACCACGACGCAGTCCAGGCCGGCCTGTTCGCATGCATAGAGGAAATACGCCTCGAAGTTGAACCCTCCATCGTCGTCAACGAGGATGATGGTCCCGGGGTTAGCTACAACAATCTGCATCGGCCAAGCCGATTCCACGCCCTCGCAGGTGACAGCATGGAAGCAGGCCAGATAGGTTCCCTCTTCTTCGTAGGTGTGGGACGCCGTATATCCGTCTGCATCATCGGAGCCGTCCCCAAAAGACCACCAGGCTTCATCAATCGCAATCGGATACTCGACCGCAGCAGAGAAGTTGACGTGAAGAGGCGCATCCCCAAAGGTCGCGTCGGCAGAGGCCTCAGTGATCCTCACGGGGAATTCCAGCTTGATGGCGTTCGCCACGTTCAGCCGCCCGCCGGTGGTCATCTTGCCTGCAAAAGCAGGATTCCCATCAACCGACAATAGCAGCGCGTCCTTTACCGTAAGGTCACCCTCGCTCCATCCCTCGGCCCCTGGATAGAGAGGCATGTCCGGGTATTCGGCCGCTACTAAGGCCGCCGCGCCCGACACGTGCGGAGTGGCCATGGACGTACCGCCCATCCACAGTCCGCGGTTTACGGGTGCGCAAGACAGGATCCAGTACCCTGGCGCGGCAAGGTCAACCGACTCCGCTCCGAAGCAAGAGAAGCTGGCAAGGTTGTCGTTCCAGTCAGACGCCGCCACCGATATCAGATTGGGCAGATCGTACGAGGAGGGATAGTGGGGTTCGATGTCGTTATCCGTAGCGCTGTTCCCTGCCGAGCATACGAAGAGCATACCCGACTCGAACATCGCCATCTCAAGCACAGGGTCATACCCGCCTCCACCCCAGGAGCAGCTTGCGATCTTGGCGCCCATCTGCCTCGCATAGTTGATCGCCTTGATGGCGTCAGCATCACTGCCTCCGCCTGCGCCTAGGAACTTGCACGACATAATTCGTGCTTTCCATGCAACGCCGACAGCGCCTATGCCGTTGTTGCCCACGGCGCCTATGGTGCCGCTGACGTGTGTTCCGTGCCGGTCGACTACCTGGTCGTCATAGACTGAATTGTCATCGTTAAAAAAGTCCCATCCGTACCCATCGTCTATGAACCCGTTCTCGTCGTCGTCAATGCCATTATCCGGTATCTCGCCGGGATTGCGCCAGATGTTACCTGCCAGATCAACGTGGCTCACCTGAACCCCGGTGTCAATTACAGCCACGAGAATCGAAGATGCGTCGGTACGCACACCCCAGGCCTCCGTAGCATGGATATCTGCGCCCGGGATACCTTTCTCCCAGAAGACCCCCGGGTAGAAGTCCTGCCCCTGGTTAAGCATCCCCCACATCCTCTTCTGAACAAACCAGGCATCATTGGGGAACACTGCGGCGTCTGGGTACCGCAGGAAGTTGGGCACCGCATGCTCAACGAACTCGTTGGCCGCATAGCATTGGACAGCCTCTTCCACGCTCATGCCAGCGGGGATCCTGACAAGGTACGCTTCCTGGATTTCGCCGATGGGCAGGGTTTCTGCGACAACCGCGCCCAGCCGCGCATTGAGCGAGCGGAACCCGTCAGCCGCAGATCCAGCGCCCTCACCCGCCATCATGAACACTGGTCTGAGTTTCACAATAATCTCGCCGTCGACATACTCTGGCGTCCGGCGCTCTCTATCGACCCGAACGACCTCCTCAGAACCCGGCGAGGTTTTGGCAATGTACGGCAGGTTCGGCGCTGCACTGGCCCAACAGCTTGCTAGCATAATCGCCGTCACCGCAAATGCCGCAAGGGCCACAATCAGCGCGGCACGCCTTCGAATTGGGATTCTCAACACACTTACCCCCCTTGTGTAGTCGCATACTTGCGCTTCAGAAAGACTCATCATGGGGTCGATCGAAAGACTGCAGAGCGTCTATCACCTCCGCATATCGATTTGCAGTAGGACGTAAGTAGCCCGGTCATACACATTGGGATTTCGACAAGCTTGTACCATTTCCTCCCATAAATGTCGATACTAGGGCACAGAATACTATGTAGCTCTGTACAAATGCCCAAGAAGTACAACACGCAATGTGGAGTCGATAGGACACGTGTGTACGCACAACGGCGCGAGCATGATCGGATTGGGCGTGGGATTATGTCGAACCCAGATGAGGCGGGACTGTGCGCCGCCACTCGGCAGACTCCTTGACGCCGCGCAAAGCGTTCGTTGCGGCACAGGATTGGGCGCTCGAGTAGGCTCTGCAGGTATCCCCCGTTACAGGGATTACACGTTACCCGTATCCATGGATCGGCCCAGATACAAAGGCCGAAGCGCCCCGGATATCCACATATTGCAGCTGAACGGGAAAACGCTGATGCACGTACCATCGGTAGCCAGACCGAGGGAGCCGACCGACGGCCAGGCCGGCGACCTGCTTAGGCTCGGAAACGCCAGTGACAGGCAGAATAGGCTTTACGCAGGCCTTTGGCTAAACGGGCGTTTAACAGGGGATTAGCGAGCCTGCAGCAAATATGGGCGGTTTTCCGACGTACCTCCTCAGAATGTGCGAGGTTTTGACCGCCAGGCGAAGAGGGTTGGACCTCTCTGGGTTTTTCTAGTAGAGCAAGGGCTATCTGAGGGCTTTTCCCGGCGCGCTCGAGAAACCCGCCCGCGTATCCATATTATGTTACCCGCCTATGACTGCGGATTTGTTGCCGGCGTGGCTCCGCAAAAAGGGAGCGCCGTTGTCGGCGCGAAGTCAGACAACTTGTACCCCCCAAACCACCCAGAATCCGAGGAGGTTGATCAAGAAACCTGCCGCAAAACGAATAGGATGAGCCAGAATCTGGTT
>Ga0116189_1003972_pt1 | contig 10462 bp, 8 predicted proteins | sample AD_JPNTR3_MetaG_FD_89895 | JGI IMG/M metagenome (GOLD analysis project Ga0116189, IMG submission 89895) | Active sludge microbial communities of municipal wastewater-treating anaerobic digesters from Japan - AD_JPNTR3_MetaG | ecosystem: Engineered > Bioreactor > Anaerobic > Digestate | place... | reverse complement strand
TATTGATTCAACACAAAAAGCTGAAAGTAACAGCAGAGGAAAAAATAAAAGAAAAGCTAAAGATCCAAATGCTATCCTTATTCTACTGTTTATAAAAGCGTTCACACTATACCCAGGAGCAAAATAAGAGAGCACTACCAAAAAAGCGCTTAAAAAAAAGAAAACCGCTAAAATAGATCTTACCAGTTCTGGCTTGAAATCCAAATTTAGCTTAAATTTTTTCTTTCTTCCCCTTTTTTTAGGCATTGCCTACATGATAACACGAAAAGGATTATTACAGATATATAGCTTGTACAAATATCAAAGGGCTACGACCAGTCTCTTTAAATAAAAGCTTGTTCATCTTTTTTTCAACCGCATCCTTTGTACTATTCCAGTTTTTTCGCAAATCATCCTTTGGGTTTATTGTAGCGGCTATGGATTGCTTTGCCTTCGCCAAAAGACTCCCGGATTCCTTCACATAAACAAACCCTCTAGTTACAACTTCAACTTTACCCATAAATTCGCCTGTATCCTTAGAGGCCGCAACAATAACTACAAACATTCCATCATCTGAAAGTTTTTCCCTATCCCTAATAACCGAAGTACCCACATCACCAACATTAGAACCATCAATAAAAATATCCTTTACCGGATACGATGGACCCTTCTTGGCAATATTGTTCTCAAACAAAACCACATCGCCTTCTCTCTGTTCAAAGACAGTATCTGGACTAAACCCAAGAGTGGCCACCATATTAGAATAGGCGCGCATCCTCTTTATTGTCCCTCCAATAGGGATAAAGTATTTAGGCTTGCATAAAAAAGCAATTAATCTTAAATCACCTTTAGTACCATGGCCAGAAACATGCAGATTCTCTTGGATCTCACTATAAATCACCTTAGCACCAAGAGAAATTAGGTTATCCTGAACTTTCTCCACAGCTTCGGCAACTCCAGGCGGATTAGGGTCTGCCGAAAATACTACAAAAGCTCCCTCCTGCAGATTTATATCCGGATGCTCTCCTCTGCTTATTTTTCCAAGTGCAGAACCAGATTGACCGTAACATCCCGCTACAATGTAGACAAGATCAGCTTGGTTATATTTAGAAGCATCTTTAGAATCAACAAAAACATCATCAGCAAAGGGAAGGTATTTAAGCCCTCGGGCAACCGAAACGCTTTGATCTATAGACCTACCCATAATAACTATCTTTCTACCAAGCTTTTGAGCAGCCGTAATTATTTGATACATCCTAGATATATTGGAAGATATTGTCGTTACAATTATTTGCTTCCCCTCCGCTTGAGAGAACAAAGTATCAAATGTAGCACCCAATTCTTTCTCAGGCTTAGAATAGCCTTCGGTGGTAACACCCAAACAATCAGACAACAAACACAAAACTCCTTCCTCCCCATATTTTGCGATCCTTCCTAATTCAATAGGCTTATCTAAAACAGGCATCAGGTCTATTTTGAAATCAGAAATATGCAAAACAGTACCCTCTGGAGTTTTTATTGCAAAACCAAAAGAATCTGGAACAGAATGATTTACGCCAAAGGCTTCTATAGTAAAAGACCCGATTTTTAACGGAGGCATATCAGCGCTAATTAGGTGCATAGAAGGATTTTTTGGAACATCTCTATACCTTCTTTCATCTGTAAATTTTTCTTTTAAGAACCCTTGAACTAGTTTACTTGCATAAACCTTAACTTTTGGAAATTCCTTTAAAAAATATGGAACCGCTCCTATATGATCCTCATGACCATGGGTTAAAATTAACCCTTTAATTTTATGAGAATTCTCCTGTAAATATGTGAAATCAGGAATGACCATATCCACCCCCAGCATCTCGCTATCCGGAAAACCCACACCACAATCCAATACTATAATATCTTCACCGTACTCATAAACGGTTAAATTTTTCGTTACGGCTTCTGTGCCACTTAAATTCATTATTTTTAGCATATATTACATTTTTAATTTTAATTGACCTTTCTCTTCCTGCGAAGAAACTACTATATTATTTTTCTCTATATCTATTTGTTTTACTATTTGAGGAATTCTCAAAAAATCCTCTTTCAACGCCTGCAAAAAGTCACCATTACGCAAAGCCGCAGCTGGGTGATAAACGGGATAAACATAAAAACCGTTATCTCCTTTTATTAAGTTGCCATGATCTAGAGAGATCTTCCCCTCTTTATAAAAATAATACATGGCAAATCTCCCAAGCGTAACCACCAATTTTGGACGAATTACGCGCAATTGCACAGTCAGGAAGTCCTCACAAGCTCGTATTTCGTTTGGTTGGGGCTCCCTATTATTTGGAGGGCGATGTTTAATTATATTACCAATCCATACATCCTCCCTATGTAAGTTAATTTCTTGTAGTAGCTCATCCAAAAGTTTCCCTGCTCTCCCAACAAAAGGCCGACCTAATTTATCTTCTGTTGCCCCTGGAGCTTCTCCTATAAACACTATCTCTGCGTTTATATTTCCTTCTCCTGGAACAGAATGTAAGGCTGTCTCATAAAGAGGGCATTTCTTACAAACCAATATGGCCTTTTCAAGCTTTTCCAAAATTTCCCTTTTCTGCATTTTTTACCAAAACATTCAGGAAGACGCTACTCTAAACATTACCAACTGGGGAGATAATACTTTAAATTCTCCTGAGTAACATAAACTCCCGCAACTTCTCCTGTAATAATCTGCTTGGCAACCTTTCGGCACATTGCCTCCAAGATTCTTCCTAAACTTCTGATCCCAGAATCGTATCCAAAGGGACTTACTATCTGAGGCCATAAGTTTGGGTCTATTTGCAATTCTTGTTCCTGTAAACCCGACCTTTCCCTAATCTTAGGGAACAAATAATCTCTGGCAATGACCACTTTTTCCTCATTTGAGTATGAAGGCATTTTTACAACCTCCATTCTATCCATTAAAGCCGCAGACAAAGTGCCTGTATTATTTGCGGAACAAATAAACAGAACCTCAGACAAATCAATAGGATAATCCACGTAGTGATCCCTAAATTCCTTATTTTGATTAGGATCTAGAATTTCTAACAAAATTGCCATAATATCAGCCAAAAGACCTGCCTCTCCACTAGCTTTTTCTATTTCATCCAAAAGTATTAACGGATTCCTAACCTGAGTCTTCATCAAGGCTTTTACTATTTGGCCTGGCTCTGCCCCAGGTAAAGCTTTGGATTTCCCGCGCAATTCCAAAGGAGATCCAATACCCCCCATAGGAATACGAATAAATTTTCTACCCAATGTATCAGCAACAGATTTTGCCAATGTAGTTTTTCCCACACCCTGTAAACCCACCAACAATAGAACTGGAGATTTTCCTATACCATCCTGGCCTCGTTTTTTTAGAAGCATTAATGTTGCTAGATACTCCAAAATTCTGTCTTTTACATCTTGCATTCCATAGTGTTCACTATCCAGCATTTGCTGGGCATGAGTAAGATCTAAAATATCTTCTGTGCGAGCACTCCATGGAAGAGAGGTCACTACTTCTATATAGCGGGAAAGCGTATCAAATTCGGATGCATAATGCCCTAATTTTGCCATTCTATCTAGTCGCTGAATCATTTGGATGAGTCGTTCCCGCAGATCTTCAGGCATTCCTGTGGAATTCGCAACTAAAGCATTAAGTGTATCCAGTTCCTTAAATATAAAATTCTCGGGTACTTTCTGAGACGAATCTGTTTTATTTTGATCCATTATATTGTCTTGATCTAACACATTCTTATCCAACATTTTTTGATTTCCTGGGGATAGTAGGTAATACTAAGCTTTTGGGGAGTTTACACCCACAAGAGGAGCAAAAGAAACGATCCAGAGATGTAAGTTTTCTTCCGCAATCGGGGCAGACTCTTTTGCTCATTGTATTTATTGTATCACTTAATGTTCTCTAATTACGGTTGCCTTCGGGAGGGTTTTTCTTCCAAGGCTTTCTTAGATAAACTAATTTTCCCCCTATCCACATCCAAGACCTTTACTCTAACCGTGTCTCCAACCTTTAAGTAATCTCTAACATTTTCTACATAGTCATGGGAAATTTCGCTTACATGTAATAGGCCTGTTTTACCTGGGAGAATTTCTACAAATGCCCCAAAATCCACTACCTCTTCAACTACGCCTTCGTATATTTCTCCCCTCTCCACATCTTTTACCAAAGCGGAAATTCTTGCAAGGGCTGCTTCCACATCGGATTTTTTTATAGCTGTAACAGTTACTGTACCGTCTTCATCAATATTTACTTCAGAGTTTGTAATTTCTTGAACTTCCTTTATGGTTTTACCTCCACTACCAATTACAACACCTATTTTATCCACATCAATTTTTATAGAACCACTCTTTGGTGCGTACTTAGAAACTTCCTTTTTTGGTGCCGTAATAACTTTTTGCATTTCATCCAACACATGTAAACGACCTTCCTTGGACTGTTCAAATATTTTTACTAACAAGTCCATAGGAATACCTTTTGCTTTCATATCACATTGAATTGCAGTAACACCAGTACGCGTTCCAGTCATTTTAAAATCTAGCAGGCCAAATGCATCTTCTCTGTAAGCTAAATCTGTTATCACTTTGTACTCGCTAAAGTCATCGGTTGCCATTAAGCCAACACCAACTCCCGCAACCATATCCTTAATGGGTACTCCTGCATCCATTAACGCCAGGGTAGATCCACATGTTGCCGCCATAGAGCTAGATCCACTAGAAGAAAGGGTTTCTGACATTAACAAGATAGTGTATGGAAACTCTTCTTGCGAAGGAATTACGGGAACCAAGGCCTTTTCGGCAAGCATACCATGTCCAATCTCTCGTCCACCTGCCCCGCCCATCTTGCCTATTTCCCCAACTGAATAGGGAGGAAAATTGTAGAAGTGCATGTATCTTTTGGTATCTTCGCCGTACATGTCTTGCATAATCAACTCCATATTTGGGGAACCCAAGGTAGCAACCGTTAAAACTTGAGTCACGCCCCTTGTAAATAGGCCACTTCCATGAGTTCTCGGCAAGACAGAAACTTCACATGTAATATCCCGAACCTCTTTAATACCCCTTCCATCGGGTCTTTTTTCTAACTTAACCAAGTTTGTCTGCAAAATATCTTTTTCTATCTCCTCAAAAGAGCGCGCCATATCAGTTTTTTTATACTTACCTTCATATCGGGCATAAACCTCTTCCAATAAAGCATCTCTTTCACGTGTGAACTCTAATTTCCCCTTAAATCCTGCGTAAAGCATTTCCTCAACTCTTGTTCCAATAACAGCTTTAACATCATTTATCAGCTCTTCTGGAAGAGCTTGAGAAACATATTCGTATTTTTTCCCTTCTGGGTTTACTTCCTTGGCAAAATCTATAATAAATTGAACCAACGGCTCCAGGCGATTTCTTGCAAACTCTATAGCGCCTAAAACCACTTCTTCGGGCAGTACATGCGCTTCTGCTTCCATTGCCAAATATTTAAGATCCAAACCAACAAAAGACACCATCAAATTTAGCATGGACTTGTCTAATTCCTCTTTGGAAGGGTTTAACACATATTCGTCATTAACATAACCTACTATGGCAGAAGCCATAGGGCCTTCCCAAGGAATATCTGAGGCAAATAATGTAGCAGAAGTTCCTATCATACTTAAGAATCTGGGATCCGCTTCTGGATCCAAGGATAGAACTGTATTTACAACCTGCACTTCATCTTTATAATCGTCTGGAAATAGTGGACGTACAGCGTGATCAATTAACCTCCTTATTATCGTAGCCTCATCGGTAGGTCTTCCTTCTCTTTTAACAAATCTGGAAGATTTTATAAGCCCACTCGCATATAATCTTTCCTCATAATTTATGGATAGCGGAAAATAATCCAAATCAGGATTTAACCCACCGGACACGGCTGTAGTTAAAACAACAGATTCCCCGTAGGTTACCTGCACAGCCATATTTGCTTGCATAGCAACTTTTCCGGTTTCTAGAACCAATTTTTTACCTGCAAAATCAATTTCTTTTTTTGCGTATTTATTCATTTGTACCTTTCTTTTGGATTGAATAAGGGATTAAGGAGAAAATATTCCAACACTATTACTCCTAAACCTAGCGAAGAATAGAAGAGAATAATGTTTAATATTCTGACCTTAATCCTATACCTTAATTCAATCTAAATTTTTAATATACTTAACACTTACCCACGAAGGTTTAGTCTCTTCACCAATGTAGTATAACGAGCCTGATCTTTATCCTTTAAGTAAGACATTAATCTTCTTCGTTTACCAACAAGTTGTAATAAACCTCGACGGGAGTGATTATCCTTTTGATGACCCTTTAAGTGATCAGTAAGCTGGGTGATGCGCTCTGTTAATATGGCTATCTGGACTTCTGGAGATCCAGTATCTTTATCGTGTATCTTATTATCACCTATTATTTTTTGTTTCGTATCCTTTTTTAATGCCATAATCGTCTTTCATTCTAACAAAATAATTTTTCCTCTTCAAGCGTCAAAAGTAAGTTGCTTTTAAAGCAACAGGAACCAACTTACCATTTGATTATTTAATTAACCGCAGGCTCCCTATAAGACATTCCCAAAAGCAAAGCCTTCGCCGCCTTTGGGTCGGGAAGAATTCCTAACAAAGAAAGCATGTTAAAAACTACGGCACTCAAGCTAGGTGCCAATGTATCAATGACATTAACATCCCCATGTTGAGTATTAAAATTCGTATTATCAAGGTTTACAACCTTTGCTTTTATAAAGGAATCTCTTAATTCATTACCTACATTGCCTAAATCTTCTGGTGTCTGGGCACCAATAACAAATATTAAATCAAAATTATGTCCTTGTATCTCGATTTTTACTTTAGAAGTATCAAATTCCTTAGCTATTGGAGATAAAACCAAGCGCAAAATATTATTTTCATTTGAATACGCTAGTTTGCTTGCTGGAGTGTCGGAATAATCTATAGAAATGCTTAACTTTCTGGAATAAATATCGTCAGTTAATTGCCCCGGATTGATTATTTTTTTGCATTCCTCTGGAATATCCGAAATATAAACTAAAGCTACTTCCTTTTCTTTTTGATTTAGGGCATAATACAAACCTGCAGCGGCACTCAAAGAGTCTGTGCCAGCAACTTCGGAAGGGACTATTGCAATACTAGAAGCATTCTCTATTAATTCTTTTATTTTAGATATGTTGTATTTTTCTTCTACCATAGTTTTAAAAATTTATTGACAAAATTAAAAAATAGCTAGGCACTTATGGTGGCTCTGTTACTATTTTTGGTTGCAGGAATAATGTTTGTGAATTTAATTCACACGAAAGTTTAACAGTTATAGGATATTTTGTCAAATACCAAAGAATAAACCCCCAAACTCTTTAATTCTATTAAAATGAGATTTAAATTTTTGGACTTCAAACAAAAAACTCACTAACCAATAACCTCAAGAAACATACCAACCTCTAAACCCTCAATTTGAGGCTTAAGCATAATACCACACTCCTTTCCTTTCCCAACAGACTTCTCCTCCTTATCTTCAATCTTGATCTTCTTTATTCTTGACCTAAACAGGGGGACATCTTCTGCGGTTAAGTCAGCTGGATCTTTATCGTAAACTGCAATAGGGGCACCTTCGGTTAAGCGCCCTGCCAAAATTTTGCTTCCCGCTACAATATCTCCTGATTGCAGCTTAAATAACTTTAAAATCTGAGCCCTACCCTTAATTTTCTCTTCATCTTTTTCCGCTGTCCATGTGAGCAAATCTTGAGCTTCATCAATCAGGTCATATATGGTCTTATAGGTTTTTACGGGAATTTTTAAACTTTGAGCTAACTGATGAGCCGAACTTGCAACCGCAACATTAAATCCTAAAATTACACCTTTTACATTTTGGGCTAACAAAACATCGGAATCAGTTACTGGCCCCGTTGAAGAATGTGCAAATTTTAATGAATAAGTATTACCCACCGAAGAAGTGACCATATTTGCTAAACTGGCCTTAACAGCCTCTAAAGTGCCTCTTGTGTCAGCTTTTATAATAACTGAAACCATGTTTTTGGCGTTTGTACCAACTATTTCAACCCGATTCTCGTCCAAAGCCAATTCCGCTAATTCACTCCCTTTCTGCAAAATCAAATCACCTACATTGGGAGTTTCATTAAATCCCAAAATGCTAACCGGAGTCGTTGGGATTGCTTTATTTAAACCAACCCCATTTTCATCCATAATTCTTTTCACTTTCGCTACCATCCCACTGGCCATAATCTCATCGCCAATAGACAAAGTTCCATTTCTAATAACACAATTAACAACGACCCCTTGCTTTGCATCTTTTTTAGACTCTATTATCACAGCTTCCAACTCACCTTCCAAATTTGCTTTTAGTTCAAGAAGTTCAGCCGTTACTAAAATGGCATCTAAGAGCCTATCCAAATTCGTCTTTTTTTCCGCAGAAACCTCTACAGCAACAAATTCCCCACCCCATGACTCTACCAAAATATTTTCCTGTGCTAGCTGTTGTTTTACTTTTTCCGCATCTGCTCCTGGGAGGTCCATTTTATTTATTGCCACAATAATGGATGCATTGGCCGCTCTTGCATGAGCAATAGCCTCCTTAGTTTGGGGCTGAACACCTTGATCTGCCGCTACAACCAAAACCACAATATCTGCCACTTTCCCCCCCCGGGCACGCATTTGCGTAAAAGCGCTATGTCCTGGTGTATCTATAAAGGTTATTTTTTGATTATTATATTCAATAGAACAAGCCCCTATATGTTGAGTGATACCACCATATTCTTTTTTCTGCACATTGGTATGCCTGATTGCATCTAAAAGGCTAGTTTTGCCATGATCCACATGCCCCATAAATGTAACTATGGGAGCCCGAATAAATTGTGAAGTTTTTGTTTCTATTTTCTCTTTTGACATAGACTTTTTTAAGCATTTTAATCCAAATTATTAAGAAATTTCAGGGAATCCGAATGAATTAAACTAGAAAGCTTGATTTTAAGGATTACCCTAGTCTTCCAGGGGTTCTTCTGCCACTTGTTCTTGCGCCTTGGCTTCAATCTCTTCGTCTCGCACTTTTTGAATTAAATCGTCCCAAATACCGCTGGAACCTTTGGGACCAATGGAAACCTTCTCAGAGGAGTTTTCTTTAGCAGATTCATCCGCATCACCACTAAATGATCCGGCCACTCCCTTAATATCAATTTTCCATTTTGTGATCTTGTTTGCCAAACGAGCATTCTGCCCATCTTTTCCAATTGCCAAACTTTGCTGATCCTCTGGAACAGTTACTAAAGCCGTATTATCTTCTCGATTCAAAACTACATCGGTTACTTTTGCAGGGGAAAGAGCCGCTGCAATAAATTTGGCTTCATTATCTGAAAAAGGCACAATGTCAACTTTTTCCCCATGGATCTCCTGTATTACAGCCTGAACACGAACCCCTTTTTGACCTACGCAACTTCCTACGGGGTCAATTCTATCGTCTGTAGAACTAACCGCCATCTTAGTTCTAGAACCAGGTTCTCTTGCTATAGCTTCAATTTTAACAACCCCACTCAATATTTCAGGCACCTCTTGTTCAAAAAGCTTGGCAATAAAATCAGGGTCCGCTCGGGAAACTAAAACCTCGGGGCCCCTTCCACTATCTTTTACTTCCTTAATTAAAACTTTTAGCCTCTGATTGGGTCTATAGTCATCAGTTTCTACTTGTTCAGATGGTAACAAAACACCATGAGCTTTACCTAAATCTAAAACAACTAAATCATTTTCAATCCTAAAAATAATTCCTGTTACTATAATACCAACCATCTGGGAATATTCTTCAATAATTGCATCCTTTTCTGTCTCTCGGATCTTCTGCAAAATCACTTGCTTTGCGGTTTGCGCTGCAATTCTTCCAAATCCCGCAGGTGTAACATCCTTACCTTCTTTAAATACTTTAGCTTCCCCCGTTGCAGGGTCTAATTTAGCAGTTACTTCCACCTCCTCGCTTAAATCTCCGCCAAAGTCTTTTTTATAAGCCATAACCAAAGCCATTTCAATAGATTCCAAAACCACTTCCACAGGAATACCGCGCTCCGCGGCCACTTGATTCACTGCTGCATTAAATTCTGTTGTTACTGCCATTTTTTTATTTTAAACCTATTCTATATATAAAGAAAGTGGGAAACCCCACCTATACACAACTTTTAACTTTTCTAACAAGGCTAAATTAGCACACTTGTAGTTGCAGGTCAAACTGCTGTCCTGGTCCAATACATGCAGTACACTTTTAACTAACTAATTCTAGCAGAAATTGATTCATCCCTTTCAGCAGGATGTTTTTCCAACCAGTCCATATAATAAGCGTATGGGGTTTTATAACCCAAGGCTTGATGGGGTCTATACGTATTATATTTGATGTTCCATTCCTTAGCCTTTTGTTTCAAATCGCTTAACTTCGGTAATAAATCCTCTTGATAGTC
>Ga0116189_1003967_pt1 | contig 10466 bp, 8 predicted proteins | sample AD_JPNTR3_MetaG_FD_89895 | JGI IMG/M metagenome (GOLD analysis project Ga0116189, IMG submission 89895) | Active sludge microbial communities of municipal wastewater-treating anaerobic digesters from Japan - AD_JPNTR3_MetaG | ecosystem: Engineered > Bioreactor > Anaerobic > Digestate | place... | reverse complement strand
CAAACGCATCTGTTCCAGGCGGTCCGACATGTCATTTTCGGTCTGCAAGTGCCAATATTTCTACTTATGCTTCAATGATCGGATCAAAAGAAAAACCCTGCATCCATAAGCATTTCAGCCAATGATTGCAGGGGTTTTGAAGATTTAAGAATGGTGAACGGGGCGGGATTCGAACCCGCGGCCACCGGATTAAAAGTCCGATGCTCTACCGGCTGAGCTACCCGTCCACTATGTTGATAAACAGAGGTACCCTTTCGGGTACTGGGTATTTTTGATGAGAGTCGCATTATATAGGAACTGTTGGGGGCAAATCAACTTTTGCGTATAAGGCGGCTCAAAATGAGCTCATTTTTAAATGACAATTATGGGTGACAAAAAAGGCCTTAGGGATATCTTCTTTCCAATACGCTTTTGGATGTAAAGCTCCAAGAGCACACAATGCCCCCGCGTGAAGTTTCGAAAAAAGCCAGGACGAAATTAACAAGCCGCTTGCATACCGGGTTTTCCTGAAAAGAATGACAGGCTTATCGGGAGGGCTTTCCTCTTCAATGAGGAGTAAAAGAAAAAGAAATGCAGGGAACGCGGTTCCGGGCTGAAAGTATGCGCCAATAAAAAACCGCAGCAATCCATCAGAGAATTGCTGCGGTGTAGCACTCATGTTAAGAATCAGCGCTGCGGCTGCTGCTCAGCTCTCCGGCTTTTCAACCCAAGCATCAGCAGCAATGCCAGCGCAGCCAGGAGATCGGCTGTCAACGATGAGCCGCTTCCATCCTCTGTCACACCGCACCCGAAGATGTTTCTGCGCTTCTCGGGATCCGGAACCTTCGGCTCATCCACGTATTTGAATGCATTCACTTTACTTACCGCACCGGTAACGGTTTCGACCACTACGGTAACCAGCCCGGCGGAATGGGGCGGTGTGGTCACTTCCAGTGCACCATCTGCCCGTGCGATCACCTGAGCAGCCGGGATACCGCCAAAGGTGACCTGGATAACTCCCTTCAACTGAGATCCATGGATTACTACACGATCTCCACCGAGCACTGTACCCGTTGCCGGTGTCACGGTGCTGATGACTGGGGTGCTGACAACAGTTACTGTAGGCGAGGAAGCCGGATTTCCGGCGACATCGCTTTTGGTTCGTGGGATCACCTGAAAACGCCACTCATCACCGAAACGGGTGACGCCGGAAGGCACGGAGCTGCGATCAGTGTAGGCAGTTACAATCTGTCCGTTTTTATACCAGTAAATACGCGTTGCGCCTTCGCCATAAAGGGCAGGATTTTCTTTCGCCAGAGGATGTTCATAAGTGTAGGAGGCAAAAAGCGGTTCTCCGGCATACACCGCATGATCGTCTTCCGGATCAGCGTCTCCTTCACGGCTACTCAGCTGAAGTTTAAGAGCGCGCGGCAGCAATGCCCTGGGGTCAACAGATCTCACCGTCAGAATCACATCCTGAAACACCCGCTCTGCACCGAGAAGCGCTACAACCCGCACTTTATAGAAGCCGGAAAGCGTTATGGCTGGCGTCCAGTCGAAAAGACCGGTACCGTCGCCCCTGTCCGTAAAAGGAGCCGCACCTTCACCAGACCACAGCCCGTAAAATGCCGGAACGCTGCCCGTACCGGGGGGCAGTTCCATATCGGCTATAAAACTGATGCGCTCCCCTGCTGTCACCGCCGGCCAGGCTATGGGCAGAAGGCTGATGCGTTGCGGCACTTCCGGCAGGGAGTCGAAAGGCACCCAGTTATGGGCACCGCTCAACCCGAGAGCCGGATAGGCGCCTGACGGTTCAGCGGGTACCCCCCGGCCATCCGAAATGCCGATAAGTCCGGTATGCATCGTTGCTTCGAGATAGGTCATGCGAATATGTCCGCTGAAGAAGACTTCGACCTGTGCGGTAATCCTGTCGGGGTTGAGCATGCCCGTCGGTGCTTTTATTGTAACATTCTGGAAAGTGAACACGATGCTGTCATCAAAGAGACGCACCCAGACTGTTCCGCCCAGCTGCGGCATCAGTGCTGAATTAAAAAAGGCGATGCGCGGCTCACTAAAATGCTCTTCCACCATCGTCGTTTCTTTGAAAGGCGCGGTACCGAATTGCTCCTGAAAGGAGATATATCCGTTTGCGCTTACCGTGAGTGTGCTGTACCGTTTTCCGAAGAAGAAAACAGAGGCTGCTTTTTCTCCGCCTATCTGAACGGGAAACTGCATGTTTTCGCCAAGAGCCAGATCTCTTCCGAAACCTGAATGATCGGATCTGGGAACGGGCAGCTCGGTCACATTATTAAGCACTGTCACTTCGTAGTCCGCATAAGACATATCGGACAGGTCATCTGTCAGGTGGTGCGGATCTTCTTTTACGGGCCGGAAAATAATCTGTGAATAGGCAAGATCGAAGGGATTTGTGTTATTAAAAACCTCGGTATAAACCGGCATGGGATCATCGCATGCGACAGCGGAGGCAAAAGAAACAGCCTTGGGGTCAATAATATCTTGACCGGCTACGAGGGTATAAAAATACTGGAGTCCATCGGTTACGTTTTCATCCAGCCAGATATTGTCTTCTTTGGAACCGCCAAAGACGAGTTGGCTGTCCGGCGGGCTGCTATAGCCCAGCGTGGAACGGTACAAAGAGACAGGCTCACCGACCGACTGCCAGGTCAAAGCAATATAGCATTTGCCATCAATATCGTGCAGCGCAGAAGCCCGCAGTCCCAGATTGCTTCCTGTACAGGAACCGCGTGCGGTATCAGAAAGAAAATACTGGGTGCCGTAGGTGCCAACCGCCAAAGTGTAGTAGTACTCGACACCGACGGCCACATCGCTGTCCACCAGCCCCTTCTGTGCGGTAGAGCCCGCATAGACTACGTCTCCGCCACTTCCATCGTCTCCGGGATAGGCAATTTCAGAGCGGTAGACAAAAAGCGGTTGAGGCGGCAATCCGTTTTCCTGCAGCAACTGCTCCAAATCTATCCAGATCAGTTGGATGGCGCAGTCGGATCCATCGGATGAGGGGATCGCCTGTAATCCCAGATCAAAAAACTGTTTATCCATGAGCAAGGCGGTGTCGTCGGCGTTTGCCTGAAAAACCGTGAAGGCCATTATCAGGCATACTACCAGGTATGCTGTCGCTTTTGCCTTGTTTACGCAAAACGCCTTGGTCTCAGGCATCATGATTCTCTCCCGTTCACGTCACAAGCCTATGGCCCGTTTTTATACGAAGCCCCGAGAAGCTGCCGGTTGGTATGCGCCTGCCTGCGCACAACCTGCACAGGCACTTTCGGGAAACACATCCGGCTGCCCGGGGCACCTTACATATCACATGGAGCTGTAGACACGCTGCCAGGGAGTGTCTTTCTGAGCCTTCAGTTCACGTTCTGCCAGGCGCTGAAGATGCCCTTCGAAATCAGGAATCCGTGCACTGACAATATGCGCTTCTATGGCGAGCCGTGTATCTTCGGACAGATTCTGCTTGAATTCCCAGCGGGGTGTTTCCGTTGAGCCTGCATTCTCGAAACTGCCGATCCCTTTTCCGTCCAGAGAGCGATAATAGACCGCCCAATTCCCACGCATCAGGCATTCTGCCCAGCACATGGAAGTGTGTCCGAAGCGGTCGGTAACGGGCACACAGGCAAAGAAATAATCATTGGCGCGTGCGAGCTCAAGTTCTTTGAGATAAAGGCTGGTATATTCATTCTGCAGTTCAGGGGAGACCCATCCGGCCTGTGCGGCTTTGTCCCGCAGCGCTTCCACCTGAGCCAGGCGTGTGGCATAGTCGTATTTTTCGGGGGTCAGCGGAATGCTTTCTTTCACCTGGATAACGAGGCGGTCGATATTGTGCTCCAGCGCTTCTTTGGTGGCGATACGTCTTGCATTGGCTTCATCGAGTTCGCCGACATAGCCGGTGAGCCGATCCACTTCGGCGATGAGTCCGCGCTGACGCGCCTGCACGATCGCTGTTTCACTGCGCAGTTCTTCGAGAAATTCTCTTGCAGCAATCACTTCGTCATTGCGTTCACGCAATTCTCTTTCAACGCTGGTGAGTTCTGCCTGTTCGGTGGACAGCGTGGCGCGGGTGGAATCGAGTTGTCCTTTGACGGCGTCCAGTTCCTGTGTTCGCACCAGAATTTCGTTCTGCAGTTCAGCGACTCTTTCGGGGCTGATGTCGGCAGGCCGATCCGGGGTCGCCTGAAGCTGCTGCAACGTATTGATCTGCCGGTTCAGGTTGGCGATGGTGGCATCTTTGGTCTGCATTTCCATTACGAGCGGATTACCGGGCACAAAGGTCAGGTATGTGGAAAGGGGCTGTGACGCAATCATGCCGACGCCGAGCGATACGAGACCGATGAAAATTACCAGCAGCGCACCGGCACCCTGCCGTGCTTTGGGCTGAGCACCGGAAACGGACGGAGCACCGGCTCCCACAGGAACTGCGCCAAAATCGTCCATCCCTGTACCGCCCGCCATGCCCGGCATAGGCGTTCCGCCGAAATCTCCAAAGCTTCCCGCATCACCAAAATCATCAAAAGCGGGCGCAGGCGTTGCCTGTGTTACGTTCTCGCTAGCACCGGGCGTAAAGAGATCGCCACCCGATCCGCCGAAAGCGCTGTCATCCCAAATGGGCGTGTCCAGTGTCGCATCCGGACCGGAACCGATGTCAGGTGTTTCCGGGTGGAAATCGCTGTCCGCTGCGAGATCCTGAAATCCTCCGATGAGCGGTCCGGAGGGATGACCGCCCGGGCCGGAATCTCCAGCCAAATTGAAGGCACTTGCATCGAAGTCGCTTGTGAAGGGCGTTCCGCTGGGCGTCTGTCCCAGAAGATCCGGCGCTCCGCCTCCCACGGAAGTATCCTGCGATTCAAAACCTCCCAGTGGCGGCAGGTCCAAATCGGAGTCGTAGGTGCCCTGAGAATCCAGATCGCTCAGTGGCGGCAGATTCCCCAGACCCTCATCGTCACCAAATTTGCCTGCATTCATTTCGTGTTCAAATTCGGGGTTTTCATTGTCAAACTGTTTATCATCGGCCATTGAACCCACCTCCGTTTAGGGTACGGTTAGGATAAGACACAACTCTTATATTGCGCATTCTATCACGAATACAATCACTTGTCAAGTAAACTCTTTACAAAATTACCTGCACATTCTCAGATTAAGCAAAGTGAAGATCTACAGGAAAACGGTTCATTTCCCGTGATCAAGTAGGCACACGCCGGAAAAGGAGCAGGCCCACAATAAAAAAGAGCGCATTGGCCGCCCAGGCTGCAGCAGGCGGGGGCAGCGTTCCCATGTAACCCAGCCCCACCCCTACTGCAAAAAGCACGAGATAAACGAGGGCGATCATGGCGCTGACCCCAAAACTCATCATAATTCCCCCTTTGCGCAACCGGATTGCAAAGGGTATGGCAAGCCATATAATGACAAAGCAGAGAGCGGGCTGTGCAAACTTTACATGATAGTTGACCAGATGTTCCCGTACGGGCACGCCCATACTTCTGGCTTCTTCAATATCTCTTGAAAGGTCCCCTGCACTTTTTTCCTGGGCGGATACAGATAAAGCGAAAAGTTTTTCCGGAGGCTCCTGAAACGGGGCTTCCTCCTGGGTGATCCTTGAAGAAAGAATTTCCCATTCTTTATCCTGGTCAAAGATGGCGCGCCGTCCGTCTTCAAGCAGCCATTTGCTTTTCTCTTCATCCCAATAAATCCGGTTTGCCCGGATTTCTTCCAGCCGTTTGCCTCTGAAAGCATGCAGGTATACATCCTGTCCGCTGTTGGCACGGGTGTTGAATTTCAGGATATGACAGGTCCAACCGTCCCCGAGATTTGTCCAGCTAACTCCGTGCCGTGTCCTGTCGGTTATCTTGGAGAAAAAGCGGCTCTGAATATGCCTGTGCAGTTTTGAGGCATGAACCCCGTAGCTTTCCTGTACCGCAAAGACCAGCAAGGCAATCAAGAACGCCACGGCAACCGGCGCTCTCACAATCCTTCGCAGACTGACGCCACCAGCCAGGAGCGCAAGAATCTCATTATCCTGTGCGGCACGCCCCAGTACAATCAGTGCCGCCACCAGCAGGGAAACAGCAGCCGCATGATATTCAAAAAGAATGGTGGGAGCAAAAGTCAGATAATATTGAAGGACGACAAGCCAGGGCACCTGGTATCTGGCAATGGCGCTCTGGCGTGTGACCACCAGATCAATCAGGCAAACCAGCAGCACCAGAGACAGCACGACTTTCGCAAAAACGGAAAGCAGGCGCCCTGCAAGATAGCGATCCAGCACATTCATACGCGGTCAACCCTCCAGAGCAGGATGATGCCCAGAAGGCAGAGCAGCAGATTGGGCATCTGTCCCAGCGACACGGTCAGCGCCAGAGGCAGCAACGCTTCGAGTTCCACCAGTTTTCGCAAAATGAAATATGCACCTATGATGCTGAGCCCGATGGAAAAGGCATAGGATTGTCCGGCTTTTTTCGAGCGTGCACCGATGGGGGCACCCACAAAACTGACTGCCAGACACATCAGGGGAAAAGCAAGCCTGTTTTTCACTTCCTGCCGCACATTGCGCAGCTCCACACCCACGGGCAGTGCCCCGGTTTCGTCAAAGCGCCGGGCAAGCCGTTTTTCCTCGCTCAGGAGCGAAGAAAGTGTCATTCCTTCTCCGGACAGGACGCGCTTGAGCATTTTCGGCATGGGCGCTTCTTTAACAAGAGACTTGAACATAAAATGCTGGCGCGGATCACTTGGGATAAAGTAGCCGTCCCTCAATTCCAGATGCAGACTCCCTTTTTTCATGACCAGCCGGGCACTGTCTGCATAAAAGGCGTTGGCGCCGTCATCATTCGGTTGTAAAATTACAATGCCCCGCAGATCCCCATTGTCTTCCCGCTCGGCAATATAAACACGCCAGTCCCCCACTTCGTGCATGACCCCGGCGGGCAGTGATTCCAGTGTCATACGCATGGGCAGTTCCTGACTGATAAGCCGGACAAGCCGTTCGTATGCCCAGGGCTGCATGCGGTCGGCAATGAAAAAAGCCGCCACACTCAGCAGCAGTCCGAGCACAACGACAGGCATCACGACACGCCTGAGTGAAATTCCCGCCGCTTTCAGTGCGGTCAGTTCATTGCTCTGGGCAAGTCTGCTGAAGACATACATAACCCCCATAAGGTAGGTGATGGGGAAAATGTAGCCCCACAGCGTAGGCAGCACATACAGACCGAGGCGCAGAATATCCAGCACCGCCATCTGGCTGATCGGCACACTGTCCGTCACGGCGCGCATTTCCGACCGCACGGAACCGCCCACGACCACAAAACTGATAATGAATGCGGCGAGCAGTGCAGGCGGCCATATTTTCCCGAGAATATATCTGTCAGACAGTTTCACCGGCGGATCCTGTTGGTAAAGACATTAACTTCAGCGACACTTGTGCAGGAGATTATACGCCCAGTGTATGCAATACCTGTAACATTTCCGGATCGAAAAGATTACGCGTATTCCAGGCATCCTCAAAGGGACGGGGCACCATGGCGTTGTTGACTGCGGCAATCATCATTCCTGATGCGCCTGCCAGCAGGTTTTCTACGGCGGAGACTCCCATGCGTGAGGCGAGAATGCGGTCGAAAGCGGTAGGCGTCCCGCCCCGCTGCATATGCCCGATCACCGCGATGCGGCTGTCCTTGAATTCGGAGGCTTCCGCCACCTTTTGTGAAACCTCGTAGGCGCCGCCGCCATCACCGCCTTCAGCAACAATCACAATCATGGAGGTTTTACCCCGTGCCACGCCTGCACGCAGTGTCTCCACCAGCATCGGCAGATCAAAGGGCTGTTCGGGTACCAACACCTCCTCGGCACCGCCTGCAAGACCGCTGCACATGCCTATAAAGCCATTGTGTCTGCCCATGACTTCCACGAAAAAAGTACGGTCATGAGATGCCGCCGTGTCGCGGAGCCGGTCTATTGCCTCCATGGCAACATTCAATGCCGTATCAAATCCGATGGTATACTGCGTGCCGCCGATGTCGTTATCGATGGTTCCGGGAATACCGACACAGGGGATACCGCAATGCTTCCATAGCGCATGGGCTCCCCGGTAGGAGCCATCACCCCCGATAACAACAAGCCCTTCGATTCCATTTTTCTCCAATGAGCGCACAGCCCGACTCAGGCCTTCCTCTTCGCGGAAGGCGGCAGAACGCGCTGTCCTCAGAATAGTACCGCCATGATGGATGATTCCGCTCACGGAGCGGGCATTCAGAGGGCGCAACATCCCTTCGATCAGCCCCTGAAACCCCCGTTCAACGCCGTAAATTTCCACCTCTTTTGCGACGGCTGTACGGACAACAGCACGGATAGCGGCATTCATGCCCGGCGCATCACCGCCAGAGGTCATCACAGAAATTCGCTTCATTTCTTTCTGTTTCCTTTTTGCCGGATCAGGCACGCACTTCCGCTACAATTTCCATGAGCCGCCTGCCATAGTCTGTATAGGACTGATAAAGCTGCTCGTCGTTGTCCGCCTTCTGTCCGGTATGAATCACCGCTGCCAGGTGGGGCTCGATGGAAAGACCGCCGTCATATCCGCTTTTCAGAAGATCCCCCACAATTTCCCGCACATAACCGTCACCGTCACCGCAAAGGCAGTAATGATCGACACCGTCTATTTTCCGTGCATCTTTAATATGCACATACACAATGTCTTTCCGTACTGTTTTGTAATACTCCCAGGCATCCTGGCCGTAGGTCACGGGATTTCCCGTATCAAACACCACCTTCAGAGCGGGGCTGTCCACTTCACCCAGCAGAATATTGCTGTTTTCCGCAGACAAACCGCCCCAGCCGCTGCAGTTTTCATGAACCAGCGTAATGCCGTTGTCCTCGGCGATTCGCGCCAGTTCTTTCATGCGTTTAATTGCTTCGCGGCGCCACGCCGTTTCCTCCACAGGATGCTCCGCCTCATTGGGATAACTCATTACCCGGATAAAGGGCGTATGGAAACGGTGCATTCTTGGGATTGCCCGCTTCAAATCGTCTCTATCTATTTCAGCCGGGCAGGTAATGGGGCGTGCCCAGTTGGCAATAGCGCTGCCGAAACAGGAGACTTTCATGTCCGCCTCGGTCACTGCTTTATAAACATCGTCAAAAGCAGCATCGGATATCTGGGTCAGATTCACGCCGTCAACAAGCCGCAATTCCATATAGTTCCAGCCCAGTTCCTGATGGGCTTTAATCTGTACGGCAATTGCCTGTCCGGCTTCGTCGGAAATTCCAGAGTAAAACATGGCTGCACTCCTTATCGGTCGGGTGATGGCTGCGCTGCAAAAATACCTGTCTGTTTCAGGCACAGGGAAATAAAGAATCATACGTCTTTGATAGTACGCAATGACCGTGCAGCGGTGCAACTTGTCGAATCAGGCCATCTAAAATCTTACAAAGGCTTTCAGTAACTCTGGAGATAAATACGAATGAATATCGGGCGGCCGGGAGAAATGACGGCGCACGCAGGAATCTTAATTCGGGTATGGGCGCCTTTGATTTATAGGAGTGCAATCCACATCAAAGACAGTGGACAGAGTGGACAGAGTGGACAGAGTGGACTGGCATGACCCCAGTCATATTAAGCCGTCGACGCCTCTTCTGAGAGCAGTAATTAACCTATTGGCACGGACATAACCACGAATGACACGAATTTCTACTTGAGACTTATATGGGCTTCACACCAAAATACTCTGACTCAAAACATAAAATCCGCCAGCCTGGGAACGCCAATCGACCTATTGGCAAGGGACTTTTGTGGTCTGTGAGTTGGAGATACGTTCCGGGGCATATTTCCGCGGCGAATCCGGGTGGCTTGTCTTCATCATGACCCGCTTGTGTGCCAATAGGTCGATTGGCGTTCCCAGGGGAAGAATTGCATGCCTCCGGCGCCATTCCTGTACGCACCGTCATCACCGCGCTCTCCACCGTCCCTGCACTCCCCGTCATTCCTGTACGCACCGTCATCACCGCGCTCTCCACCGTCCCTGCACTCGCCGTCATTCCTGTACGCACCGTCATCACCGCGCTCTCCACCGTCCCTGCACTCCCCGTTATTCCTGCTCCTCCCCCTCCGTCATTCCTGCGAAGGCAGGAATCTTAATCAGGATATGGACGTCTTGAGTTGCCCATCGCCATGATCCGCACCAAAGACTTGGGGACACACAACTCATTACACTTCACATATGAGAGATGCCTTGACGGTTTTCCCGCGCAGTTGACAACAACGGCAGGACCCTCATAAAAAGTAATTCGCGTTAAGATTCCTGCCTTCGCAGGAATGACGCCGGAGGGTGGACGTAACGGCGGTATGTGCAGGAATCTTAATCAGGATATGGACGTCTTGAGTTGCCCATCGCCATGATCCGCACCAAAGACTTGGGGACACACAACTCATTACACTTCGCATATGAGAGATGCCTTGACGGTTT
>Ga0116189_1003966_pt1 | contig 10468 bp, 7 predicted proteins | sample AD_JPNTR3_MetaG_FD_89895 | JGI IMG/M metagenome (GOLD analysis project Ga0116189, IMG submission 89895) | Active sludge microbial communities of municipal wastewater-treating anaerobic digesters from Japan - AD_JPNTR3_MetaG | ecosystem: Engineered > Bioreactor > Anaerobic > Digestate | place... | reverse complement strand
CTTCTAGTATGATGACAGAGATTAATCTACCATATATTACTACTGTTGATAATGTGCCAAAGCATTTAGTAAAACAATTAACAAGAGCAAAATTCGAATCTCTTATTGAGGATTTAGTAAAATCTACTATAGAACCATGTAGAAAAGCTTTAGAAGATGCTAATCTTAGAGCTTCTGAAATTGATGAAGTTATTTTAGTGGGTGGTTCTACTCGTATACCAATGGTTCAGAAAATTGTTGAAGATTTCTTTGGGAAAACTCCTTCTAAAGGTGTAAACCCTGACGAAGTAGTTGCTATTGGTGCAGCTATACAAGGTGCAGTGCTAACTGGTGATGTGAAAGACGTATTGTTATTAGACGTTACTCCTCTTTCTTTAGGTATAGAAACCTTAGGTGGTGTTTTCACAAAATTAATCGAAGCTAATACAACCATACCTACCAAGAAAACTGAGGTTTTCACTACAGCTTCAGATAATCAAACTTCAGTAGAGATCCATGTTTTACAAGGTGAACGTCAATTGGCTAAAGATAATAAAACAATAGGAAAATTCTATTTAGATGGCATTCCTCCTGCACCACGTGGTGTACCGCAAATAGAAGTTACTTTTGATATAGATGCTAATGGTATACTTAATGTATCGGCTAAAGATAAAGCTACGGGCAAAAGTCAATCTATTAGAATAGAAGCTAGCACTGGGTTAACCGATGAAGAAATAGAACGTATGAAAGAAGAAGCTCAACGCCACGCTGATGAAGATAGAAAACTAAAAGAAAAAATCGATAAAATTAATCAAGCTGACAATTTAATTTATAGTACTGAAAAGCAACTTAAAGACTTCGGTGATAAAATACCACCAGAAAATCGTGCAGAAATAGAAAGTGCTCTCAATGCTCTGAGAGACGCTCATAAATCTCAAGACGTTACTGCTATTGATAGTGCTATGGCTCGTTTAAATGATGCTTGGCAAAAAGCTAGCACTTATATGTATGAATCTAGTAATGAAGAAAATGAAGACAAAACTTCTTCGGAATCTAAAAAACAATCAAATGAAAATGATTTCACTGATGTAGATTACGAAGAAGTAAATTAATGTATATTCCATAAAATAAAAAAGGAGTTAAATTTTAATTTAACTCCTTTTTTTATGAATTTACATTTGTAATTTATACATTAAATCTAATATGCAAAATATCTCCATCCTTGACAATATAATTTTTACCTTCTAATCTGATTTTACCTGCATTACGACAAGCTTGCTCAGATTTATAATTAATTAAATCTTCATAGGAGATGACTTCCGCTTTTATAAAACCACGCGCCAAATCACTATGTATTTCCTCAGCAGCTTCAACAGCAGTAGCGCCATTTTTTATGCTCCACGCCCTATTTTCTTTACCACCGATAGTGAAAAAAGTTATCAAATTTAATAATTTATATATTCCTCTTGATAATTTATTTATTACTGGCTCATCTAATCCGTATTCAGCTAAAAATTCTTTTCTTTCATCTTCACTGTCTATAGTCATGATATCTTCCTCTATTTTAGCTGCTACTATCAAAGTATTTTCATTAATAGATTTAAGGAAATTCTCTGTATATTTATTGCCATTAATACCATTTTCATCGACATTTAAAACATAAAATACTGGTTTAGCAGTCAAAATAGCAAGTTCTTTAATCAACATTTTATCTATATCATTAAGTTCTAAATCTCTGATGTTAACAAAATTTTCTAAAGCATCTTTGAATTTCGATAAACTATTTAAAAGATCTACAGCAGTTTTATCACCAGATTTAACTAATTTCTCTACTTTTTGTAATTTGCGATCTACTTGCTCTAAATCTTTGACTTGCAATTCTAAATCTAATATTTCTTTATCTCTCACAGGATCTATGCTGCCCTCGATATGCGAAAGTGATTCATCCTCGAAGCATCTAAGCACATAGACTAGAGCATCCATGTTTCTAATATCATTAAGGAAAGTATTCCCAATACCTTCGCCCTGGCTAGCACCTTTCACTAATCCAGGAATATCAATGATTTCTATGGTTGCATAAATTTTTTTGTCAGCAGGTATTAATTTATGTATCTCGTCTAATCGTGGATCTCTAACATTAGCAATGCCTATGTTAGATTTTGTATTAGAAAAAGCATAAGCGGAGGTTTCTATATTACTATTGGTGAGACAATTAAATAATGTTGTCTTACCACTGTTAGCGACGCCAACCAAACCAGTTTTTAATCCCATAATTCATTATTTATTTTCAAAATTATTAATTATTTTGATAATAAATATCGTTAAAAAAAATTTGGTTCTTTAACGTTTCTTATGGGGTAATTATTTTACCACAAAGGGCACGAAGATATTACACCAAGTTCACAAAGTTACATTTAATATTGTTCCTCTGTGAATTCTATCTTTCTCTGTGTTCTTTGTGCCTTCTTTGAGAACTTTGTGTTTCATATTTAACTGTCCAATAATAAATAAAATTCATTATTTAATCTATACCAATATAAAACGTTATAGAACAAAAAATTTTAATTTTGTAAATGGATAAAATATAACATTTATTATTATGCAGAACGAGCAAAATTCCTTTGTTGAGCTGGTAAAACGTAGATATAGTGTGAGATCATATAGTGATAAACCAGTAGAAGATGAAAAAATAATTAAATGTTTACAAGCTGTACATTTGGCACCATCAGCATGCAATGCTCAACCATGGAAATTTATTATTGTCAATGATCAGAATCTCAAAAATCAGATAGCAGATGCCACATCTAAAAATATTTTACCAATGAATCATTTTACTAAACAAGCTCCCATTCATGTAGTAGTAATAATGGAGAGACCAAATATCTCATCAGCTATAGGCTCTGTCTTAAAAAATAAACCATATAATTTGATAGACATTGGTATTGCTACGGCTCATTTTTGTTTACAAGCTACAGAATTGGGGTTAGGTACTTGCATTGTTGGTTGGTTTAATGAAAAAAAAGTACGTTCATTGCTTAATATTCCTGCTTCTAGTAGGCCTGTTCTGATTATCACCTTAGGTTATCCTAAAAATGATGAAATCCCAGAGAAAAGAAGAAAACCTTTCGAAAAAATATATAATTATAATCAATATTAGAACTTGATCTTGATAAATTATTAAACAAAATCCTTACATTTTTAAAAACAAAATTGTATATTTGTAACAAAATAATAATCATAGCACACGGTTTAAACCGTGTGCTATGATTATTAACGAATAACAAAACCGTTTTTAATTATTTAGGTTAATGATAATATTAGTGAGTATATAAAAATGTAAAAGTATATAGAATATATTAGAGAGTATATAGTAAATACTCATATATCTTTCTATGTTGCTTGTCTGAACCATGATTTGTGGGATTAAAGGATTTTATGATTGAGTTTCTTATTTGTCAATATGGTAAATCTTATGTTCTGATTTTTTAAAGGATGACTAAATAGTAATTTTATATTAAAAAAAGTTTTACCTAATCATTTCCCTAAAGGAGACCTTTATTTTGTAACTTTTCTTTGTAAACAAAACAAATAAAAGTAAATAAAGTAAAAATTTGTTAAAAAAAATTTTACTCATAAGAAATATATCTATTACTGTGAATGAACAAGTAATAATTTAGTTATAAATTAAACGCTTAATTCAATAAATTATATCTTTGTAAAAAAAGTTTGTATATAAAAATATTTTTTATATTTGCATAAAAAGTTGGTATATAAGAAAGTTGTATCTTTATTGCGTAAATGAGACGTTGAGGTTAAGGCAATTAGACACTACTAGAATTATATATCATTAATTATTAACTTTAAAATTTAGACATTATGCCAGAATTAAATCGTAAAGGAAATTTAATTGATGGAGAGGGACAGATGAAAGGTAAAGAAGAGGTAAGAACATATGAAAAATTGACAAAAGAAGATCTAAAAGAAATAGAACAATATGCAAAGGAAGAACTAAAAAGATTTCTTAATAAGGAGAAATACAAAGTATATGAAAATAAACTTATTGCTATATGTCTATGTCAAGGAGCAGCACAACATTTTGTAGATGGAAAAACTGGTATTAAAGATATTGATGTGTGGTTTTTCTTTAAAGAAGATAAAGATGTAAAAATCCCAAACTTTAAAAATATGAGAAAATCGGTGTCTAAAAAATTTACAAATATTGGTGAAAAGAGGATAGATTTTCTTAAGAAAGCGATCAAAGAAGACATTATTAATAAGTCAGAAAGCGAAAAGCCTGAAGATATTTTGAAATCTTATTTGCAAAATGGACATACATCTTCATCAAAACTTTTAGCCCAAAAGTCTGTAGTAGGATTATTTCCCCCTGATATATTTGAGAAAATTATTTGGGAAAAATGACAGTAAAACATAGCCTAACACAGAATAAACGGTTTGCTTTGCTCACTCAAATTACGCTAGGGTGTAACTTTTTTAATGCTGGAACCGTTATAAACAATAGGATTTCGGTGAATATTCCATAAAAATGAGTTAAAATAGTATGCGCTATGATAAATGATGAAGAAAAACAAAAAACAAAATTTGATAGGATAGGCAAAAGATGGAGAGAAAGAGTAGATAAAGCTAAAGAATATGAGATTATTGAGGGTGATGTAAAAGCCTGTGGAGAATTTATAACATCGATCCCTTGGGACTTTGACTACCAAGAGAACCAAGAAACAGAAAGATTAAAACAGAGACTACTGAAAAAGTATAAAGGAAAAAAATTAGAAGATATAATCGAAGGCAAAGAATTCAAAACAGAAAAGGGTATATGCTATCACATAGAAAATCAAGAAAAAATAAGTCTGAACACAATTAACCCAGATTCCGCAAGGAAGAAAATTCTATCGAATCTAAAATTGATTTATGGAATAGGAGATGTAACTGAACTTAATTTGAAAAAGGAAGGATATAGAACAATTGAAGATCTTATGAATCATCCTCGTTTTGGTTCTGAAGCTAAAAGGTTTTTAGAAGTCCTTAACAAATGCGATACATGCCAAATTGTTGATTGGATCGCACATCGGTTTTCAAAATCTCATTCATTAGTTCTATACGCTTCGGGTCTCCACAACAAAGAGGACTTTATCTTTTTGGATATAGAAACAATGGGACTTTCTGAGATGCCTATTATACTATTTGGCGTTGCCCAAATTTTTGGTGACCACATGTCAATAAATCAGTATTTTGTACGCGACGTAAAAGAAGAACAAGCGGCTCTAATAGGCTTTTTGTCTCATATTAATAAAGACAGTATCTTTATAACATTTAATGGACTATCTTTTGATATACCTTATGTTAGAAAGAGGTTAGCATATTATGGAATGAAAGTAGATTTCGAAAAACCACACTTAGATCTACTTTACTTTTCGATGCGTGCATCATGGAAAGAAAGATTGTCTAATTGCAGATTAATCACATTAGAGAAACATTTATTCGACATGGAAAGGAAAGATGATGTCCCAAGTGATTTAGTCCCAGAATTTTATGATACATATATGAGAACCCAAAACATAGGACCGTTAATTCCAATTATTGAGCATAATAAACAAGATTTAATTACGCTTGCAAATATTTTCTCAAAACTTCACAAAGAATGGGAATAATGATAGAAAAAGTGATAAGTGAATTAAAACGAGTAAGAGACGACGAAGGCAAATTTAGATTTAATGATAGAATAGAACACATTGAGCTTCTGCACCCTAAAGAACCTATTTATGGAGAACTGAAAAAAGATCTATCGCACAACATAAAGAATTACCTCTTAAAAAAGAACATTAAACTTTATAAACATCAATGCGATGCTATTGATAGCTTAATAGTGGGGAAAAACATTATTATAACAACACCCACAGCATCTGGAAAAACTCTTGCATTCAACATTCCGATATTTGAGAAGTTATACCATGATAAAAGCGCTACTGCTCTTTATATTTACCCTACAAAGGCGCTTTCCAATGATCAATTGAAAGTAATAAAAGAATTTGAAAGTCTAAGTGGTATAGGTGTAAATCCAAGTGTATATGATGGAGATACACCTCCAGATAAAAGACAAAAAATCAGAGAAATTTCTAGAATAATAATAAGCAATCCTTATGAACTCCATCAGGTCTTACCTGGGCATTATAAATGGCAAAAATTCCTCAGTAATTTAAAGTTTGTTGTGATAGATGAGGCGCATCAATATAGAGGTGTTTTTGGTTCAAATGTAGCATTTTTGATTAGAAGGCTACTGAGGATATGTAACTTCTATGGTTCTAACCCCCAATTTATTTTATCGACTGCTACACTTGCTAATCCAATTGAATTTAGCAAAAAATTGACTGGACTTAACTTTGATTTAATTGCTAATGATGGTTCACCTAAAGGCAAGAAATACTTCATTTTCTACAATCCCTATTTTGATGGCGAAGGCACTTTATCCACTCATCAAGAAACCAAAGATTTATTCTTATTTTTTGTAAGAAAGAATCTCCAGACATTATGTTTCACGGTTTCAAGGCAAATGGCAGAATTAATTGCATTATGGTCGAAGAATGAAATTAAAGAATCTGAACCCTACCTTATAGACAAAATTACTGCGTATAGAGCAGGCTATCTACCAGATGAAAGAAGAGAAATAGAAAATAATTTGAAAAATGGAGTATTGAGAGGTGTGACCTCAACAAATGCTTTAGAGCTGGGCATAGATATAGGAACATTAGACAGCGTAGTAATTTCAGGTTACCCAGGAACGATTATATCAACATGGCAACAGGCAGGAAGAGCTGGAAGAGGAATTAATGATGCTGTTGTGACTTTAGTTGCTTTCCAAAATCCGTTAGATCAATATTTTATGAAGCATCCGAAGGTTTTATTTGATAAATCTCATGAGCACGCAATAATTGATTTATCAAATCTTTATATATCTTCTGGGCACTTGATGTGTGCTGCTTCAGAGATACCGATTAAATTGCCGGAAGATATGATATATTTTGGGGATAGAGTCGAAGATATTTTAAAAGAATTAGAAAGACAAAATTTTGTTAAGAATACACCAAACGGTTGGGTTTATTCGGGGATTGTGAGAGCTACGGAGGCTGTTAATTTAGATAATATTTCTTCAAACACATTTAAAATCATTTGTAATGGGACATTGCTTGAGACAAAGAATAGAGCACAAGCTTACAGAGAAGCGCATAAGGGGGCTATTTTACTTCATAAAGGAGAAACATATATTGTGGAAGATTTAGACTTGAAAAATTCAATTGCTCAGGTCATAAAGAAAGATGTAGATTACTACACAGAAGCTATAAAGGCTGTAGATATTACCATTATTAAAAAAATTGAAAAGAAAGAAATCGGTAGTTTTTCTGTTTCATTTGGTGAGGTTGAAGTAAACGAGCAGTATGTAGGATATCAAATAATAAAATATGACAAAGTAATAGGAATGGAACCACTTGATTTACCACCATTAAATTTTAAAACAATGGGATTATGGTATATCGTGCCAGAGGACATAAAAGAAAAAATATGGGAAGAGAGGAAAAAAGACAAAGATATTAAAGAAAAATTGAAAGAGAGATCGGAAGAGGACTTAAAGAGGGAGATCTTTGCAGGAGGCATTCAGGGTATTGAACATGCAATGATTGGTATAATGCCATTGCATGTTATGTGCGACCGATGGGATATAGGAGGCGTATCTGTGCCAAATAATCCAGATACAATGGCCCCCACAATCTTCATTTATGATCGTTTTGAGGGTGGAATTGGGTTGGCTGAAAAAGCTTTTGAGTTGATTGTTGAAATAGTCAAAATGACTTACGAACTTGTGAGGGGCTGTAAATGTGAAAATGGCTGTCCTGGATGCATATATTCGTCTAAGTGGAAAAATGAAAATAATCCTTTGGACAAGAAAGCAACAATACTTGTATTAGAAGAATTACTCCACAAAATGGAGGTTAAAGATAAATAACTCGAAAAATACGATTTTAATGCTCGCTTTCGCACATCATCGCCTAACAAAGAATAAAAGGTTCGTACCTTATGACACTCTCCAAAATTATTTTAGCTTTGCAAAAACTTCTTTTATTTGTAAACCGTTACCAGCAATTCTAAAACCCGCTTCTCACGGTAAATAAATATAAAATTTTTAATCAAAAATCCTTACATTTTAAAAAACAAAATTGTATATATGCAACAAAATCATAATCATAGCACACGGTTTAAACCGTGTGCTATGATTATTAACGAATAGAAAACCGTTTTAAATCGTCGAAAAACCTGTGGTTAGCAAAGCTGAACCATGTTTTATGTTAAAATCGTAAATCTTTAAACAAAATCTTTACATTTTTAAACAAAATTGTATATTTACAAAAAATTAAAAGTTCAAGTTTTCATAAACAAGCTTGTGTAACTAGACACTAAATAGTAAATATTATGAAATTAAATTTTTTTAAAATTACAATTCTCTCCGCTATACTATTTTTTAGTAGTTGTGAACAAGAGGATATATTTGAAGGCATAATTGTAAAAGAATTTGATTTTGGTCGTTGTTTCCCCCCGTTTGGCAATGAACCAGATGAGTACGTTATCACAAATGACAGCTTGTATCAGAATTTGTTAACACTAGGTACGGTTGTATGTGATAATTATACTTTGCCTGAAATTGATTTTTCAACTTATACTTTACTTGGTAAATATACTATATCTGACGGAGAGGTGAAATATTATAAAAGGAAGGTTATAAAAGACGAAAGTAATATGAAGTATATTTATACAATTTATATGAAGTGTCAAAATAATAACAAGGCTGAAATATCTATGAATTGGGTATTAGTACCCCAATTGCCAGATGATTATAATGTAGAATTTGTGGTTATTATTTCATAGCGGTAGAATAATAAAATTTGAAATGAAAATAAAAACAGTGAAATGAATACAACCGAAATGCTATCATGCTGTATAAAATATTGGGAAATATGTGGTAAAATCAATTTTTCTGCCACCTATTGGCGTTTGTGTCAGCAGATAGGAACGTATCCCGCTCTTGCAACAATTCATACTCTAAACGTTGAAAACAATTTTAATACTAATACTCAAGCATTATGATACCATTAAGTAAATTAGAAAAGGATGTTGTTAAAAAACTATGTGAAGTCTGAGTTATTTATGAATTATTACAATCTCATTCAATAAAAATTACTTAATTTTCATTTTAACTTCATAAAAATTATAGTAAAATTCACGTTTTAAGGTAATATTTGATTGTAAAATTATTGTTATCAATCCACAAATGCACACAAATGAGCACAAATAATAAATTTACCCTGTGAGATATAGAGTAAAAGATACATTAAAAGTAGAATACTACTTATCTCACGGGGTAAATCCCAAAATCCTAATCCTACAAATCCCAGTTAAGACAATTAAATTCTATCATTCTCCTTGTTCTTTGTGCATTCTTTGAGAACTCTGTGGTTGATATTTAACTGTCCAGTAATAAATAAAAATCTTTTTTATAAAATTTCTCTTTTTTAATTTTTAACCACTCAAAACGTTATAGAACCATTACTTGAATTTACGTAATAGAAATTATGAATAATTAATTTATAGAATGTTTAAAAATATTAATTGATATTTATATCAATATTTAATAATGTAAAAAAATAGAATAGGGGAGTTTTTTTTTAAAAAAATTAACAATTGTAAATTATTCATTACAATTTAATAAAAGAATCTATTTACATTAATCAATTAATAATTAATTTACAAAAGTAAATAGATTTACAAAAATAAATTATGACATTTTTTATAAATTTTTATAAAAAAACATAAAAAATAGATTATAATCAGATTATTATATATTTAAAATATTATATATCAATAAAATAACACATATAAATTAAACTAATACATTAAGTATTTCTCTATTTATTTCAACTAAAATTAATTAGAAAATAAATATTTATAAATTATTGAATATTAATTAATTAAACATAAATATTTAAAGCATTACTTTAAAATATACAATTGTCAATTTACAAATATACAAATGTTAATTGATTATGTTTTTATAATTTAAAAAAATAATTTAATTTTGTAAACAAAAAAATTATGTTAGATAGAATTTTAAAAATAATGGATTATAATAAATTCACGCCATCAGAATTTGCTGATGCATTAGAAATAGATAGATCTCGTTTATCGCATATTCTAAATGGACGTAATAACCCCTCATTAGAAATTGTTATGAAAATACTTGAAAAATTTCCTGAAATTAGCTCTGATTGGTTATTATTCGGATCTGGTAATATGCTTAAAAATTTAGAAACTTCTAATAAAAATTTAAACTTAATAAATGAAAAAAATAAACCTACAACAGCAGAATTAGATTTAAATATACCAGATACTTATAATGATGTTAAAAATTTAAATAAGCAAATTGAAG
>Ga0116189_1003963_pt1 | contig 10477 bp, 9 predicted proteins | sample AD_JPNTR3_MetaG_FD_89895 | JGI IMG/M metagenome (GOLD analysis project Ga0116189, IMG submission 89895) | Active sludge microbial communities of municipal wastewater-treating anaerobic digesters from Japan - AD_JPNTR3_MetaG | ecosystem: Engineered > Bioreactor > Anaerobic > Digestate | place... | reverse complement strand
TTTTTAAAGACCCGTGGAAGAAGATCTATGTATGAAATGAAAATCTCAATTAACAACAATTAACGACAGCACTGTTTAAGTTAACGAGTTAACGAATTAACGAATTAATGGGTTAATAGAAAATGTTATCCCGCTGTCATCCTGAGCGAAGCGAAGGATCTCTGGTGAATAATGTCATCCTGAGGAGCGTTAGCGACGAAGGATCTCTGGACTTGTTTCAGAAACCCTTTCAGAAACCGTTCCAGAAACTCCTTCATTTCTCGCATTCGCGAGAGATTCTTCGGCCTTTGGCCTCAGAATGACAGAAGGGCATTATTAATCATTTAGTCATTTCAAAATTCATTAAAAATTGAAAATTTATAACTGAAAATTACCAGAAAAGGGCAAAAAGTGTGTATGCATTACTGAATTTTCTTGACAATTTAAAAATTAAACAAGATAATTATATTAGAAATTTGAGAACCATAAAAAGAGAGGTGATTGAAATGGGATTAAAAAATTCCAAAGATCTACCCGTTGGTCATCTAAACGAAAAAGGTGAATTCGAAGGCACAAGATTAGTTGGGAAAGAAAGCAAAGATCATATTCATTCTGATGGTGAAGAGGGCACGGATATTTATGCTCAACGAGAAGTAGTAAAAGATGGCAGGGTGGTGCATAAAGAAGTAGCAAAAGATTGGGGTAAGGTTCATACTTATGATGACGAAGAATAATTTCAACGAGGGTAGATTAAAGAGGGCTTCTTGCCCTCTTTGTTATTTAAGTTTATAATCTATATTATTTATGTTATGGCTTCGTTTTATCAATTAGTTTTTAAAAAACCAAAGACCTATTTTATTAAATTACCCCAGAAGGAGGACAATTTTTATTTTGATATTATCTGGCCTTTAGGATTTGTTTATTCTAGAAATTTCAAAGAATTTTCTTATAAACACTTGATGGAGCACCTTATATCTACTTTGGTCAAAGAGAAGATTTCTTCCAAAGATATTTTTAAAGGATTTGTTTCTGATGAGGATATTCATTTCTCTTGCGTGTTAAATAAGGAAAATATTAATTTATTACCTTCAATTTTAAAAGCGATATTTTCTAGTTCTTTATCAGATTTTCAGAAATATTTTGATCGGGAAAAAAAATTGGTTGAAGATGAAGAAATAAAAAAACAAAATGATTTTTATAGCCGGATTAAAGACATTGCGATAAAGGCGGTTTTAGATAAAAAATGTCTTTATTATAAATGTTTTTTAAATAAACCTCTGTCTTATAAATTTGGGGCAAAAGAATTATTTAATTATTACCAAAAATTTATTATCAATGAACCAATATTTTTTATTGGTGGTAATCAGCTGCCAAAACATTTTGTTAACATTTTAACAGATTTTTATCGGTTAAAAACATTTATTAGCCATGATGCTTTAAATAGAGTATTACCTTGTAAAATCAAATCAGGATTAAGAAAAACTATAAGGTTAAAAAAAGAATATCAATTTAAAGGCGCTTGTGTTTTTATCATTTTAGAGGCGCCGGCAAATTTTCAAGAAAGAGTAGCTTTTAATTTTCTTTCTGATATTTTATTTCATAGCCAAAATAAGACTGATCTAAGTTTTTATGAATTTCTTTTTAAGAGAGGATTTTATAATATCCGAAGAGATTTTGTAAATTATAAAAGTTTTAGTTTACTTTTGATATCAATAAATACCAATGAAAAGAGAATAAAAGAGCTGATTCTTGCTTTGAAGGAATTTTTCGAACAACTATCAAAAAACAAAATTAATAATCAAATTGTCTTAACAATAAAAAAGTTATTTCTTGATTACTATAAAAATGACTTTTCTACTAACCAGCGATATGAAATTTTAATTGGCCATTTACTTAATTACCGAAAATATCGAGATATCATTCTTGTTATTCAAAAATTAAACTCTGATAATTTACAAAAATTAACTCAAGATTATTTATCATTTCAAAAATTGAATATAATAGTAGAAAGATGAGAGGGATTATAAAGAGCAAGAAATAGAAATGCAATATTAAAAGCAAGTGGAAGTGGTTGGAACCCAGATAGTATGCCCAACATTGATTTTTACCAACTTTCAGCTGCTCTTTTTTATTCTTACAATGTTGTACTTCAGGGTAAAATGCACCCTGCTTTATTTGATAAATCACTAATTTGTGCTATTCTTAAAATAGCTTTTTAAAAAAGGAGGCGAAGAAGATGACTGATAAACCCGGTCCACATCCAGGGCCAAAAGGTCCGGGCAAACCACCAAAACCTACGCCACCTGCACCTAAACCAAAATAAGTAATCTAGCCAAAGGGGTAAGATAAATGCTTACCCCGCCCTTTTTTAATTAAATTAAATTTAATTAAAACAAAATAAAAATTATTAATGGCTACCCAAAAAAATTTTCTATATTATCCTTTTCTTAAAAAAGAATTAAACTATTCTCTTATTGAAGTTTTTATTCCTGTAGGTAGTGCTTATGAGGAAAAAGAAATTGCTGGTATTTCTCATTTATTAGAGCATTTAGTTGGTTTAAGAATAAAAAATCTTAGTAGCGAATTTACTAAACTTGGGGTTTATGTTAATGCTAATACTGAATATTATTTTACTCGATTTTATTTTTCTGTTTTAAATGCTAATGTTAAAAAAACTCTTAATCTTTTAGAGAAATTATTTTTTGAGGCTGATTTTAGTCAAGAAGATTTAGACAAAGAAAAAAAGTTAATCAAGGAAGAAATGTTTTTAAAAAGTAGAGAAGATTTATCTTATGAAAAATTTTTTGCCTCAATTTTTAAAAACACTAATTTAGCTAATCCGATTATTGGTTATCCCTCAACTATTCAAAATATTTCCTTGTCTTTATTAAAAAATTGGTATAAAAAGTTTTACACTAAGCCCATTTTAATATCCTGGGGAACGGAAAAATTTAACTCTTCTTTCAAAGGGAAAATTGATCTTCGTCCTCCCAGAATTAAAATGACTTCTCAGTCCTTTATTAAAATAATTAAAGACGACAAAGAGAGTAAAAATATCCTCTTAAAGGCTTTAATCCTTGAAAACAATTATGATTGGAAAAAGAGAGTTCTTCTTGAGCTTTTTGCTGCTATTTTATCTTCTACAGAAATTTCTTTACTTTACCAAAACATTATTAATCCCGGTTTATCTTATCGTTGTTATTCTTATTGTTATCATTACAATGGCCTTAGCTTATTATTGATTTATGGAGAATCAAAGCAAATAAAGAAAGTTGATGAAATATTAGAAAATATTCTTTTAAATTTTAATCAGTTGATTACTCCAGAATTATTTCATCTCATTAAAAGTTATTATCTTAATCAATATCTTTTAGAAGAAGCAAATGGTGAAATAATTTATTACCTCGGCCGAGAATATTGTACTTTTGGTTGTCCTTTTCCTTTTAAAGATGTTTTATCTTTTACTGAAAAAATTCGGTATCAAGATTTTATGGAATTTATTCAACTTATATTAAATAAAGGAATTTATAAGTTGATGTTTATTTAACATAATATTCTAAAATCAAACTTACATTTTTTGGCTTTTGGAAAATTGCAAAAAGTGTGTATGCATTACCAGATTTATTTGACATATTTAATTTTTTATGGCATATTAATAATTAGTAATTTGAAAAACAAAATATTAATAATAAAGAGGTGATTGAGTTGAAAAAACGCTTAGGATTGTTGATTTTGTTGATTTTGGGTTTAATGGTAATAGGGGGTTGTAGTGTTGGAACCGGAGAAATCAACCCACCAGAGTCAGAAATTACTCCGGGTTCTTGTGAAATGTTAGATGTTAATGAATTGTCTCCCCAGATTAAGCATCTTTTAAGAGAATATTTGTATTGGTCCTCCTATCTTAAACCAGCTCATTCCATTTCTCGTTGGCCTTGTGGCACTATTTATGTTTACGACGAAACAAGATACGAAAAAACCCAAGAACTATTAAATCTGGCTAATCAGCTAATTGCTGGACCAACTGTTTTTAAAATAACAAAAGATCCTGCTAAGGCAAAAATAAAATACGTTTTTAAGGAAGGTTCGCCACTAGAGGTTGGTTGGGGCGAACTAAAGCCTGATGAATATACTGCTGAGTATCTAAGTCTAGTTTTTTACATCCCTACCGAAATTGAAATAGAAGAAATTTATAATATATATTTTAGCCGAACAATGCGTTTTCTTTTCTTTTTCTCTACTCGAATGACAGAAGAAGAATGGGAATTGTTGAAAAAAGGAGAGATCTCGGAAAATTACAAAACAGTGATTTATTACGGCTACCGCTTACCGATTGGGACAGAAATTGACCCCAATTGGTAAGCAACAGGGAGACAATGTCTCCCTGTTTTATTTATTCCGTGTCAAGTCATTTAATTAGGTAAGTGAAAGGGGTCAGGTTGTCTGGTGGAAAAAGTAAGTGAGTTTGGTTTAATTTTCTTTTGGGGTTCGACCTTTTGGGATTTATGTTTTTCCTGATAAACCCTGTAAAGCAAATCTAATTTTCTATCAATAGATCTTTTCAATTCAGCCGGATTTAGAGATTGATAGATGTTTTTTAACTCTTGTTTTTTCTCTTCTGAAACATCTTTTGATTTTATTACTCTCTGATAAGGAGTCTTAGGGATATCATATCTTCGGTGAATCTTTCCACCAATTCTTTCTTTAGAAATTAGTTTAATGGCCGGCTGGAAGAAGTTCTTGTAGAGTCTGAGCTTATTTCGATAGAGATCATTAAGAGTTTCCATTTCTTTGAGAGTATCATACCTTAAATAGCCAACATACTTTTTGACATGAGTCCAGTTCTTCTGCTCTACAAAACAATTGTCATTCTTCTTATTTGGTCTGGAACGTGAAAAGCCTAATCCTTCTTTCTCTGTGTATCTGAATAAATGAGCATTGATATATTCTGTTCCATTATCAGAATGAATCTCTTTCCAGTTAAAAGGAAACCTCTTTCTGACTCTATCTAATCCTTCTTGAGTAGGAATTTGACCTCTACTCATAATGGCCTCACCTTCCCACCAGCCAGTAGCAATATCAGTATTAGAGATAGTATTTATATATTCTCCTCTAGCTGATTGACCACAATGTTCTATTGAATCTATCTGAATATTGCCTAATTGAGACCTATCCCATTCATCAGAAAGTTTTATTGGTATTTTCTGATACAAGAGAGGATGAACTTTCTGCTGATACTTTCTCCCTATTCTCTCTATTTCTTTTTGATGTCTTAATTTCCGGTCAATCGTCTTTGAACTAATTTTTCTCAATTTCTGCAAGACCTCTTGAGAACAATCTATTTCTTTTAATTGGACTAGTTTCTCTGCCCAGCCAGCCTTGAGTAATGGTTCTAATCTTTGACCACAAGGATAATCAAAAATTCTCCAGATTTTTACTAAAGCATCTCTAGTATAACCATCATAATATTCCTTTCTTTTCCTTTTCCCGAGATTTGATTTAAGATAGGCTCCAGTTCTGATTTTTCTGATAACATAGTTTCTATTCTGACCAGTAGTTTGACAATATTCATTAAGAAGTTGAGACTTTCCTCTTTTTGATTTTAAAGGATAACCTCTCTTCTCAATTAAATCTTTAAGGTATTGGTTTCTTGATTGCATATTCATAAAGGTAAAATATATGATAAAATTAACTAATTTTGAGACCTTTATCATATTTTACCTGATTTATTTCACTTACTTTTTAAATGTCCTATCCAATACCTTTTCACTTACATTTTAGATGACTTAATACGAAGACTTGACAATTTAAAAATTAAGTGATATACTAAAATTAGTAATTTGAAAAACAAAAAACAATAGAAGGAGAGTGATTTGAATGAGAAAAAAACAGTTTTTTAGTTTTCTATTAACTTTGGTGATATTAGTAGTGATGGTATCGTGTATTTCGTGTACTAAAGCTGACATTGATTCCATTGATATAACAGATGATATAACAGATTATCAAAAAGGGCTTATCCAGTCTTTTGGATATTCTACGCTTGGGGATATAATGGCAGTTTATGTAATTAGATGGCCGGATGGAGTTATTGAAGTCTATGATGAAACTAATTATTCAGAAATGGATAACGTATTACAATATTGGAATAATGTTTTAAGCGGCACCGATACTCGATTTAAATTAAGTTCAAATTCCAATAGCCCTATAAGGATTGTTTTTAACAAAGAATTAGGGACGGAATGTAGCGCTTTTACATCTTGGTGGGATAATTATACCATCTATAGAAGTGTTATAGAAATTAATCCTGTGGAAAGTTGTAATACATATCTTACTTATTTACATATATTCGGTCATGCTATAGGTTTTGCAAAGGATACTAAACCCGAAATTACAGGAGAAAACATTATGAATGCAATACCGACAACAGATAATGTAGAAGGCGTGGTTAAAGATATGCTTCAAGGACTGTATAGGTTAGAACCAGGTTATTATTTGGGTACATATTGCTATAACTGCGTTCCTGTTTCAATGTTAAATTATTAGCAACACAAAGACCCCATTTAAATGGGGTCTTTTATATATTTTTCTTAAAGTCTATATGACTAATATCAAAATATTTGACATTATTTTTTATTTAAGATAAACTTTTTAAGTTAAATAAAACATATTAAGAAACATATTAAATTTTAATTATGGAGAAGAAACAAAAAATCCTTACCAATGTTAGTTTTTTATTTTTTCTTTTAGTAATAATTGGAGTAATATTTATTGGATATAACAATTCAGAAAAGATTAATGAATATTCAACTATTCCTATCTCTTCTCCAAAAGAATCTCCCGGAGAGGAAGAGGAACAAGTTGATATAAAAAACGAAGAGGAAGAAATTGAGGTGAAACTAAAGAGCGGAGAAACATTGAAAGCTCAGAAAATAAATTTAGAATTATGCTCAGACTATCTTAATGATAAGCCTTATTTTATTTGTTGTCGAGATAATAAAAAATTAACAGATTGTAATCAAAAACAATCTTTTTCTTCTGGCGAAGCAATTGAAATAGCTCTCAATCCTCAAAAATTTGATATTCCTGAGACTTTTTATGTTTGTTTTGCTTCTGACTTATTAGATTATGCTACTAAGCAACCAAAAGAAGAACAATGTTTTATTGGTAATAAATATACAGCTACATGGTTAATGACAGGTATTGTTCCTAAAAATAAGCAAGAATTTAATTTACTGAAAGTAACCGGATATCCTAATAGCAACTTTAATAAATCTCAAGAACAATTATTAATTAATTTAACTGGTAAAGTTGAGAAATAAACAAATAACTTTAAATTTATGAATAAAATCAAAAAAAACAGTTCATATTTATTAATTATCGCAATTTTTGTTTTAATGCTTTCCACCAATGTAGCTTTGGCGGGGTGGCCTACTTATACCGATTGGTGCTTGGATCATCCTGATGAGGCTCCTACATCTTACATTGGTTATGATCCAGACATTTTTGATCCAAACACTGGGATGGGACTTTATATATTAGGTCCAAATAATGAAATTTTAGCATACTTTGATCCTACATATGGAGAATGGGTCACTCCTCTGCCCTGTCCTGAATGTACCTGCGTTGGATCAAACTGTTCTGATGATGATGGAACTCCTCCTGGTGGTGGTAATGGTGGTGAAAGTGGTGGTGGTGATTCTTGTGGTGGTTCTTGTTATTGTTGTCAGTCTCATACTGAAAAGTATACAGCAACTAATCCTGATGGAACTACTTCTACAAAAAGTAGAACAGTTTGTGATAAGTATTGTAAAAAATATACTTGTCATTGGAAAGAATGTAGCGGTTGCTGTTGTGTTCCTCGTTCAAGAACTTTTACTGTTGATTGTGGGGCTTCTTGCCCTTGTCCTTCACCCTCAAAACCTTGTTCTTCTGATTGTGATTGTTGTGGTGGTAATGGTTCTTGTTATCCAAGAGTTTTTCTAGATATTGATCCTCCTAAATTGTTTGTTAATCAAAGTTTTAATTTCTCTTATGAAGCTGAAGGGGATTCTTGCTGCGGTGGTCTCAGATGCACTGTTACTGGTACTTATCAAGGTTTTAATTGTGGTCAATCAGGAATGATTGGCATCTGCCCCAGTGATGCTCAAGGAGTTAATGTTTGTGATCCTAAGAATCAATTAAGATCTTTAACTTCTTCTTCTGGAAGTGCCACTATTACTACTCATTCTCAGTATTGGGGTAATTGTCTCTACAAGGTCACTTGTACTAATAGTTGTGGTAATTCCCGTTTTGACACTCAAACAGTCATGACTGTTCCTGTGCCTTTATGGGGTGAAGAATCTCCCATCTCTAATCTTTTTTCTCCCCTAAAACCCTTTATTTCCCTGTTTTCTTTGTAAAACTTAACAGATTACAGAATAAAAAAGGTCTCTAGATTTATTCCAGAGACCTTTTTTATTAAGAATAACAATTTTAATATTCAATCAATCTTAAAATGATTAAATTGATTAAATGTTTTGATATCGCAAGTCGTTAATGAACTTGCGATGTCCAAACATTGAAATTTAAGGTACCTACCTTCGGTAGAGATTGCTTCGCTTCGCTCGCAATGACACTCTCTTTCTGTCATCCTGAGGAGCGTTAGCGACGAAGGATCTCTGAACTTGTTTCAGAAACCCCGTTCTTCATTTCTCGCATTCGCGAGAGATTCTTCGGCCTTTGGCCTCAGAATGACACCTTCTTTCTGTCATCCTGAGCGAAGTCGAAGGATCTCTCCGAAGGGGATTTTAATTAAAAATTGATTAAGGGTTGATTTTTGGAAATATTGGTTCAATTTTATTGATTTTAATTGTTTTATTAAACCATTCTTTCTCATTTTTCAAAGATAAATGACAATGAGTAAAAATTTTCTCTGTTGAGGATGGTAAAACTGGTGAAAGCCATTTTAGTGTTAGGAAAAGAAGGCCCAAAGAGTTAGTTAAAATTTTTTTCTTTTCTCCTTCATTCTTTGCCCAAGGTTTTTCTGAATTAAGATAGCGATTACTTTCTTTCACTAACTGCCATAAAATACTAATTGCTTCTTCCAAAGCGTAATTTTCCATTTTTTCCTGATATTTAGCAATAATTTTTTTTGATTTTTCAGTTAATTCGTTTTTTGTTGGTTTTAAAATAAAGCCTTCTTTATAAGCCGAAGATAAAGCAAATAAACGGGAGACAAGATTTCCTAAACCATCAGCCAATTCTGTGTTGTATCTTTGAATTAATTTTTCTTCAGAAAAATCACCATCATTAAAAGTGGGAATTTCTTTAATCAAATAATATCTTAAACATTCGCTGTTGTATTTTTTGATTAAATAAAAAGGATCAATAACATTGCCTAAACTTTTGGAAATTTTTTGGCCATTAATCGTTAAAAATCCATGAACAAAAATAGCTCGCGGTAATGGTAGTTTTAAAGACATAAGCATTGCCGGCCAAATAAGAGAATGAAATTTTAAAATATCTTTACCAACACAATGAAGATCAGCTGGCCAGAAAGTGTTAAATTTTTTCAAATTATTACTATAGCCAATAGTTGATAAATAGTTAATCAAAGCATCGCACCAAACATAAATAACTTGCGTTTGATCATTAGGAACCTCTATTCCCCAATTTAATTTTTTTCTATCCCTGGAAAAGCTAATATCCGGCAGCCCTTTTTTAATTAGAGTAATAACTTCTTTCTTTTTGCTTTGAGGATAAATTTTAATTTTTTCTTGACTTAAAACTTTCAATAATTTTTCTTGATAGCGGGAAAGCCGGAAAAAATAATTTTCTTCCTCAACCAATACACATTCCTGCTGGTGAATAGGGCATTTCTTACCTTGCAAATCTTTTTCTAGCCAAAATGCTTCACAACCAACACAATAATATCCTTGATATCTTTTTTTATATAAATCACCATTTTTCAATAAAATTCGCCAAGCCTTTTTTACTGCCGGAATGTGTCTTTTTTCATCAGTGGTCCTGATAAAATCGTCTTGAGAAATATTTAATTTTTTTGTCAGTTCTTGGTATTGGAAAACTATCTCATCAACAAATTCTTTGGGGGAAAGGCCTTTTTCTTGGGCTATTTTTTCAATTTTCAATCCATGCTCATCAGTGCCAGTAGAAAAATAAACTTTTTTACCCAATAATCTTTGATATCGAGCAATAACATCAGCTTGAACCAACTCTAAAGCAAAGCCTAAATGAGGAGAACTATTGGTGTAAGCAATACTTGTAGTTAAATAAAATTTTTTCATTTTTTTCATTTATTATTCAATTCAACAATTATTTTCTATATTTTATCAGATTTTAAAAAGAAGGAAAAATATTTTTCCTTCTTTTTAACCATTAAATCCCCTTATGAATTTTTGTGGGCATATCCCGACTCGAACGGGAAACCTCTACGATGTGAACGTAGCGCTCTAACCATTGAGCTATATGCCCAATAAGGGGAAAACCGCCTACTGAAATTGTT
>Ga0116189_1003962_pt1 | contig 10477 bp, 8 predicted proteins | sample AD_JPNTR3_MetaG_FD_89895 | JGI IMG/M metagenome (GOLD analysis project Ga0116189, IMG submission 89895) | Active sludge microbial communities of municipal wastewater-treating anaerobic digesters from Japan - AD_JPNTR3_MetaG | ecosystem: Engineered > Bioreactor > Anaerobic > Digestate | place... | reverse complement strand
TCTGGGAGGCTGAACACGCCTGCGCAACGGTCCCGTTTGAGATCGGCACGGACGCCGCAGCCTCGGGTGGCGCCTTTCTCTGGGTACCGGAGATCCCTGGTCAGATTAACAGCGGCGGTGGCGGGCGCGCCGCCTACCGGCTTCAGATCGGACGCGCCGGGCGCTACCTGCTCGAAGGGCGAGTACTGACTCCCACGCCGGAAGATGATTCCTTCTTTTTGTCTGTGCGAACCCTCGACGGATCCGAGCTAGTGCCCGAGACCCAATGGTCGCCCGGCGTCTTCACAGCCTGGACCTGGCGCGCCTTCAGAGTCCCCGGACAGCAAGCGACGACCGTACTCGAGCTGCCACAGGGCGAAGTCACCCTCCTCCTGCGGCCGCGCGAGCATGGCTCAAAGATCGACCAGATCCGACTGACGCCAGTGCCAGCGGAGCGTGTCACCGTCAAACCGCGCGGTGGCGCGGAATGAGCGGATGGAGTCCGTAGATCTCGCGTTCGATCGTCTCGACAACCTGCACACGCGACGCCTCGTCCAACGCCATCGGCCATGCCATCAGATTGGACGGCTCGGTGGTCTTGCCCGCATAGGGCGGCAAGGTCACGGGATGTCCACAGTAGTGGAACCCCAGACGGCGGTAAAAGGTGACACGGCGCGCGGCGAAGAAGTCGGTGCCGAACGGTTCCACGTCGAGCACGACGGGGTCGACCGCATGGCGCTGCACAGCACGCAGCGCCCGCTGGCCGAGACCGGCCGACCGGAACGCGTCAGCGATTGCCACATGCTCGATAAAGCAGAAGCCGGGCAACGACCACATACCGATCACGCCCACCACATCCTGATCGCGCAGAATCGCAGAAAAGCGGTAACGCGGCTGGCGCATCACGTGCCGGTGTTCGAACAATGACCGCCGTTCAAAATCAACGAACGACGCGGTGTAGATGGACCAAGCTCTTTGGAACAACTCGCCCTCAGGGTCGAGATGCGCAGAAAACCATAACCCATCTTGATTGAAACGCAGGTCTGTTTGACCTGTCGACGAGCAGACCTCACGGGGTCTGTCAGAAGCTACAATATTCATAGGCTCGCCGCCCCGCAAGCGATGCGGCGATGTGCCAACTCACTTTTATCGTGTCGGTTTGTATCCGGCTACGCGCCGGAACCAGCAATCGGTGCCTCTGGTCAACGACCGTCGCGGGACACCTTTCAGTTGCATCACGATGGGAATAGCGTACGCCATCCCCCCTTGGCTCGGCAAGTGTGAAAATTTTTCAGTTTTCAGTTGCGGGTCAAGGATTACAGATGACAGGTTGAGCGTTGAAAGTTGAGTTCGTCCATTCTGCCGTGCTGCAATTCGCGGTGACAAGCGCACCGGGAGTGGGTATCCTACTGCTTCATCCCATTTCCAACGAGGCATCTATGGCATTTGACAGCGGCAGTGTGAGTTTCCGGCTCTTTTATCTTCAACAGCAGTACGACTCTGGTTTGATTGACGCCTTTTCGAAGCATGTTGCGCCACCGATCGAATCGCTCAACCGCGACCCTATCCGAGGTTGGGTGACTTGGCGCCATCTCTTCGACCGTGCGCTGACGGATGAAACCTGCGTGATCGGCCCCTACCTTCACGCGCAGTGGATGCAGGCCGAGAAGAAGGTGCCGCCCGCATTGCTGCGTGCCTACGTGAAGATGGAGGAGGACACCGAGTGCCGGGCGCGCGAGACCGAATTCTTGCCGCGTGCCGCCCGCGCCGAGATCAAGCAGCGCGTCACCGAAGCGCTTCTGCCGAAGATGCCGCCGACCCTGGCCAGCATCCCGGTGGTCGTCGATTTCCGCAACGACCTGCTGGTGGCTGCCGCGCTGTCTGACAAGCAGATCGACACCTTATCGCCCGCGTTCAAGGAGACGGCCGGCACGCTGCCGATCCTGCTGACGCCCGAGACCGCCGCGCTGCGCCGCAGGCAGGTCAACGCCAACGATCTCGATCCGGTCAGCTTTTCGCCAGACCCCGCCCTGGAGCCGCCCAACGAGGCCACGCTGGGCATGGACTTCTTCACCTGGCTCTGGTTCGCCTGGGAGAAGGAAGGCGGCGTCTGCCATCTGCCTGACGGCCGTGAATTCGGCGTGATGCTCGAAGGCCCGCTGACCTTCTACCGCGAGGGCCAAGGGGCGCACGAGGCGGTCCTGCGCAAAGGCTCGCCGCTCAATAGCCGTGAGGCCGGCACAGCCCTGCTCTGCGGCAAGAAGCTCAAGCGCGCGAAGGTCGTCATCGCCCAGGGCGATGACGTCTTCAGCGCAACCGTTGACGCCGACTTTGCCTTCCGTTCGCTGAAGCTGCCGAAGGGCGAACAGACCGAAGCGGCGGGCCGTTTTGAGGAGCGCATGCTCATGATCGAGACGTTCTGGTCGGCGTGGCTCGCGCTCTTCGATCGCTTCTTGGATCTGCGCACCGACGCGCAGGCGTGGCCCAAAACGTTGGACGCCATGCGCCAGTGGATCGCCCGTTTCGGCGAAGCCTGACCCGACCGGCATGCAGAACGATCCCGTCACGCCTCAAGGACGCCAGCACGTCATCATCGGCGATCAGACCCTGACGATCGAGACGCCGCCCGATCTTGACGCCCTGCTGGATCGCGCGGCCGCGACAGACCCGCAGGCCGTCGATGCGATCCCCTACTACGCGATCCTCTGGCCGGCCGCGCACGGTCTGGCGTGCGACCTTTGGGAACAGCGTGAGCGGCTGCCAGGCCTGCGCGTTATCGAACTGGGCTGCGGGCTCGGCCTGCCGTCCATCCTTGCGGCACGTCTCGGCGCGCGCGTCGTGGCCACCGACTTCCATCCTGACACCGGCGACTGGCTCCGCCGCAACGCCGACCTAAACGGCGTGCGCGTCGCGTACCAGCCTCTGGACTGGAACGCCTGCGCGGATCGCTCGCACCCGCTGTGCGCAGACCCGGCGCCACTGGTCATCGGCAGCGACCTGCTCTACGAGCGGCGTCACATCCCGGCCTTGGTCACGGCCATCGACGCGCTCTGCGCCCCCGGCGGCCAGGCGGTCATCGCCGATCCGGGGCGCGACCACCTGCCGCTCTTTGCGGCGGCCATGCAGACCTCTGGCTGGCACGCCACCCTGCACCCGGCCGGCGAGATTTACGTCTGCCGCTTCACACGGCCGTAGCCAGCCGTTTTGCCAATTCAGCGGCTGAGGCCGCGTCCGGCGAGTAGCCGTCCGCACCGATCTCGTCGCAGAACGCCTGCGTCACCGGCGCTCCGCCGATGATGACCTTGGCCGGGAGTCCGGCCGCGCGCACCGCCACCACCACGTCGCGCATCGCCACCATCGTGGTGGTGAGCAGGGCTGAAACCCCGACGATCTTAGCACCGTGTTCCTGGGCCAAAGCGACAAACTTCTCCGGTGCCACACCGATCCCGGCGTCGATCACTTTGAAACCGGCGCCTTCCAGCATCATGCCCACCAGATTCTTGCCGATATCGTGGAGGTCACCCTTGATGGTCCCGATCACGGCGGTCGCGAAGGGTGTCACGCCGGCAGCAATCAGATGTGGTTTCAACAGGTCGGTTCCCAGCTTCATCGCGCGTGCCGCCAGCAGCACCTGCGGCACAAAGATCTCGTTTTTCTTAAACCGCTCGCCGATCACGCCCATGCCCGCACACAGCCCGTCGTTCAACAAGACCGACGCGGCCACACCTTGCTCCAGCGCTGCGGCCACAAGGCTCACCACGTCCGGCGCTTTTCCTTTGATCACCGCTTCCTGAATCTGCTCGACACTCATGCTCGCTTCTCCTTGCTCCCAATCTATCCCTTCAAACGCATCCAAGAGGCGAGCTTGACACTCCGCGCCTCGGCCGACTGCTGCTCTTCCGGCGTACTCGGCTTCGCGGCCTTTTCCAAGGTTTCGATCCGCATCAGCAACGCCCGCTGGTTAGCCTCGAACTGTTCACGCTCTTCTTCGCGATTTTTCCGCTCAACCGCCAACTCGTGTTCACGCTGCCGGATCTGCGCCTCAAGCTCCTCGAGCTGTTGCGAACGTTTTTCGACTGCCACGATCTGTGAAAGCAAACGGGTCCCCTCTGCTTCGAGCAAGCGCACTTTCTCTTGCAGCTCGCGCTCTTTCGTCTCGGCCAGACGCATCTCGCGCTGATAGGTCACGCGCATATTTTCAAGCTCTGCCCGCAAACGGGCAATCTGCGGTTCCGAAGGCTGCTCGCGCACCGTGCGCCGTGTCATGTCGCCCGGGCTTCCCCCCAGGTGCTTCAACAGTTTTTGGCGTCGCTCCAGCAGCGACTGCTGACGTTGTGCACTCCAGTTTTTGAGCTGTTCGGCCTCTGCCCTTTCGCGTTCCAACGCCATGGCCAGTTCCGCCACTTCGGCATTGATCAACTCATAGACGGCCGCCTGGTCCGCATAGAAACGCGCGGTCTCTTCCGGCGGCTGCGCACACAGCTTCTCCAGTTCGGCGATCTTCTCCTGGTAACTGATATCGCGCGCATTGGCATCGTTGAGCACTTCGGCCAGCGACGCTTCACTGGCAGACGCGCGCGCCTCGGCTGCGGCCAACGCCTTTTCAGCCGTCTCGGCGCGTTGCTCAGCGCGTTCAAGCTTCTGGCCGAGCACCTGTACGCGCCTGCGCTCTTCTTCCCACTCCGCCTCGCTCTGACTGGCGCGTGCTTCGGCCTCCGCGCGTGCGGCTTCCGCCGTCTCGGCGCGTGCCGTGGCCCGCGCCAAGGCCGTCGCCAATTCTTCAATCCGCTGCTCGCTGGCCGCCAGCGCCTCCTCGGCCTGAGCCGCGCGTTCAGCCGCGCGTTCCGCTTCGGCGAGACGCGCTTCCAACTCCGCCGCACGCGCCTGGGCCGCAGTCAGTTCAGCCTCACGTGTCGCCACAACCTGTTCGCGCTCGCCGGACTGACGCTCATGAAACAGGAGTGCCTGCTCCAACTCGTTGACGCGCGGATCCGAGCTAGCCGCATCTTCGAGTTTCTGCTCAAGTTGTTTGACCTGCAGCCGCAATTGCTCCAGCTTGCGCTCATTGGCCCTGGCGTCCTTCTCGGCATTACGGATCAACGTTTCCTTCTGCTCTTCGGCCTCTTTCAGCAACGCCGCCAGGACATCGCGCTCGTGCTGAACCGTCTCCACGGCATTGGTGTCCGCCAGTTTGGACAACCGTTCGCGCTGCTCGCTGACGATCGATTCCAATTCGTGAACACGGCGCTGCAGAACGTCTTCCGGCATCGAATCACGCAATTTTTTCTCGCTGACAGGCGTTGCGACGGCCGGCTCCGCTTCCACGTCATCCGCCGCGACGACCTGCGCGGTCGGCGACACCTTGCCGCTTTTGATCAACGCCTCAGCGGCCAGCCGGTTGAGCGGCCCGCGCAGCTCACCGTCGCCGTCATCCACGAACCAGCGCATGTCGAGGAACTCAACCGAAACCGCCTGCACCCATTTCTTGCGGTCGTGAGACACTTCATGCCCAGGCAGGATACGTCCCTGCTCAGCCCAAACGATCAGCCCCTGCGTCGTGACAGGGCCAAAAACCGTTTCGCCGTTGATACGGAGGAACCACTGGCGATTGTCGTCGTGTCCGTTCTGTTGTTCCGTCATGATTGTCACCCGAACGTTGTCTCATTCTTGCCGCGTTACGTCTACCGTTTTTTTGCGAAAAACGTTTGGCCGTGCGCCCCGAGCCGTTCCAGCTCACGTTGCGCTTGCCGTTCCAATTCAGCCAACGAAAGGCCGTTGAACCCCTCGGCAGGGACTCCCGCCGAGACCGGAGGTTTGGAATGCGGCCGAGGGAACGGCGCTGCCGCAGGCTTTTCAGGCGGGAGCACCTCGACATCGATCACCGTATCCGCTGCATGCCGTTTTTTCACCGACTTCCGGAGTGCGTCGACCTCCGACTCAAGACTGGCGATCCTCTGCTGGCGCGTCGCCGCTTCCGCTAACGCACGCTGAGCCTCCACCTGCCATTCAGTCCGCTCACGCTGAACGGCCCGATACGCCTCCTCGGCAGTTTGAAGCTGTTGTTGCATATCCAGCCGCATCTGCTGCCATACGGAGGATTGTTCTTCCAGGGACTGGATCTGCTGCTGCAGGCTTTGCCGCTGCTGCCGCCATACGGCGGTCTGTTCCTCCTGCTGGCGCTCCAGTTCGCGCCGCCGTGCATCAGCCTCTTGAAAGCGTGTCTGCCACGCCTGTGCGTCCGCGCGTGACTGTGCCAGGTCGGCCTCCATCTGACGAGCCCGGTCACCCCAGGCCGCCAGGTCGGCACGGGCTTGACCCAACGCCTCTTCGCAAGCGGCCAGCGCCTGTCGCCAGTCCGCTTCTGATTGGGCATGCGCGGCAAGGGCATGTTGCAGTGATGTCTCGGATTCAGCCCGTGCGGCAAGCGCCTGTTGCAGAGACGCCTCTAATTCCGTGCGCGCGTCCAGCGCCTGCTGTAACGCTACCGTCAAACGCTGACATTCCGTTTCCGTATCCCACGCACCGAGCGCGGTACGCCGGAACAGCGGCGCACGCCGTGTCAGCGCTCCGTCATTGATCAGGCCTTGCACGGCATCATGATGGATGGGTCCGTAAAAGCGACCGGCCTCCACCTCCGCCACCCACTCCATCTCCAGCGCAGGTTCGGCGGTGGCGAGCGACCACTCGACACCATCCTTCGAGATTTCATTCGCCGGCCCGATCCGGCCGTCACGCGCCCAACTTTTCAAGACCTCAAAGCTGACCGGTCCGTATCGTCCGCCGCGATCATCGCGCACCCACCATGTCGAAGGTTGCTTTGCAACATCGGCATGCAGCGTTTCCGTTGACACACTCGTCCTCATTCTTATCGATCATTACCAGCCAATTGTTGTCCAGTTTAAGCGATTGCGTGACCGATCTCAACGCCAATCCACGTCTCTGGTCAGATAAGCCACGGCAGTTCCGGCCGGATCGGCAGTTCCGGCAGGATCGGCAGTTCCGGGGGTCTGTTTTGAAGCGCGGCGGCTTGCCGCCGCTTTGTAAAGTGGGGTCGCACCATCGCACGCCATGATTTATTTTTTTCGGTTTTGACGTTTTTTGTTCATTTTTGTCAATGACAAGGGCGGCCAGCCTCAGTATACTGATGGGCATTGATTGGCATTTCCGCAGTTGTCAGAAGTGGACTTGCCCCCACCCCACCGTTTGGAGAGATTATGGCTCAGGCAGTGATTTTCCCGAAACTCGGGCAGACCATGGAGGAAGGCGCAATCGTCAAGTGGCTCAAGAAAGAGGGCGACCCGGTCGCGAAAGGCGACATCCTCTTTGAGATCGAGACCGACAAGGCCAACCTGGAGGTCGAAAGCTTTTTTGAGGGCGTGTTGCTCAAGATCTACGTGCGTGAGGGCGTCACCGTCCCCGTGAACACGGTCGTCGGCTATGTCGGCGCCGCCGGCGAGAAAGTGCCGGATCAGCCGCCCGCTGCCGAAGCCGCGCCGGCTTCCGCCCCCGCCGCTGCGGCCCCCGCACCGGCCCCGGCCTCTGCGCCCGCCGCCGCTGCGGCTCCCGTGGCGCCTGCGGTCGCGCCCGCGCCGGCCCCGGCTGCGGCACCGGCACCCGCTAAACCGGCCGCCCAGCCCTTGCCCGCGCCCGCACCGGCTCCTGCCGCGACCAAGCGCCTGGTGATCTCGCCCCGCGCACGGGCCCTCGCAAAGGCCGCCTGCATCGATCCCGCGCGCGTCAAGGGCACCGGGCCGAACGGCCGCATCGTGGAAAAGGATGTGCGCGACTTCCTGAGCGCGGCGAACTATGACGCCCTGCGCATCACGCCGGCCGCCAAGCGCCTTGCCGCCGAGCACGAGATCGACATCCTGAGCGTGCGCGGTTCCGGCGACGGCGGACGCATCATGGTCGAGGACATCGAACGTGCCCTGCGCCGCAAGCCGGTGACGCTCTCGCGCATGCGCCAGATCATCGCGCGCCGCCTGGTCGAAAGCAAGCAGACCATCCCCCACTTCTACGTGACCGTCAAGGCCGACATCACCGACCTCATGACCTTCCGCGCCGACCTCAAGACGAAAGGCATCAACTACAGCGTGAATGACTTCGTGCTGGAAGCGGTGATCCTCTCCCTGGAGGAGTTCCCGGTCGTCAACTCGGTCACGGACGGCGTGACCGTTTCCTGGCGCGGCGACGTCGATCTCGGCATGGCCGTAAGCGTGGACAACGGCCTCGTGGTGCCGGTGATCCGCGCCGCGCAGACCCTGACGCTCGCCGAACTCAACGCGCAGGCCAAGGCATTGGCCGAGAAGGCGCGCACCGGCAAACTCCTGCCGGACGAGATGACGGGCAGCTCGTTTACCGTCTCCAACATGGGCATGATGAACGTTGACCAGTTTGCCGCCATCATCAATCCCGGCGAAGCCGGCATCCTGGCGGTTTCCACCGGACGGCAGGTGCCGACTGTGGTGAACGGCGAGATCAAGATCCGCACCATCATGGCGATGACCCTCTCCGCCGACCACCGCATCGTGGACGGCGCGATGGGTGCGCAGTTCGTCAACGCCATCCGGGCCAAGCTTGAGAACATCGAGCTGTGGAAATCACTCGTGTAACACAGGGCTGGACCTCAAATCTCCAACTCCAATTCCTAACTCCTAATTCCTAACTTTCTTATGTTCGACTATGACGTGATCGTGATCGGTGCCGGCCCGGGCGGTTATCCCGCCGCCATCCGTGCCGCGCAGCTTGGCAAAAAAACGGCGATTATCGAAAAGGAAGCCTTCGGCGGAACCTGCCTCAACTGGGGCTGCATCCCGACCAAGACGCTGATCGCTTCGGCCGAGCGTTTCCACCACGCCGCGCACGCCGAGTCGTTCGGTGTCGCCGTGAAGGGCGCCGCGTTCGACTACGCCGTGATGGCCGCGCGCAAGGATGAGATCGTCAAGCGCCTGAGCGGCGGCGTCCAGAGCCTGCTTAAATCAAACGGGGTCACGATGATCGCCGGTGCCGCCCGCTTTGAGGGCCCGAACCGGATCTCGGTGGTTCAGCCTGACGGCACCACACGCTGGCTCAGCGCCGCCACGATCATCATCGCGGCCGGCAGCGATGCCGCCATGCCGGGCTTCCTGCCGAAAGACAAACGGGTCATGGACAGCCGCGCGTTTCTCGACCTCAAGGCGCTGCCGAAACGGCTTCTGATTTTGGGCGGCGGCGTGATCGGCTGCGAGTTCGCCTGCATGGCGGCCGCCCTCGGCACAGAGGTGACGGTAATCGAGATGCTTGAGGATATCGTCGTGTTGCTCGACCGTGACGTGCGTCGCGTCCTGCGCAAGCGCATGGAGGCGCTCGGCATCAAAATCCTCACCGGCGCCCCGCTCACGGACATCACCGTCAAGAACAACACGGTCGGCGGCACGTACAAAGATCAGACCGTCACCGGCGATGTGCTGCTCGTGGCGGTCGGGCGTCGCCCCAACACCGCCGCGCTGGATCTCGCCCGCGCCGGCGTCAAGGTCGATGAACGCGGCACGGTTCCGGTGGATGCGCAGGGCCGCACCAATGTCGCCTCGATCTTTGCGGTCGGCGATCTGGTGACCGGTTCCATCCAGCTCGCCCATGCCGCGACCCAGCAGGGCGTCGTCGCCGCCGAGGCCGCCGCCGGCATGAAGTCGGCCGTTGAGAAAGTCTGTCCCGCCTGCATTTTCACGTCGCCCGAAATCGGACTCGTCGGACTGACAGAGGCCAAGGCGCAGCAACTCGGCCGCGCCGTCAAAGCCGCGGTCTTCCCCTTCTCGGCGCTGGGCAAAGCCATGGCAGCCGGCGAGACCGATGGTTTCGTCAAGTGGATCTGCGACGCCACCACCGGTCAGGTGCTGGGCGCGCAGGCGATCGGGGCCCACGCGACCGAACTGATTGCCGAAGCCGCGCTTGCGGTCCGCAACGAATTCACGGTCGATGAGGTCGGGCACACCATCCATTCACATCCGACGATGTCCGAAGCCTGGATGGAGGCGGCGCACGCGTATCACAACGCCTGCATCCACCTGCCCAAGCGTTAATTCCGCCCTATTGCCGCGTTAAGCCTGAAACGCGGTCAGCGCGCCGAAATCGAGCGTCGCGAAGTAATCCTCGGGCGTCTCGGCGCGGCGGATCTGCACAACGCTGCCGTCTTCGCGCAGCAGCAGTTCCGCCGAACGCAGCTTGCCGTTGTACTGGAAGCCCATCGCGTGGCCGTGAGCGCCGGCATCGTGGATCACCACGAGGTCGCCCGGCACCAGCTCCGGCAGCGCGCGGTCGATGGCGAACTTGTCGTTGTTCTCGCACAGCGAGCCGGTCACATCGCAGACCGTGTCGCACGGCTGCCCGGCCTTGGCCGGCACCGAGATGTGGTGGTAAGCGCCATACAGCGCGGGACGCATCAGATTCGCCATGCAGGCGTCGAGGCCGACGAAGGTCTTGTAGGTCTTCTTGACGTGGCGCACGCGCGAGACCAGATACC
>Ga0116189_1003959_pt1 | contig 10482 bp, 6 predicted proteins | sample AD_JPNTR3_MetaG_FD_89895 | JGI IMG/M metagenome (GOLD analysis project Ga0116189, IMG submission 89895) | Active sludge microbial communities of municipal wastewater-treating anaerobic digesters from Japan - AD_JPNTR3_MetaG | ecosystem: Engineered > Bioreactor > Anaerobic > Digestate | place... | reverse complement strand
TTGCGTGCTTCACCCATTGGATTCTCCAGGTTTCAGCGGCTTGAGCTTCGTTTGCGCCTGTATTCACGGGGGAAATCGTCACCTCAGTATACGCCGCCGCAAGTGTCATCTGGGAAATTCGGGTTAAACCATGTCCCGATGGTTTCGAGTGGGAGGGACGGTCCAGGAGCTTGAAACTTATGGAGCCGATCAAGCGGGAGACCGGTCTTTTCGGCCGCGTAATGAACATCTTCCGTTATCGCTCGGGTGACTGCGGCCCAAAAGGCATCTTCAGGGATCGGGAGTCCCTGGAACCCCTTGTCGGCATCGGTGACAAGCGGGAAGTCTTCGACGGCAACCCCGTCCCCCGTCGTATCGAATACAGGGATGGACGGGACGGGCAGAGTTATCATGTTGCCGCTCTGTCTCATCTCCCATCGACGGAATTTGACAAGGGCGCTGTCAAAGTCCGTCCCGAAGTAGACGCGGGGCTCGGCATAGGTGGCGTAGTAAGTCCCGGTGGATTTGTTGCGCGAGAGGCCAGGTATGGGGCGGCCGTCTCTGCCGTTGACGAATTTCGGGGGTCTGCCTTTTGCTTTGGGGGCCATGGTCTCGACTCCTGTTTAGGATGCCGAAACCACTATACTAAAATGTAAACTCTGCTGAAAACCCCAATAAAACCGTAATGGGCGATACTGGACTCGAACCAGTGACCTCTTGCATGTCGAGCAAGCGCTCTAGCCAACTGAGCTAATCGCCCGGCCGTGAGCCCCCTATTGAAACCGCCGGAGCTGAACTTGTCAACCTGCGGCGATCGGGGGCGTCGAGAACCGGTGCCGCCTATCGGCTCGAGGCCGCCGACTTGGCCCGCCCGGCGGGACGCTCGGCAGCGCCGTTGCCGTTGGAGCCATGGCCGCCCGCCGTCCCGTTGCTGCGGGCTGCGCGGGCCGGGCGAATCCGGGCCACCTTGACCGTAACCTCCCCCGATTTGCTCTCGAAGAAGCTGCCCAGGTTGCGGAGCCGTTCGTACCGCCGCTTGAGCAGCGTGTCGATGCGGATCTTCTTGAGGTCGCGGAGCGTATCGACCACGTACTTCTCGAACGCCTGGAACATGGCTTCGGGGTTGCGGTGGCCGCCGCCCAGCGGCTCGGGGATGATATCGTCGATGAGATTGAGCTTCTTCAGGTCGCGGCTGGTCAGACGCAGCGCTGCCGCGGCGTCGGCCGCACGCTCGGCGCTCTTCCACAGGATGGCCGCGCAACCTTCCGGCGTGATGACCGAATAATACGCGTGCTCGAACATAGCCAGCCGATCGCCGACGCCGATACCCAACGCGCCACCGCTGCCGCCTTCGCCGATCACCACGCAACAGATCGGCACGCGCAGCCGCGACATCTCCATCAGGTTGACCGCGATCGCCTGAGCGATGCCGCGTTCCTCGGCCTTGTCACCCGGGAACGCCCCCTGCGTGTCGATGACGCAGACGACCGGCAGCTTGAACTTCTCGGCCAGCCGCATCTTCAACAGGGCCTTGCGATACCCCTCCGGATGGGCACAGCCGAAATGCCGCTCGATCTTTTCCTTGGTGTCGCGACCCTTGTCGTGGCCGACGATCAGGGCCTTGATCCCGCCGATCCGGCCGAATCCGGTCACGATCGCCCGGTCATCGCCGAAGCAGCGGTCGCCGTGCAGCTCGCAGAAATCCTTCACGCAGGCGTCGATGTAGTCCCGCAGCACGGGCCGGCGGGGATGCCGAGCGACGAGCACCGTCTCCCAAGCCGAGAGCTTCTCGTACGTGCGCTGCATCATGCGCTCGAGCTGGCTCCGCAGCTCCCGGATCTCCGCGGACAGATCGCGGTGTGTGTCGGCCTGCAGGGCCTCCATCTCGGCGATCTCCCGCTCGATGCGGACCAACGGCTTCTCGAACTCCAGAATGCCGCCGGGGCCGAGATTCAGACTGCCGGCGGAACGAGCTTCCGGTCGTTTACTCATCGGGTTTTCCATGGTCTCCAGGAAGTCGGGCACCGGCATCCTGCCGGTCTGCGGTCATGGCCGCAGGGCGATCCGCGACACCGAATTCCGGCGCGCCCAGCCGGATCATACGGTCCCACGCATCCGCGTGGCCCGGATCCGCCGCCTTTTTTGTGGCTCCGGCCTCCAGCCGGACTGCCATTGCTTCTTTCCCCCCGCTGCCGCCGAGCGTCTCGCGCCTTGCCGCTGGCTCGCCCGGTCGGACTTAAACCAAATAGGTTAACGATTTGCCCGACTAAGGCAAGGAAAAAACGATCCGGCAATTGACGCCGGATGCCAAGGGCCGGTACATTAAGCGGGGTCCTGATCCACCGAGCTCATGATTTAAGGTCATGAATATCAACATGTTAGACCGCATCGCCATTGCCGGGGTCGGCCTTTTGGGCGGGTCCATCGGCCATGCTTTGCGCGCTGCGGGGTTCGCCGGGACCCGGGTGGGTATCGGACGGCGGGCCTCCTCGCTCGAAGCGGCCGTGGCCTGCGACGCGGTGGATGAGGTCACGCTGGACGTCGAAGCGGGCGTGCGCGGGGCCGGACTGGTCGTTCTCTGCACGCCGCTCGGCCAGATGGAACAAATGTTCCGCCGGATCGCTCCCGTTTTGAAACCGGGCACGTACGTAACCGACGTGGGCAGCACCAAGGCCGGCGTGGTGCGCATGGCCCAACGGCTCTTGCCGCCCAAGGTGCGGTTCGTAGGCTCGCATCCCATGGCCGGTTCGGAAAAGACGGGTGTGGAGTTCGCCCGGGCCGATCTGTTCGACCGCGCCCTGTGCATCGTCACGCCCACGGCCCGGACGCCGTCGGCTCACGTGCGCTGGATGCGCGGCTTCTGGGAGTCCATGGGCGCCACCACCACCGTGCTCGACCCGCGCAAGCACGACGTGCTGCTGGCCCGCGTCAGCCATCTGCCCCACGCCGTCGCCACCGCCCTGGTCCACCTGTCGAAGGACGGGGCCATCGACGTGGCCGGCCCGGGCTTCGCCGACGCCACCCGGATCGCCAGCGGAGATCCGGACATGTGGACGGACATACTCCGCACGAACCGCGCGGCCATGATCCGTTCGATCGACCGGCTGGTCGCCGAACTCAATCGCCTCCGTTCCAAGCTCGATCGCGACGACGCCGACGCGCTGCGGCAGTGGCTCGCCGCCGGCAAGCAGGTTCGCGACGAGTGGATCGCCCTCAGATACAGGAAGAAGGTATTACCCCCATGAGTATCGCTCAGCAGGCTTCGTCCGTTCTGTGGCGGATCGAAGTGTCCCCCGCCCGTCCGCAACTTGATGCACACGGAGCCGCGTTGCTCAAAGACGTTCACGAACTGGGCTTGCCTCACGTTCGCCAGGTTGCTTCCAGCCACCTCTATTTCCTGGAGGGCGGTCTGGACGCTGACGGCGCCGAGCGGATCGGCCGCGAACTACTCACCGATGCGGTCACTGAGCGCATGCAGTTGATCCGCGGCGGCGACGATCGCCATCTGCCCGGCGACGGCTTCGACGCGTGCGTGGAAGTGCATCTCAAGGGCGGCGTCATGGACGTGGTGGCCGGCTCGACGCTGGCCGCCATCGCCGACATGGGCATCGACACCGAAGAGGTCAAGGTGGCCACGGCCCGACTTTATCGCCTGACCGGTGTGAAGTCGCTCGAGGAACTCGAGTTCATCGCCCGCCGTCTGCTGTTCAACGACTGCATCGAGGACGTCTACCTCACCGGCTTCGGCCGACATGATCCGCGGCCCGAGCGCTTGCCCGTCGCGCCCACGCGGGCGTTCGAGCTGCGCCACGTGCCCATCCGCGAGCTGGACGCCGACGCTCTCAAGCGGCTCTCCCGCGACGCCCACTTGTTCCTGAGCGTGGACGAGATGCGGGCGATTCAGAACCACTATCGCGACCTCGGCCGCGACCCGACGGACCTCGAACTGGAAATGCTCGCCCAGACCTGGAGCGAGCACTGCGTGCACAAGACGCTCAAGAGCGCCGTACGCTATGTGGGCGATCCCATCCCCTCTCTCGGCAAGTCGCGGACTTCCGCACCCGCAGACGCGGGCGTCGAAGTGCAATATGAGAACCTCCTGCGCGACACCATTGCCCGCGCGACGCACGAACTGATCGAGAGCGGCCGGGCGAGCTGGTGCTTGTCGGTGTTCAAGGACAACGCGGGCGTGATCGAGTTTGACCAGGATTACGCCGTCGCGTTCAAGGTCGAGACGCACAACCACCCGTCGGCCATCGAGCCCTACGGCGGGGCCGCCACCGGCGTGGGCGGTTGCATCCGCGACGTCATGGGCTGCGGACTGGGAGCCAAGCCCATCGCCAACACCGACGTGTTCTGCGTGGGCCGGCCCGACTTCGAAATGGCCATGCTGCCCAAGGGCGTGCTGCATCCGCGTCGTGTGCTCAAAGGCATCGTGGCGGGCGTGCGCGACTACGGCAACCGCATGGGCATCCCCACGGTGAACGGCGCCGTGGTCTTCGACAACCGCTACCTGGGCAACCCGCTGGTGTTCTGCGGCTGCGTGGGGCTCATGCCGAATTGGGCCATTCACAAGGAGCCCAAGCCGGGCGACCTGGTCGTGGTGCTCGGCGGGCGGACGGGACGTGACGGCATCCATGGTGCCACATTCTCGTCAGCCGAGCTGACCGACACGCACGCGGACGAGTTCTCGCACGCCGTGCAGATCGGCAACGCCATCACGGAAAAGCAGGTGCTCGACGCCATGCTGCAGATGCGCGACCATCCGGCAGGATGCCTGTACACGGCTACCACCGATTGCGGCGCCGGCGGCCTGAGCAGCGCGGTGGGCGAGATGGCCGAGAAGCTCGGAGCCGAGGTCGATCTCGAGAAGGTGCCGCTCAAGTATGCGGGCCTGCGCTATGACGAAATCTGGATCAGCGAAGCCCAGGAGCGCATGGTCGTTTCCGTGCCGCCCGCCAACTGGCCCGAGGTCCAGCGGATCTGCGCGGCCGAAGGCGTCGAGGCCACGGTGATCGGCCAGTTCCGCAACGACGGCCGGCTCATCATTCGTTACGCGGGCGAGGTCGTCGGCGACATGGACACTGCGTTCCTGCACGGCGGAATCCCCAAGAGCCGCCGCGAGGCGACGTGGTCGAAGCGCGAAGCGAGGAAACACGAGGCAACCGGCAAGAACACCGGCGAAAAGGTCTGGCCGCCGGCCTCGTGGATGAAGGACGAGCTGCTGCATCGCCTGTCGCAGCTCGACACCGCGAGCAAGGAATGGATCTTCCGTCAGTACGACCATGAGGTGCAAGGCGGCAGCGTGGTCAAGCCGCTGGCCGGCCCGGGCGAGGGGCCGAGCGATGCGGCCGTGCTGCGTCCGCGACTAGGCAGCACCAAGGGCATCGCGCTGGCCAACGGCATCTGCCCCACCGGCCCCGGCGACGATCCCTACTGGACCGCCGTGGCCGCCATCGACGAGGCCGTCCGCAACATCGTCGCGGTCGGCGGCAATCCGGACCGCACGGCCATCCTCGACAACTTCTGCTGGGGCAACTGCGAGAACCCCGAGACCATGGGCGCACTCGTGCGAGCGTGCCAGGCGTGCTACGACGTGGCCACCACTTACGGCGTGCCGTTCATCTCGGGCAAGGACTCGCTCAATAACGAGTTCGCGCTCGATCCGGCCGACGCCGAGCGGTTGGCGAAGAAGGTGCCGTTGGTCAACAACCGCATCCGCATCCCCGAGACGCTGCTGATCAGTGCCATGAGCGTCATCGACGACGTGAGCAAGTGCGTCACCATGGACGCCAAGGTGCTGCCGGGCAAGCGGACGTCGTTCTACTTCGTCGGTCTCGCCGCCGAGCAGTGGGAGCAGGTGGAGTTGGCCAAGGCGGCCGCGCTGCATCGGTCGGTCGCGAACCTGATTGACGCAGGTCGCCTGCTGGCCGTCCACGATTGCGGCCACGAGGGCATGATGGTCGCCCTGGCCGAGATGGCCTTCGCCGGCCGCTGCGGCGTGAGCGCCTGGGCGCCCGAGAAGGGTGTCCTGGCCGACCCGTTCGCCGCCGTACCGTGCGGCTACATCGTGCAGGTCGCTGACGATAGCGTGCTCGAGCCGTTGGCCCGCGATGCCGCCGCGACCGGTCTGCTCGTCCGCAAGATCGCGCACTCGCGCGACGACGAGAAGTTCTCCTGGCACAAGTCGCCCGACGACAAGCCGGTTTTCGAAGTCGCGCTCGACGCACTGAGCCACGCGTGGCGCTCACCACTGGCGTGGTAAGCGACAACGATACCGATCCGTGAGAACGACGTTTAGCCCCGTCGCGTGCGGCGGGGCATACTACGCTCACCGTCGCTCCATCAGCGCGGTTTTCAACCGCTCGAAGTTCGCCAGCGGCTCGCCGCTGTTTTGCCACTTCGGATCGTTTCGGTAGTCGCCCCGGCCGAACGTGCCGCGGGGCAACTTGAAGAAGTACCACGCCGGCTCGAACTGGATGTAGCGGCAGCCGATACTCAGCGCCTGCTCGGCCCACTCGATGACTTCTTCCACCGGGCAGGACATCTCTGGCTCGCGCAGCCACGCCTGGTCGGACAGCCCGATGGCTGCGGCGCCGTCCTGGACGAACGGCTGAACCGCCTCGTGCCAGTTGCGCAGCCGCGGCACGGACTTATCCGCCGGTTCGTTGTTGGCGTACGTGACGATCACGGTTCCCGGAAACTCGCCGAGCAGACCGCGCAGCGCCGCCTCCTGTGCCTTCAGCGTCTCATCCCACGGATGCAGCCGCGCCCAGTGCCAGTCGGAAAACTGCACGAACATGCCCTCGGTACGGGCGAAGCGCAGGAAGGGCCTTACGAGATCGGGCTGAAAGAACGCATCGTCGGGCAGCTTCCAGCCGGCGGTGTTCCACTCGGGATTGGTGGTCTTGACCGCCCGGTTGGTGAAATCCATCGAGAACAGTTCCATCAGGCGCACGCCGGCCAGATGCTCGCCGTATCGACATTTGTAACGGGCCAGGTCATCCACGCCGATGCAAACGCCATGCACGCCGTCAACCGGATGGTTCTGCACGGTTGTGGTCCCCAGTGTCTGGCAATCCGATGAACAGACATCCAGCACGAAGGGCACGTCCTCGGCCACTACCGCATCGAGAATCGATTCCAACGCCGCCTTGTCCGCGACCTGCGGATTGAACAGCAGGAATACGTCGTATGCCGGCCGAAGTGTCTTGACCGCCTCGCAGATGCGCCGCGCCGCGTCGATGTCCCGGTTAACCACCAGGCCGTTGCCGAAACCCTGGTCGATGGAGAACACCAGCCGAACCCGCTCGGTAGTCGCCGCGCTCGCCGATACTCTTTCCGGACCGCCTGCCGGCTGAGATGCAGCCCCGAGACTCGCCACCAACGCGCATGTCATCGCCCATGTGTGGATCATTCGCGATATGATCCCGGCCCTTCGCCGCCCCGGCAAGCCTTGTTATCATGTCGAGATGCCAAGCCTTAGATCGCTGAAAAGCCGATTCCCCGGCAGCCCCGCCGCTCGCTGGGGCAAGATGTTCGGTCTCAGCGCCGTCATCGGCGTACTCACCGGCCTTGCCGCGTCGGGCTTGCGCTATGGACTGGATTTCGGGATCGAGCACCTTATCGGGCGCTTCGCCGACCTCGGCGGCCCCGGCGTGTGGCAGTTCAGTTGGGGCGTCCTCCTGCTGCCGACCGTGGGCGGTCTGCTCAGCGGTCTGTTGGTGCACTATTTCGCCGGCCGCGACGACAAGCACGGAACCAACCAGGTCATCGACGCCTTTCACTACCGCGGCGGCAACCTGGACCTGCCCGGCCCGGCCGTCAAAGCCGCCGCCGCCGTCGGTGTGATCTCCTTCGGCGGATCGGCCGGCCCCGAAGCCCCCATCGCCGCGCTGGGCTCGGCCATCGGCTCCAAAGTGGCTCGCCTCTTGGCCCTCACGCCCCACGAACGCCGCGTCATGCTCATCGCCGGTTGCGCCGGCGGCGTCGGTGCCGTCTTCCAATGCCCGCTCGGCGGCGCCCTCTTCGCCACCAGTGTCATGTACCGCGAGCCGGAGTTCGACGGCGACAGCATTGTCCCGGCATTCGTCTCGTCCGTGCTGAGCTACTCCACGTTCATCACCGTCATGAAGGGCGTGGGCCGCCACATGCTCGGCGGAGCCGGCGAGCTCGTCTTCGCACAGCCGCTCGAGCTGGTCGCCTACGCACTGCTCGGCCCGCTCTGTGGCCTGTTCAGCATCCTGTTCTACTACTGCTTCCGACTCGTCGAAACGCGTCCCCTGGGCCGCCTGGGCCTGCCGGGCTGGATTGCCCCCGCTCTGGGCGGCCTGGCCGTCGGCGCCGTCGGCTGCGTCCTGCCTCAGGTGATGGCCGGCCAGTACCAATTCATTCAAAACGCCATGGACGGCACGCTCCTGCAGATGCCCGAGGGCGTGGAGAACTCCTGGTGGCAGTGGGCGGCCTTGTTCGGCGCCGTCGCCGTCTTGAAGTGTCTGGCCACCGCTCTGACCGTGGGCAGCGGTGCGTCCGGCGGAGCGCTCGGTCCGAGCGTATTCATCGGCGGCGCCGTGGGAGCGCTGCTCGGCGCTGTCATCCACGCCGTGGCCCCCGACGCGTTTGCGGACGTGGAAACGCTGCGCCGCTCGCTCATTCCCGTCGGCATGGCCGGCGTTCTGGCCGCTTCCATGCGGACGCCCATGGCCGCCATCGTCATGGTCACCGAGATGACCGGCAGCTACGGCCTGATCGTGCCGCTCATGCTCGTCTGCGTCACCGCCTACGTGGTCGGCCGCCGCTGGGGGCTGAACTCGGCCCAGGTACGATCGGCCTCCGAGTCGCCCGCCCACGCGGCCGATCTGCTCGTGCACACGCTGCAGGCTCTGCGCGTCCGCGACGTCATGGTGGGCAACTGGCCCTACCGCGTCGCCCCGTCGGCCACACTGGGCGAACTGGTCGCCGGCGCCCGCTCGGGTTCCCGGCCCGTCTTCGCCGTGGTCGATCGCGAAAAGCTTGTCGGCATCGTATCGCTGGCCGACATCAGCCGCGTCATGGCCGAGCCCGGCATTTCCAGCCTGGTCATTGCCGCCGACATCATGACGCCGCAGTTCACCAGCGTCGATCCGGACCTGGACCTCTACCAGGCGCTCGAGCTGTTCAACAACGTCGGCCACGAGGTTCTCCCCGTGGTCGCCGAAGCCGACGGCTCCACATTCGAGGGGATGTTGCCCCGCCGGGCCATTCACGACACCATCCGTTCTCGCACCAGCGAGCTCCGTGGCCACCTGCAGCGCGAGCACGCCGGGCTGATCGCCGTCGAGCAGGACGAGCAGCTCTATCAGCTCATGCTGGGCGTTTCGGCTGAACGGCCACAGTCCATCCAGCGGATGGCTGTGCCCTACGAGGTGGTCGGCAAGTCCATCCGCGAATCCAACTTTGCCCAGGAATACAACGCCCAGGTGATCGGCGTCCTCCACGCCGACGGCCGGCTGCAGTGCCCGCCCGATATCGACGCCCCGTTGCAAGCCGATCAGTTCCTGGTGGTGATTATGGCTACTCAATAGCTATCAGCTTATGAGCTCTGAGCTGTGAGCCTGCGACGCAACAACCACGATTTCATCTTCCCTCGCGACTTGAGCAGCCCGCCATTCCGAACTTAAGCGGAAGGGAAGCGAACTAACGTGGCAGAGACCGCGGAGACAACTGCCGCGAGAGGATGCTCACCTACTTCTCGAAAGGATGCTCACCTACTTCTGTCGCCGCGTCTCACCGTCACGGCGTCATCTTTTTCCACTCTCGCCAGAACGCTGCACGCACAAAAGAAAACCCCCGGCCAGCTCATCACTGCCCGGGGGTTGGAATTTCAATCGACTATGTGGAGAGACGCTGATCAGTGGCAAGACCACCTGGTTTACCCATTCATTGAGCGTGTTTCGATTGGTGCCTTGCCGCATGGTGATGGTAGTCGCAGCGGACAGTCCATCATTCATGCGATCAAGCCTTTGGCCATTAGTACGGGTCCGCTGAAGACATTTCTGTCCGTACACTTCCCGCCTATCGACCTCGTAGTCTACGAGGGGCCTTCATTCCCGAAGGAAACCGAGACCTTATCTTGAGGGGGGCTTCACGCTTAGATGCATTCAGCGTTTATCCTTTCCCAGCATAGCTACCCTGCGCTGCCGCTAGCGCGACAACAGGTACACCAGAGGCTGGTACCTTCCAATCCTCTCGTACTAGGAAGATATCCTCTCAAGTCTCGTACGCCCACGGCAGATAGGGACCGACCTGGCTCACGCCGGTCTGAACCCAGCTCGCGTACCGCTTTAATTGGCGAACAGCCAAACCCTTGGGACCGCCTTCAGCCCCAGGATGCGATGGGCCGACATCGAGGTGCCAAACCTCCCCGCCGCTATGGACGCTCGGGGGAGATCAGCCTGTTATCCCCGGAGTACCTTTTATCCGTTGAGCGATAGCCCTTCCACACGGGACTACCGGATCACTAGG
>Ga0116189_1003953_pt1 | contig 10487 bp, 9 predicted proteins | sample AD_JPNTR3_MetaG_FD_89895 | JGI IMG/M metagenome (GOLD analysis project Ga0116189, IMG submission 89895) | Active sludge microbial communities of municipal wastewater-treating anaerobic digesters from Japan - AD_JPNTR3_MetaG | ecosystem: Engineered > Bioreactor > Anaerobic > Digestate | place... | reverse complement strand
TGGGGCTTTTTTTTGCGAAAACACGGCCAGAATAAAAACACGCCCATCTCCGCCAAAACAGTCACCAACACAAGCGAACTGACACTTGATTTAAGCTACGCTGCATACACCTGGAAAAAAATGACAGTCCGGGTAACCGGACAGTCACTCCTGGGAGGAGCCACTGATGGAACTTACTGGTCGCAAACATTCGGCACATCAGTCGAATTTCACAACTGTCTCCTTACCGGAGATTTATTTGTAAACTATATCCTCGATGATGTATTCTGGGTTCTCAGCAGAGATAAACTTCTCGAGGTGGGGATAAGAATCAGAAAGTAACTGCACGCAGTCATCTTTAAAGTGCATATTTTTCACTCTAATCGGGAGCACCTGTCATGCTCACTAAAAGAAGATTTCTGATCAAGGAAAGAGTAGGACTTCTGAAACTTTCCGACAGATACGATATTTTCGATCCAGACAGCGGTGATCTGATCGGATTCGCGCAGGAAAAGATATCGGGCCTGTTGAAGGTGCTCAGGCTTGTGGGAAATAAAGTTCTCCTTCCCACAAAAGTGGAGATAAGAGACAACAACGAGCAGCTTCTGTTCAGTATCAACAAAGGCTTTCAATTCTTCAGAGCAAAAGTAACCATCTCAGACAGTGAAGACAACCAGGTCGGTTTTTTCAAAAGCAAGCTTTTTTCTCCCGGCGGAGGATTTTTTGTATTCGACAACAGTGAAAGGCTCGTAGCGGAAATCAAGGGAGACTGGAAAGGATGGAATTTCCGGTTTATCGGAGCCAATGGAAATCAGATCGGTGTTGTGACCAAAAAGTGGGCAGGAATAGGAAAGGAACTGTTCACATCCGCGGACAACTACCTGATTTCGCTGGACGAAGGTGAAGGAGACACGGCTAAAGGATTGCTGCTGCTGGCAGCGGGTCTGGCAATCGATATTGTTTACAAGACATCGAGGTAGCAGAGGGAATGAGACCTGAAGCTGAAAATTCAGCTATCAGGTCAATATCTTTCCAGGGGAGCAAGACTGGATGCCTGTTTTCACAGGCATGACACTCCGGGGGAAATGGTTTGCTCCGAAAACATACTCCCTCACCCCTCACTCATTCCCCTGAAAGCAGAATTCACTCTACGAAACTTCCTCTTATGACAATTGGCTGGTTCAAAGGATTTCCGCTGACCATTATAAATCTCACAGGATCTTCTGCCTCCACCTGAATAACCCCTGTCTTCTTCAAAAAAAGAGCTTCATGAGCCATCAGCGGGCCATACTCAGTCTCTATCTCTCCGCTGTAAACATAGAGAAAGCCGTTATGGAATGGTACGGGAAGACTCAATGACGAGGTGCCGGAAAGCCGGAAGTCCTTAAACTGAGCAGGTGTGAAATGCTTTACAGGTGAATTACCGCCAAGGATGGTGCGAATCTCCACGTTTCCGTTTACTTCGACCTTTATCTGCTCAGGATTGACCTGCTGGTATTCCGGTTCGCTCCTTTTAAGATGCAAAGGGAGATTGATCCAGAGCTGAAACCCGTGACAACCCTCATCACTACCAGGCATCTCAGAGTGCACAATACCTTTTCCCGCGCTGAATCTCTGCACTCCCCCTTCCAGAACCGTTGTATCGTTTCCCAGAGTATCTTTGTGTCTGAACGCTCCATCGATCATATAGGTAACAGCCTCAAAACCACGGTGGGGATGTTCAGGAAAACCCGTTCCCTTTTTCACGAAAAACTCATCGAGCAGCACAAAAGGATCAAAACTGCCGTATTCCGGCGAAGGAAAAAGCCGCCATATCCTCACCCCTGCCCCATCCTCAATCGCTGCAGCAGCCACCTTGACTGGTCTGTCCATACTAAACCCTCCTGAGTGACATTATAGCAAATACGGGAGCACTCCCTAAACGGGCAATACCCTTAAAGACAGTCCGTATTCTCCCGTAAATAACGGCAACCCTTGATTTTCTTTTCTGCCTGTTATATTCTTAGTGTTTATTTTTTTAATTTAACCCATGAAACTGCGGAGACTTAAATGCCTCAGGCCAAGCGACCTACCAAAAAAGCGATGAGCAACACAACCAAATGTCCCAGATGCATGTCAAGGGGCTATGATATCGTTGAAAAACCCAACTTTTTCGAGAGAATAATATTTATGGGTTGTGTAGTTTACAAATGTCGTAAGTGCGGGAAGAAATGGGGAGGATAAGTCTACACCGCAATCCTCTCTGCCTCTCTTAACACAGCGATCAGTTCATCAGTTGATCCGGCTCTGAATATCCGGTCTCTTATTGCAGAGACTCCCGGAAGACCCTTTACATAGCGTGCCGTATGCTTTTTCATCTCCCGGTATGCACGAGCCTCACCGTATATTTCCTTGTAGCTTGCTATATGTCTCAGCGCTGTTTCGATTTTCATTTCCGGGGTAACTGCCAACTCCTCCCTGCCCTCCAGAGATCTTTTCACCTGAGAGAAGATCCATGGGTTCCCAAATGCCCCCCGTCCTATCATAACCGAGTCACATCCGGTGCTCCTGAACATCTCCAGAGCATCAGATGCAGTCACGATATCCCCGTTTCCAATGACCGGAATCGAGAGCACTTTTTTGACTTCCGCAATTCTTTCCCAGTAAGAATGCCCGGAAAAACCCATGGTCTGAGAACGTGGATGAAGAGTAAGAGCAGCGGCGCCACACCGCTGGGCAGTAACAGCAAACTCCACATCAACCCACTTGTACCTCTCCCATCCTGAGCGGATCTTGACAGTCACAGGAACAGGTACTGCCCCTGCTACAGAACGCACGATTTCCCCAAACAGCTTCTGATCCTTCAGAAGCCCGGAACCGCCATTCTTTTTCACAACCTTGGCCACCGGACATCCGGCATTTATGTCTATGAAATCCGGATTTACCTTTTTGTAAACGATCTCAGCGGCTCTTGCCATGTGATCAGGATCAGCCCCGAAAAGCTGAATCCCGATCGGACGCTCCTTCTGCTCAAACATCAGGAGTTCCTCAGTAGCCTTCGATCCGTGCAGCAACCCCTCGGCACTCACCATTTCCGAAAAAAGTATATCTGCACCGAACTCTTTACAAACACAACGAAATACTGTCTCTGTGATCCCTGCCATGGGAGCAAGTATGACTTTTCTGCCTTTAAACATAAGAGTAAAAATAAATCCCTTCCGAAATCCTTTCTTTAAAAAACTGAATGGTATAATTCAGAGACAATACCCATACCGGAACCGGAATCGAGAACAATGAAATCGATCCCGATGCCAATACCGAATAAGAGCAATAAAGTGAGCAGACATCACTGGGTTTAATAATAACTACCGGCTGAAACCAGAAGATATTTAATACCTGAAAAACCGGTATCGCGGGATGATCTTTTCCCGGATGCATTTCAACAGAGTTTTCCCCATCTTAACGCACACATGGCACAATAGCCATGGCCGTTTTCCAGATCGGTACTGTTTCTTAATTCCTGATATGTCGCAGTTGGGTTTTGGGAGTAATAAATGGCATTTCTGACCGACCGCATAGTTTTATCATTCCATATTTTGTAAACATCATCCACATAGATATTACCAAGCCTGTATTCTCCGGCGTTTACGCGATTTATCTTCCCTTCCACCATTTCCTCGATATGCTTATCCCCGGGCTTTTCCTTGTTCAGGCTCCCGTACATATAGCAGCAGGGATAAATCTCCCCATCAATGCCGACCACTACAGAAGTAAAGGGTTCTGCACAACCTTTCGGAGCAGTATAATTTTTCAGATAATGTGGTCTTTCGGGATAAAACTCTTTATATGTTTCTTTCGTTGTCCCAGGGTAAATAACATTAAAATCGAATCCGAATTGACGGCAAAAACTGCCAATTTCTTCCAGATAGAGTTCAGTTTGCTTAGTGATAAGACTCTGAATACCAATAATGACATCGGACCGCAATTCAGCAAGACGCTTCAGATTTCCAAGAACTCTGACCAAATCTCCGCGCGGCCTCATGGCCGCATAAATATCATGCCTGAAAGAATCAATGGAAAACTGAACTATGGTCTGCGGCGGAAGGGCCATTATTTTCTCATCAGTCCAAAGCATACCATTTGTAACCATGTGCATTTTCAACTGAAATCTTTTGATGACTTCCATTATCTTAAGCCATTCAGGATGCAGTAACGGCTCACCATGTCCAAGAATAACTATTCTCTGCAGGGTAGGCAGCTTGTTAATAATCTCTTCAATTTTTTCTACAGAAAGGAATCTGTGCTTTAACTTATCGACATTGCACAATGCGCATTTGAGGTTACACCCGATCATAATCTCCAGCATCAAGGAAACCAGATTCGGCCTGGGCAATGGAGCTACAATCATTTTTTCTTCCGGAAGATGTGCAGAAGTTTTTTCTGCAACGGTATTTCTGACAGCAGTATCACTTTCCACCATATACGTGTCCCTTCCAACTAATCATTACATATATCATATATATCGTATACGGAGATAATTTCCTTGAGTCATTTGTGACTCCAAAGCTTTACACCTCCCTGTCGGTCAAGTGTAAACACAGGGAACACTTTCTTTTCAGTTTCTTTCCAACTGCCGGATTGTTCATAATTCTCTCTGTATAAAGAATATTTCTCTTTTTGTCATCAAACAATTTCGTAATACACATCCTCAACCTTTTTAACAGCCTCTTCCCATGTGAATTTCGATGCCAGTTCCCGTAACTCCTCTGTGGGCCCCTTATCCATGGCTCTTAAAACCGCATCACGAATAGACTCCGGAGAATCCGGTTCACAATACTCACAGAGGTCACCCAGATAATCCCTGATCGCACCCCAGCTCGAGGCAACAGTCGCACACCCATACCGTGCAGCTTCCAGTGTTACAAGTCCGGGCAGTTCGTACCAGCTTGGAAGGCAGTGTACTCTTGCAGCCCTGAATGCAGAGACAAGCATCTTATCTGTTAACCGTCCAGTAAACAGTGTGGGTCCTTTTCTCCTGAAAGCTTTGCAAAACGAGGCATACATAGGATCGTAGGAAAAACCGGCATCAGCAAATACAACCGGGATATTGTCATTCTCAAGGGCTTTTAGCAGCATCAATTGATTTTTCCGGATTTCCAGTCTTCCGACACACAATACGAAATTCTCCAGTCCATAAGTCTTTTTGAACAGGTCCCCGGAAATTTCAGTGTCAATTATACTTGACCCGAAAGGGATAACAGAGATTTTTGCAGACTGGAAGAGTTTCTGCAGATATGAGGCTTCAGTGTTGCCGCATGCAAGCAGTCTGTGGGCATACAGGGCAGTAATTTTTGATGTCTGAGGACTAACAGGAACAGCTTTGGAAAGCATCTGCTTAAATCCATCAAATAATCCCGGATCCTGACCCTGCCTTATATAATTCTCGAAAAACTCCTTGGTAATTAACGCTTTTTTCAAATATAGCGGCATATCTTCCTGAAGTGAAGTGACTACAAATGGTTTGCGGTACTTTATCGCGTTGTTAAGGAACTTCTCAAGTACCTGAGGCAGGCACATATTGAATGAATGAACAATATCATACCCGCTGAGATTTACATCCGCATCAGTCGATAAATCTACCGTGTGCCCGCGTGATTCCAGTTGTTCCTGAAGACGTTTCTGGACAACAGAATCACCTCCGGGCATATTTAATGAGTTAGCCCTGTTTTGAAAGAGAATTTTCAATTTTTTCCTGTTTAATGATGATACCGTACCGGTCTTAAAAACAGGTCTGAAACTCTCTATTGCCCCCTCTATTTTTTTTACCAATTCCGTTCGGGGCTGTGTATTTCTGTATTCATCGTAATAGCACAGAGCCTTAACATAATTCTTCTGCTCAAACAGTGTGACAATCGTATTTACAAATTCACTGTGCCCCGGAGCAGGTCGTATTTTGTCCCTATCCGGGATATCATCAAAGGACCCTGTCTCTGAAAAATCAATACAACCCTCGAATGCTGTTTTCTGGTAACAGAATGGAAGCAGCAGTGATGAAAAAACTGCTACGAGGTTGCTTTCAACCGATGGACAGTTTCCATGCATGGCAGGTTCGATAAATGGAAGAATAGAGGGATTCTCCTTAATTATCATGCTGCGCCAGGCCTGGTTTTTCACAGCAATTATCTGAATTATGTCGCTTAGAATCACTCTTTTCATTGTGGACGACAGAGATGAACCCATTATCGCCCGCATCAGATTGATAGTAAGGGTAGTGTAAGGTTTTTCAGCCCCTCCCAGTCCCTTGCTTATTGCATCCATCTGTTCCTGAGCGGTTCGGCCATTAAGACGGTAGTAAAAGAGTTTTTCAGAGATAAACTGTACTTCACCAATCAGAGAAATAAGAAGCAGGTAGATGACATCATTGCCATAACATTTAATATCCAGTCTGATTTTTTCAAGTACATCTCTTCTGTATAATCCATAGGAATTATATCCGACATTGGTTTCATTAAAAATTGATGCCACTCTGCTGCGCAGTCCCATACCCACTGTATGCAGCGGTGGATACGGAAATTCACATGGAACACCCTCGGGAGAGAGAAATTGTACAGCAGGAACAGCCATTACCACCGATGGATTCGCATCGAGACATTCGACACATCTTTTTAGAAATGACGGATGCCATTGATCATCATGTGCCGCCATCAGGTAATAAATCCCCTTTGTGGCCATCGAAAATGCTTTCCTACCATTGTCAGTCATCCCGTAATTGCGGTCACGCCTGTAGTAAGTTATACGGGAATCATGTGCTGCATAACTCCGGCAAAGCTCTTCTGTTCCGTCAGTAGAAGCATTGTCGCAGATTACAAACTCAAAGTCTCCATACTCCTGAGCCAGAAGAGACTCTATCGCCAGTTTGAGCAGATCACCGCCATTATACACCGGCATTCCAATACTTACACGTGGTTTTCCATCTGATTTGTTCATTTTGCCCCTTTATTCAAGTTAAGTTTACAATCTCATAAGCTTTTACGGTTCCTTGAATTCCTCAGGATAATTCTCCAGTGTTTTGCAAGTGGACTCTGATACGAAAATCGCGTTTGCTGTCCATAACCGTCCCGCCCTCGTAAATAGAAAAGGGCTTAAATCCCAGAGCAGGTAAGAATGCCTTTCCAGAAAGGCAGAGATGGAAAGCAAACTGCTTTGTCCGCTGTAGTTCTCCGCAAAGAGAACTTCCGAATAGATAAGCCTAATCGCACCGTTCTTCAGAAGGCTGTCTGCTCCCTTTAATACAGAAAGCTCTGCTCCCTGAACATCTATCTTCAGAATATCAATTTCCGTAACCCCATTGCGTTTACAATAGCTGTCCAGCGTTCCTGTTTTAACCTCGATTTTGTCATAATCGTAGTTGCCTTTTACACTTTTCTTTCTGATAATGGGATCGGGTTCAAGCAGTGACGATGCGCTCTTACACCTTGTTGAATAAAAGGTTCTAACGCCTTCAGTTTCAGCAAGCGCAAGATTTTCAAGTGAAATACCATCTGTCCCGCCAAATTGTCGCACGAGTGTTTCAAAACAGTCCGGCAGAGGCTCGAACGATGTAATTTTACATTCCGGAAATAACCTGCGGTACCCTTCAATACTCTGGCCGATATTTGCTCCAACATCGAATATCAAAGGCTCCCTGCCTATCTCCAGCCGCCTTATAAACTCTTTCTGACGAATGAAAAACTTTTCTTCTGCCTGAGGGTTAATGTATGACACTATTTGTTCTCCTGTCTGACTCGTTTCAGATATCCCGACGGGGCCGCAGTCACAACAAGCTTCGCTTCTATCTCCTCATCAACAACAAAATCATTATTATTCGTCAGAAACTCCCTGATCGCGGTTCTGGGGTTATTACCCGGTCCCCAGTCACGATCGGAATAAAACCCCTCCGGCATATCCTCTATTATTCCATCAAAGACAACACAATAACTGCCCACTGAGACCAGGCTGGAATAAAGCTGCAGTTCACGAAGAACATGGGCATGAGTGTGATTTGAATCAAGACTGACCATCACACTCCGGTATTTCCCTGCAATATCATATACCTGCTTTGCAATTGCATCATCGATACTGGAACCCTCTATCATTTTTATCCGATGACTCATCGGATGCTTCTCTATTTCGGCGCGATTATGCGCTCTTATATCTATGTCTACTCCCAGTACAATACCATCATTACCCAGAAGCTCCAGCATCGATGCTGAAAAAATCAGTGAACCTCCATGGGCAATACCGATCTCCAGAATACACTCAGGTTTGACCCGCCATATAATCTCCTGCAAGGCAACGATATCCTGCGGGTATTGAATGATCGGACGGCCAAGCCATGTGAAATTATAACTATACTTTGTTCTCAGTGTCTCAAAGAGAAACGATTTGCCGCTTTTCTGAAGATTTTCATCTGAAGGATAACTAAGAATTCGTTCCCTGCACTCCTCTTTGAACTCTTCAACAGGATTACCCTTAATGATATTCTTCTTTAGATCCTCCATACATTTTCCTCTCATTCTCTCAGTATTCTTCCTGCAGTCTTATTTCCGTTCCCCTGAAACCTATACTGTCCAGGTAAAGACGCATTTGTCTCCGGTAATTTATTCCTGTGAGTACAACATAATCTGAAGGCAGAGCCTCTTTGAGCACATCAGGTGGAAATATCCTCATTCCACCTATTGTCTTCGACTGCTTGTGAACATCGCCATCTACATAGGCTTTAATACAGCAATCCCCCAGTGAGGTCTGTCCAAGGAGCAACTGAGCATACTGTGAAAGCCCCCATACATAAACCGGTTTTCCCGATAAAGCAATCTCTTTTATAACTCCGTAAAGCCTGGATTTCTCACATTCTGAGAAATATTCCTTTAAAACCGACGCGAGTTTCAGATCCGGCTTTATTTCTGCCTTTATTTCCGATTTACGGAACAAACCATAGATACAGGGAACCGCTGCATCAGTACCTTCTTCAAGAATTTTATCTCCTGTTTCGACGGTTGAAAATCCCATGCTTTCAACTGTCACTCTAAGATGTTCAATATCGAAGTGGTTTACATGCTCAAGATAGAGTTCCGACAGCGGAAACCCGCTGAATTCTCCATACCTCGATGCATCCGGTACTTCGATATAAACAAGTCCTTTTTCTTCCAGCCTGTTCCATGCCTCCATCAGAACATCACGCGGAGAAAGCACATGCTCCAGAACATGAGAATAGATCAGGCAATCCGGTTTTATATCTGGAAACGGCAGATTTTCAGCTCGCCCCACTTCAGAGATTATTCCGAGATTATTCCTGATGTATTCCACGCACTCCGGTAACGCGTCAACCGCATACAGGTTTGAAAAGCCTTTCGATTTCAGTGTAAGGATAAGACCGCCTTTACCGCATCCTATGTCAAAAATATTCCTGCCTTTTCCGTCAATGTACCTGGAGATGCAATCAGCCGTTCTTTCATACCGCTTTAATTCACCCTCACTGCATCCCCCCGAACCTGCTGTGGCAGCGCTGAAATAATAAGCGTTTCCTCTGTAGTAAGCCTCAAAAGCCTCTGCCCGGGATGGTGTATCATAGTAACAGAATCCGCATGACAGACATGATACAAAAGAAAACGATCCCTCAAGCGGGCAATCATCAAATACCCTGAAACGCAGTCCGGTAAGAATCTCTGCACGTTCTCCGCTGCATGATGGACATTTCCGGATGGAAGTACAGGCGGTGCTTTCCATAATCAGTTGTTTTTTTTCTGCAACTCCTTGACCCGATCGGAATTCAATCTCATTTTGTCAAACTTTTTCCTGAATTCAAGGAGCTCATCTATTGTCATGTTATAAGGTTTGATAAATACCTGGTTATCCAGAGTGCTCAGGCTGCTCTCCCCGTCCCACATTCTGTCCGCATCAACCTCGTTGATAAAAAGATTATCTCTTCTTGCCTGTTCATAGATCCGGGTTCCGGGAAAAGGGATAAGTGTAAACACATTGTAAAGATCAAGCTGCAGACCCTGCATCATCTTATAGGTTTCATTTAGAGTCTCACGCGTGTCTTCAGGAAACCCCATGATAAAAACTCCGCGGGTTAAAAGATTATACTTTTTATAAATTTCTGCAAGCTCATAAATCTTGTTCCGCGGGAGATTCTTACCGATAATTTTATTGCGGATATAATCGGATCCATGCTCAATCGGCATAATCACATATACACATCCGGCGTTAGACATTGCCTCGACAATCTCTTCATCCATCGATGCGACATTATATCCATTGAAAGATTCAAACTGGATATTCATGCCTCTTCTGACAATCTCGTTGCAGATAGACATGATATGCTTTTTGTTAAGAGTCAGATTATCATCCACAAAACCGAAATAATTAAGACCGTAATCCCGGTAGAGTTTTTCCATCTCATCGACTACCCGTCCCGGACTGTGCATCCTCAGTCCCCGACCCATCATCGAATGAGCAGAGCAGAAATTGCAGTCAAACGGACAGCT
>Ga0116189_1003934_pt1 | contig 10526 bp, 11 predicted proteins | sample AD_JPNTR3_MetaG_FD_89895 | JGI IMG/M metagenome (GOLD analysis project Ga0116189, IMG submission 89895) | Active sludge microbial communities of municipal wastewater-treating anaerobic digesters from Japan - AD_JPNTR3_MetaG | ecosystem: Engineered > Bioreactor > Anaerobic > Digestate | place... | reverse complement strand
CTGCCCGGACGGCTGGTCCGGTCCGAAGGGGAACCGGCCACCGAGGACATCTCGGTCACCGAGGCCTACGACGGACTCGGCGCCACCTGGGGGCTGCTCATCGAGAGCTACGGCCGGGACTCCCTCGACGGCGCGGGCCTCCCGCTCACCGCGACGGTCCACTACGACAAGGACTACGACAACGCCTTCTGGGATGGCACCCAGATGGTCTTCGGTGACGGCGACGGGGTCTACTTCGACTCGTTCACCTCGTCGATCGACGTCATCGGCCACGAGCTGGCGCATGGGCTGACCCAGTACACCGCGGGGCTGGTCTACGTCGCGCAGTCCGGCGCGCTCAACGAGTCCCTCTCCGATGTCTTCGGCTCCCTGGTCAAGCAGCGCTCGCTGGGCCAGGACGCGGAGGCCGCGGACTGGCTCATCGGCGAGGGCCTGTTCACCGACAGGGTCAACGGGGTCGCGCTGCGCTCGATGAAGGCGCCTGGAACGGCATACGACGACCCGGTCCTCGGCAAGGACCCTCAGCCGGCCGACATGGACGGCTATGTCGACCTGCCGCACGACAGCAGCAATGACAACGGCGGGGTTCACATCAACTCCGGCATCCCGAACCGGGCTTTCTACCTCACCGCCACCGCACTCGGCGGCCCCGCATGGGCCGCGGCGGGGCAGATCTGGTTCGACACCCTCGTCGCGGGTGGGCTCCCCCGTGACGTCGACTTCACCGGCTTCGCGAAGGCGACCGTCGCTGCGGCAAAGGCGCGGTATGGCGCGACCGGCGTCGAGGTCGCGGCGGTCCGCGAGGCGTGGCGGACCGTCAAGGTGCCGCTGCGGGTCACGCATCGCAACCGCTGACCGCGTGCCGGACTTCTCAAGGGTGTGCACCCGCTGAGCTCATCCGCGCCGAGTCCCCCGACCCAGGACGATGCCGCGCTCTTCCGGCGTCTCGCCGACCAGGACCGCGAGGCCTTCGCCGAGCTGTTCCGGCGGCACTCCCGAGCCGTGTACAACTTCGCCTTCCGCCGAACCGCGTCCTGGTCGTTGGCCGAGGACGTCGTCCAAGCCACTTTCGTCACCGTATGGCGCCGCGCCGTCAGCGGGTCGATCCGTCCGATCGACGGCGGAAGCGCCCGGGCGGTCCTGCTCGTCCTCGCCGGGTACGAGTGCGCCAACCTCGCCCGGAGCCAGCGCCGTAGCGTCGCGCTCCAGGCGAGGTTGGGCAGCTGGCGAGAGGCACCGCCGGAGGACCTGGCATCCACGGTCGCGGCCGCCGTCGATGACGAGGCCGACATGCGCCGGCTCCGCGGGGCTCTGGACCAGGTCCCCAAGGAGCAGCGGGAGATCGTCGAGCTGGTCACGTGGTCCGGATGCACGATCCCCGAGGCAGCCGCCGCCCTCGGCGTCCCCGTCGGAACTGCCAAAGCCCGCCTGAGCCGAGCCCGCGCACGCCTGCGCGAGCTCGTCGACATCCCAGAGGAGACATCATGACCCGCACCCCGCCCGCTGAGCGCCCACTTCCCGATCAGGAGCGGCTCTTCGCCGACGTGCTGACCCGCCTCGACCTGAGCGACGTGACCGGGACGACCCGGGTGACCGAGGTGACCCGGACCCGCCCTCGCCGCCGGCTGACGCAGGTGGTCGGGACCGCGGCCGCGGCCGCCGTCGTCGTCGCCGGGGTCGCCGTCGTCTCGCACCAGCGCGGGAGCGGCTCGGTCCAACCCGGCGGCCAGCCCGCGGCGAGCGACCGGATCCCGTCCGGGGCAACGGTCTCGCTCGCATCCAGCACCTCCACTGCCTCCGAGACCTCGACCGCGGCGGATCTTGCTCTTCAGACCGGCGCCCTGACGACTGAGGCAGCGGTCGCCTTGGCCCAGCGGTGCGCGGCCGCAGGCCAGGGCACTGCCGGGCAGCCGACTCCTCAGGTCGACGTGGAGTCGGTGACCTATGGCTACGCCCTGGCCCTGCCGTCGTGGACCCTGCCCGAACAAACCGTCTCCTTCACCGACCCGACGACCCATCTCGTCTTCGGATGCGTCGCGCGCGGGGAGCACATCCAGCTCGACGTCCTGGCCGGCCCGGCGGCGACGCTGCGCTCCGGTAAGCAGTGCGACTACCCGCCCAGCGCCGAGTTTCCGGTCACCCCGACCGACTCCTTCGGCTTCGGGCCCTCCGGCGCAGGCGGCTGGTTCAGGGTCGGTCCCACGGTGGACCGGCTTCGCGAGCGGGTGACACTCGACGGCCAGGCCCCCGGGCCGTGGGTCAGCTCGCTCGCCCGCGATGGCGTCGCCTATCTCGTCGCCAACGACACCCGGGGCGACACCGGGCCAGCCTCGGGCTACCGCGTGGAGATCCAGGCCCTCGACGCCGAGGGTGCCCTGCTCGCTCCCCCGCCGGCCCAGTCCGGCGGCTGCGTGCTGGTGCCGAGCCAGGGCACGACCAAGGTCATTGACGTGAGCGTCGACAGCAACGGCCCGGTCGACGTCACCGAGCGCTGAGGGCCGGCGCGAGGACCGGGCACCGACCTAGCCCAGCCGGGTCGCACCGAGCCTCTCAGAAGCCCAGCCGCTGCAGCGCCTTGGGGTCGCGCTGCCAGTCCTTGGCCACCTTGACGTGCAGGTCGAGGTGGACCCGCTGACCGAGCAGCGACTCGATCCCGGCCCGCGCGGTGGTTCCGACCTCGCGCAGTCGGCTGCCGCCGCGGCCGATGACGATCGCCTTCTGGGAGTCGCGCTCGACATACACGGTCACCCGGACGTCGAGCAGGGGCGCGGCGTCCTCCCGGCCCTCCCTCGGCACCATCTCGTCGACGATGACCGCCAGCGAGTGGGGCAGCTCGTCGCGGACGCCCTCCAGGGCGGCCTCGCGGACCAGCTCGGCGACCATGACGGCGTCCGGCTCGTCGGTGTGGACCTCGTCGGGGTACAGCTGCGGCGAGACCGGCAGGTGCCCGGCGAGGACCTCGGCGACGGTGTCGACCTGGTCGCCGCGGGTCGCCGAGCACGGGACGATATCGGCCCAGGTGCCCGCCTGGTCGACGGCGATGAGCTGCTCGGCCAGGCGGCGCCGGTCCACGCGGTCGCTCTTGGTGACGATCGCGACGACCGGGGTGCGCTTGGCCCGCTGCAGCTCGGCGAGCTCGCGGGCGATGAACTGGTCGCCGGGGCCGACCCGCTGGTCGGCGGTGATGCAGAAACCGACGACGTCGACGTCGAGCAGGGTCTCCCGAACCACGTCGTTGAGCCGCTCCCCGAGCAGGGTCCGCGGCTTGTGGAGCCCCGGAGTGTCGACGAGGATCAGCTGCCACGCTGGGGTGGTGACGATGCCGCGGACGGTGTGCCGCGTGGTCTGCGGCTTCGACGACGTGATCGCGACCTTCTCGCCCACCAGGGCGTTGGTCAGGGTGGACTTCCCTGCGTTGGGTCGGCCCACGAGGGCGGCGAAGCCGGCTCGGTATTGCGCCTCAGGCATCAAGGTCTCCTTCGGTGCGTCGGGGCGACGCAGACGTCGAGACCGGCTCGACGAGGACCGTCGCGAGGCGGTGTCGGCGCCCGGCCATCCGTTCGGCGGTGAGGAGCAGCCCGGCCACCTCGGCGCGCGACCCCGGCTGGGGCACCTGGCCGATGGCCTTGGTCAGCAGCCCGCCGACGGTGTCGACCTCGTCCTCGTCGATGCCGACGGCGAACAGGTCGGCGAGGTCGTCGATGGCCATTCCGGCAGGCACCCGGAGCCGGCCGTCCCCGAGCGGCTCGATCCCCGTCGTGTCCCGGTCGTACTCGTCGGAGATCTCCCCGACGATCTCCTCGAGGATGTCCTCGATGGTGACCAGGCCGGCCGTCCCGCCGTACTCGTCGACGACGACGGCGATGTGGTTCTGGTCGCGCTGCATCTCCCGGAGCAGGTCGTCGACCTTCTTCGACTCGGGGACGAAGACCGCGGGGCGCATGACCTCGGTGATCGGGCGGGCCGCCGCCCCGGCGTCGGCGTGGTTCGCTCGGACGACGTCCTTGAGGTAGAGCACCCCGCGGATGTCGTCGGAGTCGTCGCCGACGACCGGCACCCGGGAGTACCCCGACCGGACGAAGAGCGCGGACGCCTGCCGCAGCGACTTGCCCAGGGCGATGGTCTCCATGTCGATCCGGGGCACCATGACCTCGCGGGCGGTCGTGTCAGACAGCTCGAAGACGGAGTGGATCATGTCCCGTTCGTCGTCCTCGATGAGCTGGTTCTCCTCGGCGAGGTCGACGAGGTCACGCAGCTCGGCCTCGGTGTCGAAGGGCCCGTTGCGCTCCCCCGACCCCGGGGTCACCGCATTGGCGACAAGGACCAGGGCGGTGGCCACCGGGCCCAGCACGGTCCGCAGCCCGGCGGTGAAGGGCGCGGCCAGCGGGGCCAGGACGTCGTAGTACGACCGCCCAAAGGCCCGCGGCGAGACCTCCGCGAAGAGGAAGGCGCCCAGTCCCACCGCAGCGATCGCGCCGACCAGCGCCAGCGCACCCTCGCCGGCGAGCAGGTGGACGCTCAGGCCAAGTCCCAGCGCGGTGGCGGCATACGCGAGGCACCGCACGACGACGAGAACTGCGAGGTATGGCGCCCGGTCGGCGACCACGCGGACCAGCGACCGAGCGCCCGTCCGCCCCTCGTCGGCGAGCTCCTCGGCGCGCGAGGGCGACATCCGCAGCAGGGCCTCCTCGGCCGCGACGAGGACGAAGGTGAGCCCGGCCCCGAGCAGGACCGCGACGACCCAGGCAGCGGTCATCGGCGCCGCCTCAGCGGCCGCGGCGGCCGCGGGTCGCCAGGAAGGTGAGGAGCAGCTGACGCTGCAGCTCGAACATCTCCTTCTCCTCCACCGCCTCGGCGTGGTCGTACCCGAGCAGGTGCAGCAGGCCGTGGACGGTGAGCAGGAGCAGCTCCTCCTCGGCCGCGTGCCCGGCCGCCTGTGCCTGGCGCGCCGCGACCGCGGGGCACAGGACGATGTCGCCGAGCACCCCTTCGGCGGGCTCCTCGTCGGGTCGGCCGGGCCGCAGCTCGTCCATGGGGAAGCTCATGACATCGGTCGGCCCGGGCAGGTCCATCCACTTGACGTGCAGCGACTCCATGGCCGTCTCGTCGACCAGGGTGAGGCACAGGTCCGCCTGGGGGTGGACCCGCAGCTGCTCCATGACGTAGCGCGCGCAGGCCATCAGCTCGATCTCGTCGACCTCGATGTCGGTCTCGTTGAGCACGTCGACGCTCATCGTGGGGTCCTTCCGCCCGGGTCGGCCTCGGCCCGTTCGTAGGCGTCGACGATCGCGCTGACGAGCCGGTGGCGCACGACGTCCTGGGAGGTCAGCTCGGCGAAGTGGACGTCGTCGACCCCGTCGAGGATCTCCCGGACGTGCCGCAGCCCGGACCGGGTGCCGCCGGGCAGGTCGACCTGGGTGACATCCCCGGTGACGACCATGGTCGAGCCGAAGCCGAGCCGAGTGAGGAACATCTTCATCTGCTCGGTCGAGGTGTTCTGGGCCTCGTCGAGGATGATGAAGGCGTCGTTGAGGGTGCGCCCGCGCATGTAGGCCAGCGGGGCGACCTCGACGGTTCCGCTGCTCATGAGCCGAGGGATCGAGTCGGGGTCGACCATGTCGTGGAGGGCGTCATACAGCGGGCGCAGGTAAGGGTCGATCTTATCGCTCAGCGTGCCGGGCAGGTAGCCGAGCCGCTCGCCGGCCTCGACGGCGGGCCGGGTAAGGATGATCCGGCTCACCTCCTTGGCCTGCAGCGCGGCGACGGCCTTGGCCATGGCGAGATAGGTCTTGCCCGTGCCGGCCGGACCGATCCCGAAGACGACGGTGTGCTCGTCGATGGCGTCGACATAGCGCTTCTGGTTCAGCGTCTTGGGCCGGATCGTGCGGCCCCGGTTCGAGACGATGTTCATCGTCAGAACGTCGGCGGGCCGCTCGCGGGTCTGGGCCCGCAGCATCCCGACGGACCGCTCGACCGCGTCCGTGGTGAGCCGGTGGCCGCCGCCGACGATCGCGACGAGCTCGTCGATGAGCCGGTCGGCGAGGGCGACCTCCTCGCTCGGGCCGCGCAGGGTGATCTCGTTGCCCCGGACGTGCAGGTCGAGCCGGGGGAAGGCGCGCTCCAGGGTGCGTAGCAGCTCGTCGTGGGGGCCGAGCAGGGACACCATCGGCACCGCGGTGGGAATGGTGATCGTGTATGTCGGTGCGGCCGCTGAGCCGGCGCCCGATCGGGGGCCGGCCGCGGCCTGCGGGATCTGGGCGTCGGTCATCGTCTCGCCATTCTACGGGCGTGCCGTCCGCTCGAGGTCACGGCGGCGTCGACGCCCGCCGCTATCCGGGGGGCCAGCCCATCCGCCGCCCACCGATGACGTGGAGGTGGGCGTGGAAGACGACCTGGCCGCCGGCCCGCCCGGTGTTGGCGACCAGCCGGTACCCGTCGTCGAGGCCCTCCTGCGCCGCGACCCGGGCGCCGAGGGCTACGAGGTCGGCCAGCTCGGCCGGCGCCTGCGCCAGGGTCGGGATGTCGACGACGTGGCGCGTCGGGATGACCAGGACGTGGGTGGGCGCCGTCGGGTTGATATCGCGGAAGGCCAGCGCGTGCTCGGAGGTCGCCACGACCTCGGCCGGGATCTCGCCGGAGACGATCCGGCAGAAGAGGCACTCGGTCATGAAGCCCACCTTAGCGATCGAGCGGTCAACCGGATCGGGGCGCTGCGCGTCCTAGCGACGTGGCATTCTCGGTTGTGATGGACGCCGATGACGGGCCGACCGGCACCGACCTCGATGCCGCGCTCACCCAGCTGTACCGCGCGCAGTGGGCCCCGATGGTCCGCCTGGCGTGGCTCCTGCTCCACGACCAAGGGGCGGCCGAGGAGGTCGCAGCGGACGCCTTCGTCGCGATCCACCCCCGCGTGGTCGACCTCGTCCAGCGCGGTGCCGCGGCGGCATACCTGCGACGCAGCGTCGTCAACGGATGCCGCTCCCGGCAACGCCACGAGATCGTCGAGGCGCGCTACCGGCGCCGCGTGGAACAGTCCGTCGACCTGCCCGGCCGGACCACGGCGTCCAGCGCCGAGGCCGAGGCGCTGGCCCACGTGTCCGGCGCGGCCCTGCGGGCGGCGCTGGCCACCTTGCCGCAGCGCCAACGCGAGGTCCTGGTGCTCCGCTACTTCTGCGACCTGAGCGAGGACGACATCGCGGCTGCGCTCGGCATCCGCGCCGGGTCGGTCAAGACCCACGGGCACCGCGGGTTGGCGGCGCTGCGCGAGGCTGTGGAGGTGCAGCGATGACCAAGGACGTCGGGTATGACGCGCTGGAGCGGGACCTGCGTGCCGCCCTGGCTGAGGACGCCGCGGCGATCGCTCCGGGCGAGGCGCTCGGGTCGATCCTGGCCCGGACCGCCGACGCGGCCCCGGTGCGGGACACGGACCTTCGGGGTCTCCGTGGCCTTCGGGGCCGGCGAGGGCGCGGGGCCTGGCCGAGCTTGCGGTGGTCCCCGGCGGTCTTCGCCGGCGCTGCAGCGGCCGCGGTCGTCGCGGTCGTCGCGTGGGCGGGGGTCGGGCACCGTCCTGCGCCGTTCTCCCCCGGCGGACCCACCCAGCCGGTCGCAACGAGCGCACCGACGGGCTCGGCCTCCGCGACGTCCGCACCGACGACCGGGGCCAGCGGGACGACCTCGGCCGGCCCTGGGACTGGCGGGCGGGCTGTGCCCGTCTACTACGTCACCGACGTCCCTGACGTCGGACCCCGGCTGGTCCGCGAGTTCTTCCCGTCGTCGACCGACTCCGCCGAGGCCGCCGCCGCGGCGGCCCTGAACCTGCTGACCACCACGCAGCCATCCGACCCGGACTACGTCAGCCTGTGGCCCTCCTCGATCGAGCTGCGCCTCACGGTCAGCGGGTCGACGGCCACGGTCGACGCGACGGACTGGCCGGTGAACCACGGCTCGGCATACGAGGCGATGTCGGTGGAGCAGGTCGTCTACACCGTCACCGCGGCCGACCCCGCGGTGACCAGCGTCCGGTTCCGGGTCAACGGGGCGGTCCCGCCGTCGGGGCATCTCGACCTCACCGCCGCCGTGGGTCGCGGGTCGGCCTTCTCCACCGTCGCGGACGTGTGGATCCTCGAGCCGCTGCAGGACGCCACGGTCGGTTCGCCGGTGGCGGTGTCGGTGTATGGCACGGCATACGAGGGGGCGACGACCCTGAAGGTCTTCCGCGGGGCGACCGAGGTCTGGTCCGGGACCGTGACGACGGCGATGGGTCAGTACGCGCAGGCGTCGACGACGGTGGAACTGCCGGCCGGGGCCTATGAGCTGCGGGCCTACACCGGCAATGGCAAGGACGCCACGGTGACCCTCTGGGACACCAAAACCTTCACCGTCCACTAGAGACTTCAGTCAAAGACACACCTTTAGAACGGTTCTAAAGGTGTGTCTTTGAGGGGGTGGGGGGCCAGCGGTGGGTCGAGGCGAGGACCGCGAGGGCGACCGGACCGGCTGTCGAGGTTCGCAGCACCTCAGGCCCGAGCCGGACGGCGAGCGCCCCGATCCCGGTCAGCCCGGCGAGCTCGTCCGCACCGATGCCGCCCTCCGGCCCGACGACCAGGGCCACCTCACCGCGGCCGGGCAGCCGGACCTCGCCCAGCGGAAGCGTGGCCTCCTCGTGGAGGACCAGGACCAGCGCAGAGCGCCGCAGCCGAGCAACCAGCGCCGCCCCCGACACCAACGGCTCGACGACCGGCAGCCAGGCCCGACGGCTCTGTTTGGTGGCCGTGGCGACGACCGACTCCCACTTGCGCCGCCCGCGCTCGGCCCGCTCACCGCGCCACTGGACGATGGACCGCCCGGCCTGCCAGGGCACCACGGTGTCGACCCCCAGCTCGGTCGCCATCTCCACGGCCGCCTCGTCCCGGTCACCCTTCGCCAAGGCCTGAACCAGCGTGTATGACGGCTCGGCCCGGGCGACGTCGAGCCGCTCGAGCACCACCCCGGCCACCCGGTCCGGCGCCACCGAGTCGACCCGGACCAGGGCCCGCCCGCCGACACCGTCGCAGACCAGCACCGACTCCCCCACCCGGACCCGGGCGACCGTGGCCGCGTGCCGGGCCTCGGCACCGACCAGAGCCACGGAGTCCCCGACGCCGGGGTCCCTCCAGGACCGCGCGTCGACGAGGAAGAGGGGCGCGGTCACGCGCCCTTGAAGGCGTCGCGCAGCTTGCCGAAGAAGCCCTGGCTCGCCGGGGTCATCCGGCCATCGGGCCGCTCCTCACCGCGCAGGGCGGCCAGCTGCCGCAGCACGTCCTCCTGCTCCGGGGTCAGCCGCGTCGGGGTCTGGACGACGGTGTGGACGATGAGGTCACCACGGCCCGAGCCACGCAGGTGGGTGACCCCGAGGGAGCGCAGCGTCACCGTGTCGCCGGACTGGGTGCCGGGGGCGACGTCGAGGTCCTTGACCCCGTCGAAGGTCGACAGTGGGATGGTCGTCCCGAGCGCCGCGGCGGTCATCGGCAGCTCGACGGTGCAGTGCAGGTCGTTGCCGCGCCGGGTGTACGACTCATGCGGCTTGACGACGACCTCGACATACAGGTCGCCCGCCGGACCCCCACCGGGGCCGACCTCGCCCTCGCCGGCCAGTTGGATCCGGGTGCCGGTGTCGACGCCCGCGGGCACCTTGATCCGCAGGTTGCGCCGGGTCCGGACCCGACCGTCGCCAGAGCACTCGAAGCAGGGGTTCGCGATGACGGTCCCGTACCCCTGACAGTGGTGGCAGGGCCGCGAGGTGCGGATCTGACCCATGAAGTGGTTCTGCACCTGGGTGACCTCGCCGCGGCCCTGACAGGTCGAGCAGCTGCGCGTCCCGGTCCCCGGCTGGCAGCCACTGCCCTCGCACGACCCGCAGACCACCGCGGTGTCGAGGGTGACATCCTCCTCGGAGCCGAAGACCGCATGCTGGAGGTCGATGCCCATCCGCACCAGAGCGTCCTGGCCGCGCTGGACCCGCTGTCGGGGCCCCCGGGTGGCCGCCCCGGCGCCGAAGAAGGCGTCCATGACGTCGCTGAACGAGAACCCGGTGCCGAAGCCCGCCCCACCCGAGGCCGCGAACGGGTCGGCGCCCATGTCGTACATCCGGCGCTTCTCCGGGTCGGAGAGGACCTCGTACGCGCGGGAGACGGTCTTGAACTTCTCCTCCGCGTCGGCTCCGGGGTTGACGTCCGGGTGCAGCTGGCGGGCCAGCCGGCGGTACGCCCGCTTGACCTCTTCCGGGCTCGCCGAACGCGACACCCCCAGGTCGGCGTAGTAGTCGTTCACAGTGTCCTTCTCGTCGGGAAGTGGTGCTCAGACGTGCGCGGTATGCCGGACAGCGACCCGGCGGTGCGGTGGCTCATGGGGCGAGGATCTCCGAGACGTACCGGGCCACCGTCCGGACGGCGGCCATCGTCGCGGGGTAGTCCATCCGGGTCGGCCCGAGGACCCCGATTCCCCCGAGCAGCTCGGCGCCGGGACCGTAGCCGGCCGTGACGACCGAG
>Ga0116189_1003930_pt1 | contig 10532 bp, 4 predicted proteins | sample AD_JPNTR3_MetaG_FD_89895 | JGI IMG/M metagenome (GOLD analysis project Ga0116189, IMG submission 89895) | Active sludge microbial communities of municipal wastewater-treating anaerobic digesters from Japan - AD_JPNTR3_MetaG | ecosystem: Engineered > Bioreactor > Anaerobic > Digestate | place... | reverse complement strand
TTTTATCACAAAGCAGTTTTTCACAGATACGTGAGGCTTTTTCTTTTTCACCATTCATTACAAGCATGTGCGCAAGCTTGTTCCTTGTTACTGCTGAATTGTATTCTCCCTCAGGAACCAGTGCGTATGAATCTGACAGTTTCTCATAAGCAGCCGCAGCCAGAGAATAGTTCTGAATTGCTTCGTAATATTTCGCTTTGGACCACAGTACAAATCTGCTCTGCGGGTAACGCTTCTCCAACTCCTTGATCAGATGCAAAGAACGCTCCGGCTTCTTCTCTTCTGTGTAAATATCGCAAAGGGAAAGTTTCGCGGCAGTCCCGGTTAATTCCGCACTCCTGCTGCAGTTTTCCAGCTTCCTTATACCGCTTTCCCTGTTACCAGGATACCAGAACAGAATCCACCACAATCTCGACCTGAGTTCTGCCCTTGCATAATCGTAAAGTCCCAGAAAAAAATCGGCCTCAGCATTGGATGAATCAAGGTCTTTTGCTTCCTGCAGCAGCTTTAATGCATTAAAACCGTTCTGAAGCGATGGGATATAGGATTTGATGTGCAGATAAAATGTGGCATGGATTGCCTTACAGAGTCCCTCGAGTGTTTTTGAGTATGAAGAGATTCCTTCCCGTTTCTGATACTCAGTCACAAGATCGATCGCTTTATTATACGAGGAAATAAACCCAGCGGAATCCACAACTTTCTCGAAATCAACATTCCGCATCCCAATAACCGCCAGTTTCAGCACAGATGGAAGCGGGTCAGAGGGATTCTGACGAATAAGAGAATCACAAATTGAAAGCGCTTCATTAAACTGCGAATTTAATATTTGTTCTACTATAAGCCCGCGATAAGAATCACTCTCTTCCGGGAAACTGAAGGAATACACACCGGATGAGACAGCACAGCAAAGAAGAATGATTAATTTACACTTCATGAATCACCCGGAACCAGCGATGGATATGAAACACCATGACGTATTCGAAAATACAGCCATGTCAAAAAGAATACAACCATCGCTGCTGGAATCATAACCGGTACCAGTATCCCCGCACATACCATACACAAAGCACCGCCTACCTTGTAGGTGGATTCAGTCCAGAACTGATTTGGCTTGAATATGTACCCCGTATAAAACGGGAGACTGCCAGCGAAACATAGAATCACAATGATATCTGAAGTAATGATGGCAATGATACCTGATCCCAGAAGAAACAGCAGAGCAAGAAGATGAGCCCTGAAATTACCAAACACCACTGCCGTGGTGTTTTTACCGCTCGCCAAATCTCCTGGTCTGTCTGGCATGGTTGAACTGATTGACCCCGCAGACATCAGAAGAAAGTAGGGTAGAGATGCTCTTACAAATTCAAGGCAGAAAAAATCTCCCCCCGCAATCGACCATCCGGCACCGAAAGCTATCACTCCATATCCTGTTGCATTGGAGAGAAAATCAAAAAACGGCCTTCCGGAAAAATAAAACGGCTTAAAAGAGTAAACTGTTCCGATTATTATTGTTAAAACTGAAAGTACCGAGATAACAGGTCTTGAGAACATCAGAGGTAAAAATATGGATACAGTTGATAAAAGCACAGAGACTGCAATTGCTGATTTAAGTGAAACAACACCCGATGCGATCAGTGGTTTACCGCTGTTTTCCCTGTCAACATCGATATCTGCAATCTGGTTTAAAATGTAAACGACAGCCACAGACAGGGAAAAAACTACCACCCACAGCAATTCCTGGTATTGAATCAGGGACCATGCGCGGGGAAGATCAGTCAGTGTAAATCCTTTGAAACGCCAATAACCAAAAACAGCAAATCCCCATACCGGAACCAGAAGAAGAGGGCGAATGACAAAAAACAGATCAATAAGAAAAAGGAATTTTGCCTTCATTTCGATTTGAATGTAGGGTAATCTATCCCGAAGCGCCATTTATAATAGAGTCTGCTGCCGATAAAAGTGAGAATAATGAGCAGGCCGTATTCAGGAACATACAAAGCTACTGCAGCAGATAAGAGAAAAACAGGCCATTTGAAAGCCCTGAAGGCAATTTCTTTTCTGGTGGAGATCGCAAAAAACAGGAAAAAGCAGAGGCTGATCGATGCAGGAAGGGCCATTACCCAGAAATGATTCTCCATGAAAAAGGAGAAGAAAAAAGCGAAAAAGCAGAGAAAAGCGGCACTCACTGCTGTGACTTTTTCCCCGTACTTTACACAAAAAGTCTGCTTTCCGGTCAGACGATCCCCTGAGGCATCCGGAATAGTCGTAGCCAGAAATACTGCCCCGTTTGCAAGAGCCGGAGAAATGGATGAAATCAACCCAACGCGAATATCGGCGGGGGACAACGGAGATCCATATTTTGCAATATACCAGCCCAGTAAAAACGTAAGCATCCCATGACCCAACGCGTTTGCCAGGACACCACCCAATGCCCTGTTCTTAAGCGTAAATGGAGGAAGGTTATACATCACACCGATTAATAATCCAGCAAAAAAAAGAACAATGACTGCCGGATCATAAAAAAAACTGATAACCATCCCGGAAACCGCACAAAGCACTGCAAGAGTCCAGGCTGCAGGAACAGAAATGAATCCATGTGGAAGAAGAAAAAGCTTATGGTTTATTCTGTCGCTTTCAATATCGACAATCTGGTTCACAACGTAAATTGACGCGACAATCAGAGAGAAACCAATCAGAGAGAGCCAATGCCATTTCAAAGTATCTCCCTGAAGCCATCCACCACCGATACTCGCAGATTCATTTCCGGTGATCCACCCCAGTATTAAGATTGTCCATACAGGAGCCAGTAATGGGATACGAAGCAGGAAAAAACCATCCAGAATGCTTTTAAAAGATATTCGCACCAGTGTAATCCCACAGAAATAGAGGAATCAGGGGAAAGAAAATCAGTCCCGTCAGAGAAAGAAATATAAAATCCGCACTCTCTTACAGGGCTAAAATAGATTATCATTCAGTTCCGGGAAGAGCCGGGAAAGGATAGTTTCCAACAGGGAAGGGGTTGGAGTAGATCCATGCTTTTGATTTACGATACACTTCAATTCTGTAAATACCACTATCAGTAATCTGGAATTCTGCTTTTTTACCCTGAACAGTCCGGATACGTTTACCATCAGCCACAAGATGAATTGTTCCCATTCCGGGCAAACTAACAAGGAGCCTCGATGGCAGTGAGAAGTGAGCGGGTTTACCCGGAAGAACTATCTGCCCGTCTTTACACTCCATGAAAAACTCTGTCCCTCTTGCATCTCCTCTTCGAAAATTACTGAAGAAACCCCTGCCATCACGTAAAGCGTTTAAAATCGCCCTTTTTGATCCGGGGAAATCTGATTTGTCTATTTCATCAGTAAGGTAAACGTGTGTCCGGATCCCCTGCAATTCCACTTTGATAGGGAAAACAAGTATGGAAAAAATTCCTTTGCCTACCCGTCTGGTGTGCGCATCAACTCCACCGATACCGCTGATGAATCTCTCACGGTTAAGAGAATCCCATTTCATCAGAAGTTCCGATGGAGGCGCTGCGAGAAATCTCCTTGGATAGAATAAGCGAATAGCACTGAGAGGAGAACGGATTTTTTCTATCCAGTCAGACATCTGATTCCATATCTCTATCCCGTCAAAACCACTGACTTGCCATTCTGTCCAGGGGTAAGGAGGCAGGTTGCCGAAATAGTGCCTTTTTTCAGCAGGATGAGCCAGGAATCCTATTCCACCCGAATCCTTAACCGCATTTATGTAATCCTGTGGATTGTCAAGATTGTGGAAAACTTCATCTACCCCCAGAGCAAGATAATGGTTGTGATTTATTCTGTCCTGATGCTCATAGCCAACAAGCACACAGACATCACCTCTGAAACCCTCCTGACCACTCTCTTTTCCACCAAGGGACATATGATCTGTAACAGCAATAAAGTCCAGGTTTACAGCATTTGCGGCGTCTATCAACTCCTGATAATTAACACCACCATCAGAGTAGGTAGTATGCAGATGAATCGCACCGCAGATTTCTTTGGCAAAACTCGCAGTGATCATTGGTTTTCAGATATTCCCACGGGAGGGATTATACCAGAACTGCCGGTATCCGACCGCTTCTTCTGAGTTGGAATTAAAAATAGCCTTTATACGGAAAATATAAAAACCGGCAGGCACCTGGGAGTAGTAATCTGAAAAACCATCCCAGACAAGGCTGTCAATTTCCTCGCCGGTGCAAACTACCGGACGATTCCAGACAGTTTTCCCTTCAGAATCAAGAATAGTATAAACTACCCTCTCAAGGCCAGTGTAAGACATTGTTATTTTAAATATTACGCTATCCCCATTAAAGCTGATCTTTGAGATTTCCGGCTTCATTGAGGTACTCTCTTCGGTAGCAGTATTACCTGAGCGTTCCGGTACCTTTATGGTAAACAGACCTGTCTGGCTCTTTTCGGAAGGGATGTACTGATTCTCCCCTGGTACCAGTAATACATCATAAACTTTCCCTGGAGTAAACAAGGCAAGATTTAACCTGACACTGTCCTCTCCAGCCGGAACGCTGAAAAACAACTTCGGATTTCCCTTATCAGAGGATTCGCATAGAAGTAAAACATCCTCTCTATTTGATTCACAACGTTCAAGATACACACACAATTCTAAAGAATCCTCCAGCATCTTTGCATCCCTTATTGACGGGTACTTACAGTTTTCTTCGATGCCTCCGGAAATTTTCCTATTAGAGGTAAAGGATGTGATTAAAGTATCGCTTAACTGTCTGCCTGCTGACAGTACAAGAGCAGCATAGATCGTATCACCCGGTTTTGAGATATTATCATGTAAAGTGAGAAAAATGGTGTCGGAATCGGAGTAGAAAAATCCTGGATCGAGCCTGCGCGAATAAATGGTGTCGCTGAAGTCGGGCAGTGGGGAGGAGCCATACCAGATATGGAGAGAATCGGCGGACTGAGGTGAAATCTGAATCGCCAGTTGCAAGGAATCTCCCCCAAGATGTTCTCCTAGAAACACACGCGGGAGAAAAAACACGGTGTTGAGTATTTTTTCAGGCTTTTGATTGATAATCTCAGGACTTTTCTTCTTCCTGGAAATGATCTTTTCAGTCTCAGCGGAAGGAGCCACTTTTACCCGTGCAGCTCCTTTCACAATTATTCTGCAGTTCCCGGTTGTATCTGATCCATACTGGTTTTCCACAATGCAGACATAATTTCCCTCATGGACTTTCTTAAGATGCCTGATCACGATCGTACTTCCGGAATCGATCTCTTTTCCACCTCTAAGCCAGCGGAAAATCAGATTACCTCTGCCTTCGGCTCCGCAACTAAGCCTTACACTGTCACCCTCTACTGTTTCAATTATACTTGGCGGGGAGAAGGTTATCTCAGGAGGATTGTCTGCTCTGGCTGATAGACAGAAGATTAAAACTATGAAAAATACTCTGTAAAGCATATCCGTCCTTGCTCTTGTAAGAACTCAAATCCTGTTCAAGTGGACAAAAGAGCAAGAGCCATTCCATGTCGGTTTCCACACCCCGATTTATCGGGGTTTTCATGTATAGAGGCGGCATTGATGCCGCCTCTATACATAAAAAAAGCCCGGTTAACCGGGCTTCGTGAGATACCCCAATGGGTGATTTAAGAATTTAAAAAAATATTGGACTATACATTAATACTTTTGAGATCTCTATCGGGGTAAAACCGGAATCGATACCGATGCCGATACCGATTCCGAAAGATAATTGAGATAAAACGAATCAGGGAATATAAGTCAGCTTAGCCTGAAACTTCTTTATTACCTTCTTTTTCCCATCAAGAACAGATAGACTCAGGAAATAGGCACCAGCTTGAACCTTCTTTCCTTTTATATCTGTTCCATTCCATGTGATCCGGTGTTCACCCACAGCAAGCCGTGATCCCTCAATTGTCTTCTCCCATAACCTTCTTCCCATCGCGTCGTGAAGAGTAAAGCGGAGAGATTCCTTTGATCCGGCAGGAACCGTGTATCTTATATTTGCCACAGATCGGAACGGGTTGGGATAAACCGGTTTCAGAGAGTACTTGAACATAAGAGTGTTTTCTCTGAACTGTTCCAGATATGACTGATCAGCAATTACAAGCCACCTGTACTCAGTCTGTCCGGAGGGCACAGTAATGGTTCCACTGGAGCGCCAGTCACCACTTTCAGGATTCAGCACCGATGCTTCAAGGTCGGCAGGAAATACTCCGGCTCTTTCAAGATCAAAAGAGATCTTTACGGGTTTATCACCGGTATTTGTGAAAGCGATCTCCCGTGCCAACCTGCCGTTAAATTTACCTGCAATATGATGCCCGTACCGACGGTTTACCTCTCTGTGGAAAATTGCCACTCTTGCCGATGAGAATGAGGGCACAAGAGGATAATCACAGAAAGTATTCCCTGGTGCATACCCGCAGTAAAGATCAGGCAGTCTGACCCCGCTGTCGGTCCTGCAGATCATCTTCACACTCCATGTTTTATCATCTTTGGACTTTTTAGAGAGTGGCCGCTCTTTTGACATAGCAAGCGGAATCGGAGGAATCTTCAGACGGATCGTATCCTTATAGGGATTAAAGACGGTAAATCCTCCATCATTTTCGAATTTTAGTTCCATGTTCCGATTCTGTTTGTCAGGGAAACCCGGTACGAAAATACCGTTAGCATAGAAACGTCTGTCTGAGCTGTCTTTTGCCCAGGAATAAAAATGCAATGAATCACATTTACCGGTAGACTCCAGTATATCGGCAAGCCTGATACCGAAACGGTAGGGGAGTCCTATGTCGGTCCATTCCTTTGGAGGCAGTGTTATCTGGTAATTACTCTTGAGAGAAAGGGTGATACCCTCTCCGAAATCCATCGCCTGATTGTGCAGTGTCTTTACCCAGATGAGTCTGCCGGGGATAAATTTAAACAGTGATGAGTTTGAGTCTGCGTATTCAACCCACCTGTCGCTTGACTCGTTACGGCCATCGTCAACCCATCGGAACATCCTTATATACCTGTTATCGTACTCTTCGACATCTTTTTCAAGGAGTTTTACGATAACAGATTCAGGTGAGGTATACGTAAGTTCAGATGTAACTTTGAGCGGATACCACTCCTTTGCAGTTGTGCGGATCGGGTCAGATTTATCTCTCCTGACTCGCCTTGACAGGTTAAAAGTATCCACATGCGCCCCATCAGAGACAATCAGATAAGCTCTCAGCCCGTAATCCTGGCTTATTACCTTCAGGTCAGAAGATACGGAGAGACGGATAGTTTCACTTTCACCTTCAAGGGTGTCGAGTTTCTCATACGAGGGAGCCTCGTTACCTTTACCATAAATATATTTCCAGTAAAGATTGCTGATGTTGTCTTCAAGACCTATAGTATCCCTGAGAGTGCGTTCACTTTCTGCGATAGAGCCTGTGTCCCTGAAAGTGACAACAGGAGGCATAGTGTCTATCAGGAGTATGAAAGGATAGCGCAGGTCCGATGTTTTGACCGCTAAGGTTTTAGAATTGGAATCCACAATTGTACCATGCTCTAATATCAGCGTTGAACCGTTGTCACGATAAATCCGCACATCATCGGCACTGTATCCCTTAGGAAGTTCCGTGTAACGCAGTCCGACAAAGAAAGCCGGAGTTGGCTGTTTCTTCATGAAACTGAAGCCAGTACCTACAGGTATCATGCCCTTATAGGATCTGCCCGGTTTAAAAACAGCAATGGTATCTGTGGTCAGAGCTGTACTGGGGAAACTCTTATCTTTCCATAGTACAACCGTACTGTTAAAAGCCTTTACAGTGTCCTCTCCAGGACGGAAAAAGGTCACAATCTCCCTGGTAAAGGGAAGTGTCCTCACTACAGCCTTTGAGAGTTCAGTCGGATTTGACCACTCACCATCGGTCTTACGCAGCCAAAGCTCAATGTAGTAAGTAGTATCAAACAATATCGAGGTGTTTTCCTTCAGCTTAAGGACCACACTCTGGCATTCTGATGTAACCTCAACGATTTGTCCGATGTAAAGCTTAAGTTCCGGAAAATGGACATTGGAATAAGAGATTCCAACGTCCAGATCATCCATGTAACAGGAGGAATCAAGACACCAGGAGAGACTGATTGTGGCAGAGAGGGTATCAAAGACCGGGGGATCGAGCCGGATACAGTTTTCAACCCTGGTTGTGTCTGATGGTTCAAGTGTAACCGCGCTGGCGCGGGCATTTGATGTAACGGGTGACCATTTCCCGTCTTTAAATACTTGTGCACCGAAATAATACCTTGTTTCACTCTTCAGACTTGTGAAAATGTAAATTGTATCCGATGGTGAAACCCCGACTGAATCAAAACCTGTGGGAATTACGGGACCATCCGGAACTGCTTTTTCTCCCTTCCAGAGACGGATACGGGTTACCTCCTGATCATCGATTTTCGGCCAGCTAAGCATTATCCTGCTTGCACTGAGCGCGACTGCACTTAGAATGATCGGATTGTCAACTGATATGATCGAGGTGCTGAAAGATGATTTGACAACAGGGCTAAGCAGACCATTTGTCCCCTTTATCACCACTGCTAACCAGATCTCAACAGCTTCTTCATTGAATAATTCATCACTGATTTTGAATGCATACTGTGATTCTCCGGTTATCTCATCAACTGAGAACCATTGTGAATTCGAACTACTGAAGGAGAGAGAAGAGGTATCTGTGCCGTACCAGAATCCGATCGAATCTGCCTTTTCATCATCGATAGAAGATACATTGCCAAACCTGATCTGAGCTGAATCGCCTCCCAGATGTGATCCTGAGATAGACAGCGGATTATCCGGGTGTATGGTATCCTTCATGAAAACCATGCAGCCATTTAGGGAGTCAAATTCGGAATTGCTTCTGTCCAGAAAGATAAGGGCATTCATCAAGCCGTAAAGATCGCCATCATCGGGAAGAGTCAGAGTATCGACAAAGGAATCTCCCGCATCAATCAGTTTCTTTTTGCTGTAAGCTTTCAAGCGTACCGATGTGGATGGGGAAGTGGGGAGTTTTTCCTCCTCCACCCAGATACCGAGAGAATCAACCCAGGCTGAAGGAAAAGCATCTTCTATGGCACTTAGATTCTTCAGTACAATTCTGATATCTCTGTCTTTCAGATAACTTGCAGTAATGACTACAGGGTTGGCACCCTCAGCAAATACTGTTATGGTATCAGATGTTGAATCTTTTCCCGAGGGATTGGTCACAACCAGCTTTACCTGGAATTTGCCGGCTGTTTCATAGAAATGTTTAGGATTCCTCTGTGTGCTGCTGTCACCATCACCAAAATACCACTTTCGCGAAGTAATCTCTCCCTGTGATGTGTCTGCAAATGAGACAGTCAGTGGAACAAATCCGGCAATCGGTTCTACGGAAAAACCTGCTATGGGTGGTGGAATGATGGTAAGAATAGCAGTATCACTGAAAACCGAATCTTCTGAGTTGTACACAACACAATAAATCTTTGAACTGTCATCTGACAGCTTGATATTGGTCAATTTCAGGCTTTTACCTGTCTGCCCGGTTACAGGCAGACCATTTTTATACCACTGATACTCCGGAGCTGGATTACCTGTGGCATTGACTGAAAAAGTTACACTGTCACCAACGTACTTCGCCTGGGAAACAGGATGAAGCGTGATTTCCGGTGCCGCGAGTGCGTCAAGAACATGCAGAACCGCAGGTTCCGTTTCAGCCTGACCCTCTTTATTTCTGATTACACAGTAATAAACATTACCGCTGTCTGATTTGGACACATTCTTCAGTTTCAGAGTGTCTCCTGATCCGACACTGTCTCCGGTTTCTTTCAAATACCAGGTGTAAATCAGTTCTGCAGTGCCGGTCGCTTTAGCTGTAAATACAGCGGTCCCGCCTTCGTGAATTTCATAATCAGTGGGATTCTTATTGATCTTAGGTTCGACGTTTCCCACATGCAGAATTGCTGTATCACTTGTAACTGCACCGGCGCTATTCACAACTACGCATATAAAAGAGGTGCCGCTGTCGCTCTTTGTAACGTCTTTTACAACGAGAGAATCCGCGTCACTTACTTCAGTACCTCCATCTTTATACCATGAATATGCGAATGGAGGGGTGCCGGTGACTTTTATCCTGAAAACCGCATTCTTACCCTCTTCAACAGTAACATGCTGAGGTTGCTCTGTGATTAGAGGAGGAGCAGGGGCAACTGTGAGATAGGCAGTGTCACTCCTGATGACAGTTTTAGCTAAATCTGTAGCTGTATTTGTCAACTCACAGATGAAAAATGAGCCATCATCGTCAAATTTTATTCCATTTAGTGTAACAGAAGAGGACGCACTTATTGAGTCTATACCATTTTTAAGCCATTTATATCTAAGTGGAGCAGTTCCCGTTGCAGTAATACTGAATGTTACTGTATCACCATCACGAGCAGCTATATCCTCAGGCTGAGAAGTAATCTCAGGCAGTAAAATGACTTTCAGCACTGCCTCACTACTGATAACTGAACCACCAGCATTG
>Ga0116189_1003919_pt1 | contig 10542 bp, 17 predicted proteins | sample AD_JPNTR3_MetaG_FD_89895 | JGI IMG/M metagenome (GOLD analysis project Ga0116189, IMG submission 89895) | Active sludge microbial communities of municipal wastewater-treating anaerobic digesters from Japan - AD_JPNTR3_MetaG | ecosystem: Engineered > Bioreactor > Anaerobic > Digestate | place... | reverse complement strand
CGTTCGACCGGCGAGGAACTCACGCGCCAGGCCGGGCTGACCGCGCGCTACGCGATCGAGGGGCTGGCGGGCATCCCCGCCATCATCGCGGATCCGATCAGCCGGCTGGCGGGCGCCAAGCCGTTCGGCGAGTGGCTGTCCGAGAAGCTCACCGACGTCGGCTTGCCGAGTCCTGAGACGCAGGGCGAGCGCCTGGTCGGCGACGTCTCGCGCGGGCTCGCCGGAGGCGGCGGCACGGTCGCACTCGGCAAGGGGCTGGCCGGCGCCACCAATGCCGTCACGCGCGGCGTCGGCGAGACGCTCGCGGCGAACGCCGGCGCGCAGGCGGCCGGCGGCGGCACCGCGGCAGGCGCGGCGGGCGTTGCGCGCGAGGAGGGCGCGTCGCCGCTCGTGCAGCTCGCGATCGGCATGGCAACCGGCTTCCTGACGCCGGCGTCGATCGAGGCGGCGCGGCTGGTGCTGCCGGCGGCGGGGCGTGCGGCGAAGCAGGTCGTCAAGCCGTTCTCCGCGGCCGGGCGCGAAGAGGTCGCCGGCGCGACGCTGAAGCGAATAGCGAGCGACGCCGACGCAGCCACCGCGAACATGGGCGACGCGCCTGAGATCGTGCCCGGCTCGCTGCCGACAACGGCGCAGGCATCGCGCGACCTCGGGCTGCTGCAGGCAGAGCGCACGCTGGCCGCGACCGATCCGCGCTTCGCGGCGCGGAAGTCGGCCAACAACGCGGCGCGCAACCGCGCGCTCGAGGACATCGCCGGCACGCGCGAGGACGTCGACGCGGCCAAGGATGCGCGCGCGAAGACGGCGGAAGGCAACTACGACAAGGCCGAAGCCGGCGGTTTCAGCGGCGAGAACGACGTCGACCTGCTGCTGTCGCTCGCGCAGCGCCCGGCGTTCAAGGACGCGGTGAAGACGGCCGCCAAGATCGCCGCTGAGTCGGGCCAGCCGGTGGACGATGTGATGAGCTCCGTGCGCGGGCTGCACCTCGTCAAGCTAGCGCTCGACGACATGCTCGACACCGCGGCCGTGAGCGGCATCGGCAAGGCGCAGCGGCGCGCGATCGCGCAGACGCGCGAGGATCTGCTGTCCTGGCTCGACAAGGCGAGCCCCGACTACGCCGCGGCGCGCGCGCAGTATCGGGCCGACAGCGTGCCGATCAATCGCATGGAGGCGGGGCAGGACATCCAGGCGCGCACGCGGCTCGCCGGCCCCGACGTCACCGGCGAGCCGATCCTCTCGCAGGCGAAGTGGCAAAACGTCGTCACCCGCAAGCTCGACGAGCTCGGCAACGTGATGTCCGACGAGCAGATGCAGACGCTGCGCGCGATCGGCGAAGATCTCGACCGCGCATCGCTGTCGGACACCGCGGGCCGCGCGGTGGGGTCGAACACCTTCCAGAACCTGTCGACCGCGAACCTGCTTGGCGCGGCGTTCGGCAAGGGACTGTCGACCAACTCGACCCTGCAAACGCTCGCGCGCCCGCTGCGCTGGCTCTACCAGATCCCCGAGGAGCAGGTGCGCGACCTCGTCGTGCAGGCGATGCTCGATCCGTCGATCGCGAAAGCGATGATGAGCAAGGCGACGCCGGCCAACGTCGACATGCTGAGCGAGATGCTCAAGTTCGCGACGAAGGCGCGCGGGCTCGGCGCCGCGGCAACCGTGGGCGCTACAGAAACAGCAGCCAGGTGAGCAGGAACGGCCAGGTGTAGAGAAGCACCGCGCCGACGAAGGCGCCCACCGTCAGCAAGAAAATCACCGGACCGCCCGCGATAGCCGCCCACCACTCGGAGGGGCGCGGATTGCGAGGGTCGTACGGCCGCACGTTCTCGTTGATTTCCCAGGCCATCCGGCCATCGTAACCCCCAGAGGAGCCACGTGGCAACCAGCCCCTTCGCGTTCCCCCTCGGCGTCCCGATCTTCCGCTGGTTCGACAACAACGGGCTGCCCGCGGCGTCGTACCAGCTGCAGACGTACGCGGCGAGCACCGCCACGCCGCTCGCGACCTACCCGACCTACGCGGACGCGATCGCGGGCACCAACCCGAACACCAACCCGGTCGTGCTCGACGCGAACGGGGCGGCGCAGGTGTGGGTGCAGGCGGCGTTCTACAAGCTCGTGATGATGCTGCCGGTCGCGGCCGGCGGCGCCACCGTGTACACGCAGGACAACGTACCGGTGGCGATGGGCTACCCGCAGCCGTACCCGACCGAATGGATCGGCGAGACCAACCCGGTCGCGTTCATCTCCACGACGTCGTTCCAGATCACCGGCGTCGACGTCACGGCGGCGTACCACACCGGGCGGCGCGTGAAGGTGCAGGTCACCGCCGGCACGCGCTACGGCACAGTGCGCAACTCGTCGTTCGCGGTCAACACGTCCGTCAACATCGACATCGACCAGGGCCTGACGCTCGACGCGGGCCTCTCGGCGGTTAGCTACGGCTGGAACAGCTGGGCGAATCCGTCCTACCTCGCGCCGCGCACGGCCTTCTCGGCGATCAAGAACGGCACGCAGACCGGCTTCGCGGCGTCGACCAAGATCACCGCGTGGACGGTGCAGCAGGACCCGCTGTCGGAGTGGGACGTGGGCAACAACCGCTGGGTGCCGAAGACGGCCGGCAAGTACCTCGTGACGTTCCAGTGCGAGTTCGCGGACACCGGCGTCGCGCAAGCGGTGACGCCGCAGATCGCGCTCACGGGCGCGGTCGTGTCACAGGCGGCGTCGCGCAGCGCGGCCACCGGCGGCAACGTCGAGTCGCGCACCGTGCATCACCTCGCCAACATGACTATCGGCGGGGCAACCAACTACATCGAGGCGTTCCTGCTCGGCACCGCGAACACCACAGTGCAGAACACGACGGGCACGCGCCTGACCATCGTGTCGGTGCCTTGATGGGCTCCGAGGAGCAGTGGGACGGTCGGGAACGGCGCGCAGCGCAGCGGTGGCACGTCGGCAAGGAGATCCCGATCGCGCTCATCCTCGCCGTCGTCATGCAGACGTGCGGCGGCATCTGGTGGGCGGCGTCGCTGTCGGCCAAGATCGACGCGGCAATCGCCACCATCGCGGAGTTCCGCGCCGAGCGGTACACGAAGGAGGACGGCCGGCGCGATCGTGAGCTCTTCCTGCAGCTGATCGAACAGCAGCGGCAGCGGGACGCCGAGCACGAGCGCCGGCTGACGCAGGTGGAAGAGACGCAGCGAGGGCGGCGGTGATCCCATCCCCTGAGATCGTCGACTTCGTCGCTGCTTGGGAAGGATTCCGCGCCAACGCCTACCTCGACGTGGTCGGCATCTGGACGATCGGCTACGGCCAGACGCGCGGCGTGCGCGAGGGCGATACCGTCACGCGCGAGGAAGCCCGGGCCGACCTCGAGGAGACGCTGACGCGCGACGGCCAGGTGCTGCAGGCGTTCATGACGCGCGAGCCGTCGCAGCAGCAGTTCGACGCGCTGCTGTCGCTCGCCTACAACTGCGGCGTGCAGCGCATCGGTGAATCTGGCGTGATGTTCCGTTTCAACAACGGCTGGGACCGGGACTGCGCCGATCGCATCCTGTGGTGGGACAAGGCCGGCGGGCGCGTGCTGTCGGGCCTGCACAAGCGGCGCGAGGCCGAGCGCGCGATCTACCTCGACGGCGACTACAGCGGGCGGCCATGAAGGCGGACACGATGGCGATCGTCGGCGGCGTGCTGTTGCTGGTCGGCGTCTACGTGCTCTGGCGCGCGCACCGGGCGCGGGGGAACAACATCGACCTCGCGTACCTGCTGGTCGACGGCGAGCTGCATCCGCCGCGCGTGACGCTCGCGAAGTTCACCGGGTTCGGCGCGTTCCTCGTCTCGACCTACCTGCTGATCTACATCACGCTGACCGGGCACTTCGACGCGACGGCGTTCATCGGCTACCTAGGTGCATGGGGCGCGGTGAAGGTGGCCTCCGACTACATCACGATGCGCTCGAGCGGGACGGGGCGCGTCGACTACGTGAACGACCGATGAATCGACAGCGCGGGTTCGTGATCCCGACGGTGCTGATCGTGTACGGCCTCGCGGCGCTCGCCGCGATCGCCGTCACCGGCGCCATCGCCTACAAGGCGCAGCACTGGTGCAACACCGTCTGCAAGGAGGCGCGCGGCGAGCGCGACCAGCTCGCGGCCGAGAAGCGCGAGGCGTTGCGGCGCGAGGCCGCGATCGCGGTCAAGTACGGCGAGCAGGTGGCGGCCACCGCGGCCGCCGAGGCGAAACGACAGGAGGTCCGAGATGGGCAATTCGCACCGGTCCGCGCGCGCGTTCGCGCGCTCCCTTCTGCTGCTGGTGGCATGCGCGTGCCTGCTGATGTCGTTCGGGTGCTCGACGCCGCGACCCGCGCAGCCAATGCTGCCGGTGCCCCCGCCGGTGCTCCTGAAGCCGCTGCGGCCGCTCCCCCCGCCGCCGACAGTCGAGGCGACCTCCTGGCCGGATGGTTCGCCGAAGTCGCCGAAATCCACGCCGAGTGCCGCGACCGCGTAGCGGAGTGGCAGACCTTTTACAGCGGCCTGCGGGCCGCGCAACAGGAGCCAGCACATGAGCAGATTCACTGACGCCGCCCAGTCGGCGTTCGCGTGGTGCGACGCGCACCGGAAGGCGACGGCGGTCATCGCCGCCGCGGTCGTGTTCTTCATCATCGGGGTGATGCTGTGAGCGACGACGGCACGTTCAACTGTCCCATCAAGTGGACGCAGCAAGCCACGCTCTCCAACTTCGTCGGCACGCTTCTGGCAGCCGGCACCGCCGTGCCGCAGGAGGTGCAGAACCTCGCCGGCCGGATCAACTACTACGCCGAGCAGGCGCGTCCGCACGACCCGCTGGAAGCCTTCCGTGCCCGTCTGCGCGTCGGCCAGCTCTGCGCGTGGGCGCAGCTGTCGGACGCCGAATCGTCGGCGCTCAAGGCGCAGTACGGCGGCCCGGTGGTGCTGCAGTACACGCAGTTCTACGGCGCGAGCAGCGGCGGCGGGGTGAACGTCAACGTGCGTCAGGCCGGCGGCGGCTGGGAATTTTTCAGCCTCAAAGCCGATGCGTGGCTGCCGGATGTCGGCGGAGCGGGTGATGCGTACGTCGCGTGGATCTGCGCTCGCAACGACCCGCCGCGCACGGTGCTCGCGCCGTTCCCGTCATGACCCCGCCCCGCATCTACGTCGTCCCCGCCAAGCGCGGCTACGTCTGGCACATCGTCAGGGGCGGCAGGATCACGGCCAACGGGGAGACGTTCGCCACCCGCGCCAACGCGATCCGGGCGGCGAGGAACGTCATCCGGTCCCTGTGCGGCATCTTCGGCGTGCCGGTGTCGATCAAGGTCAAGCGGACCGGGGAGGCTTGCGAGGTCATCCCCACCATTGACGGCTTCTACGCGAGCGGCGGGCGGCGGCGAGGTCGAGCGTGTTCATGCGCTGGCGTCGGATAGTGAGGTCAGGCGGCGAACAGTCCTTGCTGCGCGGTGACGCCGCGCAAGTTCTCGCACGCCTGCCGCCAGTAGGCTTCCTTTAGCTCCACGCCGATGAACCGACGGCCTGCCTTGAGCGATTCGTAGCCCTCGCTGCCGATCCCCATAAAAGGGGACAGCACCACGTCACGCGAGTTGCTCCACATGACAAGCGCCCGCTGAATCACGTCCAGTTGCAGCGGACACAAGTGCTTTTCGTCATTCTCGGTGCGCGCCCCCTTCACGTTAAGCACATTCGTCTGATTGACCGTCATCCACACCGGGGACGCCCATTCCTGCCATTGATCGAGCGGGAAGTCCTCTGGCGTATGCCGGATCGGATCGGAGTTGTCTCCCGGCTTGACGAACGTCATCAGGTAATCAGGCATCCCGCCGCGCGACTTCGCGCTGTCGCTCTGCAATTGCTTGTAGAGCAGGCCAACATGCTTCGTGCGAGTCATCTCCACGACGGGGCATCGCCAGATCGTGCGCCGCGAGTGCAGAACCCATCCTGCCTCTTGGTGCAAGCGGATGATCTGCCCGGAAAAGTCTTTGATGCCGACGTGACCATCGCGCCACTTCGTCATCGGCAGGTCGGAGCAATGGACCGCCGTCAGCCGCCCCGGCTTCGTGACGCGGAATTTCTCCGCGATCAGGTAGGCGTAGTGATCGTAAAACTCCTCGTCGCTCGCGCTGTTTCCCATGTCGCACTCGCTGTCCGAGTAGACGAATAGCGAAGCAAACGGCGGGGAATACACGGAGAAGTCGATAGACGCATCCGGTAGTTGCCGCACCACGTCCACGCAATCCCCGTTGTAGGCGGCCCAATCGTCGCCGTGCTGTTCGTTTAGGCAGCGGATAACCATTGCGGCACCCTTCCTTCGTGTGTTGGGTTGTACGGCACGCGGGACTGTGACGCGCGCCCGATGTTGCGCAGCATTGCCGCGCGCATGGCCTGCTTCATCGAGTCGTGATCGTTCGCCTTGCGGTCAATCACCGCCCCGATGGATTCCTCGCCGGTTGCCACGGCGATATGCACCTGTACCTCTTGCTTCTGACCGAAGCGCCAGAACCGGCGCACGGCCTGATACCAAGCCTCGTAGCTGAACGAGCGCCCGACAAAGACCGTGTGCGCGTACTGCTGCCAGTTAAGGCCGAACCCGCAGATAGACGGCTTGGTGATGAGCACGCGCGCAGAGCCGTCCGCGAACGCATCAAGCGCCGATTCCTTGGCTTCGATGCTCATCGAGCCGCGCACCTCAACCACGCCACGCATCCCGCGCAACCGCTCTAGTACGGCATCGGCCTCGTAATCGGTGTCTACCCAGACGACCCACGGCGCATCGTTGCTGGCGGCGAGCTGCGCAGCGATACCGGCGCGTTCCCCGGCTGTCTGGCGCTTCACGTCGTGCATATTGGTGGCCGACACCACGTCCGACGCAAACAGATCGCCCTCTGGCGCTTTCAGCTTCGACGCAACCGTATGCCGGTGAACCTGCATCGGTGGCAGCACGAACCCATCATCCTTGTCGCCCAAGTCCGATGGCATCGCTGCCATGCGGCACCACGATGCCATCCAGTCCCAGAATGCCGTGACACCGTGGCGCTTGAGCCGCCAGTTTTGCGATGCGGTTGATGTGTCGTTGATGAAGAATCGGGACAGCATTTCCGATCTCGTCATCACGCCGCAGAACTGAGCATGCTGCCCTAGCTCCATGTGATCGTTCGGGGCCGGGGTCGCGGTGGCCGACAGTCGGAACCGATGACCGCTGAATGCCGCGATCAAATCCCGCGACGTCTTGCCGCTAAAGTTCTTGAGGATGGACGATTCGTCCAGCGCGACCGCTCCGAAGGCATCAGGCGTCAGGCGTTCCAGCCGGTCGTAATTGCAGATGTTGATCCCGTCCCCTGCCTCCGATTGATCGCGGATGACGCGCACGGCGTATCCGAACCGCTCGCCCTCGGCCGCGAATTGATGCGCAACCGCAAGCGGCGTCAGGATCAGAGCGCGGCCGTTGGTTGCGTGCCTGGCATGCTCCGCCCATTCCAACTCGCACAATGTCTTACCTAGCCCGGTATCGAGGAACAGGCCGCCGCTGCCGACGCGTAGGAGAAAGCGCACGCATTCGGCCTGATAGGGGAATAGATGCGAGGCAAGGTCATCAACGGCGATCCCGCACTCCGTGGCGCGTGGGCGCTTGCTGTGCAGAAAGTCGGCGTAGCTCACGACTCAATCCCCCTCGCCGCGTCCTCTGCCCCGTCTGCGGTCATTTCGTCCTGACCTCGACCTTGAGCGATGCCGCGATTTCGGACAACTTGGTCTTCGCGGTCTCCGCGAGCGCCGGGACGATGGCCGCATTCACCTGCGATAGCGCGCCCTTCATGGCGGTTTCGATGCTGTATTGCAGGTGCTGATGGACAAGATAGGTGAGTCGCGTTTGTGTGCCGTTCCATGAATAGCTGCCGGACTCGCCCTTCGCCTTGCCGTCGTGGCTCACCTTTTCGTTCATGTAGAAATCTGCGCGCTGAACCAGGTATTCGATGAATGTGACCGGCGCGCCTCGCTTCTCGCCCCATTCGTTGGTCTGTTGAAGCGTGACGTTCTCGATCATCTGCGTCACCTTGGGCAGCACATGGGCGTCGGCGATGCGTTGTACTTCGGCGTTAATGCGCTCGCGCACAAGCTTGTCCATTGAGCGCGCCATGTCCGACTCCATCCATACCGGGTCTCCATTCTCGTTGCTGGTCTCGAAGCGCAGGACGCTTTCGGCAATCCTGTCCACGACCCGTTGCTGCAATTCCTCTTGCGTAATACCAAGCGCCGATAGGTCAAATTGCATTCTTGTCTCCTAGTTGGGTTGTTCAATCTCTGCGGCAACGTCCTCTGCCCCGTGCTTCCTGGCGATGGCGGCGCGCATGTTCCACGCAGCGATTGCTGATTCGCGGTCACGTCCGATGCGCTCGATCATGCGCGACGGCTGCCCCGTAACTTCATCGCACCAGTGGCGCACCGAATACGTTGCTGGCTCGCTGTATTTCATGCCGGTCCAGACGCGCGTTCCCGGCATCAACTGTGTTTCGCCCGCACCGCAAAACGGGCAGGGCAGCAACTCCGCTCGCGTCTCGTCGCTCATGCGTCCGCTCCGAGCAGCGTCAGAAGAACGTGGGGCGCGCGACGCCGCGCGTGAGCGCCATCAGGCCGGTTTGCAGGTCGGTCGCGCCGATGCTGATCCAGCGTTGGTCAAGGTCGGGCACCGCGCGCAGTTTGGCGACAAGCTCGCCGAGTTCCGCGCCCTTGCTCTTGATTTCGTTCATCAGCGCGATTTCTTCCGCGTTGAGTTCACGATAGCCCTTGATCTGCCGATGTTGGTTGTCCATGCCTATTCTCCGAATACCTTTGCTTCGATCTTGGACAGCACGTCCTCTTGCTTCTCGGACAGTGCTGACCGCTCTTTGACGCTCTCAAGGAAGTTGCGCTCCCAAGAGGTCACGCCGTACTGCGACCAAACGCCGTCGCATTCCTCTTCGATGCGTTCAACACGCTGGCGAGTACTCATGCGTCCGCTCCGAGTGTCTTAGCGCGGTCGCGGATGGCGGCGGCTGACGTCTCGCATCCTTCCTGTGCGCCACGCATCTTGTCCGCAAAGTAGCGGGTTGACGCTCCCGCCTCTAGCCCGTCGTACACAATCGCCCGGTCATCGCACGCCCGCGCGCAGTCCTCGGCGACGAGCGCGGCCACGGCGAGGGCGAGGCGTTCGCGCACCGGCAACACTTCCAGCGTCGCCCCATTCGCTGCCAGCGCCAGCACCCTCTCCCGCAGGTCGTCGCTCATTCGCCCTCCTTGCGCGCGAGGGCTGCGCGGGCAATGTCATAATTGGCGAACGCACAGGAATCCCAATGCAATTTCGCAGGGTTGCGCAGCGTCCCCGCATCGCACATCGGGCAGTCCTCCCCGCGCCGCATTCCGTCTGCCGCTTCCAACGCCACCCGCATCCCCTCCGCACGCTCGTTCGCTGCGGCGAGGGCGGATTCGGCACGCTCGGCACGTTCAGTTGCCTCAACGATCTTGGCGTCGCGTTCCTGCACGACAGCATTGAACGTCTGCATCTGGCGCTCGACGGCATCGCGTTTCGCTTCCGCGCCGATCATCTTGTGGTGAGCGCGGAGGATCGCTGCGCGTGTCTCCCTGTCGTGTCGCGAGAGCATGTCCGATATGCTCTCTTCCTCGACCAGCGCATCGGCGGGCGGCTCGGCCTGCGCCGCTACGTCGGGCGCGGGCAACGTGTAAGCGTCCCTTACAGGTTGTTCGGCGGGCGCGATCTGCGGCTCGTCGTGGCGGCAGCAGGATTCATGCGCCTTGCACGCGGCGGGGCTGTCGCACACCACGCACGCATCGGACACTATCAGGTGCCCGCACGGATGGCGCGTAGGCTCGCAGGCGGGAGTGTTGGCGTAGAGAGCTCGCCACTTTTCCGGCTGGTCTGGCAGCGGCGGCGTTATGCGAATCCAATCGGCCGGCGACCCGTCGTCGCGCAAGAGTTGCCACGCCACCGGCTGCGCTGCGGCGCGCTCGGCGGCGGCGATCAGCGTGCGCAACTCGCCGCAGTAGAAATCATCGTGCGGGAGCGCCCCATCCGGCATCGGCTCACCATCGGCAAACGTCGTCGCCGCGCGCACTCGCGCAATCGCTGCGGTGAGGTCGCTCATGCGCGCACCAGCTTCCCGGCCTCGTCGCACCGATAGGCCGCGTTCGCTTCGATCCCCTGTTCCCCAACGTAGCCGACCGTGCGGCGATAGCGATCAGCCTTGCGGTCGTACCACTCAATGACGATGGTGCCGCTGCACCCGGCCGTCGCGGTGCCGAAGGCCCCGGCCGTCGCGGTGCCGAAGGCCCCGGCCGTCGCGGTGCCGCTGTCCCCGGCCGTCGCGGTGCCGCTGTACCCGGCCGTCGCGGTGCCGAAGGCCCCGGCCGTCGCGGTGCCTCTGTCCCCGGCCGTCGCGGTGCCGCTGTCCCCGGCCGTCGCGGTGCCTCTGTCCCCGGCCGTCGCGGTGCCTCTGTCCCCGGCCGTCGCGGTGCCGAAGGCCCCGGCCGT
>Ga0116189_1003909_pt1 | contig 10559 bp, 10 predicted proteins | sample AD_JPNTR3_MetaG_FD_89895 | JGI IMG/M metagenome (GOLD analysis project Ga0116189, IMG submission 89895) | Active sludge microbial communities of municipal wastewater-treating anaerobic digesters from Japan - AD_JPNTR3_MetaG | ecosystem: Engineered > Bioreactor > Anaerobic > Digestate | place... | reverse complement strand
CTTTTTGGCCCTAAAATAGAAATAATTCCTTTTTCATTTTTTATCAAACAATAAGAAGAAAAAATTATCGAAAAATCTTCTGCTTCTGGTAAAGGATTTTCTTCTCCTATAAAAACATTAATTCCTTCATCTTTTTTTAACTCTTTAATATATCTTTCAATATGATTTTCAAATCTTTCCAAAAATTCAGTAAAGCTTAAAACATAATCTCTTTTTTCAAATTCTGGTTCTCTTAAAACTTCTTCCCATCCCTCTTTCCATAAAAAATCTTCATTTAATAAATAACTTATAGTCAACATTCTTGTTTTTTTAGCAATAAATCTTGTCAAATACTGAATAATCTGAAATATATCATCTTCTTTTTTAAATAATTTTTCTTTATTGATTTCAAAATCAACAGGATATTTTAATTCTTTTTCTAATAAATTATCAACAAAAAATCTATAACTTTTATCTGTCGGAACTCTTCCTGCAGAAGTATGAGGCTGATATAAATATCCCCTATCTGTAAGTTTTTTCATCTCAATTCTTATTGTTGCTGGACAAATATCTTTATAATATTTCTTCTGTAAAAAATCAGAACTTATCGGCTCTACTCTTTTAATATATTCTTCTACTATATTTTTTAATAATTTTTCTTGTCGCTCTGTTAAATTATAATTTTCCATTTTTCTTTTTTGATTTTTATTGCTTTTATCTATATTAATATTAAAAAATTAGCAATCTAATGTCAAGAGTGTTAATATTTTATAAAATTAAAAATTTGATAAAAAAAGATATATTTCTAAATTTAGAATTTTTAAAAAATAATTAATTAATTCTTAAAAATATTTCTTCTGTAAAAAATAGTTAATTGTTATAAACATAAACTTTTAAAAGAAGGAGAAAAAAATGAGATAGAAAGAATTGAATGATTAATAAAATATGCTAATAAAAAATTGATTTAAATAAAAATCTAGAAAAGAAATATTAAAATAAAAAATAAAGGTGGCAAATTTTGCCACCTTTTTTTATTATAAAAAAAGTTTTATATTATAATATTAAATCTAATAAATTTTATTTTAATTATTTTTTAAAAATATGAAAAACAATAAATCTTTTATATTTTTTTTATTATTAGTAATTATTTTAATCGCTTCCTTTTTTAGATTATATAAACTTACCTTAATCCCTCCCGGAATTTATCCAGATGAAGCAATGAATGCTAACGATGCTATTAAAGCCTTACAAACTCATAATTTTAAAGTTTTTTATCCTGATAATAACGGCAGAGAAGGTCTTTTTATAAATTTGATTGCTCTCTCTTTTAAAATTTTTGGCATTTCTTTATTCTCATTTAAAATAACTTCGGCGATAATTGGAATTCTAACTGTTTTGGGTCTTTATTTTTTAGCAAAAGAATTATTTTATTTTTATAATTCTAATTCTAATAGTAATTTATCTTCTTATATTGGTTTAACTTCTAGCTTTTTTTTAGCAATTTCTTTTTGGCATACAAATTTTTCAAGAATAAGTTTTAGAGCAATTCTTACACCCTTTATTTTGGTTTTTTCTTTTTATTTTTTATTTAAAGGTTTTCGAAATAAAAAAATTATAAATTTTATTATTTCTGGAATTCTTTTTGGTTTAGGGTTTTATACTTATATTTCATTTAGATTCGCAGTTATTTTATTAGCGATTACTTTTATTTTATGGTTTTTTCTTTATAAAAAAGAGGGAGAAAAAAAACAATTTTTAAAATTCACAATTTTAAATTTAATAATTATATTTTTAGTTGCTCTTCCGATAGGTATTTATTTTTTAAAAAACCCTTATGATTTTGTTGGAAGAGCAACACCTATTTCTGTTTTTGCTTCAGAAAAACCTATATATAACTTTTTAGAATCATTCATTTCTCATTTATTAATGTTTAACTTTTCTGGAGATAAAAATTGGCGTCATAATTTTTCTGGATCCCCTCAACTTTTATGGCCTATTGGAATTTTATTTATTTTAGGAATTATTTTTTCAATTAAAGAATTAATATTTTCTTTAAAAGATAAAAATTATAAAGTTTTTATACTTCATTGTTTTTTAATAAGTTGGTTTTTAATAATGCTTTTACCCGGTGCCTTAACTTTTGAGGGAATTCCACATTCTTTAAGAGTTATAGGGGTAATACCTGCTGTCTATATATTCAGTGGTTTATCTGCTTTTAAAATTTTTGAAAAAATTAAAATTTTCTATAAAACAAAAACACAAAAAATATTTTTAATTTTTATTATTTCTATTTTTCTTTTTACTCTCGCTTATAGTGAATATAATAAATATTTTAACGAATGGGCAAAAAGAGAAGAAGTTAAAGATGCATTTTCTGAAAATTTAGTAAATATAGGAAATTATTTAAATTCTTTATCTGATGAAATTCAAAAATATGTAATAGTTAATGCATTTGATAGCCCGCTTTATGGAATTTCTATTCCTGCGCAAACTCCAATTTTTATTGAATCAATTAAATTTGGAAAACCTCGTGCAATTTATTTAAAAGCCGAAGAATTAGATAAAATTAAAACATCTCAAAATAAAACAGTAATTATTCCTTTATATGATGGAAAATTATCCTCAGAGTTAGAAAAAAGATTTCCTGATGGGAAATTTGAACAACAAAATAAATTTTGGGTGTATAAAATTAATTATGAACAATAAAACAAAAAAAATATTGTTAATAATAGGAGGAATAATATTATTTTTTGTTTTTATTATTTTTTCTAAAATCTTTGAAATTTTTTTTAGTTTTTTATTTAATTTATTTTCAAAATTAATTAGTAAATAATTTATGTCTAATAAATTAACAAATTTTATTGCTATTTTCTTTTTAATAATAATGTTTTTATTATGCGTTTTCAGCATAAAAGATGATTCATTTACTTTTGACGAAACCGCTCATATAGCAGCTGGATATTCTTACCTTACGCAAAAAGACATGAGATTAAACCCGGAACATCCTCCTTTAATAAAAGATATTGCTGCTCTACCTTTATTATTTTTAAATCTTAATTTTCCTAAAAACCATCCTTCTTGGACTCAAAATGAAAATCCTCAATGGTGGTTTCAATTTGATTTTGCTAATCAATTTTTATATAAATCTGGAAATAATCCTGATAAAATTTTATTTTGGGGAAGAATTCCAATGATACTGGTTTTAATATTTTTAGGCTGGTTTTTATTTTTTTGGACAAAAAAATTATTTAATAATAAAACTGCTATTTTAACTTTATTTCTATTTTCTTTCTCCCCCACTTTATTAGCTCACGGAAGATTGATAACTACAGATGTCGGTGCTGCTTTAGGTGTAGTTTTATCAACTTATTTTTGGTTAAAATTTTTAGAAAATCCTTCAAGAAAAAATATTATTTTGACGGGAATTATTTTCGGAATTTCCATGCTGTTCAAATTTTCTTTACTTTTATTAATTCCCTTTTTTGGATTTATTACTTTAGTTTATGCTGTTTTAAAAGGAAAAAAATATATTTTAAAATATCTATTATCAGCAATTTTTATTGGTTTAATTGGTTTAATTTTTATTATTTTACCAGTTTATCAATACCATATTTTAAATTATCCGCACCAACATCAAATTAGAGATACTCAATTTCTTTTAGATACAAGTTCTTTGCCTCATTTTTTAATAACAATAAATAAATGGCTTTCAACTCAACCAATTTTTCGTTCTTTTTCTCAATATCTCTTGGGAATACTTTTAGTTTTAAATAGAGGTGCTACTGGAAATACTACTTACTTTTTAGGTCAAGTTTCGGCTGCAGGCTGGAAATCTTATTTTCCAATTATTTATTTGATAAAAGAACCTCTTGCTTTTCATATTTTAAGTTTAATCGCTCTAATAACTGCTATTTTTTTAATAAAAAAACCAATTTCAAAAAATACTTTTATTAGAATAAAAAATTGGGTTGAAAATCATTTTACAGAGTTTTCTATGATAACTTTTCTCTGCCTCTATTGGTTTACTTCTATAAATTCAAAACTTAATATCGGTGTCCGCCATCTACTTCCTATTTTTCCTTTTACAATAATTCTTGTAAGTGAAACAATCACAAATTATTGGATTGACAATAAAAACCTAAAAATTAAATATTTAATTTTATTTTTTCTTCTTTTATGGCAGTCATTTACTGTTATTTCTGTTTTCCCTAACTTCTTAACATATTTTAATGAGCTTGCTGGCGGTCCTAAAAACGGATATTTATACGCTGTTGATTCTAATTTTGATTGGGGACAAGATTTAAAAAGATTAAAAAAATGGATAGAAGAAAATAAAATTGAAAAAATTTATATTGATTATTTTGGAGGCGGAGATGTTGAGTTTTATTTTGGAGAAAAAGCAATAAAATGGTCAGGAGAGAAAAACCCAAAAGAAATGGAAAAACCAAATTATTTTGCTGTTTCAGTATCTTCGTTGCAAGGCGGAAGAGGATTTCCGGCTAAAGGATATGATGGAAAAACTGATTATTATTATTGGCTTTATCAATTTGAACCCCCTATTAAAAGACTTGGTTCAATATTTGTTTATTATATTAAATAAAGGTTAATTAGAAAGAAAACGATAATAAACTCTTTTAAATCTTAAATCAATATAGTCAAGATTTTTTCTTTGCTCTACAGGAATTTTTTCTTTTAAAACTAATTCTAAATTATAAATCTTTTCGGAAATGTCTTGATTTAAATCAAAAAAAATCTTCCAACTTTCTTCTGTTTCAACAATTAATTTTTCTTTATCAGAAGAGATAATAAAATTTTTTATTTCTATTTTAAAATTATTTTTAATTTTATTATTAATTTCCAAAATTTTTAAAATCTCTTCTGTTTTCAAAATATTTTTTCCCAAACCTAAATCTGAATAATAATTTTCATCTTTAACTAAAGGTTTAATTATATCTTTTCCTTCTTCAAAAAACATTCCTGTCTTATCAAAATAAAAACATTTTTCTTCCTGGCAAAATGTTCCAACCGGCTCTCTTTCTTTTATTTCAACAAATAATGTTTCTGGCAATTTTTTCTTTATTCTAATATTAGAAATTAAAAATTCGTTATTTAATATTTTATTAGATAACTTTTTATTATTTATTAAAAATATATTTTTTGTTGTTAAAACCCCAATTTTTTTCTCTATACTATTTTTTACTGTTGCTTTTAAGTTATCAGCGTTTATTTTTTGATTACCAGAAATTTCAATGTTTTTAATTTGAAAATAAGGAAAGAAAAACAAAAAATAAAAAGCAACTCCGCTTAAAAATAAAATAAAAATAAAAAAATAAAAAAATTTTCTCTTAAAAAATGGTTTTTTTCTTTTTATTCGGCGTGGCTTCTTTTTATAAGTCATAATCCCCTTTTTATTTTTCTTAGAAATTCAAAAACAAAAATTAAATAATATCTTAAAGATAAAGGAAAATCTTGTGTTTTTATATATTCTTTTTTAAAACCTCCAAATCCTATTTTAAAAAAAGTAGGACCAGCCCAAGGATGTTTAGGGTTTTTTTCTGGATCAATATATCCCCAAAAATCATATATTTTACACCCTCTTTTCTTTGCTTCTTTTATTATTTCCCATTGTAAACGATAAGCTATTGGAATTTTATGATATTTAGACAATAATGCAGCTTGATGATAAAAAGCGATATTTTGCCAAAAGATAACTAATGCGCCAGCTGCCACTTCTTTTTTATATTCTCCTAAAAATAATAATGCTTCATTATTTTTTAAAAAAATTTCAAATTCATTTTTTACAAATTCAAAAGAAAAAGGCACAAATTTTTGAGATTTAGCTGTTTCTTCTGCTATTTTTTGAAAAATTTCTACATCCTTTACATTTTCACTCTTTTTAATTTCAATATCAGAATTTTTAAGCGATTGACGAACAAGATAACGGGTTGTTTTTCTCATATTTTTCAAGAGATCTTCTTCGTTTAAAGAAATATCTAATTTCCAGGTTGATTCATAAGCACTTGCATGTATTGGAGATTTTTTAAATCCTAAATTTTTAAAAAAGTTTATATTATTACTATTTCTCTCAAATAATGGCGCAATTCTTATAAAATGAGCTTTTTCTTTTTTGCCAATTTTTTTTAACTCATTTAATAAAGTTTTAAAAATTTCTTCTTTTAATGAAAAATTTAAAATATGAGGCCCGTGCGGAATAAAAAGAAAAGTGCCTCTTCTTGCCTTTACTTTTATTATAAGAGACACAGATAATAATTTTCCATCTAAAAAAATACCTAATCTCCAAATTTTATTTCCTAATAACTTATTAAATTCCCCCCATTCCCAAGATTGAAGAAAAGTTTTTTCTTTAAAATTTAATAAAAAATCTTCCCAAATTTCTTTATTAGTTATTTCTTTTATTTCCATAATATTATATTTTAACAAAAATCTCTTTTTATTAAAAATTAAAGATTTTTATTGCCTAATAAAAATCTCCATTTTCGGTGACTCCAATAAAAACCAGCATAATCTATACCAATCCTTTTCGTTGCCTTAATATCTGATTCTTTTATTTTTTCATTTCTATCTTCTATCCAAATTCTCTTGCTTTTAGTTAAATCTTCGCCATAAAAAGATTTATCTAATTTTAAATAGCAGCAAACTTTTCCAGGACCATTCGCAATTTTTCCTTTATCTAATGCTCTTATTAAAACACATTCCGGCATACCTTCTTTATTTGTTGAAATATTTAATTGCCAATGCATTCCATAAACTAAATAAATATAAATATGTCCGCCAATTAAATATTCTGCTTCATTTCTTTTGGTAATTTTTCCTTTATAAGCATGAGATGCTCTATCTTGAGGCCCAATATAAGCTTCTGTTTCAATAATTTTTCCTTCTATTTTTTTATTTCCATCCTTTCTAACAATATATTTCCCTAATAAATCTTTAGCAATTTCAATAGTATCTCTTACATAAAATTCTCTTTCTAATTTTTTATTGTTTTTCATTTTCTTTTTTAATTTATTTAATCTGTTAATCATAACATATAATTTAATAATAGTATTAAATTAAAATAAATTTAATAAAATGTATATACTTTTTACTCTTTTAATCTTTCCTGAAATTGAATTTAATTTTTCATCAAGATTAGTATTCTTTATTTTGGTTTCTTTATTATGCATTCTTCTTTTAAGAAGTGTTCATAAAGAAGCTAAAAGAAGAATTGAAATACAAAGCAATTCAAAAAGACATTTACTTTAATATTGAACTGCCTATTGATAATTTTAATAACTTTATTGTATTTTTAAATAAAAGAGGTAAAATAAATAATTAAAAACTTAAAATAAATTTTTAATTTTTAAAAACATGAATTCATTTTTTGATATAAAAAAAATAAGAGATGATTTCCCTATTTTAAGCCGAAAAATTTACGATAAACCTCTTGTTTATTTTGATAATGGGGCAACAACTCAAAAGCCTAAAATAGTTATTGATACAATAAATGAGCTTTATTCAGAATATAATAGCAATGTCCATCGTGGCGTGCATTATTTAAGCGATAAAATGACAGAAAAATATGAAATTGCAAGAGAAAAAATTAAAAATTTTTTAAATGCTGAATCTAATTCTGAAATAATTTTCACTAAAGGAACCACCGACTCTATTAATGCGGTGGCTTTTTCTTTTGGGGAAAAATATATAAAAGAAGGCGACGAGATTATTATTTCTGAAATGGAACACCATAGCAATATTGTTCCCTGGCAAATGCTCTGTCAAAGAAAAAAATCTATTTTAAAAATAATTCCATTTAATGATAAAGGAGAATTAGAATTAGAAGAATATAAAAAATTAATTACACCAAAAACAAAAATAGTATCTATTGTTCATACTTCAAACTCTCTTGGCACTGTTAATCCAATAAAAGAAATTATTGATATTGCTCATAAAAATAATATTCCGGTTTTAATAGATGGAACTCAAGCAATCCAACATAGAAAAATTGATGTTAAAGATTTGGATTGTGATTTTTATTGCTTTTCTGGCCATAAAATATACGGGCCAAATGGAATTGGAATATTATATGGAAAAGAAAAATGGCTTCAAGAATTACCTCCTTATCAGGGTGGCGGAGATATGATTGATAGGGTTACTTTTGAAAAAACTATTTATGCTGAATTACCATTTAAATTCGAAGCAGGTACTCCTAATTATATTGGCGCAATAGGTCTTGGCATTGCTATAGATTATTTAAATAATATAGGAATGGAAAATATTTATAATTACGAAAAACAATTATTAGAATATGGATTAGAAAAAATCTTAAAAATCGATGGCTTAAAATTATACGGACTAGCAAAAGATAGGGCTTGTATTTTTTCTTTTCTTTTAAATAATATTCCCGCTTATGATACAGGAATGCTTTTAGATAAAATGGGCATTGCTATAAGGACTGGACACCATTGCACTCATCCTATCTGGGACCATTATAAAATTGAAGGTTCGGCGAGAGCATCATTGTCTTTTTATAATACTTTTGAAGAAATAGATTATTTTTGCGAAACATTAAAACAAATAAAAAAAATGTTTGAATAAATTTTAAAAATATGAAAAAACATCAAAATATAAACTCTTCAATTTTAGATTTAATTGGCAATACGCCTTTAATAAAAGTCGGAGAAATTTTTGCAAAGTTAGAAACCGTTAATCCATCTGGAAGCGTTAAAGATAGAATGGCCTGGTATATGGTAAAAAAAGCAGAAGAAAGAAAAGAACTAAAACCTAAAAGCAAAATTATTGAAGTTACAAGCGGTAATACAGGAATTTCTTTTTCAATGATTTCTGCAATTAGAGGATATAAATTTATTGCGATAATGCCTGAATCAATGAGCATAGAAAGAAGAAAAATGATAAAAGCTTTTGGCGCAGAAATCATTTTAACGCCAGCAAAAAAAGATATGAAAGGCGCGGTAGAAGAATATGAAAAAATAATAAAAAAATTTACAGATGCCTGGCTACCTAAACAATTTGAAAATCCAAACAATATTTCTGCTCATCGAGAAGGATTAGGAAAAGAAATTTTAAAAGAAACAAATGGCAAAATAGATGCTTTTGTCGCAGGAGTAGGCACTGGCGGCACTTTAATAGGCGTTGCTCAAACTTTAAAAAAAGCATATCCAAAAATAAAAATTATCGCTGTAGAACCAAAAGAATCAGCAGTTTTATCTGGGAAAAAACCAGGATTTCATAAAATTCAAGGAATAGGAGAAGGTTTTATTCCAAAAATAATTAAAGATAATATTAATATTATTGATGAAATATTTACAATCTCATCGAACGAAGCAATTAATACTATGAAAGAATTAAGAGAAAAGTTTGGCATTTTAGCAGGAATAAGCTCGGGCGCTAATATCTCATCTGCAAGAAAAATAAAAAAGAAGTATAACTTCAAAAATGTAGTAACTGTTTTGCCAGATAGAGGAGAAAGATATTTAAGTAAAATTTAAAAAATAAAAATATGACACCAGAAGAAATTCAAAATCAAATTATTCAAGAATTTGAAAAATTTAATGATGATTTGGAAAAATATAATTATTTAATTAAGTTAGGAAAAGAATTAAAACCAATTGATCAGAAGTATAAAACAGATGATTATCTAATTAGAGGATGCCAAGTAGACACATGGTATCATTCTGAATGCATAAATGAAAAAATGATATTTTATATTGATAGTGTTTCTTTAATAACAAAAGGTTTTATTTCTTTACTTTTAAGAATTTGCCAAAATCAAAAACCAGAAGATATTAAAAATACAGATTTTTATTTTATTGATAAAATAGGATTAAGAGGACAATTTTCTCCATTAAAAGATAACAGCCTTTTTAAACTGGTAAATAAAATAAAAACAGATGTTAATTATTATTCAGAAAATAAAAAATAATTAAAAAATAAATTAAAAATATGAATAATATAGAAGAAACAAAATGCCCAATACCTAATAATAATTCTAAAACATGCCTAATTTATGAAAGTTCTTTTAAATTTTGTAGAGCGGTTTATGCTGTTTTAGTTTTAATTTCTTTTATTCTTAAAAACGAATGGATTCTTTTAATAACTATCATTTTAATGCTTTTACGGCTCTTTTCTATAAAACTTGATATCCCCTATCAATTTCACGCTTTATTTTTAAGAAAATTATTAAAAGATGAATCTGAACCAATTGTAAAAGAAAAAAGTGAATTAAATTTTGTTTTCGGCATGATGGCAATTCTCCTTTTAATTGGCTATTTATTCATTCATTTTAATAAATTTGTAAGCTGGGCCTGGATTTTTGTTTTAATAGTAGATTTTTTAATGTTTTTAGCGGTTTTTGTCGGTTTTTGTCTTGCTACTTTAATGTATATATTTTTAAAAAAAATTTTTAATAAGAATAAAAAATAAATTTTAAGAATGGAAACGCAAAAAACAAAAAACCTGGGAGAAAACGGATATATTAATAAAAACTGCTGGCTCGCTAAATCTTTAGGTCATAATCCATATAAACGATGCCAGTATTGCGAATTAAAATTTTCTAATTGCAT
>Ga0116189_1003896_pt1 | contig 10584 bp, 9 predicted proteins | sample AD_JPNTR3_MetaG_FD_89895 | JGI IMG/M metagenome (GOLD analysis project Ga0116189, IMG submission 89895) | Active sludge microbial communities of municipal wastewater-treating anaerobic digesters from Japan - AD_JPNTR3_MetaG | ecosystem: Engineered > Bioreactor > Anaerobic > Digestate | place... | reverse complement strand
GTTGCCGGTTTTAGGTCTTTTTTCATCATAAAATAATCTCCTCTTTTTTTATTTTAATTTCACAATAGTGGCATTGTAACTCTACTTTCTCTTTGTCAATGATATGAAAACGAGTTTTCATCGGTTCGTTGTTGGTGATGCATTTCGGATTATTGCATTTTACGATTCCAATAATTTCATCGGGTAATATAACTTTTTTCTTTTCAATTACCTCATAGTTTTTTATAATATTCAGTGTTACGTTGGGTGCTACTAAAGCGATACGATTAATTTCGTCTTCTTCGAAAAATTTGTCGGCCACTTTAATGATGCCCTTTTTCCCTATTTTGCTGCTCCTTAGATTATTCCCAATAGTAATTCGATTATTGAGCTGTTGCAACTGCAATAACGACACCACTTTAAATAATGCTTGTGGCGGAATGTGGTCAATGGCGGTGCCATTTTCGAGAGCAGCTACTTGTAATGCTTTTCTCATAGGTTTCTATTTTTTGTCTTTTTTCTGTGTATTATACCACTTCAATCCCCATTAGATCACAAATTACGGCCTGGCGTGTAAACATGCCGTTTCTTGCTTGTTGGAAATAATATGCTTTGGGGTTATCGTCCACATCCTGGTCAATTTCTTTTACTCGTGGAAGCGGATGCAATACTTTCAAGTTGTCTTTTGAATCTTTCAGCATATCGTTATAGAGGACATACACATTTTTTACCTTTTCGTATTCCATAAGATCGGTAAAACGTTCACGCTGTACGCGTGTCATGTACAGAATATCGGCACTGTTAATGGCTTCGGAAGAGAAATCCGAAAATTCATTGTATCGAATGCCTTTTTTCTCGCAAAATGTTTTATACTTTTCAGGGATTTTAAGCTCTTCCGGGGCTACAAAATTGAAGGTTGGATGGAAGAAAGACAACCCCTCAATTAACGAATGAACTGCACGACCATATTTGAGATCGCCTACAATAGTGATGGTGAGATTTTCCAGCGTTTCCTGTGTTTCGTAAATGGAAAACAAATCAAGCAACGTTTGAGTAGGATGCTGATTGGAACCGTCACCTGCATTGATAATGGGAACGGGCGAGATTTCTGAAGCATATCGTGCCGATCCTTCCAAATAATGTCGCATGATGATGAGATCGGCATAATTGCTGACTATCATTATGGTATCTTTCAATGTTTCGCCCTTGGTCAGACTGCTGGTGGCTGTGTCGGAGAAACCGATAACTCTTCCATGGAGGCGATTGATTGCTGTTTCGAAACTCAGACGTGTACGTGTGGAAGGTTCGAAGAAGAGTGTTGCACATACTTTTCCTTTTAAAAAATCCCGATTGGGATTGGCTTTGAATTTAGCAGTATTATTAAGGATGCGCAAAATATCATCTTTGTTGTAGTCGTTAATATCAACCAGACTTTTGGGTTTCATAGGATGTATTTCCATTGAAGTGGATTTTTATCGACCACAAAAATAGGAAAAAAGAGGGTGTATAAAAAGTCGTAATTCGTTGAATAAATAATATTTAACATTACCGGTCTCTCGATATGTGATTTTGAGGTTTGTTTTTTTGTTCTTTTTGCAGGATGATATTCCCAACATCACGAGGAGGGCTGCACCTGCTCCCCGCTTATGCCGAAGTAACTTATCAGTTTTTACCATTCTTCACGGGAAATCTTGGGCTGAGATTTGATGATGTTTATCTCTTGGTGGCTTACAATGTTGATCGTGGCGGAACTCGAGGTCAAGCAAAAATCGATAAGTCATATTTTCTTCCCATGTTGAATTTGAAATACGATTTTAGCGATAAGCAAATCCTTCGTTTAGGAATAAGCAAAACGTATACTTTACCACAATCTAAAGAAATATCGCTTTACAAATACATTTAAAACGTTGGAAAATGAAGCAGTATACAGGTATCATGTCCGCTTCATGCTTGCATCAAGGCAGGGACAAAAAAGTAGGATTCTGTAGATTTATCATAAAAACCACCTCTGTATTTGCAGTAAAAAAAGCAAAATCTTGGAGCAGAGTTGGAGCGAGGATGGTGCAGCCTTGGTACGGACTTGGTGCAGTCATGCTCGCTCCTATTTATTTTCCTGTATTTTGTTTTACACTTCCAAATCGATATCGAAGAGTTCGTGCCAGGGGAGACCCTGTTTGTTAAGTTGATCCATAAACGGATCGGGATTAAATTCTTCAACATTGAAAACACCCGGTTTTTTCCAGATGCCTTGCAGGAACAGCATGGCACCAATAGTTGCCGGTACGCCCGTTGTATAACTTACCCCTTGTGCTCCGGTTTCACGATATGCCGCTTCATGGCTGCAATTGTTGTAGATATAATAGGTGCGTTCTTTGCCGTCTTTTATTCCGCGGATTCGGCATCCGATGGATGTCTGGCCGGTATAATTTTCGCCCAGTTCGCCGGGGTTGGGAAGAACTGCTTTCAAAAACTGAATAGGAACGATTTTCTGACCGTTAAATTCCACTTCATCGATACGTGCCATTCCAATATTTTGAATTACTCGCAGGTGAGTGAGGTATTCGTCACTAAACGTCATCCAGAAACGTGCACGCCGCAGGGATGGAAAATTTTTTACCAACGATTCGAGTTCCTCATGATAAATCACATACGATTCTTTTGGACCAATCTCAGGATAAGTCAGTGGTTTATGAATTTCGTGAGGCTCGGTTTCGATCCATTGGCCATTTTCGTAATATTTGCCTTTTTGGGTCACTTCCCGAATGTTGATTTCGGGATTGAAGTTTGTGGCAAAAGGTTTGTGATGATCACCCGCATTGCAATCTACGATGTCGAGATAGTGAATTTCGTCGAAATGGTGTTTTGCCGCATATGCCGTAAATACGTTGGTTACACCGGGATCGAAACCACACCCCAGAATAGCGGTTAACCCTGCTTCGCTAAATTTATCCTTATATGCCCATTGCCAGCTGTATTCGAAGTGTGCCTCGTCTTTCGGTTCATAATTGGCCGTGTCAAGATAATTTACGCCACATTCGAGACACGCATCCATGATAGTCAAATCCTGATAAGGCAATGCAACGTTGATCACTATTTCCGGTCTGAATTCATCAAACAGTTTTACCAGTTCCGGAACACTGTCGGCATCCACCTGTGCCGTTTGGATGCTGACCCCTGTACGACGTTTAACATCTTCGGCAATATCGTCGCATTTGCTCTTGGTGCGGCTTGCCAGCATGATTTCCCTAAACACGTCAGTGTTTTGGGCAACTTTATTGGCAACTACTCTTCCCACACCTCCGGCACCGATAATCAATACTTTTCCCATTTCCTTTTGTTTATAAAGATTTATAATTCAACTTTTTCCGCAAAAATACAACAATTCTTCCAAATTTTGCCGATTTTCCCGTTCATTTTGTAAATCGCAGATTCGACTACAACGGCGCTGTTGTTGATAAAGTGGCAAATAATTGGCAGTATTTGTTTGTTACCTATGCTGCAATATTCGCTTTGAGTACATATTGCTATTTTTACCGTCCTTTATGTAATTGCGTTGATTGTTATTGGCGTCAAGTATTAAAACATCATGCGTGCTTTTTCATTATCAAGGTATCAAAAGTCTAAAATAGTAAGGTAAAAGTTTATGAACAAAATACGAAATGCTTTTTTTCTCTTGTCACTCTTAATTTTTGTTTCCTGTGAAAAGGAATTGTTTACCGTTGTGACTTTACCCGGTTCGTCTCAACAATTGCAGTTTGGTGTTGAGTATTTAAAAAAATCGCTGCTTGAAAAGGATTACCGGTTTTCGGAAAAAGCATTCGATTTCGACCCTTTGCCCGATAAAGGAAAAATGGTAATTGTCCTTGAAGAAAGGGATTCCCTTTTGATGAAAGATTTTTGTAAGAAATACGACATAACTATTCCCGAAGAGATTGGGAAAGAAGAATTTTATATTACCACCAAAAAAAATGTGACGCTTTTGTGTGGAGGAGATCCATCAGGAGCATTGTACGGCTGCTATGAATTGGCCGATTGGTTAAAAGAGAAGGATACTTTTCCGGAAGAAATAAGGGATGCACCCGAAATGGTTTTGAGAGGAGCTTGCGTTGGGCTTCAAAAACCTTATTTGCTGCCGGGAAGAGGAGTGTATGAATATCCTTATACCCCCGAAAATTTTCCATGGTTTTATGATAAAGATCTCTGGATCAGGTATCTGGATATGTTGGTGGAGAATCGCATGAATACGCTGTATTTGTGGAACGGACATCCGTTTGCCTCGCTAGTGAAGTTGGAAGATTATCCTTTTGCGGTGGAAGTCGACGAAGAGACCTTTAAGAAAAACGAAGAGATGTTTGCTTTTCTTACAGAAGAAGCCGGGAAAAGGGGGATATGGGTGATTCAGATGTTTTACAATATTATTGTCTCTAAACCCTTTGCGGAACATTACGAAATAAAAACACAGGACAGGAACCGGCCGATTACGCCCCTGATATCCGATTATACCCGAAAATCGATAAGTGCCTTTATCCGAAAATATCCGAATGTTGGATTACTTGTTTGTTTGGGAGAAGCAATGGCTACTTACGAAGACGATGTCAAATGGTTTACGGAAACGATTATCCCCGGTGTGAAAGACGGATTGCATGCTTTAGGGCGTACGGATGAGCCGCCCATTATTCTTCGTGCTCACGATACAGATTGTAAAATGGTGATGAAGAAAGCACTTCCCCTTTACAAGAACTTGTACACCATGCACAAATACAACGGCGAATCGTTGACGACCTATGAACCACGAGGCCCATGGTCTGAGATTCATCGCGAACTGAGTGCGCTGGGATCGGTACATATCGATAATGTGCATATACTGGCTAATCTGGAACCTTTTCGTTATGGTTCTCCCGATTTTATCCGGAAAAGTGTACAGGCCATGCATCGTGTTCATGGTGCCAACGGGTTGCATTTATATCCCCAGGCATCGTATTGGGACTGGCCGTATACCGCCGATAAGTTGCCTAACGGAGAACGGTTGTTGCAAATCGACAGGGATTGGATATGGTATAAGTGCTGGGGCCGTTACGCTTGGAAAGCCGATCGTCCGGCGGATGAGGAAGAAGCATATTGGATAAAGCAATTGGGCGATTTTTACGGCTGTGGGAAGGATGCGGTACATATTCTGGAGGCATATGGACAGACCGGGGAGATTTCTCCGAAATTAACCCGTCGTTTTGCCATTACCGAAGGTAATCGCCAGACGTTTCTTTTGGGAATGTTCATGAGTCAATTGGTTAATCCGTATAAATACAAAATCTATCCCGGATTTTACGAATCGTGTGGTCCGGAAGGAGAAAAACTGATCGAATATGTGGAAAAAAAATGGAAAAAAGAGCCGCATGTAGGCGAGTTACCATTGGATATTGTGGCTCAAGCAAAGGAACATGGCGATAAAGCTGTTACTGCAATTGGAAAAACAGAAAAAAAAGTCACGAAAAACAAGGATGAATTTTCGCGATTAAAGAATGATGTCCATTGTTACCGTGAATTTGCTTATTTTTTTGGTGCAAAAGTACGGGCAGCAGAACATGTGCTCGATTATCAATACAGCAATAACATTGACGATCTGGAAGCAGCTATTCCCTTTATGGAAGAGAGTTTGAAACATTACAGGAAATTGGTTTCGTTAACCAAAGATACCTATCTGTATGCCAACAGCATGCAAACGGCTCAACGGCGAATTCCGATTGGCGGTGATGACGGAAAATATAAAACCTGGGAGGAACTTCTTCCACTTTACGAACAAGAATTCAAAAATTTTAAAAAGAATCTCGGGATGCTGAAAACAGGGGGAAACGAAAAGGGCATCGAAACAATTTCCCCACTTGTTCCTGCTGAAGTAATCTTGATGACACCCAATGCAGAATGGACGCCTTTGATGAAAGGTCGACACGTGATTCCGGGAATAGACTCGCAATTAAAGGAAATTGCTCCGGAGCTGAAAAACATGAAGGTGTTGAAGCTTGAAGCCGAATTTCAAAAAAAGAAAGGAACGGTGATCGAATTTGAAACGCGCGATTCGGTAAAACTGTTGGTAGGCTATTTCCGTACGGATCAAAAGGGGTATGCAATGGCGCCTATATTGGAAACGGATGCTTCGGCCAATCAATATGGCCAAGCCGAACCTGTATTGATGAACGCGTTGGCGATCGAAAACCAACCTGCAGTTAATATACATGCCTATTCTTTTCCTGCCGGAAGGCATACGGTCTCACTCGGCAAAGGAATATGTTTGATATTGGGTTTCACGCAATCCGACATCGAATTTCGTAATGTGGGTTTGATGGATGATGATTTTACGGCATCCGTCGATTGGTTGTTTTATTAATAAGAAGGTTATTTATTGTATTATAAACTATGAAGAAGGTGTTGAACTCCGGTAAATTTTTTCTATTGGGATGTTTTCTTCTTTTCCTATCCTGTAAGTCGACGACTGAACGTACGCCTTCAATTTTGGAGGTTGTCGACAAACGATCTTTTATACCAAAGGAAGAAATCATCGTTTTTTGTAGTGAACGTCAAATGGATGCCCGTTCGGTTTACTGTTGGAGAAATCATTGGGTTATCTATGCTAACCCCCACGAGATTAATAAGTTGAAAGAAGCAATCGAAGAGCAGTATCCAGATAGCGAAATCAACCTTTACGAAAAGCCCTTTTATCGTTTCAGCAGAGAAGAGCATTGCAACGATAAACCGGTGCGAAGCTGGGATCATGTGATTATGACGGCAAATTTGGTAGAAGATGAAGCGATGCAGCAAGCATATATGGAATACCACCGGACACAATTCGAAAAATGGCCTGAAGTTTCGAAAGGGTTTTGCAATGCCGGTTTTCAGCAGGTTCTTGTTTTTCGCAACGGAAGACAACTTATGCTCGTCATCAGTATTCCCAAAGGAAAAAGTTTGGAAGGATTAAATCCGAAAACGGTTGAGCATAATCCGCGTGTGGAGGAATGGAATGCGATTATGAGCAACTATCAGGAAGGGTTAGCTGATGCTCCTAACGGTAACACATGGATTACCTTTGAAAAAATAACAGAGGAATAATAAGACAGGAGGTATGAAACAAACCAATTATCAGCTTTTCGATTTTTTGGATTTTGATGTTAACTTGGATGATGGAGAACGTCTCTGGAGAGCATGTTTGCCTACGGACATTAGGGAGGAAGATGGGGATATTTTTCTTACCATTCCTTTTCAAAAGCAGTGCAATTCAAACGAAATAAGTCCTGATTTTTCTGAGCCGAGAAAAAATTATATCCTTAGAATACGGGCATTGGGATCAATGATTTTACGTATTTCTTTGGCGATAGATCATCCTTTCATGGAGGATTCCGAAATGCTTTGTTTGAGTCCTGATCTAAAAAAAATACCTTTGTCTTATCGGAAAGACGAAGAGGAATGGATGATTCGGGATGAAAAAAGGAATAAAAGAGCAAAAGTGATCTTTTCCAAACCACAGATCGATTGGTGGAGCGATTTGCAGCCCGAACCGGATGAAACCCTGTTTTTAAGTTTTTTTCCTGATGGGAAAAAAGAGATTCCCCTTTCGGCTTATGATATGTTTTCGCCTACCCGTCACGATGCTTTTGCGATGGCTTTTGTCGAAAAGAACGGTCAGGCCAATCGGGTCACCTTTTCGTTGGAAGCTAAACCCGATGAGTGTTTTTTTGGTACCGGCGAACGCTTTGCCAAAATGGACCTTTCGGGGAAAACTTTCCGGATGCGTAATCAGGATGCACAGGGAGTAAACAACCGGAGAGCCTACAAAAACGTACCGTTTTATCTTTCTTCCGAGATTTACGGCTTGTTTCTCCATACGTGTTCGTTTGCCAAATTTTCACTTGCCGATCATTCCACACGTTCGGTTCAGATAATGGCAGAAGAGCCCTTTATCGATTTCTTTTTAATCGGTGGCGACACGTTGGAGGAGGTTTTGTTCGGTTATCGTCAGTTGACGGGATTCCCGCCCATGCCTCCACTTTGGAGTTTCGGGATATGGATGAGCCGCATGACCTATTTTTCGGCAGAAGAGGTGAATGAAATTTGCGAGAGGTTGCGCAAGGAAGATTATCCGTGTGATGTCATTCATTTGGATACAGGTTGGTTTGAAACCGATTGGCTTTGCGAATGGAAATTCAACGAAAAACGCTTTCCTGATCCCGAAAAATTTATTTGGAATCTCAACAAAAAGGGGTTTCGCATCAGTCTGTGGCAACTGCCTTACATTTCTTATCATGCCGTGCAGTATAAAGAGGCCGACGAGAATCGGTATATCGGAAAGGGGTCTCGTAAGCTTTCCGGAGCATCGAATTTCAGTGTGCAGGATTTTGCCGGGACGATAGATTTTACGTACGATAAAGCTGTGGCGTGGTATAAAGACTTGTTGCGGAATTTGCTGAAAATGGGAGCGAGTTGCATTAAAGCCGATTTTGGTGAAGATATTCATTTGGATGCGGAATATCAGGGCATGCCGGCAGAAAAGTTGCGGAACATCTATCCCCTTTTGTATCAAAAAGCTGTATATGAAGTAACGAAAGAAGTTACCGGAGAAGGGATTATCTGGGCTCGAACCGGATGGGCGGGTTGTCAGCGATATCCGGTTCACTGGGGAGGCGATGCTGCTTGTTCGTGGCACGGTATGGCCGGTTCACTGAAAGGAGGATTACATTTGGGTTTGTCGGGTTTCGGGTTTTGGAGTCACGATATTCCCGGATTTCATGGTGTGCCCAATTTCATGAATTCCGTCATACCGGACGATCTTTATGTTCGATGGACACAGTTTGGTGTTTTTACATCGCACATGCGCTATCACGGTACACATAAACGCGAACCATGGGAATATCCTCATGTTTCGGAGATTGTCCGTAAATGGTGGAAATTGCGATACCGGTTAATCCCCTATATCGTCCAACAAAGCAAAAAAACGACCCAGACGGGTTTTCCTGTGATAAGGGCATTGATTTTACATCATCCCGATGACAGGACCTGTCGTCACATCGATGATCAATATTATTTCGGCGACCATATGATGGTGGCACCGGTGATGAATTCGTCAGGCAGGCGCGATATCTATTTGCCCGAAGGGAAATGGGTTCACTTTTTTACCCGTGAAATTTTTGAAGGGCCGCGTTGGTTGAAGGATGTTGTGGTCCCTTTGGAAGAGATGCCTGTTTATGTGAAATACGGGGAATCTATCCCTATGTATCCTGAAGATGTGAGCTGTACGGATGAAATGGATATGAAAAAAGTTGTCGAAGTTGTATTTGATTAAAAAAGAAAGCATGCAAACCTGGAAATCGAATTTTGAAGAAACAAAACAACATTATCTGGATTGGTGGGATCATAAAGGTATCGTTTTGTCCATGTGGGAACACATTCCGAAAGGGGGCGAGCCATATGAAAATGTTCCACCGCCACCCCCCTGCAAAGATTGGAATCAGTTTTGGTTTGATCCCGAATGGAGGTCGGCTTATCTGCATTACACCATGTCGAGAAATTCGTATCTTGCGGACATTCTTCCCATTGCCAACACGCAATTGGGCCCAGGTTCTCTTGCTGCCATTTTGGGATCTGAGCTGGAAGCCAGAGAGGATACCATTTGGATAAGAGAAAAACCGGATTTTGACGGTCGTATTGTTTTCGACGAAAACAACAAATGGTGGAAATTACATAAAGATCTGTTGCAGGCGTGCAAAGCCAGATCGCAGGGCAAATACTTGGTTGGCTGCCCCGATTTGGTGGAAGGATTGGATGTGTTGGGCAGTCTTAAAGGATCGGATAATGTGCTTATGGATTTGGTGATGAATCCGGAGGAGACTCTTCGCCAATTGCATGAGATCAATACGGTTTATTTCAGGGTTTTCGATGAAATTTACGATATCATCAACGTCAATGGAGAAATGGGCTTCTGTTATTTTTCACTTTGGGCACCGGGAAAAGTGGCAAAATTACAGGCTGACTTATCCATCATGATTTCCGAAGAAGACTACCGCACTTTTTGTCAACCGTTTTTACGTGAACAATGCAACAACATAGACTACACGCTCTATCATTTGGATGGGGTGGATGCTATTCGTCATTTGGATGCCGTTTTGGAAATTGAAAACCTCAAGGCTGTCCAGTGGACTCCGGGTTATGGCCAACCTCAGGGAGGGAATTCTAAATGGTATCCTTTGTATAAGCGGATTCTTTCAAGCGGAAAATCCGTGATGATAAACTGGGTGACATTGGATGAGATAGCGCCCTTGATCGATAATATCGGAAATCAGGGATTACATATCAATGTCGATTTCAAATCGGAAAAAGACATAGAAAAAGCATTAAAAATCGTGGAACGATACCGATGATTTTATACTCGAAAAAGAGTCGGGAAAGACAAAAAAAATAAGGCCGGATGGAAGACCTGATTCATTTATCAACAGCTGATGTTGTCGTAATTCTTGTTTATGTCGTTGTCCTGATAGGCATTGCCTGCTGGGCGGGTTTTGCGAAGAAAAACAGGAGCGATGATCTTTTCCTTGCCAATAAATCGTTGGGATGGTTTGCCATCGG
>Ga0116189_1003889_pt1 | contig 10605 bp, 8 predicted proteins | sample AD_JPNTR3_MetaG_FD_89895 | JGI IMG/M metagenome (GOLD analysis project Ga0116189, IMG submission 89895) | Active sludge microbial communities of municipal wastewater-treating anaerobic digesters from Japan - AD_JPNTR3_MetaG | ecosystem: Engineered > Bioreactor > Anaerobic > Digestate | place... | reverse complement strand
GTGGAAGTGATCCGTCGCGACGAAGAGGACAAAATCCAGTGGCTTAAAGAGCGCCCTGCTGGTATTATGACGACATGTTGAATGCGGACAAAACGCAAAACTGGAAAAACGATACGCTGGAGTCCATGAAACTAGACCCCACACAACTCGCCGATTGGGAAATCGCCGAAGCCGCTGAACAGAACCTGCGCCCGGTCGCTGACCTGGCCGCCGAGATGGGCTTGCTGCCGGATGAGATCATCCCGTATGGACGCCTGCTCGCCAAAATCGATGCGAACGCCGTACACGCGCGTCTGGGCGATCCGCCGCGCCGCGCCAAGTATATCGATGTCACCGCGATCACGCCGACGCCGCTGGGTGAAGGCAAGACGACCACCACGCTCGGCTTGGTGCAAGGCTTGGGTCGGCTCGGTCGGCGCGCGCTTGGTACGGTTCGTCAGCCCAGCGGTGGCCCGACCTTCAACATCAAGGGATCGGCCGCCGGCGGCGGTCTCGCGCAGGTCGTGCCGCTCGCGCCGCTCTCGCTCGGCCTCACCGGCGATATCGACGCGATCACCAACGCCAACAATCTGGCGATGGTCGCGCTGACCGCGCGCATGCAGCATGAGCGCAATTACGATGACGCGCGCCTCGCGCAGAGCCGCCTCGCACGGCTCGACATTGATCCCGACCGTGTGCAGTTGCGCTGGGCCATGGACTTCTGCGCACAGGCGTTGCGCAACATCGAGATCGGTCGCGGTGGCCGCATGGACGGCTTCCAAATGGCGTCCGGTTTTTACATCACCGTGGCCTCGGAAGTCATGGCGATTCTGGCGATGGCTACCGATCTCGCCGATCTGCGCGCGCGCCTTGGCCGCATCATCGTGGCCTACTCGAAAGCCGGGAAGCCGATCACTACTGCCGACCTTGAGGTGGACGGCGCGATGGCCGCCTGGATGACGCGCGCGGCCAACCCCACGCTGATGCAGACGCTCGAAGGCCAGCCGATGCTGGTACACGCCGGCCCCTTTGCGAACATCGCCATCGGCCAGAGTTCCGTCATCGCCGACCGTCTGGCCTCCAAGCTCTGCGACTATCTGGTCACCGAGAGCGGCTTCGCTTCTGACATCGGCTACGAGAAATTCTGGAACATCAAATGCCGCTGCTCCGGGCTTAAACCTGACGCGGTGGTGATCGTGGCCACTGTGCGTGCGCTCAAGCTGCATGGTGGCGGCCCTGCGGTACAGGCCGGACGGCCGCTTGATCCGGTCTACACCGGCGAAAATCTGGAACTGCTGGAGAAAGGGTGTGATAACCTGCTGGCGCACATCGGCATTGTCAAGCGTTCCGGTATCCGTCCGGTGGTCTGCCTGAACAGCTTCCACACCGATACGCCGGCCGAGCATGCGCTGGTGCGGCGCGTGTCCGAAGCCGCCGGGGCGCGCTTCGCGGTCTCCGATCACTGGTTGCGCGGTGGGGAAGGTGCGCTCGAACTGGCCGAGGCGGTGGTGGAAGCGTGCGAAGATTCCAACCACTTTGATTTTCTCTCAGACCTCGACGAGCCGTTGTCAGACCGTATCGCGGCGATTACCGAGGAGGTCTACGGCGGTGACGGTGTATCCTACTCCGACGAAGCCAAGGCCAAGCTCGCCGCGTTCGAAGCCGATCCGGCCATCGCGCGCCTGCCGGTGTGCATGGCCAAGACGCAATACAGCCTTTCGCACGATCCTACCCTGACGGGGCGTCCGCGCGGTTGGACGTTGCCGGTGCGCGACCTGTTGATCTATCAGGGCGCGGGGCTGGTGGTGCCGGTTACAGGCGATATCAAGCTCATGCCGGGCACGGCCTCTAACGCGGCCTTCCGCCGTATCGACATCGACACCGCCACCGGTAAGGTCAAGGGGCTGTTTTGAGCGACGAGAAAAAAACCAAGCAGACGATCCGCGACGCGATGCGCGAAAAGCGCCGTGTCATGAGTCAAGAGGCGCGGCGCGAGGCCGGGCGCGCCATTTGCGAGCGGGTGGTCAGATCGCCGGTTAATCTGCTGATGCGCACATGGCGTATCTGCATCTATCTCAGCACACGCAACGAAATCCCGACGCGCTACATCGCGCGCGAAATTTGGGCGGCCGGGCGTGAGGTGTGCGTGCCGGCTTGGAGTAACTCTGAGAACGGGTACCGGCTGTATGCGATTGATCCCACGATGCGCCTGATCTCCGGCCGTCACGGCGTCCGCGAACCGGAAGTGCGCATTCCCGTGATGCCGTGGGATGTGCAGGCGTTCATCGTGCCGGGTCTGGTGTTCGACACGCGCGGTGGGCGTCTCGGCTACGGTGCTGGCCATTACGACGACCTTCTCAGCCACGCCCCGAGTGCGACGCTGAAGATCGCGGTCTGTTACGATTGGCAGGTGCAAGACGAACCGCTACCTCTAGACGCGCATGACATCGCGATGGACTGGATCGTGACGGACACGCGCGCGATCAAGTGCGCGGCAGCCGCAGGCGAAGCCCGCGAATAGGCTGTGAGGTGTTGAGGCTGTAAGGTTTCTGAGTGCCCCCCCGCGTAGCCATGCCAAAAGCCTCACAGCCTTACAGTCTCACAGCCTGCCTCCGCGCCGCGCGCGGATTCAGGCAAACGCGCTCTCTTTTTTGATCAACGTCAGAATGCGCATGGTCTCAATCGTGTGATCAAGCGGGATCGGGAAGGTCTTGTTCTCGCGGATCGTGTTGAAAACATATTCCCAGATCAGCGCCATGCCGTTATCGTCCTTGGGCGCCACCGGAACCTTGGTTTCGATCCAGTTCAGCGTCTCGGGTGTACCGAAACTACCCAGCGGCGGAGTCCGCACGCTGGAGCGCCGACGCGGTAACTTTTGCTTACGGTCCAGATGGCGTATCGTGCCTTCGGCCGCACCCTGATAGAGCGTGAACTCGCCCTTGGTTCCGGTCACGATAAACTGCGGAATCTCATTGATGCGCCCGCCCGAGATTTCCAGATCAACGGTCAAGCCGGCCATGTTACGCAGGATCACGCGCATGAAATCCTCGGCATCACCGACCGCCGCCACGCGTTTGAAGTCCGACCACACCTTGATCGGCGGCGCGTTCAGCAGGTCCAGCGCTTGATCAAGGAACTGCGGTCCCCAAGTAAGCGCCGTACCGCCACCGCAACGCTTGACCGTCTGCCAATCGTCGCGCCGCTCGTAGGTGCCGCGACGGATCTTGATGTCGTAGATCGGTCCCAGTACACCGGAACGGATGACCTCTTTCACCTGCACGAAGGCCGGTTCGTAACGGTAGTTGTGGCGTACCAGCAGGCGGTTACCAGCTTTGATCGCCGCTGCGCGCAGGATCATAGCCTGATCGTAGTCGCAGCAGAAGGGCTGTTCGATATGCACCCACTTGCGGGTTTTCAATGCCTGCAACGCATGCGCGGCGTGCTCGTCGGAGCGCGTGGCAATATCGACCAGTTCGACATCGGGGTCCGCCAGCAGGTCTTCATAGCGGCGGTAGGTGCGCACGTCGGGCAAGCGCTCCAAGGCCAAGTCGCGGCGCTCTTTGACTGGATCGCACACTGCGATGATTTTGAACAGTTCCGGGATCTGCGCTAGCTCAGGGCAGTGCATCTCGAGTCCAGCCCGTCCTAAGCCAGCGATGCCGATCCGGATCGGGGGCCGAGTTGTGCGAATCATGTAGAATCTCCTTTTTTCGCGTCCGTACCATGTGCTGTTCGGTGACCGAACACACGAACAGATAAGCTGAAATTAACACGTTCTGAGAAGCTCGTCAATATGCGTTATTTTCACTAAGGACAAACTATGCTATGCTTAACAATAAAAAGAGGAGATTCACGTCATGATTCGTCTAGGTGTCAATATTGACCACGTAGCCACGCTGCGGCAGGCGCGGCGCACCGACTATCCGAGCCTGCTGGAGGCGGCGGCGCTTTGTGAAAAGGCGGGTGCGCACGGCATCACCATCCACCTGCGCGAAGACCGCCGCCATATTCAGGATGCGGATGTTTATGCGTTGCGCGAGACGCTCTCCACGCGCATGAATCTGGAGATGGCCAACAACCCTGACATTGTGAGGATCGCACTCGAAGTCAAGCCCGAGGAGGTCTGCATGGTGCCGGAGCGGCGACAGGAACTGACCACTGAAGGCGGACTGGATGTTGTCGGGCAGCGCGACGCGCTGGTCCCGGTAGTGGAGGCATTGAGCGAAGCGGGTATCGCGGTGAGTCTTTTCATTGACCCTGACGCGCAACAGGTCGAGGCCGCCTCTGCTATCGGTGCGCCGACAATCGAACTGCACACGGGCGCGTATGCTGAGCATACGGGCACAGAGCGCAAGAAGGAGCTGGCGCGCCTCACAGATGCGGCGCAACGCGCTCACGCGCTCGGTTTGGTGGTTAACGCTGGGCATGGCTTGACCCTCGATAATGTCGATCCTATTCTGGCGATCCCCCACCTTAACACCTTGAATATCGGGCACAGCATCGTTTGTCGCGCGTTGTTTGTCGGCATTGAGCAGGCCACGCGCGAGATGCTGGAAAAACTACAGCAGCGCCAGTAGCCCGGGCGGTGGCTCTGCGGAACGGTTCACATGTCTTTTCGACGACAACGCGGCATATACGGCATTGAGCACGACGGACAAACGAGTTCGCCGCTGCGGAAGCTGTGGCTGCCGGCGATCTTGGTTCTGGCGATCGGCGTGCCGTTGCTGGCGTTGCGTAGCTGTGCCGGACGTTCGAGCGCAAAGGCGGCGGCTGAAGAAGAGGAGGCCCCCGGACAGACCCGCTACAGTATGCCTGAGGTTGAGGCCCAGCGCGAACGCCCCTCGTTCTGGCGGCACTTTCTCAATTTCGGTCAACGCGAAAAAGCGGTGGACGCTGCGAAAGAAGATAGCGCTACAACAGCGACTGCAGCCGAGCGCTGGTTGGATGCGGAACGCAAGGCAGTGCCCACCGCCGCGGCGCAATCGGCCGAAGTGCAGCGTCTACTTGAACAGGTGTCCCGGCATGAGACCGCAGATGAGTTGGTTGCCGCGCGTCAGGTTCTGCACCAATTGCTCGCCCGTCGTGACGTGGAGGACGTGCGCACTTTTGTCGAGCGGCGAATCGGCGAGATCAACACGACGCTATTTTTCAAAGACCGCGCCATGCCCGAAAAAGCGCGCCATCGGGTCGTGTCCGGCGACCTGATCAGTAAACTGGCCAGACGCTACGGTACCACGCAGGCATATCTGCTTCAGGCCAACGGCATCGACCGGCCCGACCGCCTGCGTGTCGGTCGTGAGATCTGGGTACTCGACAAACCGGCTTTTGAGTTGACGATCTTCAAGCAGACGACCTCCGCAGTCCTCATGCTTAACGGCCAGTTCTGCAAACGATATGTGGTGGGACTGGGGCCCACTGCCGACATTCCGGTCGGCACGTACGTTGTGCGTAACAAGGTACAGGAGCCTGCCTACCGCCTGCCGGACGGCGGCGAGGTGCCGTTCGGCCACCCGCAAAATATTTTGGGTACACGCTGGATGACGCTCTCTGCAACTGGCGAGACTCCGCCCGCCCGCCTGCTCGGGCTGCACGGCACATGGGACGTGTCATCGCTCGGCCGCATCTCCGATGCCGGACGCGTGCGCTTCCGGAATGCGGACATTGAGGAACTGTGCGTACTGCTACCGGACGGCACACCGGTCAAGATAGTGGAATAGGTAATAGGTAATGGGTCTTTTGTCCGATCCGTCCGATCCGTCTGATCTACCCATTACTTATTACTTCGACATCCTTCTCCCACTCTTCCAATTTGGACGCGATGAACGCGATACTCTGATCGTGCGTGGCGCGTGCGCCGAGTGTGGCGGGCAACACGGGGCCGCAGGCGAAACGGATCGGCTTGTTGGGATCGACCTCGCCAAAATCCTTGATCCATTTGCCGGTCTTGAGGAAATCGGTCTTGACCGCCAGCGGCACGACTGGCACGCCAGCGCGTTCAGCCAGCTTAGAGCCCAGTGAATTGAACTTCTTGCCATCGAAGACCGCCTGCCGTGTACCCTGCGGGAAGAGCAGAACCGAGTGACCTTCAGCCAGCCGCTGAGCGCCGACCTCCAGCACGGTCTTCAGGTCTTCGCGTGCGTTTTTGCGCGTTATCGGAATGCATCCGATACGCAAGGCGGCCTTGCCGACCAGCGGAATCTCGGCCAGGCTTTTTTTGAGGACAATCGCGATCTTGCCGAAGGTGAGCAACGTCGAGGGAAAGACAAAGGTCTCAAGCGTGCTCATGTGGTTGGAAACATAAACGACCGGTCCGTCATAGGCGGCGCGCTGCTCAAAACCCTCGAAGGTCATCACGCCACCCAGCTTTTCCGCGAAGGTCACCGCTCTCATGCAGATGCGCCCCCACACGTCGTAATCCAGACGGCGGAAGAGGTGTCTGACGGCACAGCGCACGGCGATGCCGATGATCGTAAACGCATATCGGAACGAGTTGAGCGGCGAGATGCGCAGCGTCTCTACCGGTCGGGTGGCGGCGGCCGTCTCGTAACGACCCGTCGTACGTAATGCGTGTTGGAATTCTTGGTAGGTGCTCATAGTGAAATGGAGATAATAGGGGGTGTCTTAACGGAGAAGGAACATAGTGCCTTTTGGGTGTACCGGAGAGGGGGGCGGCGGTAGCGTCAAGTGCAGGAACGGATCGCCGAGATAGCCGTGGTCGCAGAAGGGGTCATCGTTGGCGTCGGTGATGGCGATTGAGAGATAGCGTCCGGTCGACACTTCGGTGACGGTTATGAAATCTTCGCTGTCACGAACGTTGAAGCGGTTGGTCACCAATATGCCGTCAACAAAGACATAGTAACTGATGGAACCGCCAGTCTTGGGCCGCGAATCGCCGATCGTGGCGGTGAACGATTCGATATACAGACCGGTTGCCGCACGGACCGCCTCCAGGTCAAAGGTGATTCCCTTGCTGGCGTGTCCGGAGAGCAGTGAATGGTTATCGGGGTCGCCGTTGAAATCCGGCAGCAGTCCGCCCGCCACCGAGGGGTCGGTATCCATATTCAGCCCGTTACACCACGGTAACTCCGCGCCGCCGGTGCTGTTCTGGTCACTGAAGTCGTATGTGCGGCCCGCGCCGTCGATAACACAGGCGACATCGTTCGTGTTCGGCGCGAAGACGCCATCAACAAATCGATTGTTCGGGAAGGTTTTGTAAACCCCCATAGTGACGCCCAGATTGCCTGCGCCGCCCAGGCCGGGCAGGGTGCCGTCACCGCCACCGACGGCGTCGGCTAGATCGAACACGCCGACCTTGTAGAGCGGTGCGGTGAGCGGTGTAAGCGTGCCATCCGCCAACCCTGCGATTGAGTCCGCAGGCAGGGCGCTGTCCCAGATGGCCACATCATCGAGCCGTCCCATCCACCACTCGGCAAACTTATCTCCGCCCATGTAGAAGGGGCGCCCGGTCGCCGTGCTGGTAAAGGTAACATTGGTCGTTATGACGGCCACGCCGTTACGATAGTAGGTGAGTGAGCGGTCTACTGCCCGTTTAACGACGGCATGATGGATCCATTGGTCCCTAGGGAGGTCCGCGTAGTCCAAGTGGGGCGAGGGGTCGATGTTGCACTCGAATTTGGTGGGCGTGAACTTGATCCACTGGCTTCCGGCTTGAGAGTCAGAGTTATAGCGGTTGCCTAGGATCACATCGTTGTTCGCCGCATCCTGATGATACGCCCAAAAACTCCAGGTGAAGTCGGTGGTGTTGCCGATCGGCGGCAAGACGCCCGCATCGACATAATTCGTGATGCCCGCCGCGCCGAAGCTCAGCACCTGGCCGCGCTCAGGGTCGTTCATCCAAGTGATGCCGGTCCCCACCAATATTCCATTTGTTCCGCCGGGCACCAGATTGGTCGCGACCGTACCGGAGGTTTCATCCAGCGGCCAATAGCCGAGTAGACCCGCGCGGGCTACGCTGCAGAGTGCTGAAGAGGAGACAACCAAAAGCACAACGACACATTTTGTTCTGAACACGATAACGGCCTCCTTGTGCGAATTTCCTAACTGCCATTGTTCGTCGCCAACACCAGTAGTATCTCCGATACCGATTTCTGTGACAAGCCTGAAAGGAAGAGTAGTTCTGATTGCATCTGAGAGGCAGAATGGCGTATCCTATACGCCTTATTCGGAGCAAGAGATGAGCGATAAAAAAGTATCGATGGCAGATTTTGAGTCATTGCTGGACGCGCAGTTGAGCAACTACCGTAAAGGGTTCGACCCGGGAGAGCGAGTGCGCGGAACGGTCAGCAATATCAATACCCAGTATGTGACGTTGGATGTCAATGCGAAGCGTGAGGGACTGGTGCCGCTCGCGGACATGACCCAAGAGGGCGGGACGTTGCGCTGCGCGATTGGCGATACGGTCGAGGTGATCTTCGCCGGCATGCAGAACGGTGCGTTCCTCTTTTCCGGCAGCATGGACGCCAAGCAGGTGGTCGATCGCTCGCTGGCGGACGCCTACCAGCGCCAGATGCCGATTGAAGGACGCGTCGAGAAAGAGATCAACGGCGGCTATGAGGTGACGGTTGCCGGTAAACGCGCCTTCTGTCCCTTCTCGCAGATCAACCTTTTCCGTCAAGACGACGCCGAGTACATCGGGCACACCTTTAACTTTCTGATCACCGAGTATGGCGACGACGAGCGCGGCTCAAACGTGATCGTCAGCCGCCGCGCCCTGTTGGAGAAGGAGCGCGAGGCGCAGCGCGAAGAGCTGAAGGAAGATTTGTATGTCGGCATGATCGTCACCGGCACGGTGACGCGCATCGTGGATTTCGGTGTGTTCGTCGAACTCGGCGGCGCGGAGGGTTTGATCCCGCTCAAGGAGATCGCCTGGGGACGCGATGTGAAGCCGGAGGACGTGGTCAAGGTCGGCGACAAGGTCGATGTGCAGATCAAAGAGCTGGACTGGGAGCGCAACCGCATTTCGCTCAGCCTGCGCGGCGCACAGGGCGACCCGTGGGACGACGCGATGGCGCGTTTCCCGCAGGGTGCGACCTTCATCGGCACGATCACCAAGATCGAGCGCTTCGGTGCGTTCGCGCAGCTTGTTCCTGGTGTCGAGGGATTGATCCCAATCAGCAAACTGGGCGGTGGGCGCCGTTTGATGTCCGCGCGCGAAGTCGTGACCGAGGGTCAGGAACTCCTGTTGCAGGTCGACAGCGTAGACCTTGAGCGCCGCCGGTTCAGTCTGCGGCCGGTGGATGAGCGCGTCAAGGCGCTGCAGCCCGGCGAGTTGAGTGAGGGCGCGAAGGTCGAAGGGATCGTCGAATCGATCCAGCCCTTCGGGATTTTCGTGCGCCTTTCGGAAGAAAAGACCGGTTTGTTGCACATCAGCGAAACCGACATCCCCAAAGGCGGCAATCCGGCCGCGAAGCTGGAACGCAACTTCCCGCCGTCGAGCAAAATCGAGGTGGTGGTCAAGTCGGTCGAAGGCGACCGCATTTCGCTCACGTTGCCGAGCAAATGGGAGACGGGCGGCAGCGGCGGTGAGACAGAGGAAGATGAAGTCGCGGCTTGGCGCTCCGCCAATAAGAACAAGGTCTCGGGCGGCTTCGGCTCGCTCGGCGACGCTTTCGCAGACCTTAAGTTGTAGTGGCGGTTAAGTGATCGATCCCGGCGGCGATCCCGATTTGGATGGAACCATGAAACACATGAAACTTCATGAAAAACCTCCGCGCCTATGCGCGGAAAACTCCTAAATCCTAACTCCTAAATCCTAAATGCTAACTCCGCGCGGCTGCACAGCCGCGCGGGCGCGCTCACTCATTCAGAACGCCGGTCGCGAAACGGTCACGGCCCGCGTAGTCCTTATGGATGGTCACTTCGGAAAAGCCGTGCGCGTCCAGCAACTCGCGCAGTGCCGGGCCCTGATCATCGCCGATCTCGAAAAACACGCCGCCGCCGGCTTTCAGCACCATGACCGCATCTAGCAACAGGGCACGGTAAACGCACAGTCCGTCCGGCCCGCCATCCAGCGCCAAGCGCGGTTCATGGTCGCGGATATGGCGCTCCAAGCCGTCGACGGTTCGCGACGGGATATAGGGCGGATTTGATACCAGGACATCGACACTGGCCGGGTCAAACTCGCCGCAGCCGTCGCTCTCGGCGAACAGCACGCGCTCCGCAAGTCCGGTCAGGGCGGCGTTTTCTTGTGCCAGTTCGATCGCCTCGGCGCTGATGTCCAGCCCCACGAATACGCCGTTGCGCAACGCATGGGCCAAACTGAGGATGATACAGCCGCTGCCAGTGCCGACATCCACCACCAGCGGTTTCGGGGTCTCTTTGATCTGCCGCGAGGCCAGAACGAGATCCACCAGTTGCTCGGTTTCAGGGCGCGGGATCAAGGCGCGTCGATCGACCTTCAATGTCAGGTCGCGGAAATCCCGCCGTCCCAGCACATACTGCACCGGCTCACCGCCAGCCACGCGGAGCAATCCGCGACGCAGCGCATCCACGATGCGCGTCTGCGGGACCACGTCGAGATGCGGATGCAGGCCCAGCCGCCCGCAGTTGAAGAGGCGCGCCGCCAGCAATTCGCACACCGTACGGGGATCGGCAACCGCGCGGCCG
>Ga0116189_1003851_pt1 | contig 10663 bp, 10 predicted proteins | sample AD_JPNTR3_MetaG_FD_89895 | JGI IMG/M metagenome (GOLD analysis project Ga0116189, IMG submission 89895) | Active sludge microbial communities of municipal wastewater-treating anaerobic digesters from Japan - AD_JPNTR3_MetaG | ecosystem: Engineered > Bioreactor > Anaerobic > Digestate | place... | reverse complement strand
GTGTGCTCGCGGAAGGACGAGGTATGCCGGCATACGGGCCCATGCCACGGCAACCGAGCTGCGAGGCGACTGCGCGCCGTGAGGACTTCCACCACTGCGGGGCGGCCGCCACTGACGATGTCGTCGACGCCCTCGCCATCCACGTTGCCGCCCGCGCGTCGTAACCCGCACTGCGCGAAGTGGTTTGATGGGGGTATGTCGATGCTCGCCTGGGGACCGATCACCGAGTCCGACCTCGGCGCACTGGGCGGACTGGCCCGAGCCTGCCTGCGTGAGGACGGCGGGCTGCCCACCCTCGCCGAGGAGTCCATGCTCACCGAGCTCTTCCTCAGCGGTCCGGCGATCGGTGGTCGGGACGAGACCGGGGACCTCGTGGCCGTGGCGGCCCTGTTCCGGGACCCGCAGGGGCGTCAGTGTGCCACCGGCCTGGTCCACCCGTCGACCCGGCACCTCGGCTACGGCGAACAGCTCGTCGAGTGGTGCCGTGAACAGGCGCCGGGAGTGGACCTCCTGGTCGTGGCCGAGACGATGTCGCTCGAGGCAGAGTCGCTCTTCGCCCGCAGCGGCCTGCGGCGGACCTTCGCCGAGACGGTCATGCGGCACAAGCTCAAGCACATCCCCAAGGTCCCCCTGCCGAAGGGTGTCGAGACCGAGCCGTTCACCGACGCAACGGCCCAGGCCTTCGCCCAGGCCTTCCGCGAGTCCTTCGGCACGTCCGTCAGCAGCCGCGGCCACGCGTCCGACGAGGAGTGGCTGGACTTCGTGCGCGGGTCCTCGGCCTTCCGGCCCGACCAGTCCCGGGTGGCCCTGGCGGGCGGGGAGCCGGTGGGCCTGGTCATCCTCGACGGCGCCTGGATCGACCAGGTCGGTGTCGTCCCGTCCTGGCGGGGCCGCGGGCTCGGTGCCCATCTCGTCGTCCGGTCGCTCACCGCGCTCAAGCACGACGAGGTGCCGGCCGCCTGGCTCTGCGTCAATGTCGACAACCCGTCCCGGTTCCTCTACGAGCGGCTGGGCTTCCGCGCGCAAGGCACCCGGGCCAGGTACGAGAACCGCTGACCCACCTTCGCCACCGGGGCGCCGCCACCCGCCGCAGCATCGGCGGCCGCTCGGGGGCAGACTCGGCCGGGTATCCTGCGGGGGAGCCATCACCGCTGTCGAGGAGTCCCCCCGTGTCCGTCCTGCGCATGTCGAGCCTGTTCCTGCGGACCTTGCGGGAGGACCCGGCCGACGCCGAGCTGCCCAGCCACAAGCTGCTCGTCCGCGCGGGGTACATCCGCCGCGTCAGTCCGGGCATCTACACCTGGCTGCCGCTGGGGATGCGGGTGCTCCGCCGGGTGGAGACCATCGTCCGCGAGGAGATGGACGCGATCGGCGCCCAGGAGCTGCTCTTCCCCGCACTGCTGCCCAAGGAGCCCTACGAGGCGACCGGTCGGTGGGCCGAGTATGGCGACAATATCTTCCGGCTCAAGGACCGAAAAGGTGCTGACTACCTCCTCGGGCCGACCCACGAGGAGCTCTTCACCCTCACCGTGAAGGATCTCTTCTCGTCATACAAGGATCTTCCCGTATCGCTGTATCAGATTCAGACCAAGTACCGCGACGAGGCCCGTCCGCGGGCCGGCCTGCTCCGCGGCCGCGAGTTCGTCATGAAGGACTCCTACTCCTTCGACATCGACGAGGCCGGGCTGGACAAGAGCTACCAGCTGCACCGCGAGGCCTACGTGCGGATCTTCGACCGGCTCGGCTTCCACTACGTCATCGTCGCCGCGATGGCGGGGGCGATGGGCGGCTCTAAGAGCGAGGAGTTCCTCGCCACCGCCGAGAACGGCGAGGACACCTACGTGCGGTGCCCCAGCTGTGGCTATGCCGCGAACGTCGAGGCGGTCCGCGTCCCGGCCCCGGACGAGCGCCCGTATGACGCCGTCCCCGCCGCCCACACCGAGCTGACCCCGGACAGTCCCACCATCGCCACGCTCGTCGACTGTCTCAACCAGCGCTACCCCAAGGCCGACGGCACGGCGTGGAGCGCCCCCGACACGCTCAAGACGGTCGTCGTCATGCTCGTCCACCCGGACGGGCGTCGCGAGCCGCTCGCCTTGGGCATCCCCGGTGACCGGGAGGTGGACGAGAAACGGCTCGGAGCACAGGTCGAGCCCGCCGCGGTCGAGGCCTTCACCGAGGCGGACTTCGCGGCATACCCGACGCTTGTCAAGGGCTACATGGGGCCGCAGGCACTGGGCACGGCCAGCGCGTCCGGGGTGCGCTTCCTCGTCGACCCCCGCGTCGTCACCGGGACGGCCTGGGTCGCGGGCGGCAACGCCCACGGCTACCACGCCCTCGACCTGGTCGCCGGCCGGGACTTCGTCCCCGACGGCGTCATCGAGGCCGCCGAGGTGCGCGATGGCGACGCCTGCCCGTCGTGCGGCCTGGGCCTGGAGTCCGCGCGGGGGATCGAGATGGGCCATATCTTCCAGCTCGGCCGCAAGTATGCCGAGGCGCTCGACCTCAAGGTGCTCGACGCCAGTGGGCGGCTGACGACGGTCATCATGGGCAGCTATGGCGTTGGTGTCAGCCGCGCGGTGGCCTGCGTGGCCGAGGGCAACCACGACGAGATCGGCCTGGTCTGGCCGCGCGAGGTCGCTCCGACGGACGTCCACCTCGTCGCGACCGGAAAGGACGAGGAGGTCTTCGTCGCCGCCGAGTCACTGGCCCGCGAGCTGTCCGCCCAGGGTGTCGACGTCATGCTCGACGACCGGCGCGGAGTGAGCCCGGGCGTGAAGTTCAAGGACTCCGAGCTCATCGGCGTCCCGACCATCGTCGTGGTCGGCCGGGGCCTGGCCTCCGGGACTGTCGAGCTCAAGGACCGGCGCTCCGGCGAGCGTCGCGAGATCGCCCTCACAGGTGCCGTGGCCGAGATCATCCGCGAGATCCGCGGCTAGACCGCACGCTGCGGGCCTGGGGGGAGAGAGATGGGCACGACCAGTCTGGACGTTCTCGCCCTGGGCGGGGTGGGTGTCGACACGATCATCCGGGTCGCCGAGCTGCCGGTTCCGTTCGCTGACACGGTGCACGTCCCGCCCATGGTCCGGTATGTCGGCCACTCCGGCAGCGGGTGGGCCCTCGGGCTGCATGCACTCGGGGTGCACACCCACCTGGTCGACCTGGTCGGTGACGACCCGGAGGGGCTGCTGGCGCGCGAACGGTTCGCGGCAGCCGGGCTGCCGTTCACCGGCGTCGTCGTGCCGGAGGGGACCAAGCGCAGTGTCAACCTGGTGGCCGACGACGGACGCCGAATGTCCTTCCACGACGGGCGCGGCCAGGCGCTGCCTGCGGCTCAGGTGGACTGTCACCGTTCGCTGCTCGGGGCGGCGCGACACGCGCACGTGACGATCAACGACTGGACCCGGCCGGCCCTTCGGGAGGCCGTCGCATCGGGACACTCGGTCTCGACCGACCTCAACGACTGGGACGGGGTGAACCCCTACCACGAGGAGTTCGCCTTCGCTGCGGACCTGGTGTTCCTGTCCGCCGTCGGGGTCACCGAGCGGCTCCCCGAGGTGGTGGGCCGGGTCTTCGACCAAGGACGCGCCGCCCTGGTGGTGTCGACGGCGGGAGCAGCCGGCTGCCGGGTGCACGTCCGAGGAGGCTCGTCGATCGACGTGCCCGCTGCGGCGCTGCCGGGCCGCCCAGCGGTCGACAGCAATGGTGCGGGCGACGCCTTCGGCGCGGCTTTCCTGGCGGCCTGGCTGTCCGGTGCCGACCCCGTCGAGTGCGCCCGCTGGGGCGTCGTGGCTGGTGCGTGGGCGTGTGCGACACCGGGGACGAACGCCGACCCGATCGACCTGCCGACCTTGAGGAGCCTGCTGTGACCGAGCATCTGGCGAAGACACCGGTCCGCTCCGATGTCCAGGCCGTCATCTTCGACTGGGGCGGCACGATCACGCCCTGGCACACCATCGACCTGCGGGCGCAGTGGGAGGCCTTCGCCTCGGGTATGGGCGCCATCGCGTGCGCGCGCAACGGCCTGGCCGCGGCTCTGTACACCGCCGAGGAGCAGGCCTGGCGGCGGGGCCGGACCGACGGGTCCAGCGCCCGGCTCGAGGATGTCCTCACCGCCGTCGGGCTCGACCCGCAGGACGAGGCGACCGCGGCGGGGCTGGCGGCATACCGGGAGTTCTGGGAGCCGCACACCTTCACCCACCCGCTGATCCCGGAGGTGTGGGAGCGGCTGCGCGCTGCGGGTCTGCGTGTCGGCGTGCTCTCCAACACCTTGTGGGACGCCCAGACCCACCGTGGCTTCTTCGCCCGGGACGAGGTGCTCCACCTCATCGACGCCGACGTCTACTCGAGCCACACCCCCTGGGTGAAGCCGCGGCCAGAGATCTTCGCCGCCGCGGCGGAGTCGCTCGGCGCCGACCCCACCGCGTGCGTCTACGTCGGGGACCGGTCCTATGAGGACGTCCACGGCCCCCAGGTGGTCGGGATGCGGGCGATCTGGATCCCGCACAGCGACATCCCCGAGGACCAGCAGGTCTCGCACGAGGCCACCCCCGACGCCGTCGCGCATGAGCTGTCCGATATCGCGGACATCGTGCTCGGGTGGTCCGGCCGGTCGAGCTAGGCCGGACGGTGAGCGATCGGAGCCTGCCCGTCCTCGGCTCGGTCCGCGGGCCACGCCATGCGGCCGCGCGGCGGACCCTGGTCGCCGCTGTGCTCGGCTTCCTCGTCGGCGGGTATGTCGGGGCTCGGACCGCTGTCGCCCGGGGGAATGGCTTCGTCCGGGGTGTCTTCGTCGTCGTTGTCACCGTGTTCGTCATACGGCTCGGTGGCACCGTCGTGGGACTGTGGTGACCGCTCTCATGTCCGGGGCACGGCGTAGTCACAGCAAACACCTAGGTTCGCTCGGCAAGGTCGCGTCCATGAGCTCGACGACCACGCGGCAGGCGCCCCGACACCCGGGCGTGACGCCGTCGCCGACCACCGCCGCGGCCACCCCCCAGTGGTGGCGCGACCTGGCCGGAGCCGCCGCCTGGCTGCTGTGCCTCTTCGTCACCGCCTTGTGGGTGAGCGGCGGTGGCATCCAGACCGCCACCGGCTCGCTCGCCGGCCTCTTCCTCAGCCTGGGCCGGCTCACCGGGATGTGGGCCAGCGGGCTCGTCCTCCTCCAGGTGCTCCTCATGGCCCGGATCCCCTTCGTCGAGCGCAGCTACGGCCAGGACGACCTGACCCGCAAGCATCGGCTGGTCGGCTTCACCTCGTTCACCCTCCTCCTCGCCCACCTCGTGCTCATCACCCTCGGGTATGCCGCGAACACCACGCTCGGTCTCGTCGGCACCTTCGTCGACCTCGTCCTCAGCTACCCCGGGATGCTGCTGGCCTTCGCCGCCACGGTCGCGCTGACCATGGTCGTCGTGACGTCGATCCGGGGGGCCCGCCGGGCGCTGCGGTACGAGTCCTGGCACCTCATCCACCTTTACGCCTACCTCGGCGCCGGGCTCGCGGTGCCGCACCAGCTCTGGACGGGCGCGGACTTCCTCTCCAGCACCGCCGCCACGGTCTTCTGGTGGGGGCTGTGGGTGGCCGCGCCGCTCGCCGTACTCGCCTTCCGGGTCGGTATGCCGCTGTGGCGCTCGATGCGGCACCGGCTCGTCGTCTCCCAGGTCATCGCCGAGCAACCGGGTCTGACCACCGTCGTCGTCACCGGCCGCAGGCTCGAGGCGCTGCCCGTCCGCGGCGGACAGTTCTTCCAGTGGCGCTTCCTCGGGGTCCCCGGCTGGACCCGGGCCCACCCGTACTCATTGTCGGCGGCCCCGGACGGCCGGTCACTGCGGTTCACCGTCGAGCACGTCGGCGACGGCTCCGCTGCGGTGGCCGACCTGCGCCCCGGGACGCCGGTCCTCGTCGAGGGTCCGTACGGGCGGCTGCACGCCGGCGTCCGGCAGCGTCGCAAGGTGCTGCTCATGGCGTCCGGCATCGGCGTGACCCCGCTCAAGGCGATCCTCGAGGACCTCGACCAGCGGCCCGGGGACGTCGTGCTCGTCCATCGCGTGCACGATGCGGCCACCCGGATGCTCGCGACAGCGGTCGACGCCAGTGCGGCCGCGCGCGGCGCCCAGGTCGTCGTCGTGCCGGGCCGGCGGGTCCAGGCGCGGGCGTCCTGGCTGCCCGAGAGCGCCGCGCACCTCGACGATGTCGCGGCATTGCGGCACCTCGTCCCCGATGTCGCCGAGCGGGATGTCTTCGTCTGCGGTGCATCCGGATGGATGGACGCCGTCGTCGGGGCAGCCCGGTCCGCGGGCGTGCCCGCCGCGAATATCCACATCGAAGCATTCGCCCTCTGAGCCCGAAAGACCGAGGTCCATCGTCATGCGCCGCATCGTCACCTGGCTGCTGAGCACCGTCAGCGCTCTGGTGCTCCTCTTCTCGTACCACACCTCGACATCGAGCTCGATGCCCGTCAGCGCCCAGGCGCCGACAACCCCGGGGACGACCGGGTCGTCGAGCGACTCCGGGACCGGCTCCGGGACCGATGGCGGAACCGACGCCGGCACCGGCAGCGACTCGGGATCGGGCAGCGCGGGCACCTTCACCGGGGACGCCGTGATGACCCGCTTCGGGGCGGTCCAGGTGCAGATCACCGTCGCCGACGGGTCGATCACCAAGTCGGTCGTCACCCAGGTGCCATGGACCGACCGCCGTGACCAGGAGATCAACTCCCGCGCAGTGCCGATCCTCAACTCCGAGGTGCTCAGCGCCCAGAGCGCCGACATCGACATGGTCGGTGGCGCGACGATCACCTCGCAGGCCTATATCCAGTCGCTCCAGTCCGCGATCGACCAGGCCGGTCTGTGACCAAGAGAGTCTGGGTCGAGCACCTCATGGGGATGCCCATCAGCATCCACGTGCGCTCGAGCGACCCCGACCACGAGCTGGTGGACCGAGCCGTCGCGGCGGCATACGCCGAGCTGGTGCGGGTCGACCAGTGGTACTCGACCTACCGCGAGGACTCGTGGGTGAGCCGGGTCCGCTGCGGCGAGATCGCCCTGGGGAGCTGCCCGCCCGAGGTCCAGGATGTCGCCGCACAGTGCGCGCGGGCCCAGGAGGCGACCGGAGGGGCCTTCACGCCGTGGTTGCCCGACCCGGACGGCGTCGTGCGCTTCGACCCGACCGGACTGGTCAAAGGCTGGGCCATCGACCGTGCCGGGCAGCAGCTCGCCGGGCTGCCGGGTGCAGCCTGGTCGGTCAACGCCGGGGGCGACGTCCTCGTCGGGCGGCATCGGCACGTTCCGCCCACCGGCGCGGACGCGGCCCCCTGGCGGATCGGCATCGAGGACCCTCGGCGCCCCGGGACGATCGCCACCGTGGTCCCGGTGTCCACCGGTGGCGTCGCGACCTCGGGGACGGCGGCGCGCGGCGCTCACCTCTACGACCCGCGCACCGGCCAGTGGGTCGGCCGGTCCGGCTCGACGACGGTCGTCGGCCCGACCCTCGTGGAGGCCGATATCTGGGCCACCGCCTTGTTCGTCGGCGATGCCGACACCGCCCGCCGGTTCGCGCAGGCCGCTGCGTCCTGCTCGGCGTTCAGCCTCTGAGGGCTGCGGCCAGCTCCGCGGACGAGGTCACCGGGAGGTCGCACACCGTCCCACGACACCGGTATGCCGCGCTCGCACCCGACACCCCTGGCCTTCCGCTGAGCAGCGGCACTCCGGGCGCGTCCGCAGCCCCACGCACGAGGTACCCACCGCCGAGGTAGGTCGACGCCGCCACCTCCCAGAGCGCCTCGGCGTCCGGTCCGCAGTCGCTGATGACCACCTGGACCGGCCCGGTCGCGAGCGCCTCGGCGAGCGCCCAGGCCCAGCCGGCGAAGCGGGGGGCGCGCGCGAGCAGACCGGCACCGGCGGCGAGGGCGGCCGACCCGGCGTCGAGATGGGTGGTCGACCCGGCGAGCAGCCCGTAGCCGACCAGGGCGGTGGCGAGCGAGGACTGGCCGCAGGGCTCGGCGTTGTCGGTGACCGACCGCGGCCGGGCGAACAGGTCGCCCCCGCCCGCGGTGTCGAAGAAGCCTCCGTCGGGCGCGCTGAAGGCGGCCAGGGCGTGGTCGAGCAGGCCGCCTGCGGCCGCGAGCCAGCGTCCGTCGCCGGTCGCCTGGTGCAGGGTCAGCAGTCCCTCGGCGAGGTCGCCGTAGTCCTCCCCGACGCCCCACGCCGGCCCGACGATCCCGCCGAGTGAGGACCGACGCAGCCCTGCGTCGCTGAGGTGGTGGGCGAGGAGGAAGTCCGCCGCCCGGGTGGCAGCGGCGACATACCTGGGTTCGCCGAGGACCAACCCAGCCTCGGCGAAGGCGGCGATCGCCAGCCCGTTCCACGCGGTGACGACCTTGTCGTCGCGCTCCGGCTGCGGGCGGGCGGCACGGGCCTTCGCCAGGCGGCCGCGAGCCTGAGCCCACCACTGGGCGTCGTCGAGGTCCTGCGGGTCCTCGGCCAGGGTCAGGGTCCACGCGCCGTCGACGGCAGCGCCGGTCCCGACCCCCAACAGCTGAGCTGCGCGAGCCCCGCCCGGCACCCCGAGGACGTCCTCGAGCTGCCCGGGCGTCCACAGGTAGGTCGCCCCCTCGGTGCCCTCGGTGTCGGCGTCCAGCGCGGCGGCGAAGCACCCCTCCGGGGTGAGCATGCGGGCCAGCAGGAAGTCGAGGGTCTCCCGGACCACCCGGAGCCCGAGCGGGTCAGCGCCCACCTGCCACCAGTGCAGGTAGACCCGGGCGAGCAGAGCGTTGTCGTAGAGCATCTTCTCGAAGTGCGGGACCCGCCACGCGGCGTCGACGGCGTACCGGGCGAAGCCCCCGTCGAGCTGGTCGTTGAGACCGCCTCGCGCCATCGCGGTGCAGGTGAGGTCCACTGCGGCGGCGGCCGCCACCGAGCCGGTCCGGCGGGTATGCCGCAGCAGCGCCTCGAGGACCATCGCCGGTGGGAACTTCGGGGCCGACCCGAAGCCGCCGCGGACCGGGTCGAGGTCACTCAACGCCGACGTAGCTGTTCGCTCCAAGGCGGCCGGGTCGACCGCCGCCGGGACCGCGGGGGCGGCATACGACGAGCGCAGGGCATTGGCGAGGTGAGCGGCCGAGCCGAGCACCTCGGCCCGTCGTCCCACCCAGGCCTGCCGGACCGCGGCGAGCAGGCCGAGCAGCTGGGACCGGGGGTAGTACGTCCCGCAGTGGAAGGGCTCGCCGTCGGCGGTGAGGAAGACCGTCATCGGCCAGCCGCCGGACCCGGTCGTCGCCTGGGTGGCATCCATATAGACCGCGTCGACATCCGGGCGCTCCTCCCGGTCGACCTTGATGGCGACGAAACCGTCGTTGAGCGCGGCCGCGACCACCGGGTCGTCGAAGGACTCGTGGGCCATGACGTGGCACCAGTGGCACGCGCTGTACCCGATCGAGAGGAAGACCGGCACGCCACGCAGCCGGGCTCGCTCGAAGGCCTCAGCAGACCACGGCCACCAGTGCACCGGCTGGTGGGCGTGCTGGCGCAGGTAGGGCGATGTCGCCTCGCCCAGACGGTTGCTCACCACGACACCATATGCGCGGCGCCAAGGCCTGCTCGCGCGCGGCGCCCAGGCCTGCTCAGTCCTCCAGGGCCTTGGCGAGGGCGATATTGAAGGACACGCCCTCGTGGTTCCCCTCCTCGGCGGCCCAGCCGGCCTGGAAGCCGCAGACGACGACGGTCCACAGCCGCGCGACCTGGTCGTCGATCCCGGCGGCGTCGCAGACCACGTCGACCCGCCGGCGGACGCTCCATCGGAAGGCTGAGCCGGTGCCCAGCTCGGCGACCCGGTTGCGGAGCATCGGGTGCAGCTCGACACCGGGGTGCCCGGCCATCGGCTGGGGGTCGATGGCCAGCCACGGGGCTCGCTCCGCGGCGAGGACGTTCTGGTCGTGCAGGTCGACGTGGAGCAAGGTGGCGTCGCAGTCCTGGTCGCTGGTCAGCTCGTCGACCAGGCCGGCGACCCGGGAGACGAACCGCCGGGGCAGATCGGTCCGGGCGGTGAGCCGGGCGAGGTTGTGGGCGGAGAAGTCGCTGAGCCGGCGGATCGTCGGCGGAGCGGGGACGTGCAGCTGTCCCAGGACTTCGCCGATGACCTCGCAGGCCGCGTCGACGTCGAGGATCCGAAGGTCACGGTCGGCGTCGAGGCGTTCCAGCAGCAGGGCGCCGCGGCCCGGGTCGGCTGCGACGAGCCGGACCGCCCCGCGACCGGCCCAGTGCCGTAGCGCACGATGCTCGCCCGCGGTGTCGGGGCAGGGCCAGACCACCTTGAGGGCCAAGGGCAGCCCCTCACGGCGGACCGGAAGGACCGCAGCGGTCCAGCCGGTGCGGACCGGGCCGTCCGGGGGGAGCGACCACTGGTCCATGGCCTCAGCGATTAGTCGCGTCACCTGGCGCGCCCACTCCGCGCCGCTGGGCCCACCGTCGGCGGCTAGCCGCGCCACCCTGGCCACCCAGTCGGTCGGCAGTTCCAGGGGGCCCGCAGAGGTCACCGCTGCAGACCGGGGAGCGGGGCCAGGGATGCCCCCCAGGGGAGGGCCAGGCCCACCCAGCGGGCGGCGGTCTCGGCCGCCGCGGGCACCCCGGACCCATCGTCGACGGCGGCCAGCGGTCGCAGACAGTCG
>Ga0116189_1003837_pt1 | contig 10694 bp, 10 predicted proteins | sample AD_JPNTR3_MetaG_FD_89895 | JGI IMG/M metagenome (GOLD analysis project Ga0116189, IMG submission 89895) | Active sludge microbial communities of municipal wastewater-treating anaerobic digesters from Japan - AD_JPNTR3_MetaG | ecosystem: Engineered > Bioreactor > Anaerobic > Digestate | place... | reverse complement strand
GAGAATCTCTATTCTTCCGATATGAGGAACTGTGAGCGGAACCGCTTTTTTTTCAACTGGTGAGGGTCTGTTGGATAACACGGTTCCTATAAGTATCGACAATCCGGAAAAAAGTATGATAAATATCAGAGTAAAAACATTGTTCATGCCGAAAGATTTTATTTACCCGGATTCACACACACGACCGTTGGCTTATGAGCGGCGATTTCCTCAGGAGAAAGCATGGTGTATGTGAGAACCATGATTCTATCTCCAACCATCCCAAGACGGGCAGCCGGACCGTTAAGCTCAACTATTCCGGAACCGCGTTGACCTTTGATTGCATAGGTGATAAGCCTTGATCCGGTGTCAGCATTAAGAACATGTACTTCCTCGAAAGGAAGAATTCCGGCCTGCTCCAGATATGATTCGTCCAGTGTAATGCTGCCCTCGTACTCCAGATTGACACCGGTAATCCGGATATCTCTGATTTTGCTGTTTAGAAAAACCCGAAACATCTGCTGAATCCTGTTCTTTTAAGTTATATGCCGAAATTATCTGTCTGTGAATGCACGGCGGATTTCCGCTCAATGCAGAACGCCAGACTCAAAATATAAATTATGAGCATCTTGAGAATCATGCTGAACAGGATGGGGATAGAAACTGAAATCAGTTTGATTTGGCTAACTTGTCTATTTCATCTCTGAGCTTTGCGGCATCCTCATAGCGCTCTTCCTCAATAGCTGCTTTGAGCTGTTTCTGAAGTGCCTCAAGAGGGGTAAGCTCCTGGTCTTCGTCAGTTTCCTCTTCAACAACAGGTTTTTCTTCGATAGATGATTCCTCGGAGATTATCACACCAGCTTCATCCATTACTCTTTCATCCACATAAATAGGGGCAGAAAACCGGAGTGCCAGCGCGATTGCATCACTTGGTCTTGAATCTATCTCTATCTCCTGATTGCCTTTTCTGATAATCAGTCTTGCGTAAAATGTCTCATCTACAAGTTCTGTTATCTCTATTCGAAGCAGTTTGCAGTCAAGCTCCATCAACACGTTCTTGAAAAGATCGTGTGTGAGGGGGCGGGGGAAAGGAATCTGGTTCAATTGAATAGCAATAGACTGGGCTTCCAGTTGACCGATGGAGATGGGGAGGCTGCGCTCATCTCCCTGACCTTTCAACAGGATTACAAAATCTTTTCCCATGTTTACCAGAAATGTATTGGCGACTTCTACAAGAATCATTATAGCTGCTCTTTTTTAAAGATGAACCCGGGGAACCTCTTTTCTTTGGGTTGATCCGGTTTTTTTTAAACTAAAATACGAATCCGGAACCAGATTATTTTCTGATCCGATTCGTTTACTCCAGTGGCTCAACCTCTATTGTCTGGCTGCGGTCCGGACCGATTGAAAGAATCAGAACAGGAATGCCATAACAGAGGTTCTGGATTTTCTTTATATACTGGAGTGCCTTTGATGGAAGATCATTCATCGATTTGCAGCCTGAAATATCACACTTCCACCCTTCCATTTCTGTGTAAACCGGAACTGCTTTCTCAAGTTCGTTTAGACCAGATGGATACTGTTCAACCTTTTTACCATCGATTTCATAATGAGTACAGATCTTAATCGTATCCAGCTTGTTAAGAACGTCAAGTTTTGTAAGTGCCAGCCGTGTAAGTCCATTTAACTGTGCTGCTTTTCTTACCATTACACTGTCAAACCATCCACACCTGCGTGGTCTGCCGGTTGTTGCCCCGAATTCTCCACCTTCCTGACGCAGTTTTTCTCCTGTGGAGCAAAAAAGCTCAGTAGGAAAGGGCCCGTTTCCTACTCTGGTGGTATATGTTTTCACGATTCCTATTACATGGTCAATTGCTGACGGCCCGATTCCGCAGCCGGCGCATGCATAGCCGGAGAGTGTATTCGACGAGGTAACAAAAGGATAAGTTCCATGATCGATGTCAAGAAAAGTTCCCTGTGCCCCCTCAAAAAGCAGCCGTTTTCCCTTTTTTGAGGCATCGAAAATTAAAAAACCTGTATCGGCTATGAAAGGGAGCATGCGTTCCCTTATCATTTTGTATTGAGAGAGAATGTCATCGAGTGAAAGATCAAATTTGCTCTGATACACCGACTCAATCAGCTTTTTCTTCAGGGCAAAATTGGTTGAGATCTTTTCAGAAAAGAAATTCCAGTTCCGCAGATCGCCAACTCTCAGGCCGGTTCTTGAAGTTTTGTCGGAATACGCCGGTCCTATCCCTCTGCCTGTAGTGCCGATTTTCCCCTGGCCCATGTTGGATTCCGCGGCATTATCCTGCGCTTTATGGTAGGGGAGCACAAGATGAGCCAGATCGGAAACAAAGAGACGGTTGTCAACAGAAATGCCGAAACTGTTCAGTTCGTCAACTTCTCTCAGGAATTGCTCACAATCGAAAACTACACCATTTCCTACGACACAGGTTTTATCGGAATACATTATTCCTGAGGGGACCAGATGGAAAATAAATTTCCTGCCATCTGCAATAACCGTATGCCCGGCATTTGCTCCGCCCTGAAAACGGATTATCAGATCAGAACGCTCTGTCAGGTAATCGATTACCTTGGCTTTCCCTTCATCTCCCCACTGGGTTCCCACTATAACTGCATTGGCCATATCATCACCTAAGAATAAAAAACAAAAAAATCAGCACTCCGGACACCCGGAATGCCGTAAAATGCAAACCTCTAAATTAAGTCATGTACCATTGATGGTCAAATATTGAAATGCCTGTTTTCCAATATCGGGGTCGGAATCAGCATCGGTATCGGTATCGATATCAAAATCGGCATTTTTATCGGTACAATTTGTTTTTTTGTGTGCCCAAATAACGATGCCGATTCCGAAAACCGATATCAGGAATGTCAAAAAAAGGCTCCATCCGGGCTCTAAATATATTGCTTAATATATCGAATTCTTCAGCTATAATTTATATTCATAAGTCTATTCAGTCCTCTGAATTCTGACTTCCGGCTTCTAACTCCTGGTTTTTGAGAAAGAGATGAATCCAGAAAATCCGTTAATCGTACAAAGTAACAGCACTCTGCTTCTTGAGGTCAACAATCCGCTCTTTGTTGAGGCTCGCAATGCCATAAGTCTTTTTGCTCACCTTGACAAGAGTCCGGAATATGTCCACACCTATTCCATTACACCTCTTTCACTCTGGAATGCGGCTGCCCTGGGTTTGACTGCTCAGGATATATTGCAGCAGCTTCAGCGATTCACCAGATACCCGCTTCCTTCCAATGTCAGTGATGATATTGTGGAGCTTATGGGGCGGTTTGGGAAAATTGTTCTTGAGAGCGCACCGGAAGGGCTGGTTCTCAGCAGTGCTGACTCATCGATCCTTCACCATCTCATGCTGCATCCGAAGATGCGGCCTCTTATTATAAGACAACTCGATCCCAACCGCTACCTTGTCTCTCCTGAAAACAGAGGCATTATAAAGCAGGTACTTACAAGTATCGGATTTCCCGCTTACGACAAAGCCGGTTATGTTGATGGGGAGCCATTTGAAATTACGCTGCGTAAAGAGATGCTGAGCGGGGGAGAGTTTAAAATACGTGAGTATCAGAAGCTTGCCGCGGAAAATTTCATTGGCAGTCCTGATGCACCCGGGGGCAGTGGTGTAGTGGTGCTTCCATGCGGGGCCGGAAAAACAATCGTTGGAATCTATGCCATGAGTCTCCTTCAGAGGCGCACTCTCATTCTGGTGACAAATGTTACCGCCGCACATCAATGGAAAAAGGAGATCCTGGATAAAACAGAAATTCAGGAAAGTGACATCGGAGAATACAGCGGAGAGCAGAAGCAGATAAAACCTGTTACAATAGCCACATATCAGATCCTGACATACAGAAAGAAAAAAACAGATCCCTTTACCCACTATGCAGTGTTCAACTCGGAAAACTGGGGACTTATTATATATGATGAGGTTCACCTGCTTCCTGCACCGGTTTTCAAATTTACTGCTGAATTGCAGGCCAGAAGACGTCTGGGGTTAACTGCTACACTCGTACGTGAGGATGGCCATGAGGATGATGTGTTTACTCTGATTGGTCCGAAGAAGTTTGATGTGCCATGGAAAGACCTGGAACGTCAGGGATGGATAGCCACAGCCCGCTGTGTAGAAATCAGAGTCGATCTTCCTCATGAAGAGAAGATGCATTATCTTTCCCTTACACCTAAAAAGCAGATCCGCCTGGCATACGAGAATCCCAGCAAGATCGCAGTTGCAAAAGAACTGATTGAAAAACACAAAAACGACCAGGTTCTTATTATCGGCCAATATCTGACCCAGATTGAGCAGTTTGCCAGAGAATTCAATGCCCCGGTTATTACCGGTGCCACTCCAAATAAAAAACGGGATGAACTTTATAATGATTTCAGGACTGGTAAAATAAAGCTTCTTATACTGTCAAAAGTTGGTAACTTTGCCATCGATCTTCCAGACGCAAATGTGGCAATACAGATATCCGGCTCCTTCGGTTCACGTCAGGAGGAGGCGCAGAGGCTTGGAAGAATCCTGCGCCCTAAAAAATCCGGTGAACCGGCTGTATTCTACTCTATTGTTACCAGGGAATCGAAAGAACTGGACTTTGCAATGCAAAGACAGCTCTTCCTCACAGAGCAGGGATATTCTTACGAGATTCAGTTCAGGGAATTCAGTTGATACACTATTTTCTCTGGAAAAACTTTACTGCTTCTTCAAACAGAGACATATCAACACAGGTATTCAGGCAGGGACCATACGGTCTGTCATTTATTACACCATACACAGGAACAGGATAAACGTCCTGGATACCTAAAGTCAGGTCTCGTTCACAAGCCACCGCGATAATTCCGTCAGGACGCATCTCAGCAACACGGCGGCGGGCCAGGGTTCCTCCATTAACTACTTCGATTTTCAGCCCATGGCTTTCTCCCATAGATACCAGTTCTCCAACCGGACATCTTCCGCAGCGAACACAATTGTTGATGTTGTTGGTTATCTTTCTGTTGCAGATATCGATCTGGAGGCAATGGGGGAGGAGAACCAGGATTCTGTCTCCCTTGATACGCTTTGATTGTGCTTTGGTCAATGCGTTGTTTACTTTGACAAAAGAGGTGCGCAGGGAATTACGGTTAACCCGGAACAGTTGTGCCAGGAAAATCGCGATCGGAAAGAGGACGTTCACTGTTACGGATTTTTTGCCGTGAGGATACAGAAGGTCGATGCCTGTGAGAGCAGTGATGGTTATCAGTGAGAGCCCGGAGAATAAAATAAGGAATACAAACAGTAAGAAAGATAAAACCAGTATAGTCAGAGGCTGACTCAGAGTTGAAAGACGGGGCTGTACTAAATAAAAAACCAGTCCCTCCAGTGTACCGACTATCAGAAGACTGAGCCAGCAGAAAAACAGGAATGTAAACTTTTTATATGCTGAGCGCCAGCCGGATTCTTCAATGCTGCCGGTGATTGCCTGATTGAGGGCTTCGGTCTGGTTCATTTCCGTAACTGGAGAGATTGTGGTACTTTAAACGCTTTCAACGCCTTTAATTTCTGGAATACGGCTTCTAAGTATTCTCTCTACACCCATTTTAAGGGTCATGGCAGCACCAGGACAACCCCTGCAGGCGCCCTGTAACTTTACCTTCACAATTCCGTCCTCTGTCACATCAACAAGCTCGATATCTCCCCCGTCAGCCTGCAGATTGGGGCGTATCTCCTGGATTACTTCCTCTACTTTCTCTTTCATTTTTCTCTCCTAAATTAAACTTTAAATCAGGGACATCTCCAAAATAAATACCTCCAGGGTATCGGACAATTCTTTTCCAATATTATGATCTCCAGCCCTGTACCCGATTATTTCTGCTCACTGTTCTTCTCAAATGTGGTCACAGACCAGAACGAATTACCCCCCATCCTGTATATCGATCTCCATTTGCGTCTCAAGAGTTCTTTCCCTAACAGATTATTAACAAAACCATGAGCCATTACTACAATGTGTTTTGAACTGTTTTCTTTCTTTTCTATCACATCAGCCGCTTTTTTGATTCTGATTTTGAAACTTTTGAAAGGTTCGGCATTAGTGCTCAGTCCAAACCTCCATATAATTCTTAGTATAATCGCCCATAAAAACAGGGGCAGTTTTAACCTCTTTCCAATTCCACACGGAATTTCCGCTTCCTTGAACAGTTCATCAGATTCAAAAGTGTCTACTCCTAAAAGGCGCAGGGACTCCATCGAACGTCTTAGACCACTGCTTATAAACAGATCACCATCCAGAATGATTTTATTCAATTCAGGTGTGATACTGTTTGAGGGACTCAAGCCACAGGTATCATAAGAGACCCGGAAATTCTCTATATCATCTCCAGACAGGATAGAAAACATGGAATAATTGTCATGTATTTCCGGTTTCCCATGCCTTATCAAAGAGACTTTTCCCATTTAATCACCTTTTAGAGCTAAATGACTTACATTTTCCAGGCCAATAAGCAAGTATCAAGTGTTTACAGAAATGATACCATGAATAGTTTTAGAAAAAAAAGCTAAAAAAAATTAAAGTACTCTATTTTTCTGTCGATAATAAGAATAGGAGAAAAAGCATACAGGCCTGAAAAAGAGAAAAGAGAAAAAAAAGACAAAAACACATGGTTTTTGTCCAGGAGAGTAAGGTAGGAGAAACGGCAAATCCTTACATCACTATTATCGGCAAAAAGATGTTTCACTTTAGAGGGATCTTGCAATGCGTATCCAGGGAACGGGACACCTTGCCTCATTAGAGTCTAAAACGAGGCTTTCACCCAAAAAGAGCATTAAAGAGAACCCCAATAAAGAAAAATTCTCCCTGGTTGATACTGTAGAGATAAGGAATACTGGAATAATCAGGACAGATCTGCTTGAAGAAATAAAAAAGAAGATTAAAAGCGGTTTCTACAATTCGGAAAGTGTTCTGGAAGATTTGAGCCATGGTTTTGCAAAGACAATGGACCAGAGCATCTGAAAAAAAACTCCTCCTGCTTGACTTGCTTAAGTCCGAGCGATAAAATCTAAGCGTACAATTCTGTAACTTGCCGGCTGCACTACATTTACCTGTTATGCATAAAGTTGGTTTTATGCCGCTGAAAATGATTTGCTTTCTTATTAAAACTGATGGAGTGATAGATGATAAGATCCTGGGGAAGGATAATCTGTTTCCTGCTGGTTTTAAGTACCCTGTTTCTATGTTCAAATTCTGATTCAGACCGTATTCCCTCAGTTTCAGTTGTTCTCGGTAATGCTATGTTGATCAGGAATGGTTCCAATATTCCTTTGGTCAACCGTTTGAAATTGATGAAGGGTGATACCGTTTCCCTCTCGATGAACTCAAAAGTAAAACTTTCATCAGGAGATGGAGCCGGCTTTTACCTCAATAAAGGCACAAAACTGAGCATCGGTTCACTCAACAAGAAAAATCAGACTCCTGTTTACCTGTTTAAAGGTGATGTCCATTTCATATCGGGTGATTCACGTAATGTAACAACTCCGTACATATTTATCACAAGGGCTGGAAGGGTTCTGGCCTCTGATGCTCAGGTTTACATTAAATACACAAATAAAACAAATACACTGTCTGTCTTTACACTGTCAGGTTCGGTTACTTTCTACAGTTTAAAGGGTGATGAGATAATGCTGCCACCCTGCACCCGGTATCTGGTGGAAGGGGTTGCTCCCGGACAGATGCTTCCTCCATCAGAACTGGATATTGCAGAACTGAGGAACTGGGTAGGGAGTTCTTTGATCGATGTAGCACTTGTAAATACAGGATGCATAGTCAAGACTCCGGGAGGGGACAACCTGCCGCCGGAGTGGAAGAGAATACCAGGGGATATCTGCATGGCAGGGGAACTGCTTGTGGATACAATTGAAGCCTATGATCCTGAAGGCAGACATGTTTACTATCAATTGTTAAAGGGCCCTGAGGGAATGAGTATAGATGCTTTCAGCGGTGAGATACATTATCGGCCGCTTTCACCTGGTGAAATGGGTGTGCATATCAGAGCCCTGGATATTGATTCACAATTTTCCGATTATGAGTACACCCTGATAGTCTCATCTGGACTTGCTGCAACGTTAAATGTACCCAGAACTGTAAAACCCGGGCAGCCTTTCAGGATTTCAGCCGCTCCTCTGCGCACAGGTGCAATCAGGTTTGAAGGACTTTCATACAGGTTTGATCTTGATGGTGACGGGAAATTTGAATACCCTCACCCCGGAAAGTTCAGCTCAACTTCAGTGATCAAAGATTTCTCTATCAATAAAGAGGGGGAAAGAAAGATAACAGTTGAGATAATGGATGCCCGGGGGCATATTGCCAGAGCAACCCGCACTGTGATGGTTAATGCTCCTCCCAGAGCAAAGCTTTCCATTACCCCTTCAAAGGGAAACACTGAGTCTGTTTTTGAACTTGACGCTGCAAGTTCAAGTGATACTCAGGATTCTTCCCGCTATCTGATGGTAAGGTTTGATACAAACGGGGATGGTATCTGGGATCTCCCGTCAGGAGGAAATTTCCTCCGGGAAAAGCGTGTTTATTATACCTGGAAAAATCCCGGAAAATACCGCGTTATTCTTCAGGTATTAGACAGCCATGGTCTGTTTGACACCGATACCGCAGAAGTGTTGATTGGCAGAGACCTTGTTGTGGATATTGAGTCCAGGGACTCAGCCCACATCGGGGATTCTGTAGTGTTTTATTGCAAAACAGGTCCTAATGAGTACCCGATAGTAAAATACGAGTGGAGTTTTGACAATGATACTGTATTTGAAACGAAATCACTCAGCGAAAAGTATGTACAAATCTTTAAAAAAGCCGGCTTGTATACTATCCGGTGCAGGGTAGAGGATAAGATAGGGCAAACCGGGCAGTACTGGAAAAAACTGGTTATTGTAAATACATCCTGCAGTGTGGATGCCGGAGGGCCTTACAAGGCGCAGATAAATTCGCCGGTAAGTTTAGAAGGATCTGCCAGTGATCCTGACAGCAGAATTATTGCTTATTACTGGGATTTCAACAATGATAATATCCCGGATACAACTTTAAAGCAGAACAGCAGTGTCACCCATGTGTTCAGAAGGTCCGGAAAACATATTGTAGTTTTAACAGCTGAAACTGAGGATGGGCAAAAGGTGAGTGATTCAGCAGAAGTGATCGTTACAAATATGCCTCCTGTTGCCAGAGCTGGTGAGGATGTGATTTCTAAAAAGGGCAGAAAGATCAGGCTTGAGGGCAGGGGAGAGGACCCGGACGGAGAGATTATTAGTTATCAATGGGATTTTGATGCTGACGGGGTATTTGACTGGTCCTCAGAGGAAAACGGAATAGTGGAACACTCCTTCACTGAATACAGCTTTGCAGTCTTGAAAGTAATTGATTCTGACAGTGCTGTTGCCTATGATACTCTTCGGGTGATAATCTGTCCTGAAGGAATGCAGTTGATTGAGGATGGCAGATTCTGCGTCGACATTTATGAATGGCCAAACAAAAAGTATGAAATGCCTGTAGTAGATGTTTCCTATGAGGAAGCGGTTGAGACCTGCGCCAGGGCAGGAAAAAGGATCTGCACATCAGAGGAATGGCAAATGGCTTGCAGAAATCAGAATGAGAGATCAAATTATCCCTATGGGAAAGAGTATCAGGTGGATCGCTGCAATACAATCGGTAATCCGACTGTGAAGAACAAGCTGAGTGCATCAGGAGTTTTCTCACAGTGCGCAGGAGCATCGGGAATATTTGACATGAGCGGTAATGCCGCTGAATGGACCAGAGGAGCTTATGTATATGGTGGTTCCTGGCAAAGCGGTGAAGATGGCAGCAGATGTGATTCACATGTTCAGCTTCAAAAAGGCAGGAAGTATTTTTATGCAGGGATCAGATGTTGCAAATAATTTTACAGAAGATATTGGGATATTATAAAGAGGGAAACCGATGGTGGATTCCATTGCTTTCCGGATTACTGTTTTCTCTGTGTTTACCCCCATTTAACCATGAACAGAACATCCTTCTTGCCCCATTTCCGTTCCTTGGTTTTGCCATTCTGATACCGCTTTTTGCTTTTTCTGTGCAGACGCCTTTTAAACGTGCTATAGTACATACTTACCTGTTTTCAATCACAGCAGCACTCAGCCAGTTTTACTGGATCGGTTTTGTTACAGCAGAAGGACTCTGGCACATGGTCCTTATCGGTCTGGTGCTCGCTTCAGCAGTAATTGGTTTATTCTACCTTGCCGCTGGGCTTCTTTTTCGATATGTTTACAAACAGTTACCACGGATGTATATATTAGTTTTTCCCGCACTCTGGGTTCTGATCGATTATTCCCGCTCACTTGGCGATATCTCTTTTCCCTGGGCATTTCTGGGATATTCATTGATGCCGATTATTCCACTGGCTCAGGTTGCATCCTTCTCGGGTGTATGGGGTCTGACTTTTCTCATCGTGCTGGGAAATATGCTTGTCTGGGAGCTTGTTGTAAGCTACATAATAAACCGGAACCAGTCTCAGAAATGGCTCCACCTTTGCATTTTTACAGTTTTTATTATTATAGTCGGTTTTGCCGGCTGGATGAAAACCAGGGAAAAAATCACCGGTGAGAGCTTCAATGTTTCTCTTCTGCAAACCAATATCGACCAGTTCAACTGGGGGAACAGATCTCTGG
>Ga0116189_1003816_pt1 | contig 10730 bp, 10 predicted proteins | sample AD_JPNTR3_MetaG_FD_89895 | JGI IMG/M metagenome (GOLD analysis project Ga0116189, IMG submission 89895) | Active sludge microbial communities of municipal wastewater-treating anaerobic digesters from Japan - AD_JPNTR3_MetaG | ecosystem: Engineered > Bioreactor > Anaerobic > Digestate | place... | reverse complement strand
GTGGGTAAAAACCAAAAGACAGTTCTATCTAAAAAAGAATTAGATAAAATTGTTAACACATTTGTTGGGCATATTGTTGAAGAAGATTTTTCAATATCTGTATCCTATAACCAAATTAAAGAAAAAAATTATTCTTTCAGTGCTGGACAGTACTTTGATGTTAAAATTGAGTACGTTAATCTAACTCCTGAAGAGTTTCGAGAAAAAATGGTCACATACAAGAATAATCTCACTAAATTATTTGATGAGAGCAAGGTTCTAGAAGATAAAATAAAGAATCAACTGGAGGAGATTAAGTGTGGCGATTAAAGAATATAAACTGAAAGATTTACTTGTTATCAAGAATGGAAAAGACTATAAAAATTTACAAGAGGGATCAGTTCCAGTGTATGGTACTGGGGGGGTTATGACATATGTAAATGATAAGCTGTATTCTGGAGAATCTATTTTATTGCCAAGAAAAGGTTCGCTAGAAAACATAACATATGTAAACGGGGATTTTTGGACAGTTGATACGATGTACTGGAGTATAGTAAATGAAACCATAGCATATCCTAAATACTTGTATCTTTACTTATCATTATTGGATTTGTCTAAAAAGGATAGTGGATCAACACTTCCTAGTATGACATTTGACTCATATTACTCAGTACCAGTAAAACTTCCATTAAAAGAAAAACAAAAAGAAATAGCAAATTTCATATTTCAAATTATTGAAAAAATTGAAAAAAACAATGAAATTATAAAAGAATTAGAATCGATGGCAAAGACATTATATGACTATTGGTTCTTGCAATTTGAATTTCCAAATGAAAAAGGTAATCCTTATAAATCGTCTGGTGGAAAGATGGTTTGGAATGAAGAACTAAAACGAGAAATTCCTGAGGGATGGAAAGGTAGAAGAATTGGCGATATTCTTATCGAAGCTGATAAATCAAAAGTTCAAGTAAATGGAGCACAAGAAAAAGGTCAGTATCCGTTTTTTACAAGCGGTGAAAACATTTTATCTTTTGATGATTTTTTCGTTGATGGTTTTAATATCTTTTTAAACACTGGTGGTAATCCAGACATTAAGGCGTACATGGGTAAATGTGCGTATTCAACTGATACATGGTGCGTTTCAGCAAAAGAATACTCATATGTTCTATATTATTATTTTTTAAAGCTGCTACCTCAATTTGAACAGTTATTCTTTGCTGGCTCTGGACTTAAACATTTACAAAAAAATGTATTGAAAAATAAATATATAATTTTACCAGATGATAAAGTATTAAATCTATTCAAAAATTATTGTGTATCAAGTTGGAGAAAAATAGCAAATTGTCTCATTCAAAACAAAGAATTATCGTCACTTAGAGATTTTTTGTTACCATTACTTATGAATGGTCAGGTAACCTTTAAGGAGCAAAAGCATGAATAAGAAAGTTATATACATATTAACAAATCCGTCATTTCCTCAGTTTGTTAATATATGATTATTTTTACATATTTTTCTTTCATATTCAAGACCTAATTGGGAATAAAAAGGCAAGGCTCCAAAAATGTTAATTTGGGAAGCTGTTTTTACATACCGACAAAGCAAGGAAGATTAAAACTCATTAGATAGGAAATCAAAGGGCAAGATAATGTATCCCCAAGGCGGCACGACCATGGTTACCGTAAGGCAGGTCGGACAGGCTCTCGCGGGTGCCTTGAAGTACAACAAGGGCGGCAACTGCTATCCCATCGGGTGGTACAACCTCACATGGGTGGAATTCCTCACCATAGCCAAAAAACATCTCGGCTGTGAAGAGAAGAAGATAAAGACCATCCCCAACTGGATGTACACTCTCGGAGGAAAGATGCTTATGTCCAAGCAGAAGAAAGCAGGGCATGAGGGCGGTCTTCATATGGTCAGGTTTACCGATGTGATGTGCGCCGAAACCTTTATCGACAAGTCCCTCGGCTGTGAAAAGCTGGGTGTGACCGAAGACGACATCGACGCCGCAATCGGCGACTCCATGCGCCTATGCGCCGACATCCTCGCGGGCAAGAGCGATGCGCTGGATATGAAGGGTGAATAGAACATCCCCAAAATTAATCGGCAATTAATTATCCCCGAAATGCGGAAGCATTTTCGGGGTTTTCTTTTTGGGTATCCTATTGAAGCCAAAAAACAGTTAAGTTTACGGCAATCGTAATTATTATTGAACTATGCTGTCACAATGCTCTATAAAATTTATATATTCGTAATTTTTTCTGAAAAGGGTTAATCTCAGTTGACTTTTTTTTGTCGGCTCGAATATAATGACGATAAGCAAAGGCGCTTGACAAGTAGTATTGTCGGCGCTTTTTGTCTTTTTACGGCGGTATAATGGCATACCCCGTTTATATATTAGGATATAAAGGCAAAGTATTTGGCACAAAGGCGTGTATATCGTTATGCACACCTTTAATCATATAACAAAACATTATTCAGGAGGAGAATAATATGGACACTGTTATGATAATCGATACCCTATGGGTAGTTTTCGCAGCCGTGCTGGTATTCTTTATGAACCTCGGCTTTGCGTCGGTAGAAGCGGGATTTGCCAGGTCGAAAAACACCGTCAACATCCTGTCCAAAAACTTTATCGTTTTTGCGGTTTCTTCGCTTGGCTTTATGCTGCTTGGCTGGGGGCTGATGTTCGGCGGGGATAACCCGTTTATCGGGACGTCCCACCTTTTCATTCTGGGAAAGGACAACTCTTTTTATGACGGCACCCTTACCGCCAACGTGCCGTTTTGGGGCAAGTTTTTCTTCCAACTGGTATTCTGCGGAACGGCGGCAACCATTGTTTCGGGAGCGGTGGCTGAACGAATAAAGTACCTTTCCTTTATACTGTTTTCGTTCATTCTCACCCTTGTCATTTACCCGATCGTCGGGCACTGGATATGGGGCGGCGGCTGGCTTGCAAAACTCGGCTTCCTCGACTTTGCGGGTGACACCGTGGTTCACTCGGTCGGCGGCTGGGCGGCTCTTTCGGGCGCGATGATACTCGGCCCCCGCTACGGCAAGTACGACAAGAAAGGAAAGCCCAAGGCAATCCCCGGTCACAGCATGTCGCTGGCAGTAATCGGTCTGTTTGTTCTGTGGTTGGGTTGGTTCGGTTTCAACCCCGGCTCTACTATGAGCTTCCAGAACCCTGCCGACGTCGCGCATATCGTTATGACGACAAACACATCGGCTATCGCCGCGATAATAACTTCCACAGTCGTTTCGTGGATATTCATCGGCAAGCCCGACCTCGGCATGACCATCAACGGCTGTCTTGCGGGACTTGTGGCGATAACGGCCAGCTGCGCCTACGTCAGTGTGGGAAGCTCTCTGATCATCGGCGCAATCGCGGGCATAATCGTAGTATTTGCCGTTGTACTGTTTGACAAACTCAAAATCGACGACCCCGTGGGCGCAACCTCGGTTCACCTTGTGTGCGGTGTGTTCGGCACCTTGTGCGTAGGACTTTTTGCACAGGAAGGCGTAACCAGCCTTGCCACTGAAAACGGCTTGTTCTTCGGCGGCGGCTTCAGACTCCTCGGTGTGGAATTGCTCGGAGTGGTAACCGTGGGCGCATTTGTCTTTGCGACAACCGCTCTTGTATGGATTGCCCTCAAGAAGACAGTTGGTATACGTGTAACCGTTAGCGAAGAACTTCGCGGTCTGGACATCGGCGAGCACGGAAACGTAGCTTATCCCGACTTTGCTCTCGCGGCGCCGCTTGTGACGGCTGCCGCGCCCAACGGCGACGCGACCTCGGCGCCCGAGCTTGTTATATCTGAAACTGCCGAAAAGACTGAGAAGAGCGAAACCGTACCCGTTGAAACGGCTATACCCGTAGTTAACCGCGTGAGAAAAGGCGCCAAGATGACCAAAGTCAGCGTTATCACCAATCAGGACAAATTTGCCGTATTGCAGACTGCGCTTGACAAGCTGGGAATCACAGGGCTTACCGTCACAAACGTGCTCGGTTACGGCATGCAGAAAGGCTATACCGAATACTATCGCGGCGTGCCCGTCAAATCGAGGCTGCTGCCCAAGGTGCAGGTTGATATAGTCGTATGCAAGATACCGACTGCGACAGTGGTCGACGCAATCAAGAAAGCGCTCTATACAGGCAACGTGGGCGACGGCAAGATCTTTATCTACGACGTGGAAGACGTAATCAGAATCCGCACAGGCGAAGTAGGCTACGACGCATTGCAGGACGAAGAAGACAAAGCATAAGACACCTCAAAATATAAAAGATACCTCTACATGCAAAAAATCGGTCTAAAACAGGCCGATTTTTTTATAGCCCCAAAAAATCAACGATTTTTCGAGGACCCCGATTTAAGCCCCAAAAAACCAACGGTTTTTCGGGGACCCCGATTTAAGCCCCAAAAAACCAACGGTTTTTCGAGGACCCCGATTATAGCTCCAAAACCAACGGTTTTAGGGGAAATCGATTATAGCCGTTTAACAAATTCCCAATTTACTATATGATATTACATCATGCATTCCAGATGCACGACCGATTTTTATCCAAGCGCCACATCGAGAATCATCATCACGACAAAGCCCAGCATGACGCCCCAGGTGGCGAGATGGGGATTGTCGGAGAGGTGGGCGTCGGGGATGAGGTCCTCGGCAACGACAAATATCATCGCGCCTGCGGCGAAGGCGAGGAGCCAGGGCTGAAGGACGGCGATGTAGGCGGCGAGGAAGTAGCCGATGACGGCAAAGATGGGCTCGGCGATGCCGCTGCCCGCGCCGTATAAGAAGGCTGTGCTGCGTCTTCCCGTAGCCTGACGTAAAGGCAGGGAGACCGCCGCGCCCTCGGGCAGGTTCTGTATGCCGATACCGATAGCAAGTCCGAGCGCCGAGACAAAGGCGGCGGGGTCGCCGATAGCTTTTGCCGCGCCGAAGGCAAAGCCCACGGCAAGCCCTTCGGGTATGTTGTGAATGGTTACGGCAAGGAAGAGTTTGGTCGACTTTTTGAGGGATGAGCGCGGGCCTTCGTCTTCCTGCGTGCCTTTGTGGAAGTGAGGAATGATTTTGTCGATGAGGACAAGGAACAGTCCGCCAAGGATAAAACCGACTGAAGCAGGTATCCAATTGAACTTTCCCAGCTCCGTGGAGCCTTCCAGCGCGGGGATGAGCAGCGACCATATTGACGCGGCGATCATTATGCCCGAGGCAAAGCCGAGGAAGGCGGTATTGACTTTGGAGGAAATGTCCTTTTTGAAGAAGAAGGAGAGGGACGCGCCAAGAGTGGTCATAAGGAAGATAAAGCATATCCCGAATATTGTCATTCCCGCAGGGCTCATATAGTCACCTCTGAAAATTTCTTATTTATATTAATTATAACCATATTTATATAACGCGCGCAAGAATACGCTGTTCGCGTTTGCTATTTCGCGCATTCTTGTGATAGAATCAAGAAAGTTTTTGCGAGGAAAGGATGAAATTTCTTAAAGACACGATAAAATCTTTTACGCGATTTGAATGGTGCTTGCTTATCGGCTCCTATCTTGCCATAATTCTGCCCTTTGTCTTTCTCGGCAACAAAGATTATCTCACCCTTGCCGCTTCCCTTATCGGCGTAAGCTCCCTTGCGCTTATTTCAAAAGGAAATGTCCTGGGGCAAGGCGTCTCCATTGTTTTCGGGATAATTTATGCCATAATTGCTTATTCGTACAAGTACTACGGGGAAATGATAATCTATCTGTGCGGCAATATCCCCATTTGCATAGCGTCGATTATCGCATGGATTAAAAACCCCTATAAGGATAAAAAGATAGAGGTCAAAATCTCAATCTTGCGCAAAAAGGACTGGATTATGCTTGCCGCGTCGTCACTCGTGTTCGGCGTTGCGTTCTATTTTATATTAAAGGCGTTTGACACAAATAATCTTATTGTCAGCGTATTTTCGGTGTTCACAGGCTACATCGCCGCATATCTTATGATAAAGCGGAGCGAATATTACGCCGTCGCGTATGCGGTAAATGACATAGCGCTGATTATCCTTTGGGCGCTTGCCGCGGCGAAGGAAATCAGCTTCCTGCCCATGGCGTGCTGTTTCGGAGCTTTCCTCGCCAACGATATCTACGGCTTTATCAACTGGTCACGGACAAAGAGAACTCAAAAAAAAGAATAAGCATATACCGATAAAACTAAGGCTGCCGACCGGCAGCCTTTTTCTTTTTCCCAAAAAACAGTCGTTTTCACTCTTTTATTTTAGGGGGGGATATTGTATTATCCGCATAAATGGGGGTTCCCCCGAAAATCATTGATTTTTGGGGGCTAAATACAGGGGGTTCCCCCGAAAATCATTGATTTTTGGGGGCTAAATACAGGGGGTTCCTCCGAAAATGTTTGCGTTTTTGGGGGGCTAAATACAGGGGGCACCCCCGAAAAACCTACGGATTTTTTGGGGGATTATTTTTATATCTGTGCGAATTTGTTTATAGCTTCCGTAAGCTTTGCCGAGTCGGCGTATTCCACGGGATAGAGGTTGTTCTGGGACATATACTCAAAGCACTGGTACTGGTTTTGAGTGACGTCGCCGTGAACGCCGCCCAGTACTTTTCTCATCTTGGGGCAGGAGCTTTCGAGGATGGCGTGGTTGTACATATTGGCGAGGGATTTTTCACCCGAGAGGACGTCCTGTATTATCTGAATGTCATTTAATTGTGTTTTCATATTTTTACCTCCTTAGGCCTGATGTGATTTGAGATAGTTGTAAACAGCGCCGTAGCGTGCCTTGCTCGCTTCCTTGAGCGAAGAGAGAAGATTTACGAGCGCCGGGTCCTTTACCGTGTCCATATAGTTGCTGATCTTTTCGTACAGCAGCTTTTCGGCGCCTAAAATGTCGTTCAGGTTCTGAAGATTTTTGGTTGCAATTTGCTTTGCCATGTTTGTTACCTCCGTGTTTTGTTGTGTTGTAATTATCGGCAGAAGGGCAAATCTTTATACACAGTCTTCAGGCGGTAGAATCTCTTTTGGGGAGATTTTTTCAAATTCTACCGTAAGTAGACAAGGTTCTATCCCCGTTCTATGATGTTCTAAGTAAAGTGGTTTATTCTTCGCATACCTTGTTTTATAATGGTCTCGAAGGCAAAAAAGTATGCCTTTATGCAAAAGATATGATATAATATTGCAAAATAAGGAGAAAGGACCATGAGCAAATTCGGAGATTTTCTGTACGAACTGAGAAAAGAGAAGGGTATGACCCAAGCGGAGCTTGCCGACAGACTCGGCATCACCAACAAAGCTGTTTCCAAATGGGAAACGGGAGAAGCTTTTCCCGAAACGTCCATGCTTGTACCGCTGTCCAACATTTTTTCGGTGACGGTGGACGAGCTTTTAAAAGGCGAGAGGATTACTTCATCCGAAGGTGTCGGCCGACCGGACGACCGCCTGCCCGCGCTAAAACCCATGACAAAGCCGGAAGCGTTGGGAATCGCGTCGGCTATCGCGCTTTTCCTCGTGGGCGCGCTCGCGCTTATAATATTGATGTTGAAGGAAGTCGACTACCAAATTGCGGTGCCTGTGATGCTCGCGTGCGTGTCGACGGCGGTGTTTACCCTTGTGTTTGTTTCGGCAAAAAGAAGTTTACGCAGCGCGGATATGGAAAAAGCCGACTATAACAAGGGCATAAAATATTCTTTGATGCGCGCCTTTGGCGTCGCGCTTACCATAATCGCGGCGGCAACGCTTGTGGGTCTTGTTGAAAAATCCCTCGTTGCGGCATTGTGCGTCTTCTTCGGACTGCTTATATGCGGAATATTCCTGCTTGTGTTCAGCGGAATACTTTGGGATGAGTTCAACAAAAAATACCGCCTGCCCGAAGACGAGGTGGAAAAGAGCGTGCGCGCCAAAAAACTTGAGGAGACTGTCTCGGGCGCGATTATGATTATTGCTACGGGCGTGTTCTTTATCCTCGGCTTCGGCTTCGGCAAGTGGCATCCCGGCTGGGCTGTCTTCCCGATAGGCGGAGTGCTGTGCGCCCTTGCGTCGGTCATAATTAAAGGAACCGACACGCCCCGTAAGTAAGTTTACTGTTATTCTTCGATTTCTTTTTCTGCGGCTTTTTCTTTAAGCTTTTCGGCAAGCGCCTTAGCGCGCTTGTCGAGAGTCGCGCGGAAGCCCGCCATAGCTTTTATGGCGACGAATATCGCAAACGCTATTATCAGAAAGTCGATTATCGCCTGAACAAATGAGCCCCACAAAAGCGCGACTTCGGCCTTTACCACGGTTTCGCCTTCCATTACGGCATGGCGGAGTATGACTTTGGCCTCGGAGAGGTTTTGTCCGCCAAGGAGACTTAACAGCGGCATAATTATGTCGTTTACCAGGCTGGAGACTATCTTCTGGAAAGCTCCGCCCACGACAATACCGACCGCCAGGTCGACGACGTTGCCGCGCTGAATAAAGGCAAGAAATTCTTTTACAAATTTTTTACCCCGACCTTTCTTTTCCGATGTCTCAACACCGTTTTCGGCGGATATTTCTTTGTTTTCTTCGCTCATATAACACCTCGCGTGTATTTTATATCTTTATTATAACCTTTTTCGATAAGTATTTCTATTGATATTTTATTTACCTTTTCGGACGCGGTTTGAATTGCAAACGGGGTCTGAAAAGGGTATAATAAAAGTGGCTTAAGGGAGGGCCTTGTTTAATGCGCATTCACGGTTTTCAGAAGCTTACGTTACTCGATTTTCCGGGCAAGATGGCGTGCATAGTGTTTACGGGCGGCTGCAATTTTGTGTGTCCGTTCTGCCACAATTCCCGCCTTATCGCCGATAAAGACCTGCCCTCGATTGCCGAAGAGGAAGTATTGGACTACCTCAAAAAGCGCGCGGGGATATTGGAAGGCGTGGTAATCTCGGGCGGAGAACCGCTTTTGCAGCCCGACCTTAAAGAGTTTCTTACAAAGATTAAAGCGTTGGGGTACCCTGTCAAGCTGGACACAAACGGAAGTATTCCCGATAGGCTGGAAGAACTTGTAAATGCGGGACTTATCGACTATATCGCCATGGATATTAAAAACTCTCCCGCAAAGTACGCGCTTACCGCAGGGCTTGAGAGTATCGACATCGGAAAGATCAAAAGAAGCGTCGAGATAATAATGAACAGCGGAATAGACTACGAGTTCCGCACGACGGTAATAAAAGAATTCCACGAGCAGGCTGATTTTGAGAAAATTGGCAGGTGGCTTACGGGCGCGAAGGCATTCTTTCTTCAAAACTTCAGAGATAGCGAGGGGGTAGTGTACGACGGATTGCACCCTGTGTCGAAAAATGACCTAATTGACGCGAAAAATATTTTAAACCGATACATCGTCAATGTTTCGATAAGAGGTGAATAACTATATATTGTGGTCAGGCAAAAAATTTGTACACAATATTTTGTGTTTCCTATTGACAGCCCAAAATATATCTGATACAATAGCCTTACCGTTTAAGATGGGAAAATAACCGGAGAATATGGAGGAATGAAATGTTCAAAGTAGTAAAAAGGGATGGAAAGATAGTCGAATTTGAAATCCAAAAAATCACCAGCGCCATTACCAAAGCTTTTGAGGCGCTTCAGAAGCAGTATCACCCCAGCATCGTCGACATGATGAGCCTTAAGGTCACCGCCGACTTCGAGTCCAAGATTAAAGACGGACTCGTTGCAGTCGAAGACATTCAGGACTCGGTCGAGAACGTGCTTGTGCAGGCAGGATACGCCGAAGTTGCCAAGGCATACATTCTCTACCGCAAACAGCGTGAGAAACTCCGCAATATGAAATCCACTCTCCTTGACTATAAGGAGATAGTAAATAACTATGTAAAGGACAACGACTGGAGAGTTAAGGAAAACTCCACCGTCACCTACTCGGTGGGCGGACTTATCCTCAACAACTCCGGCGCCATCACCGCCAACTACTGGCTCAGCGAGATTTACGACGAAGAAATCGCCGCCGCTCACCGCAACGCCGACATACATATTCATGACCTGTCGATGCTTACAGGTTACTGCGCGGGCTGGTCGCTCAAGCAGCTTATTATGGAAGGACTGGGCGGAGTACCCGGAAAGATCACGTCTTCCCCCGCAAAGCACCTTGCCACGCTTTGCAATCAGATGGTAAACTTCCTCGGCATAATGCAGAACGAGTGGGCCGGCGCGCAGGCGTTCTCCTCCTTCGACACCTATCTTGCGCCCTTTGTTAAGGCTGACAACCTCTCCTATGACCAGGTCAAGAAGTGCATAGAGTCCTTTGTGTACGGCGTCAACACTCCTTCCCGCTGGGGCACGCAGGCTCCGTTCTCCAACATAACTCTCGACTGGACGGTTCCCAACGACCTCGCCGAGCTCAACTGCATAGTGGGCGGAGTGGAAGTCAACTTCAAGTACAAGGACTGCCAGAAGGAAATGGATATGATAAACAAGGCCTTCATCGAAACTATGATAGAAGGCGACGCCAACGGCCGCGGATTCCAGTATCCCATTCCCACATATTCCATCACCAGAGATTTCGACTGGTCGGACACCGAAAACAACAAGATGTTGTTTGAGATGACTTCCAAGTACGGCACACCTTACTTCAGCAACTACATCAACAGCGACATGGAGCCTTCCGATATAAGGAGTATGTGCTGCAGACTCAGACTTGACCTCAGGGAACTCAGGAAGAAGACCGGCGGATACTTCGGAAGCGGCGAGAGCACGGGCTCGGTGGGCG
>Ga0116189_1003803_pt1 | contig 10745 bp, 10 predicted proteins | sample AD_JPNTR3_MetaG_FD_89895 | JGI IMG/M metagenome (GOLD analysis project Ga0116189, IMG submission 89895) | Active sludge microbial communities of municipal wastewater-treating anaerobic digesters from Japan - AD_JPNTR3_MetaG | ecosystem: Engineered > Bioreactor > Anaerobic > Digestate | place... | reverse complement strand
TTCGATGACAACATCCACGCCTCGGCCGCGAGTGAGGTCGACGATGGCCTTCACCGGGTCAATTTGGTCGATCGGAATGACATCATGAGCACCGAAGCGGCGGGCGTATTCCAGTCGCCAGGGAAGGCGGTCCGTTACGAAAACCGGGTGGGCGCCCGACAGCAGGGCGACTTTGAGGATCAGTAGGCCGATCGGCCCCGCCCCAAGGACAGCCACGCTCTCATGAACGCGCAGGTGCGCAAGATCGACCGCGTGAAGAGCAACACCCAGAGGCTCTAGTAAAGCTCCTTCCTCGCTGCTGACCGATGAAGGAAGTTGAAAGCAGGTTCGGGCAGGCACCGTGAGATATTCACGCAAAGAGCCGTCATCCGGCCATAATCCGCAGAAGTGAAGCCGGCGGCAGAGGTTCGGATGGCCGCGCTCGCAAAATTCGCAGCGATGGCACGCAACGGCAGGGTCGATCGCCACTCGCGCACCGACTGCCAGAGAATTGTCGTTGCCATCTCTAGACTCGGGTCCGGTAGCGATCACACGACCTGCGAATTCATGTCCAAGTACAAGCGGGGATTCGAGCTTAACGTCGCCAATGCAGGCGTCGCCGTATGTGTGAAGATCCGATCCGCAAATTCCGGTCGCTTCCACTCTTACGAGTGCTTCGCCCGATCCCGGCTGGTGTGGCAGTGGTACTCTTTCGATCCTGATATCGCGCGCGGCATACAGTCGAGCCGCCCACATGGTCTCACTCATCTTCGTCCTCTTCTTTCAAAATCACGATTGTATCAAGGTTATTCGCTGGCTCTAAAAGCCTTTTCAGTCTATAGTTACAACTCGTGAAGCCAAGGGAGGAGTTGGTTGTTGACGGGAACGTCACCGTCAGTCTGGAGCGTTGTGTGGTCATTGTCGGAAAGAAGGAAGTCAGTTTAACAATCACCGAATGCTCGATTCTGGCATGCCTGATTGCCCGCCGGGGAGAGACTGTGAAGCGGGAGGAGATCATTCTCGAGGTCTGGGGTGATACTTTTGAAGGCAAGCCGACCACGGTGAACACCCACATTCAGCGACTTAGAAGGAAGCTGGGAAAGGCTGCAAAGGCCGTACAGACGGTACGAGGCATAGGATATCGCTGGAAGAGGGCGTAGTTTAGGCCTGGCTCAGGCCGATCGAGTAAGGAAAGGATTTTCCCTCCTCTCCCGTCCTATCGTGGTCTCTGGACCATGGCCGCAGTGAAGCAGCTTGTCGTCGCCCAACGGCAACAGTTTTTCGTAAATGCTTCTGATCAGAGTCTCATGAGACCCGCCTGGCAAGTCGGTTCGGCCCACTGAATCGCGGAAAATCAGATCTCCACAAAAGATGTGGTTGTTCAGCTCCAGGCACACCCCGCCCGGCGAATGTCCCGGAGTGTGATGCACCCGGAATTCCAGGGTCCCTACTCGAAGCAGGTCGCCGTCGCCGTAGTACTGATCAACCGGGGGAGCTGGAGGATAGTTCAAGCCAAACCAGGCTGCCTGCTGGCTGAGAGCGTTGTAAAGCTGCTCATCGTCGGCGTGCAGGTAGATCGGCGCCTGAGACTTTTCCTTAACAGATCGCACGCCGCAGATATGATCCAGATGTCCGTGGGTGTTAGCAATCGCGGTGATACGGATTTTTCTGGCATCCGCCAATTCAAGTAGCGAGTCGGCCTCGTCTCCGGGATCAATGTAAACCGCCTCATGCGTCCGCGGGCACACAACCAGGTAACCGTTCTTCATGAAAGGTTCGACAGCGCGCTCAAATATCAGTGGCTCTCCAGTGGACATGCGATGATTTTACAGTAAGGACCCGGTCTGTGGTTTCGTCTTTGGTACGTCTCTGATCCGCGTTCCGCGTTATCCGCGGGTTACTCGTTTGCCCGCGGATTAGACGCATCACTCGGATTACGCGGATTTTTTCTCTCAAGTTACAATCCGAGAGTGGAAAAACAACAGTTAGAGGCCATTCTGTTTGACGCTGTAGGTACTTTGATCCATCTGAAGGCGCCGGTGGGGAAAATCTACCTCGAGCGAGCGCAGCGGTTCGGGTTTGAGGCGTCCGATCGTCAAATCGCCGCCAAACTCGACGCCTCCTTTCGGACAGCTTTCCGCAGGCAGGGCCCTCTGGCATTTCCAACGCGGGAAGCTGCGGAGATTCCCGGATTGGAGCGGGAATGGTGGAGGTCGGTGGTTCTCGGCACATTCGCTTCCCATGGAACAATCCCTTATTTCAACACTTTTTATGAGGATCTTTTTGAGATGTTCGGGACCGGAGAGCCTTGGCGCCTGGATCAAGATGCGAGGGCCGTTCTCAGCGCATTCAAAGACCGAACGGTTAAGATCGGCCTTGTGACGAATTATGATTCACGGGTCTTCAACGTACTCGATAATCTCGGAATCCGGTCCTTTTTCGACGTGATTACGATCTCCTCGCAGGTCGGCGCTGCTAAACCGGATCCAGCCATTTTTGCCGCGGCCTGCGAGGCGCTGTCTTCAACCCCAGCGCTGACTTGCCATATCGGCGACGACCCGGAAGAGGACTGGGAAGGCGCGAAACGAGCTGGTTTGAAGGCAATCCTGTATGATCCTGACGGACGCCGTGCACACCTCAACGCGCCGCGTCTCTCCCGGCTGGCCGACCTCGTGCCGGCTTTGCTATAGTCGCCTCAACTATGAACAGGTTAATAATTAGAGCGGCACACAGTCCGGACAGCGATGACGCCTTCATGTTCTACGCCTTGGCTCAAAAGAAAGTGGATACCGGGGAGTTTGATTTCGTCGATCATCTCGAGGATATCGAGTCGCTGAATCAGGCAGCAACCAAGGGTATTTACGAGATCACCGCGTTGAGCATCCACGGATATGCGTACGTGGCGGATCGTTACGCGCTTCTGAACAGCGGTGCCAGCATGGGAGAGGGGTACGGACCTATAGTGGTAGCCCGCAAGGAGATCCCGGTCAGCCGTTTGCGGGATGTTGTGGTAGCGGTTCCCGGAGAGAGGACGTCAGCTTTCCTGGCCTTAAGAATACTGGAACCGCGCGTTGCCTGCCGGGTGGTCCCGTTTGACCGCATTCTCGAAGAAGTAGAGGCTGGCCACGTGGACGCGGGGTTAATTATTCACGAAGGTCAGCTCACCTACTCAGAACGGGGACTGAAGAAAATTGTGGATCTGGGAGAATGGTGGCTGGAACAAACCGGACTTCCTCTTCCGCTGGGTGGGAACGCTATCCGTCGTGATCTCGGTTCCGCAGTGATTGAAAAACTCTCGAATCTCTTAAAGCGGAGCATCCGGTACGCATTAGAGCACAGAGAGGAAGCCCTGACCTATGCTCTGGATTTCGGCCGGGGGCTTGATCGGAGCCAGGCGGATAAGTTCGTAGGGATGTACGTGAACCAGCGTACCCTCGATTATGGCGAGGACGGACGCAAGGCGGTGCAGCTGTTCCTGGACAAGGGGGTCGAGGCAGGAGTGCTCCCCAGACGCGTCGAGGTCGAGTTCGTCTGACCGCCCTAGCCCCAGTCAGCGGTCAGTGCGCCGGAACTGGTCTACAATCTCCCTAATCTTTGCGATATGTGCGGGGGTGGTCCCGCAGCACCCCCCGATAATATTGGCACCTGCCTCGAGCATTGCCTGAATTTTCGGGGCCATTGTCTCAGGCGTCTCGGCGTAAACGGTCCGTCCGTCTATCCACTGGGGCAGTCCGGCGTTGGCTTGTGCCAGAATGGGCAGGGTAGTGGCCGAGCGCATCTGCTTGACGATACTGATCATCTGATCAAATCCGAGTCCGCAGTTGGAGCCCACGATGTCGGCCCCTGCCTCAGCCAGGCATTGAGCCGCTTCCTCGACTGAGACGCCCCAGCTCGTTCGGAACTGGTCATTCTTGCCTTCGAAACTCATCGTGGCGGCAACCGGAAGTCTGGTCGCGTCCTTGGCTGCCCGGACGGCGATTCGCGCTTCCTGGGCGGCCATCATCGTCTCGACCAGAATGAAATCGACGCCCCCATCCGCGAGGGCGATTGCCTGTTCTGCAAAGACGTCATACGCTTCACGCTCGGAGAAGAGACCAAATGGCTCCAGAAGTTCGCCGGTTGGTCCGATGGATCCTGCCACATAGCGTCCCTCCGGACAAACGGCGCGTGCCAGTTCGGCGGCTTTCTGGGAAAACTCCCTGACCCGATCTCCCATTCCATGGCTTGCGAGTCTTGGCCGATTTCCGCCGAAAGAAGCAGTTGAGACGAAATCGGCGCCGGCCGAGTAGTAGTCGCTATAGATGGCTTGTACGAGGTCGGGATGGGAGACATTGAACTCCTCCGGGCAATGTCCGGAAGGCAGACCTCGTTGTTGAAGCTGGGTGCCAAAGGCGCCGTCGGCCACCAATATCTCGCCTTCAGCGAGCCGTTGCAGTATTCCTGCCGTCATAGTTCCTCCCCACCGGCCAATTAATGCTTCGGGAAAAGCAGTGCCGCGCTGAATTCGTCCTGAAAGTCGCTGCGACCTGCAAGCTCGACGTATTCTATCATCTCAGCCAGAGCCTCCGCTTTGCGGCGCGCTTGCTTAGAGCAGAGCACGGCTTCCGCCCCGGCCATCGCTGCGTTACCGATAAAATGAATTCGATCGGGAGACATCGCGGGCAGGAGTCCGATGTCGATGGCATCGGCTCCGCGGATGTGGTTCCCGAAGGCGCCGGCGATGTAAACCCGCTTGATATCGTTGACCGTGACGGATTTTTCTTTTAGCAGGATGTTTATAGCGGATGCGATCGCGCTCTTCGCCAGCTGAAGCTGGCGCACGTCTCGCTGAGTTAGCTCTATCCACTTGCCTGCAGCGCCGGTGGGCACGACACGAAAGCTGTGCCCTCCTTCACGGTTTGTAGCGATGCGACGTTGAAGGGGCGTACATGATCCGCGCCGAATCTCGTCCGGGTCCAAGATCCTTCCAGTTTCATCCACAATCCCGGTCCTGACGAGAAGGGCCAGCAAGTCCATGAGTCCAGACCCACAGATCCCAATGGGATTGAGGTTGCCAATGGTGCGGTAGGCGAGATCACCGTCCTGAACATCCATTCGTTCAATCGCGCCGTGTGCTGCTCGCATTCCCCAGCTGATCGCCGCGCCTTCCCACGCCGGTCCGGCGGGAGAGGAGCAGCAGATGAGGCCCTGCCTCGATCCCAGCACTATTTCCCCATTCGTACCGATATCGACGACCAGCTGCAGCTCGTCTGATGATTCCAAATCGAGAGTCGTCAGGACCGCGGTGATGTCACTGCCGACAAAACAGGCCAGATTGGGCAGAAAGTATGCAGTCCCGTTCTCGTTCAAAGACAGCCCGATCTCCGCCGGCTGTATGGTGACCGGTCCCTGCAGCGCCGGTGTATAAGGAGCGGCGACAAGGTGACGGGGATCGATCCCGAGGGCGAGGTGCTGCATGATGGTGTTGCCGGCGAAAACCGCTTTGTAAACGTCTGATGTTGAAACCCCGGCTTGCTTGCACAGCTCGGCAAGAAGCCGGTTGATTTGTTCGATGATCAGCCGGCTGAGCAGCCCCAGGCCACCCGGGTGTTCCATCACGTACTTGGCTCGCGTAATCACGTCGGCGCCGTGCGGTTCCTGGGCATTCAGCGCCGAAGTTACCCCCCGGACCTCTCCCGAGTTGAGATCGATCAGCTTAGCTACCACCGTCGTGGTGCCGATATCGACACTGAGGCCGTACAGGCGTGACGATGTATCTCCGGGCTCGATGCCCAGCAGCACCTCCTGGTCCAGAAACGCGGTCACCGTCGGTGAGGATCCGCGCAGGAGTGCGGGAACCTTGCGGATCAAATCCAGCCGGGGGCGAGGACATCCTCCCAACGATGCGAGCAAGGCCTCGAGGTCAAAGTACTTTTCCCCGAGGCGGGGAGCAGGTGTGATGAGCACGCGCTTGCGGCAGTCCGGGTCAAGAGGAAAGGCCGATTGAGTTCCGTGCTCGAGAATCTGATGCCCGACCACACGGGATTCGGGAAGAACCGTGCAGGTGCAGTCTCCTTGAACCAGGGCTTGACAGGAAAGGCGTACACCCCTGGCCAGTTCCTCGGCGCTCAGGAGGTCAAGCTCGGTTGAAGTTGGAGGCGCGACTCCCTGGTCGCACTGAACCCGGCACTCGCCGCATGTTCCAATGCCTGCACAGGACGATTCAATTAATATCCCCAGCTCGAGCGCTGCGTCTCGCAGAGAAATCCCTTCATCGAACAGGGAACTGCGTCGATCTGGAAGAAAGGTGACCCGTCGCTGAGGCATAACGATCGATAGCGTGACGATTCTGCCTGGCGAAGTCAAGAGAAGGGTGGGGAGGAAAGCCGCGTTGGCATCGACTGCAGGCCCATCTACCCGGCTAGACGATAGCGTCGCGCAGGTACATGGGGATAAACTGGTCGCGCGAGCGGCGGCGAAAGAGCATTCGCAGCTTCCGGATGCTTGCCTGAATGACCGCCCGGTTGCCGAGGACCTGGCGGGTAACATCCCAGACGATATGCGGTCGTCTATAAAACTGCAAATACGCCTGTTTCTGCAGTTCGAAGAGTCTTTCCTCGGACAGGTGTTTCCGCTGAAAGGCTACCTGGTCGCTGGTCAGGCTGTCCCAGTTTATGTCGTCGAGCCGAATTTGTCCTTTCTGCACGCAGTCTTTGAAGATTGCAGTCCCCGGGATAGGTATGACGATGTTGAAATTGGCCCGAGTCAGCGGCAGTTCCAGAGCGAGCTTGATGGTATCCCAGACTTCGTCTTCGGTTTCATCTTCAAAGCCGATCATGAAGTAGCCGACCATCGCGATCTTGCTGGTGTCGGCGACCATTTGAGCTTTCTCCCGAATAGTATCGACGGTGACCTTCTTCTTGATCAGGCGCTGGATTCTGTCGTTTCCGGATTCGATTCCGACGGCAATAGCCCGGCATCCGGCCGCTTCCATCACTTTGACCAACTCCGGTGTCAACGAATCCAGTCGGACACCAACGGGACAGTCAAACTTCAGGCCGAGTCCTGAATCCAGCAGAGCTTCGCAAAGCCGTTTGGCGTATTTCCGATCCAGGGTGAACTCATCATCCATGATGCTGAAGCTCTTAATCCGGTAACGGCTTTTCAGACGTCTCAGCTCTTCTACGACGTTTTCGACACTCCGGTGGCGCAGCTTTCTGCCCGAGAGCCCGGGGGTGTTGCAGTAAGTGCAGGGATACGGGCAGCCTCGCGTGGTCACAACCTGGTAATACTGGCCTTCCCAGACAAAAGGAGGGTAGGTCTCCGGCCGGATCAAGTCCCAGACAGGAAGACCGAAACTGTCCAGGTCGGTCCCGAAAGCCGGCGGATTAGCGACAATTCGTCCGTTGTCGTGATCCCGCCACACAAGGCCGGGAACAGTGGCGAGTTGCTCCGCCGGGACTGACGTTCCGAATTCCGCCAGGTATTCCACTAGGCGAGGCAATCCCTCCTCCGCTTCGGATTGCCAAGCGAAATCGAGCGTTTTCATGCCGTTGAGCACGTATTCGCCTAACTGAGATGGATGGGGGCCGCCTGCAAGGGTGATTACACCAGGATCGACTTGTTTAGCGATCCGGGCATGGTGGTGGACATAGTTGTGATCACGACTGAAGCATCTGAAGCCGACAATGTCGAACTTTCTTTCCTGCAGGAAACGCCTGAAATCGCTGAAAGTAAAGCCTTCTTTGGGGCAGTCCAAAATTGTGACGTCGAACCCTTGGTGCACCAGGGCAGTGCCAAGGTAGAGAAGCCCGAGGTCGGGAGATACGACATAATTGCTCCCTTCACGGATAGGGAGAACGAGGAGAATGCTAGGCTTCATTGTAATGACGATTGACGATCAGGCAATAGCAACTCGAGTATATCGCTCCGGTTCGTCAGACTAATAATCAATCATCAGCAATCAATCGTCAATCGTCAACTGGAAGCCGCTGGGTCAACACTGAGCACAATCTGGCTGTCCTCGACCCGGATATCTTTTATGTGAGGCGGTAGTCGGAACTTTTCCCGATTCTCGGGAGCATCGAAAACCTTATACATGGCACGCTCGAGGACAAAACTCGGGAGCGGAAGAGAGCCCAGGCGACCACTTTCAGCATCAAGGCGCAGTTGACGGTCTTCCACTCGAACCTTCCCGGTGATCGAAAGCGTGAGCATCTTTCCGTAAAGTCGAAAGGCGACATAGAGGTGAGTGTAATCATTGTCGAGCGTCACGCGCAGATCACGAATGGATTCGGCGGCTTCACGCTCTTCGGCGCTCAGTTGTGCAGTGTTATCGGGTCTGAGAGCCAGCGCCAGCACCGAGTTTAATTCGGTCTCTGAAAAATGGAGATCATAAGGTGACGCTCGGTTGACAATCGCCTGTTGTACGCCCGCGATTTTCTGTTGAGCCCTGGCGGTGGCGTCAGTGTCGCGCTCGATTTTCGGAGGAGCCGGCAGGTTGAAGATCAGGCCGATGATCAGAACGGTAATTGCTGGAGAAACGATACGAGCAATGCGGAATATCTTCCGCCAAAGGGTGGGTGGCGGTCTCAGTCCCTCCTCAGCCTCTTCCACCTCCTGCTGGAAGATGGGCCTGGCTTCGGGGGGCCGATAGCGATCGAAAATAATACCGCAGCGCTGGCACTCTTCTCCTCCAACCTGCTCCCACTGGCAACTTGGACAAACGATGGTCCGCATCAATGTCCCCTCCCACCTCTGTCAGCGGCAATCCCAGGCTGCATTATCGGGTGGAAGATCAATTGGGTCAAGCAGTTTTGAAGGATTTGGGGGGCGAGAACTCGAAGGACGCAAAGGACTTCAAGGACTTCAGGGACTCCAATGACTCCAAGGGACTTTGAGGACGCAGGCAGTTCACGGGCAATAGGTTGGGAGTTCCTTCGCGTACTTTAGTGGCCCTGCTGTACTCCCGTGCCAGGTTTGGTAAGATGAACCATACCTCTAGGGAGGGTGAAGGTTCAGACTGATGAAATCGTCCCGCATCCGCAACCGCTGGCGGCTGCTGTCGGCTTATCTGGCAAGACGCGCAGAGGTCGCGGCTCTCCCCATCAGCCTGATCATCGAAAATACCGCGAAGTGTAACCTGAAGTGTCCCATGTGTCCCCGGGAGTTTGGTTACTATCCTCCCGAGGATTTCGACTTTGATCTGTTCAAGCACATCATCGATCACGTCCGACACCAGACGGAGTTGGTATTCCCGTGGGGTGGCGGCGAGCCCCTCATGAATCCCGATCTTTTTAAGATGATCCGGTACTGCAAAGACGCGGATATTTTCACGGTCGTCTCGACCAACGCCACCTTGCTGAACGAGGCGCGGAGTATCCGCCTGCTGGAATCGGGCTTGGATCATCTGATCATTGCTTTCGACGGCACGACTCCGGAGGTATACGAGAAGTATCGAAAAGGCGCCAGATTCGAGAAGGTCCGGGCTAACATCCTGAGATTCCTGGAGATCAAGAGACAGTGGAAATCCGAGATTTTCGTGGTGCTTCAGATGGTCCGGCTGCCGGACAATCGGCACCAGATCAGGGATTTCCAGAAGATGTGGGCGATTGACGGGGTCGATGAAGTTCGAATCAAGGAAGACGAGATCGTCATACCAGGTGTGGCGCTGGAGGAAAGGCTTAATCATGATCGCAAGCGCCACCCTTGTTTTCTGCTCTGGCAGGGGCCGGCGACGATCAACTATAAAGGCGATTTCTTCCCTTGCTGTTACACCTGGCGGTCGCCGCCTTTCGGAAACGTGCGGGAGAGTTCTGTTTACGAGCTGTGGAACTCAGAGAAGATGCAGAAGATTCGTGAGGCTCACCTGCGGGGCGATTTGAGCGAGTACCCGGATTGCGCGAATTGCCACGCTGCGAATCCCAGGCTACCGGTGATCCTGGGCAGCTTCCTGGTGGATGTCTATAAACTCAGGCGGTGGATTCCCAAGATGGAGAAGATGGCCATCTTCTACAAGGCACCGCTTTTTCGGGATAGATAGATTTGTGGGTATGAACATTCTGCTGATCCGAGCCAAACCGACGTTTATGGACATGATCGTCGGGATTCCCATAGGGTTGGCCTATGTGGCGCCTATGGCCGAACGACGTGGGCACCACGTGGAAATTCTCGATCTTGCCCTTGAGACCGAGCCCGAACCAGTCTTGATATCGAAACTGAAAGAGCGCAAATGGGATTTGGTCGGGCTCAGCTGCATGACTCCGGAGTTTGAAGGCGCGGAGTTTACGGCACGTCGGATCAAGGAGTTCGATCCATCTTTGCCGATATTGTTTGGCGGTCAGCACCCGACCATCGTGCCCGAGGAAGTCGTTTCTCAAGATTTCTGTGATTTTGTTTGTATTGGGGAAGGGGAGGAGACTTTCCAGGAGTTTGTTGATGCCTGGTCTTCGGGCGGCGACCTTTCACAAGTTGCCGGGCTGGCCTTCAAGGAAAGCAATGGACAAATCAAACGCACCGGACCGAGGCCGCTGATTGCAGATGTCGATGAAATTCCTATGCCCGCATACCATCTGCTTGACATGGACCGGTATGCGGAGGCAGATTCGGCCCGGTATCCTCCTAAGTACAAACGAGCCATCCAGATCTTCACCAGCCGGGGATGTCCTTGGCATTGCACCTATTGCCATGACCTGTTCGGGAAGCAATTCCGCGGGCGGGGCCCCGAAAACGTTCTGGAAGAGATTAAGCTGCTCTACGAGAAGTACCGGATACAGGAATTCATGGTC
>Ga0116189_1003768_pt1 | contig 10805 bp, 7 predicted proteins | sample AD_JPNTR3_MetaG_FD_89895 | JGI IMG/M metagenome (GOLD analysis project Ga0116189, IMG submission 89895) | Active sludge microbial communities of municipal wastewater-treating anaerobic digesters from Japan - AD_JPNTR3_MetaG | ecosystem: Engineered > Bioreactor > Anaerobic > Digestate | place... | reverse complement strand
CCATTTAATCCTTCTTTAATTATATCTTGTAAACCTCCAACAGGAGTAACAATTACAGGTAAACCGAATGCCATCGCTTCTAAAACAGAGTTTGGCATCCCTTCGGTATATGATGGTAAAACATAAAAATTTGAATCCATAAACGCCTTAGCTTTAGCTTCTCCAGTTACATAACCTAATATCTTGATGTAATCTTTATTTTCTACTCTTGATAATACTTCATTTTCTGCTCTTCCTTTGCCCGCTATTAACAATTTAATTATATAACCTCGTTGTATTAATGAATCACAAGCATCTATAATTTCAAATATCCCCTTTTCTTTTTCAATACGAGCCAAAAAAAGTATTGTAATCTCATCAGAGCGCTTTTGTAATTTCTTGTTAATGTTAAAACTATGCAACAGATTATCATCTACTAAAGTGGTTTCAAGATAAATATTTCTTTTGTAGCCCAAAGATTTTAGTATCTCTTGAGATTTTTGAGATAAAGTAATTAAAGCATCTGTATGCTTCAGATATAATTTTAATAACCACTTATATTTATTTATCATAAGTTGTTCAGCTTCATCCGACCATCCACGAAAAAAAACTATACACTCTTTCCCAAGAATTTTTGCATATATTGCATATACTAAATCTCTTAATATTGATTCTTTTCCTAAAGATGTATTTATATGCACTATTTGAATCGGGTTTAGAATTACATTTATGAAATAAGATATGTAATCTTTTAATAATCTTATCCCCTCTGAAAATGAACTACCTCTATATGGTAATTTCCTTGCTCCCCTGTATTGATAGTATACAGGAATCGAAAAATAATTCTTCAAAACCTGATAATAGTTTTTTATCCCCCCATCGGCAGTTTCAGCGGGAGCAAGAATTAATACTTTTGGTCTTTTTTTCACCAATTATAATAACCCCTTATTATAAAGATCTAAGGCAACTTCAAGGCGTAAATCGTATGACTCGTTTGTATTAAACATTCCTTCTTCAAATATCCATTGGTTATCCTTAAAAATATACCTGCCGGATTTACCATTCACTTCAAGTATATGGTCCTGAACATGACCGAATATTGTTTGAATTTCATTTATTATGTATGAATTGTTATATTCAAATATATCTATAGCTACTGAATATAAGTTGTTCTTTGAGCATAGTTCTCGGACAAAATCCAATAATTCTAAAGGTGGATTCACATAATTAATCCCCTTTGTACCACTGCATTTATCTTTATATTTAACTTTTTGATGAGCAAAATATGACTCCCCAATTCGAGCTACTCGCCATTCATAATTATGCTGTATATATTCTTGGATAATAATTATATTCTTTGCCCTACCTTTAGATATTGTAGAATATGTAGCTATTCTTTGTCTTGCAAAATTTGGATTATTAATAGCTTTTTTAAACCATTTTAATATATCTCCGGTCACTCTATTTGGTCCAATAATAAGGGGAATTCCTTTTTTTGAAAAAGCTCTTTTAATATATTTCTTTGCTTCTTTAAGTGATTTACAAATAAATACACCAGTTCCAGAAGCGCCGATAGAGCTTTTCGTAACAACAGGGTATTGAGAATTAGAGAGATATTCAAGAGCTTCCTTTTTATTATAAAATACATAAGTTTTGGGGTGTGGAATATCTAAAGCATCTAAATAATAACTCAGCATCTTTTTGTTTTCGTAAATGATATTCTCATTATAAGTAGGGAAAATTTTATATTGAAGAATGTGAGATAATATATATACTCTTTCATCAAACATAATCTTACTTATTTCTATATCACCCGGGGGTTTTAAAAGAATTAAATCCGGATTATAAATCTTTATTGATTCCAACCAATTATGGGTAGAGATATCAAGAGAACTATATTCTAAACCCTTTTTTGAACAAGCAATCATCCATTTATTTGCTAATTTAGTATCTTTACAATATAATATTAATATTTTCATTTATATTAATCCTACTACATATAATCTAGTATAAATTTAATAAAGATTGGATTGGTAAATTTCAACCAAAATGATTCCTTAGGAATTAACTTAGTAGAATTAAGAAGATTAATTAGAGTATCTACATTAAAAGTACTTTTTATAGGTTCATAATGAAAGCATTTAGGTAATTCTTCTTTAACAAATTCAAGCATCCAGTTATCAAGAGGAAAGTTAGGCAAATAGGGTTTATGTATTTTTTGTCTAAACAATTTTATAAAAGCAGCATAATATGGGTTGAAAAGAACTTCGTTAGGTTTATGTTCTCCACTATATCTATATGATCCTAAAGGAGGATAGGTTTCCTTAATAAAATTTGAACAGAAAATTGGATTTGTTACTCTTCTTATTATTTTATTTGGTATAATCTCTTTGTTATTAAAGCTAAAACTGGAAGCAAATAGTATTTCGAGATAATCAATATCCAAGAAAGGTGTAAATACATATTTCATAGGATATTGATATAATATAATATCTTGAGCATCATGAAGATGAGTGGTAATATGGGTTAGAGATGCCATTTTTCTTTGAATAATATTTCCCTGAAAGTATGGTTCTGAATTTAAATAATTCTTTAAATTCTCTTTATTAATTGCTGATTCGTTGATTTTCTTCTTATCTAACCATATTTGAATAATACCATTTTCCAATTCCAATGTATTCCAATTTTGAGTTACTATAGAAGGAACAATATAATCATCCTCACTAACCCCTTTTACAAATTCACCTCCCAATGTTCCAAGAAACATAATATCAGCATACTCAGATTCTCTTTCAACCGCCATTATTCTGTGAGTTCTATGAATTGATGTAAGAGATTGTCCCCATTTTATGATCTTTTGACTATAATTTCTAAAAATATTGGAATTCATTTGTATATTATGGATTGAATGCTGTAACTTCAAACCTTTGGCTATATTAGAAGCTTTAACGCAATCGTTGGATTTAGGATTGCCATAAGTATATAAATGAGGAGTAATTCCATTTTTTAATAATAGAGCCAATATATTCCTAGTATCCGCTCCACCTGTAAGAGATAAACTAATTTTGCCATTATAAATATTTAAAAGCTGAGCTATGTGTTCGGATAGGACATTAACAAGGTCTTTAATTGTGATGTCCTTTCTGTTACAATTTAAAAGCTGTATGGGGTTCCAATACTTTGATATTTCAAATAATCCATTATTATAACATACATAATGGGAAGGTCCATTATGTAATATGGACTTAAAAATAGTCAATTCTGATGTCCAATGATAAGTTAGAGAGTATAAAGCCATAGCTTCTGGATAGATATCTGGTTTTACAATATCTCTGATTGTAGATAAACTATCAGAAATAATAAAACTATCCTTATTATTCTGCCATATAAACCATTTTTGAATACCAAACCTATCTCCAATAATTTCAAATGATCTTTCTGTGAATCTTATAAACACAAAATTACCTTTGACTATATTCTTTAGATCTTGCCCATTAATTATTGCATAATTAATCTTATCCTTAATATTATTACCTTCTGGTTCCATGCCATTTCTAAATAAAAGATATCCATAATAAAACCAATATGTTTTTGTATTGGGTTCAAACTCCCATAAAACATCTCCGTAGACAGAAAATCCTTTTGTGTTATATTTAGGTTCGCCAATTTGCCCATTTAAACTTAGGTTGGTAAGTAGCCACATAATCTAATCATCCCTCTTTTGATATAAATTTTCTAATACATTAATTGCTTTATTCCTATGAGAATCACATTGTAATATATTCAACCAATTGATTAGGCGATAGTTTGTTAGCTTGGGTGTTAAAAAAGGAAATAGCTTAAAGATTTTTTGTTGTATATTGCTTGAAGATTGTAGAGCTCTTAAAATAGAATGAGTTTGCTTACAATATTCTTTGCTTTTATATATAAATACTATGTAATATCAAAAATAAGTAATACACTATTATGTGCTAAGGTAGCTTACTATATATAAATAAATTTCTCACTGAATTCCTATTGTATTATAGCTTGCAGCAAAAGAAGGATTTCTATCAAAACTGCTTTTCACGATTGTATCATTTGTAGTATTTAAACACTTAATTATTTGAATTATAAAAATTAGAAGAATAGATTGGACAGGACTATTTATCATAGAACCACTATAGAATACTAAGTCCCATAGGACATAAAAGGCAATTATATTTGCTGTTTTTCTATCTGGTATAGTGTAAATAATATTAATAAATAATATTATTAATAATAATGTCGCAGGCCATCCCATCTGAACTATCATAATTCCAATTGAAGAAATCATTGTGCCTGGCATTATTCCATAATCTTGAGGATCAAATATATCAGTGTTTATTTTACCGCTTCTTGAACGGCCAAAACCTAATAAACTCTCTTTAGCTAAAGGGTTATGAAAAGTATTATTTAATATCGCCATTGATGCACCCCATCTACCTTGTGAATATGAACTTTGCAACTTTTCTTCAGATACACCGGAATATGAACGAGCGTAATCTACAGCGTATTGAGGATCAAAACTACCCCATAATTTTTTCTCAGGGTTTAAGGTCGGATTCAATCTAAAACCAAAGTAAATTAAAAAAGGAATAATTATAATGATATAAGAAATTCTCCGAAGAGATAAACGGGTTATTTTATCTAACATAAGAAAAATTATAATAATTGGATATATAAACCAGATAGCGCGTTTATTTGAGGCAATTGGAATCATTAAATAAGAAAGAACAAACCACCAGTCCTTTCCTTTTATATCTTTCCCTTTCATATACCAATAAAGTATAGCTCCCATTATAGCATATCCAATCCCAATACCACCTCCCAAATCTGAGATTGAACCACTAATATTCTCTCTTATACCCATTACAGCTATTTTCACAACAGAGAATATGACCTGAAACATAATTAGCTTAAGAATTAATTTCCCATAATAGGTTGCCTCATTATGATGCATCTGATGCCCGTTGATTGCGAAGAATAAAGCAATTGGAACAAAATATTTATAGTATTGATAAGCTCCCCATAAAAGTGATATTCCATTTATAATATAATTCATAAAAAATAGGATAGTAAATAAAACTGAAAGGAATAAAATCCTAAATTCTCTTCTGTCAAGATTATTGAATTTAGATTTTAGCAGTATGACCATTGAAAAAAAAATGAACAGTATCTTACTTGGCCTATTTGAAGAATCAATCAGGATTATAAAACCTTGATTAAATAAAAGAAGAATTACTAAAGACAATGTTGTTAGTTTAACCTTCCTTAAAAAAGCCACATAGATAATAAAAATAACCAGATAATATAAAAAAAGCTGATTAGTTGGAATTGGATGAATTGATGTTTTAAATTCAAACATAGCTATATTAATTTCTCTTTATTGCAATAGCCCGTGAGATTTTGCCATTTATGTATTTACATCCATTGAAGATTTCTGATTTTTTTACATAGAAATAGGCACCACCAACAAGAATAGAAAATACAATTGATGTTACTATTGAAATATTGATAACAGCATATATTATGGATATAGAAAGAAGAAATAAAAGCAATAAACAAGTAGGCAATGCATCAATCCGAATATCTGTAAACTTCCTCGTTAATATCCAACTCCAAACAAACTTTATTAATGTTCCACCCAAGAATGCTATTGCTAGGCCTATAATACCAATATATTTATAAAAAGCTAAAAAAAACAAGACAGAAACCACAGAAGCACACAGTTCATAATATGTTTCATATTGTGTTTTTTTGGCAACAGCAGGACCGCAACCGGAGATTTGTCTGATAATTTCAATTAAAGAATCCATCACAACAAATCCGATAATTGGTGCAGCTGAATAATAGGAAGGAGTTGTAAGTATTTGGAGTAATAATCTGCCATTCGTAATAATCAAAAAACAAACAAGCCCTGCTATTCCTAAAAACAAATTATAAATTTTTCTAACTTCACTTTCATAATGGTCATTCTGTAGCAATTCAAATAGGTGTGGTTGCCAAGACATTTTCAAACCGAATTGAACAAAGCTTAATATTCCAGCAATTTGTATGGCAATAGTGTAATACCCAAGTTCAACTATGCTTAAGTAATTAACTACTAAATATCTTATTAATGGCTTCTGAAAGGATATAATCAACACAGCTGGAACCAGCGGTAGAGAGAAACCCAGAATTGCTTTTAAATCAATTTTACTGAGATACAAACCAAAATACTTTCTTAGCACAAAGCCAAACATTAGAACAGATGAAGTTTCACCTGCAATATGACCTAAAATTACCCCCGTAACACCTAATTTGAATACAGCTACAAAAAGAACTGTTGACAGTATTCTAATCATAAGTTGAACATTAGTTAAGACAAAATATAATTTCGGTTTTTTCTCATAGCGCATCACTACTAAAAAGTAGGTATATAGTGCTGAGATAGGTGCCCATAAAATAGTTAGATAGAAGGCAATTCTATATACATCGGTTTCAAAGAAAATCTTGTAAATTGAATCATTAAAAAGAAGCGCTAAGGAAATCACAATAAGAGAAAATACTATAGTAAGCCATAATCCTGTGGAAATCAGTTTTTTCTTGTCAACTATATTTATCCGCTCATAAAAATATCTCCCAACACCACTATACATTTCTAAATTAATCAGGAAAGTTAAAAAGATAGCCAGCTGAACTAAAATATCCTGTGCTCCATAATCTGATGGGGATAATAGACGAGTATACAGGGGGAGTAATAATATACTTATAAACTTCCCAAATATAGGTATTAATCCATAGATTGAAAATGACTTAACAAAACTTTTTATACTCATTTGGTTTCTATTTCATCAATAATTTGATTTAAAGCAGGAACCAATTCATTCTTAATATTATAAGATATAGATTCTTTTTCAGCACTTTTCATAATAATATCAAAAGAATAGCTTGGTAATCGTTTTGCTATAAGTTCAAGCCCTGTACAAAAAGAATGGGCATTATCTTGAATAAGAACTCCATTAGAATCATTGATAATTTTCTTATTCCAATTTGTAGCAGTAGCAATAACAGGAATTCCAGAAAGCAAATACTCAGAGGTTTTAGTAACTGCACAATTAGTATAATATTCAGTAATAGGAACATAAGCTATGCCTAAATTCGCTGTATCAAAATATTGAACAATATCTTCATCAGAAAGGTAGCCATGATATTTCACTATTTCAGAAAGACCTGTTTCTCTTATTGCCTTTTCAATTAACTGAATATACTTTTCCTGACCAGTTCCAATAATATCATAACTTTCAACTTGTGACTCTGGATTAGTATTAATAAACTCTCTTAACCCATATATAGTTTGATGAATATTACGACCGGATAAAGTACCAATGTATATCATTCTTACCGAATCAAATTGTTTTGGTTTTGTTGAAATTGGATTCAGTCCCCAATGTACTATATATGATTTTTTTCTATTCAAGCCAAAAGCATCAATCTTTGTTTTCAAATCGACTAAAAAATGCTTATATCCAATGAATCCTGATTCCTCATAATAATCCCAAAAAAGACGTTTAATTTTAGATACATTTACAGCTGGAGTAAATGTCTGCATAACAAGTTTATTAAAATTTAATAATACGGGAAAAACAAAATTCATTCTATTAGAATGTACTATTATTAGATCTGATTTTTTATTTCTTATATATACAGAGGCTTTAACTGCAAATTTAAATTGATCCCATACACCTAAAAGCTTCTTCCTAGGCTTACCTGTATTTAAAATATGAATTATATGCCCTTCTTGACTTTCAGGATAAATATCATCTTCTCGTAATTTCCAACCAATAATCCATTCAACATCATAATATTTCGCTAATTCAATTGTTCTATCAAAATGGTAGCGTGGTTGCGTCATAATTTCTTTAATAAATATAATTTTTTTCCTGTCCATTAATTCCTTATTTCCTTTTAATAATAACTAAATTCTATTTGTAAACTTATCATAATCGTGAGCCTTTTCCAGATATCCTGCATTTATGGTCTCATAGATTGATCTGCAGGGTAAATTCATTGCCCTATTTTGCCGACGATTTTGGGCATTATAGTATATTACTACATCATCTGTCCACAAATTTAGTCCACGAATTAACACGAATTTAGTCCACAAATTTACACAAATTATCACGAATTTATAAGATTAGGCGTTGATATGTTAAACTGGGAGTGCCAAAACTGACTAATAAACCAGCTCTAAGTTTGGTGGCTTTCAAGTAGTTTAATAATTGATAAATATGATCATTGGAGAGTTCCGAAAGGGCTTTTAGCTCAACAATGATTTGACTAAAACATAAGAAGTCAGCTTTATAGCATTAATCTAATATTTTATCTTTATAAAAGATGCAAATATCTTTCTCTTTTCCAAAAGGTATTCCTTGATCTAAAACTCAATAGCTAAGGACTCTTGATATACGGCTTCCAGAAAACCAGGTCCCAATTCATTATGAACATTCATACAAGCTCCAATTATCTTGTAGCATTCTTCCTTATACAAAATATTATTATTCAATTCGTGCTAATTCGTGTAAATTCGTGGACTTAATTGGGGGACTTGGATAATATTTTGCGGTTGAGATACGCTCATCTCTCTCGGCAAACTACCGAGTAATGTTATGGTATGTATACCACAAATAATTAAATAAAGCCATTAAAATTGATGTCTATAACCCTGTAGTTGATTTGAATACTTAGCAGCAGCAAGGGGATATTTTCTCTTCCATTGAACTATAATATTTTCATATATGTTTGGTAAATATATTTTCTTCCCTATTTTGAAATCAACCATATAGTTGGAAAAATTTGCTTTAAATCTAAGAAGAGAATCATCTGGATTACTTGTTCTTCCACCTCCTAAATGAATAAATTTACAGTTTTCTTTTATTGAATCCAATATTACAAAATGTTGAATTATAACATTTACTCCTGTATTTCTTAATGATACATCAGCAGCTGATAAATGATTACTTGCATATATCCCCTTTAACATATATAACATTCCACCAATTATTTTCCCATCAATTTCAGCAACCATCAATCTTGACATATCGTCCATATAATTATTAAAATTTAAGAAATAAGATTCAGAAAAATAATAATAATCGTTTGCTTTCAAATAATCCATTGTATTATAATAAATGTTCATAAAATCATATATATCATGCTTTGTATTTCCTATTCTTATCTTTATACCTTCCCTTTCTGATCTTCTAAGCTTTTTTTTGATTTGTTTATCATAAACATTAAAAACATCATTGTCATTTAATGCCAAATAAACTGTTTTTCTGTCAAAAATGATGTTATAATTTATAAAAGAAAATATATCATTCATAATAAGTGGATGAAATCTCAAGAATTCACATACTATTTTATTAACATTAATATATTCGTAATAATGCTTATAAAATTCATTGATAAATTCTTTATTATTGGATGAATATACTACTCCATTATAGCCATAAGCACCTTGGATATCGTAATATTCATCATCAAGATCATAACCCAGATCGTTTATCCTATTTATTAAAAATGGATACATTGCCAAATCATTATGATCTTTAAATACAAAACAATATGCAGTTCCATCACCATTACTTTCATATAGCTTATAATATTCGGGAGTAAAATAAACATCCTGTTGTTCTATAGGAAGTTTTGATAGATATTGATTCCATTTTTCTGTATCTGATGTTGTAAGGATTTCATAATCAGCCATAGAATTCTTCCTCTAATATGGACATATTAATTAACGATATATATTTACCATCTTTGTAGATAGAATCCCTCATAATTCCTTCTCTGGTAAAACCCATTTTTTCATATAAACTTAAAGCAGCAGCATTATCTTCGCGAACAGATAAAAATACTCTATGTAATCCTAAATCCTTGAATGCAAATCTTAGCGTTAATTTTAATGCTTCTTTGGAATATCCCTTGGATCTTTCAGTTTTATCACCTATATATATAGCGGTTTCTGCCGATCTATTAATTAAATTTAAATCTCTAAGAATAGTTAATCCTATAAGCTTATTATTTTCAATTAGTTCTATTCCGAAAACAGTAACAGGGAAATTGGATATTAGTATTTTTTCATACCATTTACGTTCCATTTCTTCATTTACAGGAAAAGGATGACCTGCATACATTTCTATTATATCTGGTTGATTATGCCATTTTAAAGTTAACGGCAGGTCTGTGATTGTTAATGCTCTTATTCTAACATTTTCCATTTAATACCTCATAGAACTTGGTAAATTAATAAGACATTGCTCAATCTCTTCTGATATTGGTATTTCAGCTTTCAAGCATTGAGTAAACATATTCAGTTTATTCATTAAAATCCAAGCAGGACGGCACATAACTTTTTGTAAATTTGCCTGTTCAAGGAAAGCATCTCTTTCTTCAATATTTTTAAGGAGAATAGCATTCAGCCAATAATTAGAAAGGCAATCTTTGGGTTCTGTAATAAATTCTATATCAGCAATTGTTTGAAAATAGTCCTGATAAATTTGCGCTGTTTCTCTTTTATTTTTAAGAATTTCCGGTAACATTTCCATTTGCGCACAACCCAAGGCAGCATTAATATTTGGCAACCGATAATTATAGCCAATCATATCGTGTTCAAACTTCCAGGGATGTGCTTTTTTGGCAGTTGTGGTAATATGTTTTGCCAAAGGACCAAGTTCGTCATCATCAGTTAAAATCATCCCTCCCCCACCTGTAGTTATGGTCTTATTGCCATTAAAACTCAATATTCCCAATTTCCCGAAGGT
>Ga0116189_1003763_pt1 | contig 10809 bp, 9 predicted proteins | sample AD_JPNTR3_MetaG_FD_89895 | JGI IMG/M metagenome (GOLD analysis project Ga0116189, IMG submission 89895) | Active sludge microbial communities of municipal wastewater-treating anaerobic digesters from Japan - AD_JPNTR3_MetaG | ecosystem: Engineered > Bioreactor > Anaerobic > Digestate | place... | reverse complement strand
TGAACTAAACCGCCTTGTCAATCAAGCGGTGCAATATTCAAGAGGCAGGACAATACAATCCCTTATTTCGGGGGATGAAAAAGGCGACAAAACATTTGAACGATTTTTGGCACTTATAAAAAGTGCAAAGGAACACATATTGGATATGGAAGAAATTAAGGTAAAACTTAATCTTTCCGGCGATGAAGATAAAGATACCCAACGTAAACCGTTTCTTGATAGGATAGCAGATAAACGAACATGATAGAACCAGAAGTAATATACTGGATTACAATAAAAATACCTCAACCCGCACCTAATGAAAACATTTTAAATGCGGGCAAAGAACGCCGTGAACAAAAATGGGTTTGGGAAGATATACCTGAATTTTTTGATAAGGTAACATACAACAAATCCGGCGACCTTATTCTTACCGTTGAACAGGAAGAATACGCTTCCGTAGAAGTAGATAAATGTAAAAAGGGAGTTTTTATTTACTTAAACGGTAAACTTCGTTGGTTTCCGCCTAAGTATTATTTCTATCTTAAATTTTGGGTGCTTGAAGATGGCAGCCGTCCTGAATACCGTGATTGCGATAGGCGGTATTTTACATATTTACATTATTGGGAAAACGTATTATGGTGTTTAGGAATTATCCGTGGTAAAAAACGGCGGGAAGGGGCTTCGTCACAAGCCACTTCAAACCTTGTATATGAGGCAATATTTTTTAAGAACTCTAACTGCGGTTTAATTAGTAAGACACGGGATGATAGCCGTGATACCTTTACCGACATGGTGGCATTTGGTTATAGACATTTGCCTCCATTCCTAAAGCCAAAGCAAATTAACAAAGAGGATAGCGTAACAGAAATGGTGTTTGCTCAAAAATCCTCTAACATCAAAGACGGCGTTTCATCCGGGCGGAAAGAAGATGAAGGTAATAGGTCAAGAATTAATTACCGTGCGCCTGTACTTAACGCTTACGATAGAGGCCGTATGAGCCGTATTCTTTGTGATGAGTTTGGTAAATTACTTGAAGTATTAGCAAACATTTTATTTGCTATCATATCAAGGACTCTAATTAAGGGGGTAAAAAGAGTTGGGTTTGTTGAAATGCCGTCAACGGTCAATAAAATGACTAAAGGAGGGGCGGCGTTTAAGTCAATGTGGGATGAGGCTGATGTGAAAAAGAAAACACCAACTATTAATAGGCTTGTACGGTATTTCTGCCCAGCACACGATGGTTTTGAGGGGTTTATTGATGAATTTGGGGATAGCGTTATTGATGCTCCAAATGAAGAACAATACCAATACCTTGTTAATAAGTGGGTCAAAAAAGACGAAGATGGCAACGTAATAAGCGAACTTTCAGAAGATGATATTAGGCTTGGGGCAAAAGCATACATAGCCAAAAGGCGGATTGGGATGACCGGGGATGGATTAGAAGAAGAAATCCGCATGAACCCGGAAAATGAAGTTGAACTATTCATGTCAGCAAACGCCGACTGTATATTCAACGTAATGAACCTTAATGAACAAATTGAATACCTTAAAGAAAACCCCGTTTATAAAAGAAAAATACTTTACTACCGTGACTTAGAAACAGGTAAAGTAAAGTGGCGGGATATTCAGCCAAGTGAAGATGGCTTTTGTTGGGAATGGGTTGGCGACCTTGACCTAAAAGGGGCTGACAATAAATTTCATTATGACAATTCGCTGAAACGCCCGTCCAGAACTGATATTGGCGTTATTGGCGTGGATAGCTATTCAAATTCACAAGGGGGCAAAAAGTACGGGTCAAAGGCTTCCGCTTGGGTTTACATTAAGTACGACCTAAAAGACCCCGAAAATACGGGGCTATTCACGGGGCATTTATACGGGCGGCCTACCGACAAAGAAACCCTGCATGACCAAGTAATGCTTTGTGCCGAATATAACGGCTTTCAAGTATACTATGAGTTTGTAGCGGATGACTATCACACCCACTTTAAAAACCGGGGTAGGCTTGGGTATTTGGCGAAATTCCCGCTTAATGCTATTGCGCCGGAAAAGAAAAAACCTGATAGCACGGTAGAAAGGCACTACGGATTTCCTATCACAGACTTTGCTATGACCAAACAGAACGATGCCATGATAACATACGTTCTGTACTATTACCGGAAAATATATTGGATTGAACTTTGCGAGGACTTAAAAATGTACGACCCTAAAGCCCGTACTCCGTCCGATAGAACCGTTAGTGCCATGATAGCCCTTGTGGGCGGATTAGAACCGATAAGAAAGCCGCCGCCCAAAAAGACGGCAATGGTTGAGGTTTACCACAATAGCTAAATTTGGTTATTTAGAAAAACCGTATTTTTGTTGTAATTATACCCTATTAAAATAAATGTCCGATACCCCAAACAGTAGTCAGGGCGTAGTACATACTGACGCAATAAAGCAATTTCAGCTAACAACTGAAGGCATCAAGGACAAATCAAGTCGTGAGTACGGGCTTGCTATTTCAAAAAAAATATGGGCTACCGCAAATAACACCGGACAAGGCGGCTATTTCTTTTCACGTAATGCAAGGTTTCTAAAAAACAGAAACTACGCAAACGGGAGAATGGATGTGCAAGCAATGTTTCAGGATAGGTTTCGGTTTGACGGCAAACAAAACTATATCAAACTTGCGTGGCAAACCCTTCAAATAGTCAACCGCATTGTGTCAGGCCTTGTAGGGCGGTGGATGCAAAGGGATGAAAAAATAGAAGTAAAAGCTATTGATGATTTATCCCAAAAACAAAAAAGACAAGAATACGAAAACTTTGAATTTATCATTAACAACCGCAAGCAACTTGAACAATTACAAGCGGCTTCGGGCGTTCAAATGATTCCTACCGATACTGAAATTCCTGCCGATAAAGAAGAACTTAATCTTTGGCAAGCCCAATTCCAACGTATCCCTGAAGAAATTGTAGCCGAACTTGGCTGCAATGACGTATTTAATTCAAACGGGCTTTTCGGGGTATTAAAAGAAAAGCTACTCCATGATGCCGCCGAAGTATTATTTGTAGGCACTTACACCTACATGGATAAGGAAGGCGTAATTCATGTTCGTTGGGTAAAGCCCGAAGATGCAATTTATTCCTATTCAGAATACCCCGATTTTAGAGATACTACTTGGCGTGGCGAAGCCCCAACAATTAAAATTAGTGAACTCCGCAAAAAATGGGGCAAAGAATTTAACCCCGACAACCCATTTGCATTAACCGAAGAACAACTTTGGGAGATTGCGCAAAAGGCGAAAGAGTTTCAATACAACACAAACCTTACGTGGGTTTCCGATTGGTACACCGCTTTTCTTCGCCCCTATGACGAATGGAACGTAAGGTCAATTCAATTTGAAATTAAAACGGTTGATTCCGAACCATACACTATTACTAATTCAACTATTAGTAATAGCACCCGCACACAAAAAGGGCTGCCAACTACTTCTTCCGGCAAACTTCGTGACAAGCCGCTGCCAAATCAAAAGGTAATAACTGACACAAGTTGGAATATTTACCGTGGCGTATATCTTCCAGATTGCGACAAACTTATTGAGTGGGGCTTAAAAGATAACATGATTCGCCCGCAAGACCCCAAAGAAATTGGTAATGCGGAGTTTTCGTATTCATTCCAAATGCCGCAAAATTACCTTATGCGTAATTTGGCTATCCCCGAAAAGATAGAAGCGGCAGTAGATGGAATGATACTTGCTTTGCTTAAAATGCAGCAAGTAGTAGCACGTATGCGACCAACGGGTGCAGCAGTAGATGAAAGCGCACTCCAAAACATTGACTACGGATTAGGTGATGCCGGAAACGCCGCCATTGATTACAAAAAACTTTACGACCAAACCGGAGATATTTACTACCGTGGCGTAGATGCTGAAGGCAACCGTGTTCCCGTGCCAATTCAAGAATTACAGAATAGCGGATTTTTGGCGCAAATGGACGGGCTTATTAAGAACTACCAATTCAACTATCAAATCCTTCGGGATGAATTAGGGGAAGACCCGAACCTTATGTCATCCGCCCTTCAGCCCCGTGTGACTTCTTCAAATGTAGAAGCATCACAATCACAAGCCGAAGCCGCAACCGATTACATTTACGATGCCTATGCGAATTGCATGGAAGATACAGCACGGAAAGTTTCATGCTTACTTAGGGATTCAATTAAATACGGCGCAGACGCATACCGTCATATTGTTACAGAAGATATTGGGGATAGGCAATTTACCACGGCTTTCAAATTGTTACCAACAAGGCCGCAAGTAGATAAATTTGAGGCCATGATGTATGAAACAATGAAAAGTACCCCCGAAATGACATTGTTTGTTGACCCCTTCCAAATGTGCCGCATAGCAAAAGAGGATGTTAAGTTGGCGGAACTTTTGTTTAGACGGGCGCAAAAGAAAATGCTTTTGTGGCAGCAACAAACGGCGCAACAAAATCAGCAACAAACTATTCAAGGGCAAATTGATTCAGCAAAAGCGGCAGAAGAAGAAAAGCGTCAAACGATGCAAGATGAAGTTGAGGCAAAAGGAATGATTGAATCGTTGATGTCAAAAGAAAAGCAAAAAGAAATTATCCTTACGGGCATATTTGGTATTTATCAAAAAGGTGTACCAATGCCGCCGGAACTTACCGGACTTAGGGATGAAATTATTAAGAATGTAGGCATACCGTTATTTGCCCAAAATGTAGAAGCGGTAAGCCAAATGCAGCAAGCGCAACAACAGCCCGACAATGAACAGCAAGAAAACATGACGGGTCAACAAGAACCGCCGCAGCAAGAACAACAAGAACAATATCAACAACAAAATCAACAACAGCCGCAAGTAGCGGCATAAAACTTAAATAAAATGGGATTAGGTCGCACCTCCGATTTAACAAGTGATTACAAGGCAAATGTATATAGCATTACCCTTGACGTTTCCGGTTGGGACAGGGTTGGCTTTCATATTGAAGCCCCCGTTGCAAACCCTGTGTACGTTTACGGCTCAAATGATGCCGGGGCTGGTCAAGGCATTACCGATGGTAACGCTACGCTTGCCACAAACTTTACACCAATTCAGGGTACAAACCTTGCCACAAGCACAAAAGTTTCAAGCATGAACGCAGCGGGTATCTTAGAAGTTGACGTTAATTCACGGTTTATCAGGCTTCAAGGCGGTGGCGCAAATGTTTACCGCTTATATGCTTATGAGGCAAAAACAATCTAATTAATTAAAAGCAAAAACACTCTTTATGGCAGAAGAACAACAAAACGCAGAACAACCCGAAGTAACGCCTAATACGCTTGCTTCGGCGGTATGGGGTAATGATGACGGCGCAATGGTTAATGCCGAACCAAAAGTTATTGAACAACACAACGAAGAAACAAAGGTTGAAAACAAAGTAGAAGAACCAAAAGTAGAAGGAACAAAAGAAGAAATTATTGACGCTAACGAATACCTTAAAACTACTTTAGGGTATGAAGATTGGGAAACGGCGAAAAAAGAAGTTGAAGAATGGCGCAAAATAAAAGGCAAACCCGTTGTTGAATTTCCAAATGATGAAAGCAAAGCTATTTATGAAAACCTTTCAAAAGGCGACAAAAAAGCGGTGCTTGCAATTTTAGAGAAACAAGAAAAACTTGAAACGCTTTTAGCTTCTGAAGTTAGCAAAGACAACGCCGCCGAAATTGTAAAGATGAATATGCGGGAAAAGTACAAAGACCTTACTCCCGCTGAAATTGAATATAAATTTAATAAGACATTTGGCGTACCACAAAAACCCGTACAATTAGAACTTGAAGATGCAGACGAATATGCAGGACGGGTAGCGCAATGGGAAGCAACGGTACGTGATATTGAAACAGACCTTGTAATAGAGGCAAAAACTTTGAAGCCCGAATTGGGCAAATTAAAACAGGATTTAGTATTTCCAAATATTCAGCAAGAATCTTCCGTTGCAAAAGAACCAAGCCAAGAAGAATTGGAAGCGTTCAATAAGCAAAAGGAAACATTTTTGCAAGCTGCTCTCGCATCGGTAAACGCTTTTAGCGGTTTTTCGGCTGAAGTAAAAGACAATGACGTTAATTACAAAGTAAGCTACGAATTATCAAAAGAAGAAAAAGCTGATGTAGAAAATGCAGTAAAGGTTTTCACGGAAAGTGGTTTTGATGCCAATGCAGTATTAGCCCAAAGGTGGCTTAAACAGGACGGCACTCTTAATGAAGCACAGATTGTCAAAGACATGGCGTTGCTTTTTAATGAGGAAAAGGTTTCACAAAAGTATGTAACCGATGCCGCAAGCAAAAGACTTGATGCGTTTCTTAAAGACAAGAAAAACATCAGCCTTAACAATCAGGAATCAAGGCAATCATTCGCACCTGACGCTGGAAACCCGCAACAGCAATTAGCAGAGCAGGTTTGGGCAAACTAAATCAGAACAACAATTTTTCTGATTTTTAAAACTTAATTGATATGGCTGGAATCCCAACCTCAAACATTTTGCAACCCGGCGTAGTAGCGCAATCGGGTGGCGTAACAAGGTCGCTTGTGTCCGACCTCCAACTTTTGACACCTCAGTATTGGAAGCAATATACTGAGCGTTATGGCAGCGAAGTTTACGATTACTTTTTCCAATGGATTGCCACTTACGGCGGTATGGAAGAAGTTAAAAACCGTAACTTCTTTTGGTTTGAATCCCGTGGTAAAAACCAAATTGCAGTAACGAACCTGACCCAAGTAACAACCCCGTCAGCGGGTGCAACCGTTACAGTAAACATCCCTTCCGGCGACCTTTACAGTTCCGGTACACTTAGCCCCCTTCGTGTAGGTGAAACTGTCCGTGTGGCATCTTCTAACATTGAAGGTGAAATCCTCACAGTACCTGCCGTTGACCAATGTACTATCCGCCCCAAACAATCCGCTCAGGCGTTTGTTTCCGCAGGTAGCACTTCCCTGCTTGCAGGTGAAATCCTGATTTTCGGCGGTCTGACTGACGTAGGTGAAGCATCCGGTAGCCGTGTTCCCCAAACTCACCTTGATGTTCGTCTTGATAACGACATTACTGAAATCCGTGAATCTTGGGCTGCAACTGACCTTGCTGAAATGGCTCAAGTATTCTACAACACCGGAGTTAGCGGTAGCGAACCCGCAGGTGGTGGTCAATCGGGTACAAGCTATTTCACCCGCAAAGGGCTGATTAAAGCAAACACCCGCTTCCTGAATAGCATTGAATCCAAACTTATGCGTGGTGACGCTGTTACCAACACAGGTCTGCTTTCTTCTACTTCAGTAGGTACACAAGGCTTCATCCCGCAGGTAGTAGAGCGTGGTGAAACAGTAGGTTATACTCCCGGCACTTTGGATATTTCCAAACTGCATGAAATTACCCGCATCATGGACGTTAATGGTTGCGCCAAAGAAAATATGTGGCTGCAAGACATTTTCCAACGCCAAGACTTCAGCGATGGTATTTTCAAAGAGTTCCCGGCAGGTGCTTGGGTATGGGGTAAAAACGAAAACTCCGAAGATGCTGCAATCAATTACGGTGTGCAATCATGCCTGATTGACGGCTACCTTCTGAAGGTTAAGAAGTATTCCCCGTTCAATACCGAAGTAACCACAGGTAAAACGCCTCTGGATGACTACTTCCGTAACTACGGTATCATTTGCCCGATGGGTACAACCCGTGATGCCCGCACTTCGGCTACCCTGAAAAACGTAACCGTAATGTATCAGCAACCGCAAGGTGGTGGTACGGTCGGTAACGGTATTCGTGTATGGCCTTGGGGTGGTGGTTCTCTGAACCCCACAGACGGAACCCTGCGTGACCAAATTGAAATGGTCACGTACCGTGGCGTAAGGGTAGCGGCGGCAAACCAGTTCGTTATCGTTTCTGCTTAATCCGTACTCTAAATAAATCAGCCCTCTGAAATACGGGGGCTGATTTTAAAAACAAAGAACGCCTCCAAGATGGAGGGGCTAAAATTAAAAGCCTTAATCGTTAGTAACAATTAAAAATTAAAAACAATGGCAACATTACAAGACATTAATGCCTCAATGCAAGGCGAAACATTAACTGCACCGACAGTAAGCGGTAATACACTTTACCCGCAAAACGGAGCATCGGTTGGTACACAAGAGTATGTTATCTTCCGGCTTTTAAAAAAGAAAAAAGGGCGTACCTACGTTGATGGCGTATGCGATGGCGTAAGGAACCCTAATACAGGACGCATAGAAAGAATTTGGCTGCTTAACGGGGCTGATTCTATTTGGCAAAGTGAACTTGTAGAACTTTTCAAAGACCCCGAATATAAGCGCAGGAATAGGCGTAGCTTGACGTTTGAAGATGGCGTGTGCCGCATTAAAGTAAATGACGAAAGGGCTTTGGAATATGCCCGTGCTAACATTCACAATGTGGGCAAAAGGCGTGTAGGGAATGGTAAATTTGATTACTATGAATACAACGCCGCTGAAGAACAGCAAGAAAGGCTTAAAAAGCAAATGCTAAAAATCAACATGGTTATCAAGGCAAAAGAAATGCCCGAAGATAAAATGATGAAATTGGCAAGCTATTTTGGAATTATGCCTTATGATGAACTTGGGCAATTAAAAGGCCCGGATGGTATGAGGTCTGAACTTATGCTTCGTGCCGATACACAACCGGAGTTGTTTGAAAAATACATTGATTCTAAAGAAGTGGAGATTTCTTATCTTGTCAAACAGGCAATCGTTGGTTCAAAGATTGACTTTGAAGCGCAAAGCGGAAATGCACTTTGGGCTAACGGGAAAGGGTTTATTTGCAAAATCCCGCAGACAAGAAAGCATTACGAATATTTGACCGAACTTGCAATGACAAATAGCCCCGAAGGGAAACAGTTTCTTGAACAATTACAAACATTTGCATCGTGAACTCAGACCAAGTATATTCATTAATAAAATACATTGTCGGGAAAAATATCTCACAAGGATATGTAAGCCCCGATGATTTTTACGTTGCCATTAACACGGCGCAAGATGAATATACGGACTACCTTTTAGGCGAATATCAAAAATACCAAGTAGGGCGACCGATTGCTGCCGTAGAAGTCGGACAAAAAGAAAAAGTAAGGCAATCGCTTGCCCCGCTTGTGTATGGTAAAGTCCTTGTGCCAAACCCCGTAACGGGCGTAGCGGCATACCCCAATGACTATGAACTTGCTGATGCTATGTGGGGTGTTTACAATATCTACAATATCCGATTTGTTAATCAACCGAGATTAGCATCGTTCTTTAATTCATCTATTGACTTAATATCCGATAACCCCGTTTACTTGCTTCAAAGTGACGGATTTCAGTTTTACCCTACCAATATCGGGCTTGCCAAATTAAGCTATTTCAGAAAGCCGCCGTCAATCGTTTGGGGATATACTTTGGATAGTAACGGCGTTCCCGTATGGAACCCCGCAACAAGCCAAAATCCTGTTTGGGGAAATTACGATATGTCCAACATTATTGCAAGGGCATTACGAATAATTGGCGTAAATTTGAACGACCAACAAGTAAACCAATACGCCGAAGAAATTAAAGTAGGCGGTCAATAACAATGGCATTATCTCGTTTAAATTATATAGAGCAAATCCGTAGGTTAATTTACGGCGGTCAACCTTCCGATGATGCTGAAATTACCGTTAACCTTGTTAATCAATGGCTGAATCAAGCCGTGGCATACGCCGCAAAGCAATGCTATGCCGATAACATGAAACTTGAAGGGGTGGCATCTGTTAACAACGGGTTCTATTCTACCTTTAAGGGCTTAACGGTTTCAAAAGACGAAAACTTTTTATGGAAGTTAACATTACCTTCCGTTCCGCCGGGAATTGGGGCTACTGAAGGCGTTTCTACCGTAATGTTTAAAAGCGACACGGGGCAAATATCTTACCCCGTTGTGTTAATGTCCGAAAACCAACGCTCTTTTCAGCGTGGTATGCGGGATATTCCAAATAAGTTAATAGGTTATCAGGAAGGCGCAAATGTATTTGTGTTAAGCACAATAGCATTAAGCCAATATACAGCAACGGTTACAATGGTTAGTAGCGGTGTTAGCACCGATTTGGGTAGCACCCTTAACGTGCCGCCGGATTACTTGCCCGTTGTAACGGAATATTTGATGAAGGTTCTTAATTTTGAACGTATGCAGCCCGTAGATGAAAAATCGGACGGCATTGATTCCGTTAAAAACGCATGAGTATGAAACCTGTAAGAAACAACGTATTAGTGAAGTGTTTTGAATCAAGCAATATCTCAGAAGGTGGTATATTTGTGCCTGATAATTGCAAAACTGATTCCAACAAAGTAGAAGTAGTTGAAGTAGGAACGGGAACGCCGAAAAAGCCAATGAATTTAAGAAAAGGCGATATTGGCTTTCGTGTTAAGGATTGGGGAGAACCTATTATTGAAAACGGGGTGAAATACTATTTAATGGATTCATCCGCAATCATAGCATTACATGGCACAGAATCGTCAGTACATATCCGTTGATTCCGTAATTCAGGATTACCTAAATGAATCGGAACAATCACAAAACAAATACTTTAAGTGTTTCCATTTGGCGTTCCGTGGATTTGAAAACTTAGGGCTTGACTTTTTCTATAAAGTCAAATCCGTGAAATTGCCCAAAAATTCAAATTTAACTGTCAGCCTTCCAAGCGATTTTTTAAATTGGACTAAAGTAGGGGTGTTAAATGATAGGGGTGAACTTATCCCTCTTTACTACAATTCAAGACTTACAACATACGCCGATTTAAACCCCGAAAGGCTTACCAAAACACAAG
>Ga0116189_1003750_pt1 | contig 10831 bp, 14 predicted proteins | sample AD_JPNTR3_MetaG_FD_89895 | JGI IMG/M metagenome (GOLD analysis project Ga0116189, IMG submission 89895) | Active sludge microbial communities of municipal wastewater-treating anaerobic digesters from Japan - AD_JPNTR3_MetaG | ecosystem: Engineered > Bioreactor > Anaerobic > Digestate | place... | reverse complement strand
TTCATCATTTTTTTCAAGTTTCAAAGGAACAACCTTGTAATAAAACTTTGGTTGTTCAACCATCACCTGACCATTTGAACCATCTTCAATATAACCCTCATCGCCATAATAGGCATTAACCACACCAGCGTCGGACAGATTGCACCTTCTTCTGCCACCAAAAGCAGAAATACTGTCAAAGTCTGCGCCTGCCGATCTTTTGACAGCACCGGCTAATCTAGTGAAGGTTTTATTTTCGTAATCTATTTCAACGCCGTATATATCGCCTTCAACATATCCAACAAAACCAGCCAAGTCTGCAATTTTCTCATTGATTACAATAATATCTGCTTGTGTAGCACCACCAGAACCACTAATAATTAACCTATTGCTAAACATAATAGCACACCTCTTTTATGTATCCCAGAATATAGCCTGATATGTAGCAGAAGAATCTGATATAATACTTAACGACCCTTTGACAACTAAATCTATCGCCTGTCCTGTATATAGTCTAAAAGCAGTTTCATTTGTTACTGCTGTTGCAAGTGGATTTATCCATATACTACCAGAAATACAAGCAAAAGTTATAGCATTCCCATTGACAGGTATGGAAACAGCAGTTGTCCCAAGTAAAGTAACTCCAATTATCTTTTTAATCGGCGCAAAAGTATCTCTAACATAGCTCACCATAATACACAACTCCTTATTAAAAAAAGGCAGGCATAACGCCTGCCTCTAGGCTTACGCTATTTCGATATAATCAATTATAATGTCTGCAACAAGGCCAGCAACGCTGTCACCCAAAGTATAACTTATTTTCTTTCCGCCACTCCCAGTATCAGGAACAGGCGCATAGAAAGAATTACTTTCTATTGTCTGTACTTCTTTTAACAGCACACCTTTAGTAGCAGATGCCAAAGACCCTTTAACTATACCTGCCGTACCTACGGAAACGCCGTCAAGATATCCATCTGCGTCTCCTGAAGCAGATGACAGAGTGCCAACGTCTATTGTTTTAGTGCCGGCAGTAGCCGCTGTCTTTACATTAACAAATACATCTACAACGATTGCGTTAGCAGGCAAGGACCAGCCACTATCCTTTTCCGTACCTGCGCCGGCAACTGAAACGGGCAATATTTTAATCTTTCTGACAGCGCCTTTAACAGAAATATCCAACTCATTCAGTTCAGCAGCGGTAGACGTAATCGCTATGCCTGCCTGATAAATCGTGCCATCTTCGTCAAATACAGGTTTGATAGCGCCTGCCGAATTATACACACTGTAATCATACTTATTGTTTGCGCTGTTAAAACGCCAACCCTTTATAGCTCTTTTATTCATAGTCATTTCCTTTCATTTAATAGAGAGCATAGCCATCTTTCAGGCTATGCTCATCACGACCTTTAATTAAGCACCAGTTGAACCAACCATGCCATATCCGGGGCTTATAATGCCAACACCATACATTTCCTGTGCAGCACCTCTAAACACCTGATTGTTATTCTCCCACCACGTTCTAATCCACATCGCACGCTTCATCTGCAAGATAGCGCCAGCGTCTTTCATTGTGCGGTCAAGCAAGAACCAAGGCGAAACGCCAGTCGTTTCATTGTAATCAAGATACTTATTTACAATGACTCTGATCGGCATGACTTCGTTGACCACGTTCTTTGTATTGCTCAATTCAAGAGCCATCAACTGCGACTCCAAGAGAGCAAGAGCGACATAGAGCTTATTCGGGTGTATCAGCAAGTGCGTCGGCTCTGTATCGAAAAAGTCGCCAGCCTGATCGTAAATAAAATTGAATCTGTTCTTCGCTTCTATCAATGTTTCCACGCCAAGCGCACCTGTGATCTTGTTGTCATTTACTTTCGATGATCTCTGCAATGGGTGCGAATCTGAAATGGAAGCAACGCCATCTGCACCTGTATCTGTAAAAGCGCCGTTATAAAGATCAGCACACTGTCTTTCCTTATAAACACGCATAACTCTTACAAGCGGTGCGCCGAAAGTAGCTTCCACAACATTCTGCAAATCGTATTCCAGCGACTCAAGGGACGCTTCTACGCCTTTTGATTTAGTTGTAGACGTAATGTTCGTTTTCAGATATTGCTGAATACGATCAAATTTAATAATGTCCGCTTCTTCGCGTTCCTCGGCAGGCCCGATATTGCCTACCGTTGTATAACTGCCTATCCTTCTCTGCATATTTATTTCTGTTACGATAGACGTATAATATGTCTTTGCGGGCACTTTTGCGCTTCGGTTAAAGACCAAGTCAACGCCGGCCTCTGTCATTCTAACGATATCACTAATTCTAGTTCCAGCCATTTATTATCATTCCTTTCCTTACTGTTTCCTGTTCTACAGTGCCAGCTTCAATGAAGTTGTCGGTATTGTTACATATGCTTTCTTTGCGTCATTATCATATCCAACCAAGACAAGACAGCCACCGGTCGTATCGTCAAGATTGATGTAAAATTTATGGCTTGACACATACACGTCATATGTCGTTCCAAGGTCAGTGTCTGCAAAAGATGTTTTCGTTGTACCCGACTTATAATCAATTTCCATAACAGCACCATTGATGGACTCTATAGAACATTTAGTGCTTTTCTTCGCATCTTCAAGCGCAACGCCAAGTATGCCTGTAACGGCTTGACTCGTTTGTGCGGCAACAGCCACAGCACCCGAATTATCATATAAAAGCTCGCCTTTATAAATATCAGCGCCAGAAGCGACTACCCAGTTAATTGTTTTCTTTGGATTTGTTCCATGAACAACGATCATAAATAAATCATTCCTTCCTGTATTTGTTAAATTCTTCCATGCTAATCGGTTTACCTTCGTTGAACAATTGCTCTAATCTGCGTTTGAACAACCGTTCTTCCTTTGTTAATGTTTTTTCGATTGAAGCTAAAGCTGCTCGTTCCGCTGAAGATGTCGCACCAGCATAAACGCTTCTCGAATATTCACCAGCAGCAGCACGTATCGCACGTTCTTCGTAATCCGGTTTAGGGTCTCCGAACAAAGCTCTGCATATCTGCTCTGCAGTTAAATCTGCTGCCTGTGCTTTCTCCATAATCTCCTGCGAACGTTCTCTTGCTTCAGGATACATAGCAAAGACATCTGCATTATCTCTTTCAAATTTAAGGACAGCCAACTGTTCTTTAATCAATTTGTTTTCAATGTCCTGTTCCGCATAACGCTTAGCAGTTTCTTCGTCGTGTCCTCTTTCTACATATTGAGCAACAAGCGACTCTTTTGCCTGCTTATTAGCGTCTTCCTGAAGCTTTTTCTTTAACTCCTGATTTTCTTTCTTCAACGCTATTACTTTTAATTCAGCCGGAGTAGGCTTGCGTTTAGGCGGAGTCTTTTTCTTTTCTGTCTGTTCTGTTCCAGTTTCTTCCGTTTCTTCTGCTTCTGTTTCTTCTATTTCTGTTTGTTCTTCTTCTTCAAGCTCTTCGTCTTCGTCAACAGAACTATCCACGATAAATCCTTCGTCATCTACATAGAAATCAGAATCAGTTTCTTCCACGCCTAAATCAGCAACATCGTTTTCTTTTTCCTTAGCCATAAAAACACTCCTACGTATTTACCGCTCGCCAGCGTAATGTCTTGTTCAGAGTACAAGCGGACTCAATAAAGAGCATATGCTCTCATTTCCATTATATTCATGCTGTCAATAGTTAGTGCCAAATTGACAGCACTAAATTATTGCAGGATAATTGAAGTGAAGGTGAAATAACAATGCAAGAAATAACACAAATCAATAATTTTATTGAAACGACAGAGGAAGAACTGGACAAACTCAAGGAATTATGCAAAGACATAAAAGTATTATTCGATAACCTTGTCGAAATGGATTGCATAAACAAAGAACTTCCTTTCTGTCGTAATATATAAATAAGAAAAGAGCTGGCCGATTTGGCCAACTCATATCGAAACGTTTTATTTTTTGGATTTTTTCTTTTTCTTCTTTTTAGACAATCCTGCTTCAGACATAGCAATAGCGACGGCCTGTTTCTGCGGATATCCTTCATGCACCAGTTTTGCAATATTCTCCGATACTACTTTTTTTGATTTCCCCTTTTTCAACGGCATATTTCTCACTTCCCTTCCTTATTGCCTGTTCTTTTTGTAATTTTTATTTCCGGTTCTTCTTTTGCGGCTTTAATGTCTTTCGGCCTGTTTTTCAAATGCTTGATAGATGGCGACTCTTCAACGACTTCGACTGCTTTTTCAATAATAACCTTCTTGTCTGACTTGCCTGAATCTAAGGCGGCCAAAACATTCTCCAGTTCGTCAACAGACGCATTGAAAACATATTCCTCTTTCATTCCTTTCTCTTCTATTTTGTCCAGCAGTTCCGCTCTTTTCTTGACAATATCAAGCTGCAGCGGCTTTGTAATATCGTCTGTCAGTCTTTCGTATATGATTTTATAATCAGGATACATTTTCTCTAAGACTTCTCTGCCTTTTGGCGTCATCTGTTCAGGGTCATGGATATAAAACGCTATAATTCTGCGCTGTTCGTAATGAGGGCAGGCATAAAATCCATATTCTTTCATAAAGCCTATTGCCTTGGAACAATTTCCGCCCATAAAACGGTTTGGATTGATGTTGAAATCAGACAACGGCTTCATTCCGCCATTTATGGCATTATACGGGATTTCTTCTCCTGCCAGTTTATTGCCGGCTATAACATGGGGAAAGTATAAAGTCTTGGTTTTTCTGTTTTCCATATCCTTACTCCTTTATTTCTTCTAAATCTTCAGGCATATCCGGTTTTTTATTGCCCAAATGCTCGACAATAACAGGCTGATCTTCTGCTTTTACATCAAATTTATGCAGTTTAGGCGCTTCCATGGCTTCCGCTGTTTTCTCGTTATGCTCCAACATGATCTCCAGTGTGTCAGATATGAATTTTCTAAGCATATAATTAGCGGTCATATCCACCGCATAGTCCAAATACTCGGTAAAATCAGGCGGAGCTTTCTTTTTCAGTTCCATTGTTATCCATTCTTTTAATGTAATAGGCTTAACAGTGCTTATCCCGCATCTGAAACAAGTGCATTTTGAAACATATCTTCCATCTTTCAATGCTACTCCATCGTAAACAGCCAGCGTTTCGCAACGACCACAGATCGGATATTCCAAAATATCCATCGGGTTATAGCCAGTCATAACAATTTTATACATCAACTCATTGTTCTCGAATAATTTTTTGGCAAAATTCGGATAAATTTCCATCAACGCCTTATAGACACCGTAAGAGTGATCGTCAGGCATGGCAAAAGAATTGAATACAACCTTATGTGCGTCGCTCATAGACTTAATCTCCTCTTATCCCTGTCCAGCATTTGCGGCACTGTGCTTTGCAGTGTTTCCGGTGCGACCTGCATTTCCGGCGGAGCTTCTGTTCCTGCCTGCGCTGTCAGTCCTTGTGGCACTTGCACTGTTCCTGCTGCACCGATCGGGTTCATAGCCGTATTCGGCATAAAGGCTTTCTTTACCTCGCTTATAATTTCATCGTCTGTGCGGAGCTTCATGCCCAGCAAATCTTCCATGACCTCACGCATTTTATCCGGCGAAATCAACGGCTCAACTGTACCTGTTTCCTTATTGAAAATCTGTATCTGCGACAGGCCCAGCAGGATATTATACATATCAATCCTGCTTCTCGGCATGGCTTCTCCGATAATAACCGTCGTTTCAAAGTCAATATCCACCAATACAGGCTTTCCGTTTTTCGTTGCGACTTCAAATTCAGGCACTTGCAGCTTGTCTGTTTCCATAAACAGGTTGATAGCCTGTTCAATGGCGTCGCCTGTTACCGGAATAGCGGCAGGCTGCTGCGCAAGTTCTTCCACATCAATATATTCCGACTTATTTTCTCCGATATACGCCCAAAACGGCTTGTCCCATTTTTCAAGACACAGTTTCAGAGCGTACATATCCGCCCATTCCATGGCTCTTGCCAAATCTGTTTTCTTATCCTTTATCCCGACTGACCCCTGCACAACCTGCGTTCTGATCTGCGTGGCTGTTGCAGAAACACCGGACATCGTGCCTGTCATAATCTCGTGGAATCTTGTTGCTCTTTGCGACACGTCCTGCAAATAGGAAATCATGTTCTGCACAACAGGACTGATACCTGCGGCAGGAACAGGAAAGACATATTCTCTCGGACTGTTCGCAATAATAATATCTGCTGGATTTGATGTAATCTGCCCGTCTGCTATCTGCGCTTTAGGGTCTATAAACAAATGCGGTTGTGCGTTGAATCTTGCAGCCAGTTCCAACTCGTCCGTCAAATTATTGACTGTATGCTGGATATTGCGCAACAGAACACCATCGCCTATGCCGAAAAACTTACCTTCCTGCGGAATCATTCTGCTGGCAAAGAACGGATATTCGTTATTGACAAACTTATAATAAGGCTTAGCAGGATCTGATACCCTGAATATCAATCCATTTGCGTCCATTTCAATCAACTGAAGATTATGCTGCTCGTTGTTTCTTGTCCAGACATGCAGTAAAGTAAACGTCGTGCTGTCGTCAACAGATACATCTGTATCAGCTTCGTATGAAGAATAACCCGCAATCAAGGCGTCAGCATATTTGTCTCCGTATTCTTCTCTTGCCCAACTGATGGGCACATATCCTATTTCGTGAATAATGTATCTTGCGAACTGAATATCTTTTACGTCTTTTATCGCTCCGTCCACGATAACAGAACCTATATTGCACTTGACAATTCTTGGAAATCCTTTAGGCTGCGATGGGACATTCCCGAATCCTTCTTCCCACATAACCGTCCCGAAAGCATTGCCGTATAAATCGTAATCTCTTGCGTAATCTTTGAAATGATCGACAAACTTGCAGCGTTTTCTGTAATACTCGCTTGCTGCGTCCAGTTTAGGCATAAACTTTCTATGTGCCGGGTTGTTGGAATAATGTCTGAAATCAATTCTTGACTCCATTATACTGGCAACCTGTCCTTCAACGGTTGGCGTAACAATAGGAATAAAACTGTTGGGGAAATCAGGGTCGTCAGGAACAGGCGCTCTTTCGCAAAGATATTGTCTTTTCAATTCTTCCCAAAGCACGCCGTATTCGCTTTGTATTTCCGCTTTGCGCAAAGCATATTGCAAAGCGTAAAAAGAACCTCTTTTCTTTTCTTCGTCAGACATCAAGGCGTCCCAGTATTCGCCGGGCATACCCTGCTTGTCTTTATCTTCGTAAATCTCAATCAATCCCATGTTCTTCGTCCTCTATTGTGCGCACCGCTTTTGCGTGTCTTTTGTACGCTTGATAATCGTACAGGCCGTCCCTGTTCTTATATATATCCAATTCCTTTATTTCTTCGTTCTGCCTGACAATCGCTTCTGAAATCTCTGTCAGACTTTGCATGATGGATACAACAGCTTCTTCCACTGATCTCAATCTCTTGCTGACATCTGATATCTGTTCTCTCAGCATTTCCGCATGATACTTGGTCAACCGGTAAACTTCTTCGTTGCTAACGTGCATATCTTGACCCCTTTCTCCTCATATAAGGAAATTGATATTCTTCCATGTAAGCCCCATGCTCTTCCAAATACTTCTGCATAGCGTAATACGTAATTCTTCCTTCCGCTACTGCGTCCTCAAGCTCTTCTCTTGTCCAGTACCCTGACAACTTCCGCACTTCTGACTGCAATTCAAACGTTTGCTGTCCTCTTGCCTGCAACAGTATGGCGTAAGACATAACAAGATCGTCAAACGCTCCGTTTTCAGCACCCCACCATATCCCCTTCATTTTCTTCTGCTGCACAGTAAATGTCAACATTTCTGAAAGTGTATCGATATCGTTGATCAAGTGCATATTGTCCCTCGTATATTCCACCATTTCCGACAGCATGGTCTGTCTGTTGTCCTTGCCTGTGCGAAATCCAAAACGATCGACAGGCGATACAGCAACAGAATCAGACGAACCCATACGCCTGTATATATTCGGATAATTTCTCTGCGCAAAATATTTGATCGGATAAGAGTCGAAATTCGCTTCAGGACAATACAAAGCATAATTATAATAGCAGCAAAGACAATAAACCTGCTCCACGCAATAATCGACAGAACCGTTTGAATGGAAAACAGCGACCTGCTCGCCGGTCGTATTGTCGCATACCTGTGCGGCATAATAATCTGACCCGTCTCCGGCCGTATCGACCGCTACAACATACGGATATCTTGGCTTCCTGTCGCTGTATATCTTGATATCGCCTTCCGTACTCAGGACAAACTCCAAAGACTCGTCCAGCTTATCTTCGTCCAACAGTCCTTTGTTGTTTCGGGCAAATGTAAAATAACCAATAGAGTATGGATTTTTGCTGTATTTTTGTTCCAGTTCGAACAGGCGCTTGGATATCTTGTTTGCGTCGAATACCGTCTGCCCCATTACGCCCCATTCGCCCAAACAGTACACCATATACGCATAAGGGTCGGTAAACTTGTAGCGTTCCAGCACATCTCTGTATTCCTGCGGCAGGTGTGGATTGTCCTTGTGTGTTGTCTTTAATACAACAGAATCCACTCCGGGTAAGGTCAATTCCTGCGTTACATAATTGAACAGCCAGTGTGTTCTTGCAACAGGATTGAACGATAAACCCAACCTGCACTTGACGTAAGGGTCTCTCAACCTTCTGTCCAGTTCTCTAATAACTTCAGGGTCGCTTTCTGCGTCTACTTCCTCGTACCAAACATCGGTAAGGTTCTCCCCGAATCCCGGCTTGTTTGCATATTCAGGACCTAAGTCCACGCCTTCTCTGGTAAACTGTATGGACTTTATATCCTCGATATAGTCCATGCCCTCAAACAGAATTGTATTGCCGTTCAGCTTGTTACGCATAATGTATTCAGGGTTCTTCCGCACGTCCCAGTACCTTAACAATTGCATTCTCTTGAGAGCGTTGTATATAAACGAAAAACAGGACTTCAAACAGTCTGTCTTTTGCTTCCGCAAACAAACAAGATTGCGGCCCGGAAACACAGTCAACTGTACAGCGTACATCTGCCCCATAAAATACGACTTGCCAGAACCAGAACCACCGTACAACACCAAATATCGGGGCACCTTGAACAATAACGGATAGTAAACACCGTTGAATAACCTAGGGTCCAAATCTATATTGTTCTCCGTCGGCAACCCCTGCGTTAAATTTTTGCCCATGCTTTTCTTACCGCTTTCCGACTGAATTTTTAATTTGATTGTTTTGTGTCGAATATTTGAGAATAATATCTAAAGCACTATAATATCCGCAGGAAGGACATTCGTATTTTGCTGATTTTATAGGGAACTTGATTCTCTTTCCGCATACAGGACACACGTTTTGTTTATTGCTTGATTTTTTAGGCTTTGCAACTCTTTCTGTATACTTAAAATCTATTGGATAGACAAAATTGCAATTCATACAACGATAATGTGCTTTGTTTTCGTTATAAATTATTTCTTCCCTGCAAACAGGACATCTTATTTTCCCGTGTCTCTCGATTTTTTGCTTGAACTGTTCGTAACATTTGGAACGATAATATAGGTCTATATTCATTTTCATCAGCCAAACTGGATTCAATTTTGTTCCGCAATTTTTGCAATAAGCGCTATATTCAATTTCAATGTAAGGATCTCGGTTATTTTTATGTACTTCGTTTCTGTCCTCTTTCAGTCTCCATTCGACTTTGCATTTGCATTGTGGACAACGCTCTTTTTTCGACAGTTTTGTGTAATTATTTAATTTATTACTCATTCCATTCCCCTTTCACTCGTATTCCATTTTCAATCTGTTTTTGCAATTTTGCAGAGAAAAACGACTTTTTATTTTTGCTTTTACGAACACAGTTTTTATTTTTTTGCGTTTTTACAACTTTAAGTACATTTTTACATCTTTTGTCTGTATTTGCAAGTATTCTGCCGGGGCCAGAGCCAGAGGGAGCTTGAAGATGGTTTCCCCTTGCAAACGCAAGGAGAATTTTCTTTTTCAAGAAAACCATCTGTCGCCGTACGCCTTCGCCTTCGGTCGTCTCAGAAGAGCAATTGTATGCAGAGTATCGCTTGCTACTCCAGCCTAAAGCACTCTGCACCCCCATTCAGGAGCCCTAACCCCATATAATATTTATTTTTACAAGGTGGTTCGGTATATGTATCCACCTTGGGCATTGCAATAATTGCCGATTGCAATACCCACCTTAAAGCGTTTCAATTTACTACTGGTCGCCACCTCTGCTGTGTTTGATATCGGAGACGCTTCGCAACTGTCTATACTCCGTCAGCCTTGGCATGTTTCAGATAAATAAAAAGGCTGATTTCCTATATTTTGAATCAGCCTTGCTATTGAATCTTTTCTTACAATGTTGTATACTCTTGTTAGAGTTCCAGTTGAGTCAGATTCTTGGCATCTGATTCTCGGCCAACGGCCGATTGGACTCTTTTTTTTGGCCCTTTTATTTCTAAATAAATCCTTCTTCCTACATCATACCACTCTCCAAAAGATTGTCAAATTTCCAAAACGTATTTGTTCTGCAAAACCAACTTTACAGAACAGTAAAAGCAGGTATACTGAAAACAGCCAGCCTGCCACGTGCAGACAAAGTTCCTGAAAACGTCCTGCTTCGCAAGGCGTTTTTAATTGTAAAGAATGAAATGACACCGAAACGCACGCTCTTTTTTCTTAATTTACCGCTATCTTTAACGAATAATTATGCATTTTTTTGTCAAACACAGAAATTTTAATCGCGCACCCGCAGCAACACAAATACTGAAAAACACATATTCGCACACAAGCGATTGACAGGCATAAAGAATGAAAGT
>Ga0116189_1003738_pt1 | contig 10845 bp, 7 predicted proteins | sample AD_JPNTR3_MetaG_FD_89895 | JGI IMG/M metagenome (GOLD analysis project Ga0116189, IMG submission 89895) | Active sludge microbial communities of municipal wastewater-treating anaerobic digesters from Japan - AD_JPNTR3_MetaG | ecosystem: Engineered > Bioreactor > Anaerobic > Digestate | place... | reverse complement strand
AGATTGCTGGATGTATCGTCTGCTGTTTCTATAATATTGTATATTTGTGTAGGATTTTTTAAAGTATCAGAATATTCTACCCACGTATCAGACTCATCCTCATCTACGCGGTATCTATACGAAGCATTAAGTCCTATAGTATTGTTATTATTAGGTCTCCATTCTATAGTTCCTTGTATATTTTGATTCCATCCACCATGATTACTATAATTATTTTGATTTAAATAATGTAATTCATTTAAGTTATAATTTTCGGTATAGGTAGTACCATTCATATAGTGCTTCCTATAGCGAGCAGAATATTGAATATTGAAAGTAAATTTTTTAATATCATACGAAATAGCTAACATAGCTGATAAAGGTGAAAATAGTGGTTTAAAATTTGAAAAATCTTGAACATTTTTATTCATTAAACCGCCAGAAATACGTATCATACTATTTAATCCAAAAGTTTTTTGCTTTTTTAGTTTTAGATTTAGAATGCCACTAGTCCCTTCTGGATTGTATTTAGCAGATGGATTAGATAAAATTTCTATATTCTCTATCTCTTCAGCACTAATCTGCTCTAAAATAGTTTTATTATCACCTAAAAGAGCTACAGGACGATTATCTATTAAAATGGTAACATTTTGATTGCCTCTCAAGCTCACATTTCCTTCATCATCTACCTCTACACCAGGCACATTCTCTAAAACATCTATAGCAGTACCACCTTTAGCTGTTAATATTTGATCTACATTTACGACTCTTTTATCTGCTTGCAGTTCTATCATCGGTTTTTCTGCAACTACTGCTACGCCCTCCAGCATAAATGATGAAGGGCTAATCATAATAGTACCTAAATCAATAGCAAATTTGCCACTACGAGGATTTAATAAAATATCTGAAACAGTTTTATTCGTATAGCCAACAAAACTAATTTTTATGTAGAAATTACCAACACCTTTATGTTTTAAATTAAAATTTCCATTAACATCAGTAGTAGTACCATTAACTAAAGAGCTATCTTTAGCTTGATACAAAGCGATGACAGCAAATTCAATAGGATTATGTGTAATAGAATCTATAACTTTACCTGTAATAGTAAATTCTGGCATTTCTCTTTGCATTGACCCTTCAGCAGAGCTCTGAGCATAAACATTATAGATAAATAGTAAAAGTACAGTATTGAATACAAATAATTTTTTCATATCAACCATATCAACATTTTTAGATTAGACAAGAATAATTAAAAAAACTTGTGTTATAAAAAAATATTTTTTTATGTAAAAAAAATATTTTATTTTTGTCATAAAAATTTAAAGTTATGGTAAATAAATTTATTAAAACATCGATAATATTAACAAAATTTAGTATTAAAAAGTATAAGGGCAAAAGAATATTATTTTTTTTAATGTTTATTTTTGCTTTTAGCAATAATATTATTTCTCAGGACATACAATTCTCTAGCAGTTATTTTCCTAATAGTCCAGGTCTAAAAGAAGCAAAGAAAAATATCAGGATGGGTAACTCATTATTTATAAAAGGTGAAGGATATTATAATGAAGCATTAGATTATTACTTAAAAGCTAATTTATTTAATCCTGATAATGCTGAATTAAATTACAAAATTGGGGTATGTTATTTATACACTGCTGATAAGGATAAAGCTGTAGAACATTTAGAAAAGGCATATAGGTTGAAATCTGATGTTACAGAAGATATAACATATTACCTTGGTATGGCTTATCATCAAAATTTTGACTTTGATCAAGCAATAAATTTTTATAGGAAGTATCTTGTTGTAATAAATCCACGTAATAAAAATAAATATTTAAATGAGATTAATAAAAAAATAGAAGAATGTAAAAATGGCAAGGAAATAATAAAAGATACAGCTAAAGTAATAATAGATAATTTAGGTGAGACAGTGAATAGTATTTATCCAGATTATGCTCCTGTGATAAGTGCTGATGAATCAATGTTGATTTTTACAAGTAGACGCCCTACGAATATCGGAGGTTTACGAGATCCTATGACGGGGAAATTTTTTGAAGACATTTATATTGCTTATTTAGAAGATTGGGGGCAATGGAATATAGAGCAACCAGGAGAACCTATTAATAGCATTTATCACGATGCAGCTATAGGATTAAGCCCTGACGGACAAACTTTATATTTATATAAAGGTGATAATGGTGGTGATATTTACGTATCATATTTAAAGGGTTCTAAATGGACAAATCCTGAACCATTACCATATCCCATAAATACTAAATATCATGAGTCTAGTGCTTCTCTAGGACCAGATGGTAGAACTCTTTATTTCGTTTCTGATAGGCCAGGAGGAATAGGTGGTAGAGATATTTGGTTTTCACGTAAAAATAATAGTGGTTATTGGTCTAGTCCTATAAACCTATCATATATTAATACTCCATATGATGAGAAAGGTGTATTTATTCACCCTGACGGAAAAACTTTATATTTCAGCTCTAAAGGGCATAATACAATGGGGGGATATGATATTTTTCGTACTGTATATGATGGCAAAAAATGGTCTAAACCTGTAAATCTAGGTTATCCTATTAACACTCCTGATGATGATTTATATTTTGTTTTGTCAGCTTCTGGTGTACATGCTTATATTAGTTCTTCTAGGAAAGGTACATTAGGAGATCAAGATATTTTTATGATTACTTATATGATAGCTAAACCTGTAATGCCAAGTAGTGAAGCTAATTTTTTAGCATGGCGTAGTGAACCAAGTATGTCTGTCAGTAGTAATTTATTAAGTGATGAGAATTTACCATCTATGATTTTATGGAAAGGTAAAATTACTGATGAAAATGGTAATCCATTAGAGGCTCAAATAATACTTACAGATAATGAAACAGGTGAACAGCTAGCTGTTTTTACATCTAATAGTGAAACGGGAAATTTCTTGGTCTCATTACCTAGTGGCAAAAATTATGGTATTGCAATAAAAAAAGATGGATTTCTATTTCATTCCGAAAATTTTAATATCCAAGAAAATGCACCATATGAGGAGCTGATGAAAGATATTAAACTAAAAAAAGTAGCTGCTGGAGCTGAAATAGTACTTAATAATATCTTCTTTGATTTCAATAAAGCTACACTAAGACCAGAATCTAAAACAGAATTAAAAAATGTTATTGAATTCTTACAACAAAATCCAAGTGTAACTATTGAAATATCTGGACATACTGATAATGTTGGCAGTTACGAGTATAATCAAAGCCTTTCTGAGAGACGTGCTAAAGCAGTTGTAGATTATTTAGTAGAACAAGGCATACCTTTATCTAAGCTCGTTTATAAAGGTTATTCTTTTTCTAAACCTATAGCATCCAATGATACAGAAGAGGGAAGACAACTAAATCGTCGTGTCGAATTTAAAATTTTATCAGCTGATGGCTCCTATGTATCACAAAGCACTACGCCTCCTGTTATTAATGAAACTAAAACAATAAAAGCTGAAATTAAACCTGTCGAAACTATACAATCTAAACAACCAATTATAAAAGAAGAACCTGTAAAAGAAAATATCTCACCCAGTACAGTACCACAAAAAAATTTTTATATTATTGGTGCTAGTGTGACAACCAATACTGAAGCTGAAAAGATAAAAAGCGAGTATGTAAAAAAAGGATATCCAGATGCTGTCATTTTACCAAGGGCAGATGGCAAAGGGTATAGAATAGCATATAAAAGTTTTCCTACAAAAGAAGAAGCTGCAAAAGAATTAGAAAGATTAAAAAAAGAAACTAATAGATCAGATCTTTGGATACTTCAACAATAAATTTATTAAAATTTTAAAAAATAAATATTTATGAAACACAAATTAATTTTAAGTTTAATATTAGTTTTTTTAGTAAGTATAGTTAATGCCCAAATTGTAAAAGTTGGTGAATCCCAAATAGCAGAGCAGATGTGTAATCAAGGAGTTATGCTACTAGAGTCGGGCGATTTACAAGGTGCTATAACTAAATTTAATGATGCAATTCAATTAAAATCTGATTTTGCTAAAGCATATCATCATAGAGCTATGGCAAAATTAAAAATGGGACTATACGATGATGCTTTATTAGATATAAATAAAACTTTAAGTATAGAAACTAATGAGATTTATTATTACAGCAGAGGTATGATTAAACATGAAAAAGGTGATTTAGATGGTGCGCTGTTAGATTATAATACAGCTATAAAAACAGATCCCAACTTAGCTGAAGCATACTATTATAGAGCTTCACTACACTTCGATAAAGGAGATTATGCAAGTGCTATAGATGATTTAAAACTTGCAATTTCTAAAAAAGATAATTTCGCATATGCTTATAATGACCTTGGCAGTTGTTATCTGATGTTAGAAGATTATGACAATGCTATATACTACTATACAGAAGCTATCAAAGCAAATCCTAAATTTGTAATAGCATATAATAATTTAGGGATAACGTATAAAAATATGAAAAAATATGATGAAGCAATTGCTCAATTTACTAGTGCAATAGACTTAGATCCTAATTATGTAATAGCAATAAATAATAGAGGTATAGCTAAATTAGAAAAAGGCGATTATAAAGGAGCTGCTGATGATTTCACTTTAGTAATACAAAAAGACCCCGAGTATCATTTTGCATATAATAATCGAGGAATAGCTAAATATAAAATCGAGGATTATCAGAGTGCATTAGAAGATTTCAATAAAGCTATCGAGCTAGATAATAACTATGCTATTGCATATTTGAATAGAGGCAATACCAAAGAAATGTTGCAAGATATTGATGGTGCATGCTCAGATTGGACAAAAGCCAGTGAGCTTGGTATCAAACAATCTAATATGTATTTAAAACAATTGTGTAATAAATAAAATTTGAGAGCTATGAAAAAGATAATATTTCTTATTATAATGACATTAATAACTACTATTGGCTATAGCCAGGTAGATACTCCTTTTGATAAAAATCATATTACAGACAAAAAACAATTAAAAGAAGCTAAAAAAAAGATAAAAGAAGGTGACAAATTATTTGCAATGGGCAAAGGTACATATATAGATGCTTTAACATATTACCTAGAAGCCAATAAAATAAACCCCAATAATGCTGATTTAAATTATAAAATTGGTATATGTTATATATTTACTACAGATAAACAATTAGGATTAGAACATTTAGAAAAATCCAAACAACTAAATCCGCAAGTTAATTATGAACTTTCTTATTATTTAGGCAGAGCCTATCATCTAAATCATCAATTTGATAAAGCTATTGAATATTACAAAGAATTCAAAAATAGATTATTTCCAAAAAAATTTGCAGTTAGAGGTAAAGAAATGAATAAATATATAGAAGAGTGTGAAAATGGTAAAGAATTAATAACAAATCCACTAAACATACAAATTTCTAATATGGGTTCGACCATAAATACTATTTATCCAGACTATGCTCCTGTAATTAGTGCTGATGAAGAAATATTATTTTTCACTAGTCGTAGACCAAGCACTACTGGTGGTAAACGTGATCCTTCTGACAATAAATATTATGAAGATATTTACATGGCTACTAAAAAAGATACTATCTGGCAATTAACAACAATCCCAGACCTAAATGACAAAAAGCATAATGGTGCTATAGGTATGTATAGTTGGGAGGGAAAGACTTATTTATATACATATAAAAGCAAGCATAATGGAGACATTTATGAATCAATAATTAATGATAATAAGATAACTATTCCAGAACGTTTACCATATCCTATAAATACAAGATTTAAAGAATCTAGTGCTTCATTAAGTCCAGATGGAAATTATTTATATTTTATATCAGATAGACCAGGGAGCATGGGTGGTAAAGATATTTGGATGTCTCAAAGAGAATATAATGACGTATGGACAAATCCTATAAATCTTTCAGCTATAAATACACCGTATGATGAAGAGAGTGTATTCATTCATCCTGATGGAAAAACTTTATATTTTAGTTCTAAAGGTCATAATACTATGGGAGGCTATGATATTTTTAAATCAACTAATGAAAATGGTAAATGGTCTAAACCAATAAATTTAGGATATCCGATTAATACTGCTGATGATGATCTATGTTTCGTATTATCATCTTCTAGTCAAAGAGCATATTTTAGCTCTTCTCGTCAAGGTACTATTGGTGATCTAGACATTTTTATAATTAATCTTCCCAAAGAAAAACCATTATTAATTAGTGATGAAAAAGAATATGTTGCATGGCAAAATCAACCTATTAAATTATCAGATACTATTAAACAATCTATTATTAAAGAAAGTGAAAAATTAAAAAATGAAATAGTACTTAATAATATTTTCTTTGATTTCAATAAAGCTTCACTAAGGCCAGAATCCAAAACAGAACTAGAAAATTTAATAAAATTAATGAATGATAATCCAAATATAAAGATAGAAATATCTGGGCATGCTGATAACATTGGTTCATCAGCTTACAATCAAAAATTATCAGAATCTAGAGCAAAAGCTGTAGTTGATTATTTAATAGAACACGGTATAGAAAGGTCTAGACTATCCCACATGGGTTATGGATTTGATAAACCTATAGCTCCTAATGATACAGAAGAAGGTCGCCAAATTAATCGTAGAGTAGAATTTAAAATCATTAAAATAAATTAAAATATTTGGTAATTTTATGAAAATTTTATTTAACATATTTTTAACTTTTATAATTTGTATAACAAGTTTTCAAATAAATAATTCTATTCTTTGTAATAATTACAATAAATATCTGAATTCTTATAGTAGTGAATTATTATTATTAAAAGGTACAATAACTGATGAGTTTGCAAATCCATTAGAGGCACAAATAATAATAAGCGATAATAATACAAATGAAATATTAATGGTTACTTATTCTGATCCTACCACAGGCACATTCTCTTTATCTTTAATTAGAAATAATAATTATACTATTACAATTAAAAAAGAAGGATATTACATATATTCTCAAAATTATGATTTTAATTCATTAATAAATTTATCAAAAGGGAATAATACCATTATACTCAAAAAAGATGAAGTAAAAAATATTCTAAAAGATTCAAATAATAAAGTAATTACAACCCCCAGAGATTACTATTATATTATAGGAGCTAGTTTTATTACTTTATCTAAAGCTGAAGAAGTCAAAAATCAATTATTAGAGCAAGGATTTAATGAGGCAATGATAATAAATTCAGATGGGGAAAGATATAGAGTAGCATATAAAAGTTTCCCTACAAGAGAAGAAGCTTTAAAAGAATTAAAAAAATTAAAAAAAGAAACTAATAAATCAGATCTTTGGATATTAAATTATTAAAAAAATAAAAAACATAACCCTATGAAGAAAATAATAATTTTAAGTTTAATGACAATAGTATTGATGGGAGCACTAAATGCCCAAGATACTATTAAAATTAGAACCGGCGACTCGCAAATAGCAGAACAACGTTACAATGAAGGTGTTAAATTTTTGCAAAACGGTGAAGTGCAAAATGCCATTTCTAAATTTACTGATGCTATTCAGCTAAAACCAGACCTAGCTAAAGCATATTATAATAGAGGTGTCGCTAAATCTCAAATAGGACTTTTCGATGAAGCAATAACAGATTTAAATCAAGCCCTTAAATATGAAGCTAATGCTTTGTATTACTACACTAGGGGAAAAATCAAACAAGATAAAGGAGATCTAGATGGTGCTTTGCAAGATTATAACCTTGCTATAAATATCAATAAAGATTTACCCGAAGCATACTATTATAGAGCTTCATTATACTTTGATAAAGGGGAATATACTAATGCTATTGATGACTTAAAACAAGCTATTTCTAAAAAAAATAATTATGCTTATGCATACAATGATCTTGGCAGTTGCTATCTAATGTTAGAGGATTATGATAATGCCATTTACTATTACAAACAAGCTACAGGAGCTGATCCTAAATTAACTTTAGCTTATAATAATTTGGGAACTACCTATAGAAGGATGAAAAAGTATGATGAAGCAATTATAGAATATTCAAAAGCTATTGATTTTGACCCAGATTATGTAATTGCTATCAATAATAGAGGTGTTGCCAAACTAGAAAAGGGAGATCTAGAAGGTGCAATTAAAGATTTTTCAGAAGCTATTAGAAAAAAATCTGATTATCAATTTGCATATAATAATCGAGGAATAGCTAAATATGAAATCGAGGATTATCAGAGTGCATTAGAAGATTTTAATAAAGCTATAGAGCTAGATAGTAACTATGCTATTGCATATTTGAATAGAGCTAATACAAAAGAAATGCTCAGAGATATGAGCGGCGCCTGTGAGGATTGGAAAAAAGCCGCCGATCTGGGCATTAGCTCTGCTGAAATGTATCATAAACAATTGTGTAATAAATAAAATTAGAGAGCTATGAAAAAGATAACATTTCTTATTATAATGACATTAATAACTACTATTGGCTATAGCCAGGTAGATACACCTTTTGATAAAAATCACATTACAGACAAAAAACAATTAAAAGAAGCTAATAAAAAGATAAAAGAAGGTGACAAATTATTTGCAATGGGCAAAGGTAGATATATAGATGCTCTAACATATTACCTAGAAGCCAATAAAATAAACCCTAATAATGCTGATTTAAATTATAAAATTGGCATATGTTATTTATTTACTACGGATAAACAATTAGGGTTAGAACATTTAGAAAAAGCTAAGCAACTAAATCCGCAAGTTAATTATGAACTTTCTTATTATTTAGGCAGAGCCTATCATCTAAATCATCAATTTGATAAAGCTATTGAATATTATAATGAATTTAAACGTAGATTATCACCTAAAGAATTTGCCGTTAGAGGTAAAGAACTGGATAAATATATAGAAGAGTGTGAAAATGGTAAAGAATTAATAAAAAAGAAATCAAAAGTTTTCATAGACAACTTGGGATCTAATATAAATACTATCTATCCAGACTATACTCCTGTAATTAGTGCTGATGAAGAAATATTATTTTTCACTAGTCGTAGACCAAGCACTACTGGCGGTAAACGTGATCCCGTGGACAATAAATATTATGAAGATATTTTCATGGCTACTAAATCGGATGGCAATTGGAAATTATCCCAACCTGGGAAACCATTAAATAGTAAATTTCATGATGCATCTATAGGCCTTAGCCCTGATGGTCAAACTTTATATATTTATAAAGGTGATAATGGTGGAGATATATATGAATGTGTGCTTAAAGGAGATAAATGGGTGAAACCTTCTCCATTACCCAAAGTAATAAATACTAAAGCTCACGAATCAAGTGCATCTCTAGGACCAGATGGACGTACTTTATATTTTATTTCAGATAGACCTGATGGCGTAGGTGGTAGAGATATATGGGTAGCATATAAAAATAGTAAGGGTAAATGGTCTGAGGTAAAAAACATTCGTGAGCTAAATACTCCTTATGATGAAGAAGCTGTTTTTATTCACCCAGACGGACGTACATTATACTTTAGCTCTCAAGGACATAATAGTATGGGAGGATATGACATTTTCAAATCTACTTATAAAGATGGGTACTGGAGTAAACCAGAAAATTTGGGTGTTCCTATAAATACTGCTGATGATGATCTTTATTTCGTATTGTCATCTTCTGGTCAAAGAGCATATTTTAGCTCTTCACGAAAAGGAACTATCGGTGATCAAGATATTTTTATGATTACTTTCATTATTGATAAACCAATGAACCCTTCTACTGAAGATAATCTAATTGCATATAAAACAAAACCAGTACAAGAAATCAAGATAGAATCTGCTATAGCAATAGAAACACCTTCTTTAACATTGTTAAAAGGATTTATCTATGATGAAGAAACTAAAAAACCTTTGGAAGCACAAATAGTTTTGACAGATAATGAAAAAAATGAAGAGTTAGCAGTTTTTAGCTCTAACGCACAAACAGGTAAATACTTAGTATCTTTACCTAGTGGTAAAAATTACGGTATAGCTGTTAAAAAAGAAGGTTATCTCTTCCATTCTGAAAACTTTATTATTCCAGAAAATGCTCTATATCAAGAAATACAAAAAGATATTTATCTAAAACCAATAAAAATTGGTCAATCTATAGTATTGAGAAATATCTTCTTTGATTTTGATAAAGCTACAATAAGGCCAGAATCCAAAACAGAACTAGAAAATTTAATAAAACTAATGAATGATAATCCAAATATAAAGATAGAAATATCTGGACATACAGATAATATTGGCTCAGCATCTTACAATCAAAAACTATCAGAATCTAGAGCAAAAGCTGTAGTTGATTATTTAATAGAACACGGCATAGAACGGTCTAGATTATCATACATGGGCTATGGATTTGAAAAACCAATAGCTTCTAATGATACAGAAGAAGGTCGTCAACTTAATCGTAGAGTAGAATTCAAAATCATAGAGGCTAATTGATTTTACTTATAAAAATAAAAAAAGGCTAATAAATTATTAGCCTTTTTTTATGTCAAAAAATTTATTTAATTTAGCTACAAATTTTATATTCATGGTTTTTATTGGGTTAATTACATCTACTGAATGGATAATCATCTTGGTGATAGTCATAATATTATTTGGTGGCAAAAAAATTCCTGAGCTAATGCGATCTTTAGGTAAAGGTGTGAGTGAATTTAAAAAAGGCAAAGAAGGCATAGAAGATGATCTAAACACCGATAATAAAGGTAGTAATGATAACAAAGATAATAATCCTGCTGGTTAACTGCTTTTATGCAATTCTGGGATCATATTGAGGAACTTCGAAAAAGATTCTTTAGAATCATTATTGTTGTCATCAGTT
>Ga0116189_1003736_pt1 | contig 10848 bp, 5 predicted proteins | sample AD_JPNTR3_MetaG_FD_89895 | JGI IMG/M metagenome (GOLD analysis project Ga0116189, IMG submission 89895) | Active sludge microbial communities of municipal wastewater-treating anaerobic digesters from Japan - AD_JPNTR3_MetaG | ecosystem: Engineered > Bioreactor > Anaerobic > Digestate | place... | reverse complement strand
GGGCGGCTTGGGGGTTCTGATCAAATATGATCCCGTGCGCATGAGCCGCGTGCTGGCATTTTTGAATCCGGAAGAATATGCCCAGACCGAAGCCTTCCAACTGCTGAACGCGCTCTACGCCTTTGTAGCCGGCGGCGCCACCGGGGTGGGGTTGGGTCAGAGCTTGCAAAAACAGCACTATCTGCCCGAAGCGCATACCGACTTCATTTTTGCGATCATCGGCGAAGAACTGGGCGTGGTGGCATCCCTCAGCGTGGTAGTGCTGTTTGTCATTTTGCTGTTGTGCGGTATTCGCATCAGCGGGCGCGCGCCGGATGTCAGCGGCCGGCTGCTGGCTTTTGGCATCACCTTTATGATCACGTTGCAAGCGGCCATCAACATTGGCGTGGTGACCGGCTGCCTGCCGACGAAAGGCCTGCCGCTGCCGTTTGTGAGCTTTGGCGGCACCAGCCTGATGGTCACGCTCTTCATGATAGGCGTGCTGCTCAACATCAGCCGCCAAGGCATCACCCGCACCCGCACAGCGTAGGGGGGCAGCGTAACGGCGCATCCACCCGCCCGGTGGATTATCAGGGCGAGATATTGCCAAGGGGGGGAGCGACTGTTATACATAAACAAATATGGCTGGCAAAAAAGGCAAGTTGACGAACACCCGTCGCGAGGTCACGGGTGTTGTGCTGCAGGGTCTGTGGATTCTGCTTTTACTGGCCTTGGCATCGTATGATGCGCGGGATACATCCGATTGGGCCAGCGCGGGGCACGAAACGCTGAACTACATCGGGCCGGTGGGGGCGTGGGCAGCGTGGGTGGTTTTTCGGTTGTTCGGGCTGGCCGGCTTTGTCCTGCCGGCATTGCTGGCCGTGTGGGGGCTGTTGATGATTTTTCAATCGGGCGAACGAGTCTGGCCGCGCGCGCTTTGGATGCTGGGCATCCTGTGCGGCGTATGCGTGTTGATGGATATCCAACTGCCGTTCTGGAACCGAATTTCGCCGGAACGGTTCAATCTGAACCAGATGCCCGGCGGACTGGCCGGGTTGTTCCTCGGGCGGATGTTCCTGACCCAATATCTGGGCGTGGCGGGCAGTGCGATCATTAGCTTGGTGGTGATGATCAGCGGGCTTTTCTTTGTGTCGCAAACTCATCCGATTGAACTCTGGCGGGCGATTGCCGATGCCTGGCACAACTGGCGTGAACGACGCGAAGAGCGCGCCGCACAGAACCGCACCGCGCAAGAGCAGGCCGAGCACGAAGCCCTGAAACTCGAACGCGAACGCTTGAAACTCGAGCGTGAACTGGAGCGCGAGCGGCGCAAACAGGAGATGGAAGACCGCCGTCGCCAGCGGGAGCGCGAGCAGGAAGAACGCGAAGCCGCGCGTCAGCGCGAAGCCGCCGAGCGCGCGCAGCGTGAGCGCGAAGCGCAGGAAGCGCGCGAACGCGAAGAAGCCGCCCGCAAGGCCGAATTTCAGAAACGTCTGGCCGAGCAGCAAAAAGCGGAGGCCGAACGCCGCGCCGCAGAAGAACGCGCCGCCAAGCAGGCGCGGGTTGAAGCGGAAAAGGCGGCTAAACGCGCCGCGGAGGAAGCCTCACTGCCGCCGCCGCTCTGGACACTGCCCCCCATGTCGTTGCTGGCGCCGGTTCCGGAAGGCGCGGGGGCCCGTGCGGGCGCGGACGAGTTGGACCGCACCATCCGCGTCATCCGCGGCACGCTGGCGGAGTTCGGCATTGATGTCGAAGTCACGCACGTGGAGCAGGGCCCGGTGGTCACGCGCTACGAATTGCTGCCGGCGGCCAACGTCAAGCTGGAGCGCATTAGCGGGCTGGCCAACAATATTACACTGGCGCTGAAGGCCGAGAGCATCCGCGTGCAGGCGCCCATCCCCGGCAAGGGAGTGGTGGGCATCGAAGTACCCAACCGGCACGCCGCGCCCGTGGTGTTGCGCCAGTTGCTGGAAAGCGCCGCCTGGACCACCTCCAAGGCCGCACTGCCGTTGGCGCTGGGGCAGGATGTCAGCGGGCATGTCCTGATGGCGGACCTTGCCTCGCTGCCGCATTTGCTGATTGCCGGCGCCACCGGCCAAGGCAAGACGGTTTGCATGAATTCCATCCTCGCCGGCTTGCTCATGACCCGCTCGCCGGAGGAATTGCGCCTGATTCTGATTGATCCCAAAATCGTCGAGTTTTCCGGTTATAACAACCTGCCGCACTTGCTGGTGCCCGTCATCACCGATGCCAAAAAAGTGGTGGGGGGCCTGCGCGTGGCCATTCAAGAAATGGAGCGGCGCTTCAAGATGTTCCACCGCGCCAAGGTGCGCGACATCCGCTCGTTCAACCAGCGTCCCAAAGCAGCGCAGGCGGCCTTGTTCGATGAAACGGAATTACAAAACGCGCAGGCCACCGAAGATGGAATGCCGCTGCCCCCGCCAGAAACCATCGAGGAAACGGAGGAGCCGTTGCCGGAACGCCTGCCGTATTGGGTGATCATCATTGACGAGCTGGCCGATCTGATGCTGACCGCGCAGCAGGATATCGAGCCCCGCATCCAAAAGCTGACGCAGTTGGCGCGCGCCACCGGCATTCACATGATTATCGCCACGCAGCGGCCCACGGTGGACATCATCACTGGCACCATCAAATCGAATATCCCCGGACGCGTGGCATTCAAGGTGGCCCAGAAGAACGATAGCCGCGTGGTGCTCGACCAGGAAGGCGCCGACAAATTGGTCGGCCGCGGCGATATGCTCGTGCTGACCGGCGCCAACAAGATCGTGCGTGCGCAGGGCGCGTGGACCAAGGATGAGGAAATCCTGGCCATCGCTGAGCACTGGAAGCAACAGGGCGCGCCGCGCTTCGATCAGCGCCTGATGGGCAAGGAGGGTAAGGAGGGCGGCACCGATTTGCCGGATATGCCGGAAGAGGACGAAGAACTTCTCCAGCAGGCCATGGAAGTGATTCGCCTGACGCGGCGGGCCAGCACATCGTCCATCCAGCGTCGCCTGCGCATCGGCTACACCCGCGCGGCGCGACTGATGGATATTCTCGAAGAAAAGGGCTTGGTCGGGCCGTCGCGCGGCGCGGAAGCGCGCGAAATCTTGTTTGATATTGACGGGTTGGGGCAGGGGGCCAATGGCGCGGATGGCGGCGAGGATGAGCCGCTGGCATAGGATGGCAACATGAGCGGGATCGGCAGCCAATTAAGGGAAGCACGGGAACACCGCGGGGTGACGGTTGGGGAAGCGGCATCGGCCACGAAACTTAAAGTACTCGTGGTGGACGCCATGGAACGCGACGATTACCGCCGGTTGATTGCCCCCACCTACGCCAAGGGATTCTACAAACTTTATTGCGATTATCTGGGCCTGGATCCGGAGCCGTTCATTCAGGCCTATCTGCATTTTTCGGGCGAGTCGGACGACAAAACCGAACTGATCCGCGATCCGAAAAAGAAGCCCGGCTTGTTCTCCGGCCTGCAAAAGAAAATGAAGGATTTGCAGGACCGCAAGGAAATGCAGCGCAAGGCCAAGGAAATCGCCGAGGCACAGGAAAAAGCGCGGCAAATGGGCCGCCAGCACGTCGCGGCAGAATTGGCCGGTGCGGAACCGCCGGCGCAACAGCCCGCATTGGGGCAGCAGGAATTGCCGCTGTTGGACCATCCGCAGCCAACTCCCGAGCCACCGCCGGCTGAAGAAGAGCCAGAGTTGATTCCGGAGCCGGAGCCGGAGGTGGAAGAGGCGCCTGCGCCGGAAGAGCCTGTCCTGCAAGTGGTGGCTCAGCCGGAGCCGCCTCCGCCTCCGCCGCCACCTGCGCCCGCGCCGGAACGGCGCACCCGTGCCGTTGGCAAGAAAAAGGCGCCGGTGTCGCCCCGCGAGGAAGCCGAAGAACGCGCGCGGATTGTGGAGGAACGGCGCCGCCAATTGCAGGAGGCGCTGCGTCAATCCGAAGACGAATTGCGCCGTGCCCACGAGGAAGCGGAACGCCGCGCGCGCGAGGAAGTCGAACGCAAGGCACAGGAAGCGGAACAAAACCGCCGCCAACTGGAAAAAGAGCTGAAGAAACGCGAAGCCGCCGAGCGCCAAGCCCGCGAAGAGGCCGAGCAGCGTTTGCGCGAAGAAGCCGCGCGGCGCGCCGAGGAAGAAGCCAAACTGCTCGCGCGTGAAGAAGCGGAACGCCAGGCCCGGCTCGAGGCCGAACAACGAATCCGCGAGATTGAAGAGCAGCGCCGGCAGCTTGAAGACGAGCTGCAACGCCGCGAAGAGGCCGCGCGTTTGGAGCGCGAGGCTCGCGAACTCGCCGAGCGCAAGGTGGCCGAAACCGAGGCCAGCCGCCGCCAGTTGGAAGAAGAACTTCGCCAGTTTGAAGAAAATGCCCGGCGCGCCCGTGAAGCCGCCGAGCAGCGCGCCCGCGAAGAGGCCGAGCAGCGCGCTCGCGAGGAAGCGGAACGCAAGGCCCGCGAAGAGGCCGAACGCAAGGCCCGCGAAAAAGCCGAACGGCAGGTGGAAGCCACCGAAGCCAAGCGGCGGCAACTGGAAGAAGAGTTGCAGCGGCGCGAGGTGGAAGCCCGCAAGGCCCGCGAAGAAGCCGAGCGCAAGGCGCAGGAGGCCGAAGCCCAATTCGCCCGCGAAAAGGCCGAGCAGGAAGCGCGCGAAGAAGCCGAGCGCGAGGCCCGGCTGGCGGTTGAACAGCTCGTCCGGGAAACCGAAGAACGCCGTCGCCAACTGGAAGCAGAACTCAAGCGGCGCGAGGAAGAAACCCGCTTGGCGCGCATTGCGGCCGAGGAACAAGCGCAACTGGAGGCGCAGCGCCGCGCCGAGGTGGAAGCCGAGTTGTATGCCCGTAGCGAGGCGGAGCGCGCGGCGCGCGAGGCGGCCGAAGAAAAAGTGGCAGCCACCGAAGAACAGCGCCGCCAATTGGAAGAAGAGTTGCACCGCCGCGCAGAAGAAGCGGCCTTGGCCCAGGCGGCGGCGGAACAGCGCGCGCGGGAGGAAGCTGAGCATCGTGCGCAGGTCGAGGCTGAACTACAGGCTCGTGGCGAGGCGGAGCGCGAGGCTCGCGAACTCGCCGAAGCCAAAGTAGCCGCTACCGAGGAACAGCGGCGACAGCTTGAAGAAGAATTGCGCCGGCGCGAGGAAGAAGCCCGGCTGGCGGCAGAAGAGGCGGAACGTCGCGCGCAGGAAGAAGCGGAGCACCGCGCGCAAGTCGAAGCCGAGTTGCAGGCCCGCGGCGAAGCCGAACGGGTAGCCCGCGAACTAGCCGAAGAAAAGGTACGCGAAACCGAAGAGCGGCGGCGGGCGCTGGAGGCCGAGTTGCAGCGGCACGAAGAAGAAGCCCGGTTGGCGGCCGAGGAGGCGGAACGCCGGGCGCAGGAAGAGGCCGAACAGCGCGCGCAGGTAGAAGCCGAATTGCTGGCCCGCGAAGAGGCCGAACGGCAGGCGCGCGAGGCCGCCGAACAACAGGCGCAGGAACTTGAGGCGCGTCGCGAGCAGTTGGAAGCGGAACTGCACCGGCAAGAAGAAATGGCCCGCCAGGAGCGGGAAAAGCTGGAATCGCTACTGCAAGAGGCGGCGGAACGGCGCGCATTGATGGAGGCCGAACACCAACAGCGCGAGGAGGCCGAACGGTTGGCCCGCGAGGAAGCCGAAGCCCAGCAGCGCAAGCTGGAAGAGGCCTTCCAACAGCGCGAAGTGGAAGTGCGCATCGCGCGCGAGGAGGCAGTGCGCCTGCACGAGGAGTCCAACCGCCAAACCCGCGAAGCAGCCGAGCACAAGGTGCGCACGGCCCGCGAGGCGGCTGAACAGAAAGTCCGCGAGATTGAAGAACGCCGGCTTGCGTTGGAACAGGAACTCCAGCAGCGCGAAGAAGAAGCCGCTGCGGCCCGCGAAGAGGCGGAACGCCGCATGCAGGAGGAAATCGAGCGCCGCGCGCAGGTCGAGGCCGAGTGGCGCGAACGCGAGGAAGCCGAGCGCAACGCCCGCGAAGAAGTGGAATTGCAGGTTCAGGCTGCCGGTGCCCGCTTGGCGGAACTGGAAGCCGAGTTGCGTCAGCGGGAACTGGAAGCGGTCGCCGCCCGCGAGGAAGCCGAGCGCAATGCCCGCGAAGAAGCCGAGCGCCGCGCGCAAGTTGAAGCCGAATGGCAGGCCCGCGAAGAAGCCGAACGCGCCGCGCGTGAAGAAATCGAGCAAAAAGCCCAGCAAACCGCCATCAAACTGCGCTCGCTGGAGGATGAACTGGTCGCGCGCGAGGAAGAGGCTCAGCAGGCCCGGGAGGAATTGGAGCGGCGAATCCGGGAAGAAAGCGACCACCGCGCCCGAGTTGAGCAGGAATTGCTGGAGCGGGAGGAAGCCGCGCGCGTCGCGCAGGAGTCGTATGAGGCCGCAGCGGCACGGGCGGCGGACAAAATCCGTGAAATGGAAGCTGACCTTGCACGCGGCGAGGAAGAAGCCCGACAGGCGCAACTTGAATTGGAACGGCGCATTCAGGAAGAAAGCGACCACCGCGCGCGGGTGGAGGAAGAATTGCAGGCGCGGGAAGCGGCGGCGCGGGCGGCGCAGGAGGCCTATGAGGCCGATGCGGCCCGGGCGGCTGACAAGATTCGCGACATGGAAGCCGAGTTGGAGCGCCGCGAGGAAGCGGCCCGCCTGGCCCGTGAAGAAGCCGCCGAACGCGCCCGTGAAGAGGCCGCGCAGCGCGCGCGGGTTGAAGCCGAACTGCAAGCGCAGGGCGAGGCCGAGCGTCAGGCCCGCGAAGCGGCTGAGCTCAAAGTCCGTGTTTCCGAGGAACGCCTGGCCGAGTTGGAACAGGAATTGACGCGTCGGACGGAAGAAGTCCGTCAGGCGTTGGCCAACGCCGAACAGCAGGCCCGCGAAGAAGCGGCGCGGCGCGCGCAAATGGAGCAGGATCACAAGCAGCGCGCCGCCGCAGAGCAGGCCGCGCGGGCGGCTGCGGAAAAAGAAGTCGAAAAAACGGAAGAACGACGGCGCAAGCTGGAAGAACAGTTACGGGCCAAGGAACGCGAGGTGGTCGTGGCGCGCGAAGCGGCCGAAGCCCGCGCCGCCGAAGAAGCCGCTTTCCGCGCGCAGCAGGAGGCCGAACAAGCGGCCCGGGCCGCGGCCGAGCAGGAAGCGCGGGCCGCCGCCCAACAGAAAATTGCGGAGGCCGAGCAACGGATTGCCCAACTGGCGGCGGAACTCCAAACCCGGGAAGCCGAAGTCCGCCAGGCTCGCGAAGAGGTCGTTTTGCGGGTTAACGCCGAGGCCGAAGCACGTACGCGCGAAGAGTCCGAACGGCAGGCCCGCGAGCAAGCGGAAAAGGAAGAGCGCGCGGCTGCCGAGGCGCGGTTCCGCGCCGAGGAACAGCGCCGGCTGCAACTGGAAGAGGAACTGCTGCGTCGTGAGCAGGAGGCCCAGCAGGTCCGCGCCGAATCCGCGCAGAAAATTGCGGCCGAGGCTCGCGCCCGCGAAGAGGCCGAAAAGGAATTAACCGCCCGCATGGCTGCTGAGGCCAAGGCGCGCGAGGAAGCCGAACGCAAGGTACAAAAGGCCGAAGAATTGCGCCGTCAGTTTGAAGAAGCCTTGCGGGCCAAGGAACGCGAAGCCGCCGCGGCCCGCGAGGAAATTGAACGTATTCTGGCGGAAGCCGAAGAGCGCCGCCAGCGTGAGGCGTCGGAATGGCAATCCAGCGAAGCGTCCATCCGCCAACAGCACGAACAGGAACTTGCGCGGTTGCAAAAGGAAGCCGAGGCGCGCGTCGCGGCGGAGTTTGCGCGCCGCGAAGAAGAGCGGGTGGCCTTGGCCAAACAGGAAGAAGCGCTGCGCTTGCAGCGCGAGCAGGCCAGCCGCGCCCAGGAGGAATTCCAGGCGCAGTTGCAGCGGCAGCAGGAATTGGAAGAAGCCAACCGCGCCATGGCGGAGGCGTTGGCCACCCAGGAACAATTGCGGCAGGAACTGGAGAAAAAACTGGTCGAGGCCGAACGGCGTCGCCAAGAACTCATTGCGCGGGATCGGACAGCTCGCGCGCAGCGTGCCGCCCAAGCTCAACCGACCACGCCGGTCATTAAAACGACCCCGCCACCCGCGCCGGCGACCGTTGCCCAAGTTTCGCCGGCCGCGCCAGTGTCAAAGAAGCAGCGCATTCCGCTGCGCGCGCGGTGGGCCTCGTTGACGGCGGCCACCCGTCGCGGCTGGCAGGCGATTCCTTGGCAGGTTTGGCGCACGGCGGCCAGTTTGGTGGTGTTGGTGGCAGTTTGGGTGGGCGCCGCCCACGCTTGCTCGCGCATCAAGGCCCGCTCCGCGTCCGCCCCAGTGGTGGCCCGGCCGCTGGTGGATAGTTGCCGCGCCGCACCAGAGCCTTATTTGGACTAACGCGAATGAATTTGCCCAACACATTGACGGTCAGCCGGCTGATTGCCGCCGCGGTGGTGATGTTGGCCATGGCTTTGCCCATTCCGTTTTCGACCACGTTGGCATTTGTGGTCTTTGTGGTGGCCAGCATTACGGATTATTGGGATGGCCGGCTTGCCCGCACCCACTATGGCGTGACCGCGTTCGGCAAGTTGATGGATCCGCTGGCGGACAAAGTGCTGGTCTGCGCAGCGCTGGTCAGCTTTGTGGGCGTACGCCTGAAATTCGAGCCCAATTACTCGCTCGTGCCGGCGTGGGTGGTGGTGGTGATCATCGCGCGCGAATTTGCCGTGACGGGCCTGCGCCTGCTGGCGGCGGCCACCGATCAGAAGCGCATCATCAGTGCCGGCAGTTGGGGCAAGTGGAAAACGGCTTGGCAAATGACCGCCATTATTGCCACGTTCATTTTGTTGGCCGTGCGGGAGGACCTGATGCCCTACCTGCACATGTCCAAGACCTTCCTGCGCCAGTACGATGCCGCGTTTGTCATCACTTCGTGGGTGCTTTCAACGCTGGTCGTGCTGGTGACGGTGATCTCGGGCTGGAAATATTTTGCGGATCACTGGGATTTGGTGACAGCGGAAATGTAACGGCGGCCACCGCCGCCAAAGGGAGACGAAATCATGAAGCAAATGTGGAAATGGATCTTGAGCGTGGCGGTGCTGCCCGCGGGCACGGCTTGGGCGCAAACGGAACCGGCGGCCGGCTTGACCTTGGCCGACCTGATGCGCATGGGCGGCTGGCTCATGTATGTGCTCGGTGCGCTGTCCGTGCTGGGGTTGGCCATGGTGGTCTATTACGCCCTCGTGCTGCGTCCGCGCTACATCGCCCCCACCGCGCAAGCCCTGCGCCTGCGTGAACTGCTCAAGGCCCGCCGGCTCAGCGATGCCCGCGCGGTATGCTCCCAGCAACCCACGGCGCTGGCCGCCGTGACGGCCGCCGGCCTCGATTTCCTGAAGGAAAATCCGAACGGCGCGGATGCCATGCTCAAGGAAATCATGGAAAGCGAAGGCGCCCGCCAGGCCGACCGGCTGCAAAACATGATCCACTACCTCGTGGATTTGTCGGCCGTGGCGCCGATGGTCGGTTTGCTCGGCACCGTGATTGGCTTGCTCAAGGCGTTCAACAACGTGGCGTTTGATCTCGCCAAGGCCCGCCCGATGGAACTGGCCAGCGGGGTGGGGCAGGCGCTCATCACTACCATTGCCGGCTTGATCATCGCCATTCCCGCCGTCATGGCCTATTCATGGTTCCGCGGGCGGGTCATCAAGTTGACCGGCCAGTTGGAAGAATCCGCCACGGCGCTGCTGGCGGTGCTGGAAGCCAAAGGGGAATAAATGAACTTCCGCAAGAAATTGCCAACTCCCGGCAACTTGGGCGTGCCGCTGACGCCGATGATTGACGTGGTGTTCCTGCTGCTGTGCTTCTTTGTCACCAGCCAGATTTTTGCGCAGTGGGAAACTGAAATTGACATCGCGCTGCCCACCGCCGCCACCGGCGACATGCCCCAGCGGCTGCCCGGCGAGGTGATCATCAATGTGCTGGCCGATGGCACCGCTGTGGTGAATGGCCAGACGTTGGACGATGCCGCGCTGCGGGCCATGATGGACCGGCTTGTTCAACTGTTCCCCGGCCAGCCCGTGCTGCTGCGCGCGGACAAATCCACCGCCTACGAACACGTGGTGCGCGTGCTGGATACCTGCCGGCAGGCCGACATCTGGAACATTTCATTCGCCACGCTGGCGCCGGGTTCTTGATGAAGCGACTGGTTCCCGTTTTGCTGCTGGGCATCGTGCTGGCCGCCCGCGCGTGGGCGCTCAGCGCCGATGAACAGATGCGCTTCGCCGACGGCATCTACCTGCGCGGCTTTTATGAAACCGCCCTCACCGAGTATATCGCGCTGATCCGCGACAACCCCGGCAGCCCGCACGAGGTGGCCGCGCTGTACCGCATTGGCGAGTGCTACCGCCAATTGGGCAATCAGGCCGGCGCCGAGCGCTTTTACAAACGTGTCGCGCAAGAGTTCCCGCAAAGCCCCCAAGCGCCCCGCGCGGAATTGCGCCGCGCGGAAATCGCGATTGCCGACCAGCAGTACGCCGCGGCGCAGGCCATCCTCACCACGTTGCAAACCCGCGATGCCACGCCGGAAACAGCTGCCGCCGCCGGCTACTATTTGGGCTATAGCCGGCTGAAGAACAACGACGCCCCCGGCGCGGATACCGCGTTCCGGCAGGTGTTGGCCGATTTTGCCGACTCGCCCTATGCGTCCTACGCCGCGCTGGATTTGGCCGCGCTGCACGCCAAGGATAAAACGCCTGCCGCACAAATGACGGCGTGGTACGAGCAGGCGGTGGCTGCGGCACCTACGCCTGCCGCCAAGGCGGAAGCCCTTTTCCGCTGGGGCGACTGGGCCTACCGCAATGAAGATTATCAGCAGGCTGCCGATACCCTCCAG
>Ga0116189_1003706_pt1 | contig 10894 bp, 9 predicted proteins | sample AD_JPNTR3_MetaG_FD_89895 | JGI IMG/M metagenome (GOLD analysis project Ga0116189, IMG submission 89895) | Active sludge microbial communities of municipal wastewater-treating anaerobic digesters from Japan - AD_JPNTR3_MetaG | ecosystem: Engineered > Bioreactor > Anaerobic > Digestate | place... | reverse complement strand
TGGACTGTTTGGGCTATTTCATGCTCCTTGAAAGCTTGGGCGAAAAAGAAATCCTTTCCACCCCCATTTGCGTAGGAAGCGGAGTTGTAAACACTTGTCACGGGTTGCTCCCTGTGCCCGTACCTGCAGTAACTGCTATGGCTTGCAGTAAGGGCATTCCCATCGTCGGAAGCAAAGTCGAAGAAGAGTTGGCCACGCCAACCGGAGTCGCGCTTCTTGCCGTCTCGGCCGTCTTTTGTAAGGCCCTTCCTTCGATTGTGCCTTTAAAGGTTGGATATGGTGCCGGCAGCAAAAACCTTGAAGTGTCAAACGTGCTCAGGGCGACAGTTGTCAGTGAGGAAAGCGTAGAAGAAACGATTTTGATTGAGACTACCTTGGACGATATAACGGGCGAGGAAATTGGGTATGCCATTTCCAAGCTGCAAGAAACATCAAAGGAAGTTCACCTCCTTCAAGGCTTGGGCAAGAAAAACAGGCCCGTCTTTGTCTTAAGACTTTTGGTAGATTTAAAAGAATTAGATATGGCAATAAAGGCTTTGTTCGAACATACCACCACCATTGGTGTAAGGTATTGGCCCGTTTCGAGGGCAAAGATGGAAAGGGCCGTTGAAGCGATTCCTTATGGTGATGGTTTCGTGCGCGTCAAGGTCTCTCGTCACGGTGACCTACAGAAAGAAAAAATTGAGTTCAACGATTTAATGGATGACAAAGGCGATCAGTGAACCCCATAGCTTATGTAGATGTGTCATTGCAAGCGAACCTCTCCATTGTTCCCCTATTTTTTAGCGTCCTTGGGTGATGACAAAAGTGCTTGGGTGTTGTAGGATATACATATCCAGGTATAGGTATAAAGGGGGGTTGAGATGATGCCAGAAATTACCTTTACGATTGCTTTTATTGCAGGTTTATTGTCCTTTCTTTCGCCCTGTCTTTTGCCCATGGTCCCGGTTTATATCGCCTATCTGGCCGGAGATACTGCAGCACCGTCAGATAGAAGGGAAAGTTCAATTAACCTTAAGGCCTTTTTGCACGCCTTGCTTTTCGTCGCCGGTTTTTCCGTTATCTTTGTACTTTTTGGCGCCTCCGCCACTGCTTTCGGCAAACAACTGATAAAGAATCAAATCTTGGTCAAAAGGTTGGGAGCCGTGATAGTTATATTTCTTGGGCTTTATATGATGGGTCTATTTGATCTAGTTTTTCTCGAGCGCCAGCGACATTTCAGGATAAAGGCGGTCAAAACCTCTTGGGTGAGGGCTTTCCTTATGGGAATAGCCTTCTCTGCCAGTTGGACGCCTTGCGTTGGCCCCATATTGGCTTCGATATTGGTCATGGCAAGCGCTAGTGAGACCGTTAAGGAAGGCGTACTGCTTTTACTCGCATACTCCATGGGGCTTGGATTGCCGTTTTTGGCCGTTGCGTTGTTCGTGGATATATTTGAAAGCTTAATAAAGAAACATACAACCAAGATAATACATATTAAAAAAGTGGCGGGTGTGATTCTAGTCGCAGTTGGGATCTTGATGTTTTTCGATTTCTTTTCAAGGTTTACATACCTATGGACGCCCCTTTTGTAATTAGAGAATCATAATCGTGAGGTGATATGTTATGAAAATAAATCGATGGGTTTCTTTTGTGCCACTGGCATTAATCATTTCTTTGGTCCTTTTTCCCAATGTGGTGGCTCTAGCGAATGCTCAAAAAGGAAAAATAGCGCCTGATTTTGAGGTGGTTGATTTAAAAGGCAATACCTTTAAGCTCTCCGATTTCAAGGGAAAGCCTGTATTACTCAATTTTTGGGCAACTTGGTGTCCTCCCTGCTTGGCCGAGCTGCCTGAGTATGAGCGTTTTTTCAAAGAACATGCACGAGAAGTACATCTGGTTGCCGTAAATTTAACCGCTTCTGAAAAATCCGTAGATTACATTAAGAGGTTTGTAGAAGACAAGGATCTGTCCTTCCCTGTTTATCTGGACTCTCGCGGTTTAGCAGCACAACTTTATCTTGTACGTTATATACCGACAAGCTACTTTTTAGATGAGAATCTCGAGGTAAACGAGATTCATATCGGGCCTTTAAAGTATGAAGAAATAGTGCAGAAATTTGGCTTGTGACTGCTTTAACCTAAGGGCTTTAACTTTACCCCTTTAGTATTTTCATCAAAGATTTCGCGGACGTAAGATAGTTGTATGTTATACTTTAAACGATGGCTAAGTTTAAACGAGGAGATGATAGGGCGATGAATGGATTGCTTCCCGAGATAGCAGGCTGGACGAGTATTAGAAGGTATGACACTCGTCCTATTCCAAACGACGTCATAAAAAGAATTCTGGAGGCGGCAAGGCGAGCCCCCAGCTGGGCCAATGTTCAGCCCTGGCATTTTATAGTAGTCAGAGAAGAGGCAATGAAGTCGCAGTTGCGCCGATTGGCTGTGGGCCAACCCTTCGTTGAGACCGCCGATAGCGTTGTAGTTTGCTGCGGCGATATGTCGGCTTGGTCCGAGGAGCGAAGGTTGAAACAGATGCGTTCCTTATCGCAAGCTTTAGGACGAAGTTTCAACGAAGAAAAGGCAAAGGAATCGCTTAATGATCCGGCCTATAATCCCCTTTTGAGGGGTAAAGATGTCTTAGTTGCTAGATTGTATGAACAGCTGTCTTTAGCGATAGCCTTTATGATTCTGCAAGCTAAACACGAAGGAGTGGGAAGTTGCATCGTTGGAGCTTTTGCGAATGAAATTACTGCCGTCAATATGGATCTCTACAAGAAAACTTGTAGCGATTTGGGACTTCCTCAAGATATGATGATTTTAACCCTGGTGACGTTGGGGTATCCTCTGGAAGATCCGCAACCTCGACCCCGCAAGCCCTTCGATGAGGTCGTCTCCTTGGAAAGGTACCGCAATCCATTTGCCTAACTCTTTGGAAAGGAGTGTTTTTCGTGCGTCTTGGGATTTATGGTGCTGCTGAAGAAGTAACCGGGTCGTTATATTTATTGGAGCACGACGGAAGAAGAATTCTTATAGACTGCGGAATTTTTCAGGGACAGGACGAGGACAAGAAAAACAGCGAACCCTTCCCCTTTGATGCAAGTACAATTGATGCTGCATTGTTAACCCATGCCCACTTAGACCATTCTGGACGCATTCCGCTGCTCGTTAAAAGAGGGTTTCGGGGGAAAATTTATGCAACCACGCCGACGCTTGAGTTGTGCGAAATTTTGTGGAGAGATTCTGCCCGTTTGATGCAGGAGGAAGCCGAATGGAAAACGAGAAAGAATAAAAGAAAGGGCCTTCCCCCAGTTTCGCCTCTTTTCACCGAAGAAGAGGTAGATAAAGCTTTAGAGTTTTTTGCTCCACTTTCTTACGACGATATATTTGAGATTGTGCCCGAAATTAAAGTGCGCTTTCGAGATGCAGGTCACATTTTAGGAAGCTCCATCATTGAAGTTTGGATTGGCAAAGAAAGCGTGAAGTTGGTTTTTTCCGGTGACTTAGGACAGCAGGTCACGGTTTTGGATAGAAACCCTGCTGTCATCAACGACGCAGACTACGTAATAATAGAGTCCACCTACGGAGATCGAAACCATAAAAGTCTCGATGATACAAGGAGCGAATTTGCCTCTATAATTGAGGAATCCTTGAGGGATCGCTCGAAGATCTTGATTCCCACCTTTGTAGTTGACAGGGTACAAAGATTGCTATACGAGTTGACATTACTTCAAGAAAAAGGCATATTAAGCAATGATATTCCCATATATTTTGACTCTCCGATGGGTGTAAAGACGACCAGAGTGTACAGGAAGTACTCTTCCCTACTCTCCTCTGAGGTTCAGGACAGAATCCTAAGAAATTTAGATCCCTTTAGCCCGAGGGGATTAAAAGAGGTCATAACACCACAAGAATCCAAGAAGATCAATGACGTTTCCTTTGCCATAGTACTGGCCGGAAGCGGCATGGCAAATGGTGGAAGGATTGTTCATCACTTAAAACATAATCTGTGGAATCCTCGAAGCCATCTTATATTTGTGGGCTATCAGGCTGAAGGTACATTGGGCCGTAGAATAATAGATGGAGCAAGGTTTGTCAAAGTTGCAGGTGAAGAAGTGGCTGTCAAATGCAAAGCACATACTATTGGAGGCTTTTCCGCTCATGGCGGACAAGATGACCTTCTTGCCTGGGCTTCGAACTTTAAAACAAACCCGGTATTTCTCGTCACCCATGGCGAAAGAAAGGCCTCAAACTTTTTAGCTAGAGAGCTAAAAAAAATTGGGTTCGAGGCCCTCGTTCCTCAAAAAGGCTATGAAATGCTTCTTGATCGCGGGCGGCCGACCGTAGAAAGAAAGATTGAGGCCCTTGCCGAAAGGCCTTTTAAGGATCTCCAGGGAATTGTCAAGGACATGGACATTTTGTTGGCAAGCTTGAGCGATGTGCTTGAAGGCGTAGAAGTTGCGGAAGACATGGAAGCGCTCCTTCTGTCAGCTAAGGTATTGCTTGAAGTGGCTAACCAGAGGGTTGCAACCAAAATGGAGGTTGCACAAAGCGAGACAAAAGACAACTATCCCTCCTCAACCTTTTAGCGTAAATTTCCGCTGTCAAGGAAATAAGGGCCATCACTTTAAACGTAACCGGATGATGGCCCTTATCGTGTCACAATCTTCTGTTTGGTTGTTAGGTTAATTCTTGAATATCTTTTCCAGAATGGTCTTTTTGATCACATCTTCAGGGCTTTCTTGTTTATCTGTCGGCATTTGTTCTTGATCGGGTGTTACTTTTTCTAAAGTCTCTTCTCCCATCCCTTCCGGTTGGGAGACATGAAAATCGGATATTTTAGGAGACTCGAAAGTCCCGGTTAAGTTAAAACTTACTTCTCTGAAGTCGGATTGTTTCCCTCCTTCTAATAAACCGCTCAAAAATCCTTTTACAGCGGTTTCTAAACCCTCTCCTGCGAGCATGCCGCCTTTTACTCCTCCAACAATGGCGTTTATGGCTTGTACGTTCAAGTTACCGTAACACGAGAGGTTAAGTTTCCCATCGTATCTTATTGTGCCATCGGCTCCGAAGTAAGTATACATAGGATCCCCCTTTGGAGCATACATTTGCGTGCCCGGAAGAAGCGTCAAAGCCATTGAATCTAAGATGTATCTTCCTTCTATCGATCGGTAATTTATGGAGCTTTTGCCGTAAGCTGCGGATACGATTTTTACGATCTTAAAATCAGAAATTTTCCCTTCGCCAATGCTGAAAGAGCCGTTACCGTCTATGTTTTTGCCTAAAACGCCATTGCCCGCAAATTGAAAATTGCCCTTTCCAGAAATGTGTCCTTCTAGGGGGAATAAGTCATGCAACAATGAGTCTATGTTGACGCCTGTAACATTCAAGGAAGTATCCCAAGCAAAATTGGTCAATGCAAAAGAACCCTTCCCCGAAGCTTTACCTTCATAAAGCTCGGCGCTTATGCTTTGGCTCGCTATTTTGTTATTCTTGATGTTAAAAGGAATCTTTATGTTGCTGGCCTTAAGACCATAAGCTCCTGCTTCAGGAGATATCGCTTCTCCTGTTCCTTCAAGGCCTCTTTCATCATAGATAATGCTTGCTTTAACGTCCATGGCGCCAGCTAATTTTAATTTATCTGCGCCCTTCATGGTTTTTGCCATCTCTTTTAGATCCAGGCTGTTGCCGGAGACGTCAAGCTTTAACTTAAATGACTTGTCGTAATCGATGTTACCGCTTGCCGTTAATGACCCCCCGCCCGCCTTGGCATTGAACGATTTAATTTGCAGCGAATTCCAAGGTCCTTCAACGCTTGTCGATATATCCGTCAACGAAAAGCCGGCAAAGGCAATCTGTGGAGAAGTCGCATCGGCTGTGATAGTTACGTTTGGAAGGGTACCCTTAAATTGGGCTTTGATGTTTGCCTTCCCTTCCAAAGGCAGTTTTATTCCAAAGTCATTGATGCTGGATAGTTTAGCTTCCTCAACGGTTACATCCAAAGCTACGACTGGATTTTGGTCCTGAGGCAATGTAATTTGGCCTGAAGCCTGAAGATTGCCCTGTAAAAGACGGCCCTTAACATCGCTGACAGTTATTTTGCCGGTCTCTGCCTTTATGGAAGCTGTCAGGTCCTGTAATGGTGCAAAGGAAGGCGTGCCTATTGCCGAAGCCTTGATGAGGGCCGACAGAGTGGCCAGTGGGTTTTTGTCCAAAGGTTTCAAGCTTGTCGATCCGGAAAGATTGTTTGCCGACATGCCGTAGAAAGTGAGTTTGTTTGAATGAAAATCGAGCGCTAGTTCCGGAGAGCTCAAGGGACCCTTTAATGTCCATTGAGAAGAAACAACGCCTGCAAGATCGTAATTTGATAGTTGAGGGACAAGATGCTTTAAATTAGAAAGATTTAACCCGTCTACTCTGCCCTCTAAATTGAGCATGGCAGCCTTAGTTATATCAGTGATTTTACCGGCACCTTTTATGCTAGCGCCACGCCACGATGCGGAAAAAGCTTTCAAGCTCAGGGCATTATCTTTAAACTCAAAGTTCACGAAGGGCGATATAAGCTGTTCGTTTGCAAATACCAAGCCCTCTGACCAAACCTTACCCGAGACTAAAAAAGAATGCATATCTTTAAGCGAACCGCTTATAGTCACCTCTCCCGAGGCATTTCCTTTGATGGGAAATTCCTTCAAAGAAGGCAAAACGGTTTTTGCCGTCTCAAGCGATGCATTTTGCCATGATAACAACACGTTTACAAATTGCCCTTTAGAAAGATCGATGTCACCCCTGGCTTTGAGAGGAGTTTTATTCCAGCGAGAAGAGGCGTCAAACTTCACTGTTTTGCCCTTTTCAATTCTCACGTTTGCCTCGACTTCTTCTAAAGTCTGGCCCATGACGGAAAGCTTCTTTGAGGAAAGAAGGGCATTGCCAGACAATTCCATTGCCATGCCCGAGAGCTTAACGTTGACTTTGCTGACAATGCCGGATATTTTTCCGCCCATTTGAGGGAAAGATTTCGCTATTAGGTTTAGATCTATGTCTTTACCCTCTAAATTGAGATCGAGATGAGGCGGCAAGTTTCTCAGGGACATGACGATATTGCCCTTTATAGCGCCATTTAGGATGTTGGCGTCGATGTCTTGAAAGCGGAGCTCATTTTTTGCGTATTTCCAGTTGGCCCCTGCTCTTTCAACGGGCAAGCCCACAAGCATACCTTGAGTAAAGGTTATATCGCCCATTCCTTGAACTTCGGGCAGTTTGCCGATTAACTTGATTTTGCCGCCCAGCTTTCCGGCCAGCAGCTGTTCCTTTAACGGAGGCCACAGGTTCTTTAACCGCTCTAGATCGAGGTTTTTAACTTTTCCCTCAAGATCTAGCTCGGGCGTTACGATACCGGAAAAAAAGATTTCTCCGTCGGCAATTTGCAGGCTCAAGTTTTCAATCTTGATCCCGTCTTTAATCAATATGGTAGCATTGCCTTTAGCTAGCACATCGTTGTAAGATGCATCTAATGTCGCCTTAATTGCGCTCATTTCGGGCTTTATTTCGATATTTCTTAAATCAATAGTGCCGAAGGGGCCTTTTATTTCACTTGATTTAATGTTTATAGCCCCCAAAGGCAATTCTTCCTCTGTGCCCTTGGGCTCAAAGCTTTTTGCTAGCTCAACTATTTTGTCAAAATCAAAAAGCGCACCGTCCAAGACCACGGACTTTAGATATAACTTCCCACCGATTAAAGCTAGCAAACTGGGTTTGGCTTCCAATTGTTTTATTGAAAAGATTTCTTCATCTTCTTTGGATAGAGCCAGGTTCTTTAAAGTATATCCTTTTATGGGGTTGCCAGAGACCGCCTCTAAGGTCAAATCGACCCCCAGGGCGTCCTTTGCCGCCTTAGGCGCCATTTCCTTGACTATCCCCGTGCCTACATCAAAAATAGCGACGATTAGCACGAGAACAATTAGGATGGCGGCAATACCAACCAGTATATGTTTTCCTTTAACCTTCATTACCGATTATCACCTCGATGGAACAGCTCGTTTAAAATATCACGTTTTTTATCGAGATCATTATTTTTTTGCCCTTTTCGACTTTCACCTTAGGTCCGCTTAATTTTTCTCCATTTTTACCCACCTTTACTTTGACATTCTTGGGTTGTTCCCAGGGATCAAAGACAGCTTTTAGCTTTAAAAATTTAACCCAGTCATTATTTTTCCATTCCTTTGGAAGGTCTATCATTATGAAGAAATTTCCGGGAGTTATATTAACCTTTACATCATGGTCCTTTCCCTTGTCATTGTCTAGCTTCGGGATCGACACCTTTATATTAAGGGTAGATCCCGGCGGTAGGTCTGTCTCTCCGCGGATATGCAATTTGTGTCCTTTCAGGGACACCTCGTTAATGTCAAGCTTACCGAACAGTTGATCGGCATATAGGCTAGTCGGGGGGATAAAAAACAAAAGCGATAACATGCAAAGTAAAAATATGGAAAGAAGACCCCTTTTTGTACCATATAATCTTTTAAGCATTGTCTGCCACCTCCATGGTGATATCTTACCACTTTTTTATTTCAACTTTATTTTAACCGATGCAATCTGGGAACAGGGACAGTAATTTTACTCAATGCGCTTTTGCCTTGCAGTGATCATCTCTTGCTTTAATTCGTGGTTTGCGTGTCATGCTGTCATATATAGCTTGACGACGCTATTTTTTGGGATGTAACAAAATGGCACTGTTGTTTTGCGATTCCGATGATCTGAGCTGGATCGGATATTACAATCTCTGCCCCTAAAAAAGATGCGATTATCTTGCCAACTACTTTTATCCGCTTCCCGGTCAAAGAGTCCTTAATTTTAAGTAAATGTTTGTTGTTATCGTAAATGACGAGGTAACATCGGCTGCCACTTTGTGACAATAACCACCTCGATCCGGACTTTTTGACTTCGTCTATCCTTATGTCGATGGTTACATAACTACCAGCCAAGTAGGGCAACTCAACATAGATTTGGCTTGGAGTAAATATCCTTTTTCGTGCCAGCTTCCAAAGGCCTAAGTTTTGGCCTCGCGCCCTTTTCGTTGCTTCCATTATGACCCCAAGATATTTCCCGTTAGGAGGGATGAAGTAAGGCAAAGCCAGCCCCTTCTCTACCAGTGCTTCATTGACCATTTTTTCCCCATTTTCAGTGCTTACCCACACGTAAGCAAGCAATCTGCCGTATTTATCCCTCTCTTCTTTGTCAAGTTCTATCCTAATCTTTTTATTTGAAAGGAGCGAAGCGTTAAAGATTTTGGCCTTCCTGGCAAGTTCTTCTTCCCCGCGACGTGGGTGGTGCATTTCGGGGGTATCAATCAATAAATATCTAATTGTCTCTTTTTTGCCTTGATTGGTTAACGTTACGATGGTATCACCGTCGACGATGTCGGTGACGAGAGCCTCTTTTTCTCCTAAGTTTAGGAATAACGAAAAAAGACTTATTAAAAAAGCGGCAAGGAGCACTTTTCGGACAAGGCCTTTTCTGCCCCCTGCCGCAAGAGGATTTCTCACGACTTTACTTTCCCTTCAGCTCCGGGAATAGCCTAAGCAGTCCCTCTCCTTCTTTGATCCGCTTCAGAGCTATGTTTGTTGGCAGTAAGAATACTAGTTCGTTGGCCTGGTGTACCGTGGCGCTGAACAAATGGCCTCCAACGGTATTTAAATCTGAATCGCCGAGTATTACATGAAAGTGCATGTGGATTTCCCCGTCCTCTTTTTCGTTAACCGATCCTGTCATGGAAAGAAGTTCCATCGGTTCGCTGAAAACTTTCTTTTTGTATTCTTCTCCGCTAAACCATCCTATCTCAACATCTTTCATCATTCCTACCGAAGAAACCAAGACTGCTGATTCTATTCCCTCGTTTTTCAAAATAGCTGTAAGTTCTTTAAAAAAATCATCATCCTCTTTCAGGCGTACTATTAGATAATTTTTGTCCCGAGCGTAAATGTTTTTACAAGACATGACGGTCTCCCCCTTCTTTGTGCTCTTTGCGTTACATTATGTTATCATGAAATTCCATGGCAAAATCTTCGACCTGGTCAGATTGAACATTCATATTTGGGCAAACCTCCCAGGATGAGTGCGGATCCTATATCCCTTTATATGAGATATTATATTATCAATATGAGGTGAAGGGGTCAGTGAAGACTAAAATAAAGGAGATACCGCGAGATGTCGCGGAAAAGCTAATTAACGCTAACAGAGAAAAATTGATGGTTTATGCTGACGTCCTATCGAAAGCCAATGTACGCGCAAGGCTGACTGGTTCGATCGATTATCGGGATATTTTCGATGAACATATAATAGATTGTGCCATGGCGCTTCCATTGTTGCCCCTTAAAACGAAGGTTATTGACGTTGGAACGGGAGGCGGGTTGCCCGGGATTGTTTGGGCTATATGTAGGAGCGACGTTTCGGTGGTCCTTTTGGATAGCGTTAAGAAGAAATGCGCGGCGCTTGAAGATATTGTGAGAATCTTAAGACTAGAAAATGTCCAAGTTTGCCGTGCTAGGGCTGAAGAGTTCGCTAGCCTGAACCAAGAAAAGTATGACGTTGCTACAGCACGTGCCGTTGCCCATTTGGGAGTTTTGCTCGAGTACTTTTCTCCCTTTGTAAAAATTGGAGGGAAATGCATTGCCTTTAAGGGGCCTCGTGCATTCGAAGAATTAAGGGAATTTCACGGCAAGGAAAGGATACTGGGATGGTCTGGGCTTGAAATTTGGGGATACGATGTATCTGGTAAGAGGTTATTTATTTTTACGTGGCAGAAGGCCAGCGATGCCGAAATAAAACTTCCCAGGAGAGTTGGAATCCCCGAAAAAAGGCCGTGGTGGAGGTGAAGTTTTTGCGAATTATAGCTATCGCAAATCAGAAAGGTGGAG
>Ga0116189_1003699_pt1 | contig 10901 bp, 8 predicted proteins | sample AD_JPNTR3_MetaG_FD_89895 | JGI IMG/M metagenome (GOLD analysis project Ga0116189, IMG submission 89895) | Active sludge microbial communities of municipal wastewater-treating anaerobic digesters from Japan - AD_JPNTR3_MetaG | ecosystem: Engineered > Bioreactor > Anaerobic > Digestate | place... | reverse complement strand
TCCATTCCGATCGCGTCCCCAATCGCCCTGATCAGATCGAGATCGAATCCCAGATATGCCCCGGTCTTCTCGTCCTGAAACTCAAAAGGCGGGAAGTCGGCGCTAGTTCCCACCTTGAGAACTGGCTTGGCCGCTCCAACACCAGGTGCTGCAAATGCCACCACAACCAACGAACATAAACATGCAAGGGCTAACAGTCTTTTCATGACAGCTGACCTCTCCTCCACCATAATTCGTATCTGCTGCATGAGTATACACTGCTCGGAGGCCTATTGTCAATAGCACGCGTCAGAATTTCAGGGCGCCCGATTCGTAATGAGCGTAATATCCCCACGTATATGTGGGTTATCTCGTTTTCACATCAGCCGATCGATGCAGCATCCGCCTTCAGTTTTTCGTAGTTATTTGAGGTATATTTATAATATTCGGGTCTTGCATAAGCATCGCTCTTTCGGATCAATTGTGGCAGGAGATGGGCATGGGGAGTGTCGTTTCATGAATTCGTCAGATCTTGTGTCCGTTATCCGCACAACGCGTGCAACATATTCGAGTTGCCCGATTCAACCGGCTCATCCTCGTCGCCTAAGATATCATGGCAAACCAACTACATGATCGAGCCTTCAAGGCCAACCTCGGGCGTCATCTGCTGTTGATCATCTTCCTGATCCGCCGCTCGACACCGTCGGGCAAGGGCTTAACATCTATTCTGAAGTCTTCCTCGCTGTAGCCCGCGCAGGCGCCATCCGCGTTATCGGAGCCTTCAGCCCATTTTGGCGGACCTGCTGGGACGTACGGCTCTTTCTCGAGCAAGTTATGGAGGATGATGAGGGCCGTATCTTTGTCGGGAATGCGCCCTCTCGATGTTGCATCCGGATCGTTTTGGGCATACGGTGGTATGGGTGAACCTACACACGAAGGACATCCATCTTCACACGGGCAATTCTGTATCAGGTTTAGGCAGGCTTCCATAACCTCGTCAATCATCTTGTAGGCCTTCTGCGCAAACCCCACTCCACCCTGGTGCCTATCGTATATGAACAACGTGGGCACGCCCGTGTTCGAGGAATCCACCGCCGTGCCTATGTCCATGGAATCGCACATTGCAAATAGAGGGATAACAGCAGATGCAGCATTCCCTATTCCTATTAGGCCCTCCGCCGGAATTCTGCCGAGGCTCGCCACGAGCTTCGCGGCACTTTCAGGGAGCATGATCCATGCCGCAGTGGTGGGAAGGTTGTTCTCTGGCAAGTTGACCTTGCCATACCCTATACTGTCGCGCTCGTAGAACTTGATCTTCCGAAACATATATGTCAGATTGGTGACCGTTACGTCACCGAACTCGACTTCGCTCTTCCTCCACATCTTATTCTGCTCTTTCTCCTCGATCTGGACGCGCGTCTCCGTCACCGATTGGGTGAAATAATCCACATCCGCCTTGTGGATGTAGGCCACCTTCTCCACAAGATTGAGGTCTGACACTAGATATGTTTCACCTTCATGCATGTACACGGCCTCCGGGTGGACTTGTTCGAATGCGCTCAGCTCGTCGATGGTGCCGATAACCCGGTTCCCATGGTCAGATGAGGTATCCACTATGGTGTAAGTATTCTCCGACATATTACGGAGCTTCACATCATTGGCCGGAAAGCCCCGGCCAATCCAACGCCAGCCCAGTCTAGTCCTGAGAACCTCTCCCTTCTCTTCAAGCAGCTCTATGAGGGCTGGCGCATACTCTCCAAAATCCGCAAGTTCCAGCGGACTGATAGGGAGTTCCATCGCCGCGGCACGAAGATGGCCCACGAGAATGTAGGGGTTTGCGGGATTAACGACTGCATGCTCGGGAGAACGGTCGAAAAAGTATTCCGGGTGCCCCATAAGGTATTGGTCGATAGGCAGATCGTGGGCGATGAATACCGAGAGTGATTCTTCGCCCTTTCGCCCAGCGCGCCCAGCCTGCTGCCATGTGGACGCTATCGTTCCGGGATAGCCTACTATGATGCTCGCGTCGAGGGAACCGATATCGATCCCAAGTTCCAGAGCATTAGTGCTCACCACTCCCAACAGTTCTCCCGAGAAAAGCTGCCTTTCGATCTCCCTTCGTTCACTAGGAAGGTACCCTCCCCTGTATGGCTTGATCTTCTTCGCAAGCGACGGCGAGTTGCGCTGTAGACTCTCAACGGCGTACTTGTATATCAGCTCGGCGACGACCCGCGCCCTTACAAAGGTTATCGTGGGAACTTTCGACTCAATCAGTTTCACCATGATCCGCTCAGCCTCTGAATTGGAACTTCGCCGCTGAATTGTGTTTTCCAGCCGCGGCGGATTCCAAAACACGAACTTCCGCGGCCCCCTTGGTGCCCCATCATTGTCGATCACCACAACATCCTTGCCGGAGATCGCGCCTGCGAGCTCGCCGGGGTTGGCTATAGTCGCAGAACAGCATATAAACGTAGGATCAGACCCGTAATGAGCGCACACTCTGCGAAGCCTATGCACTACATTGGCCACGTTGGATCCAAACACGCCCCTGTATGCATGAATCTCGTCTATGACCACATATCGCAGGCCCGCAAAGAACCGACGCCAACTTGGATGGGACGGAAGAATGCCTTGATGCAGCATGTCGGGGTTTGTGAGGATCACGTTGGCATTCTCCCGCAGTTTGCGCCTTGTAGAATCCGGAGTGTCGCCATCATATGTTCCCGACCTGATGGGAAGATCGGGTTCAAGCTCTACAAAGCGCACAAGCCCCCTCTGCTGGTCCTGCGCCAAGGCTTTGGTGGGAAAGATGTACAGGGCTGTTGCGCTGCTATCTGCCATAAGAGCCTCTATGACCGGGATATTGTAGCAAAGAGTCTTCCCGCTTGCTGTAGACGTGACCACTACTATGTCCTGTTTCGCCCTGGCGCGGGAGACTGCCTCAGCCTGATGGGTATAAAGCTCCGATATGCCCATCTCCTTCAGGCTGGAGGATATGGGAGGCGCAACAGGCGGCGACAACTGAGCATAGCGAGCCTCCCTCGGCGGAATGGTCTCTACGTGCACCACCTGGTCTCGATAATCATACTCGGACATCACTGAGTTGATAAACTTGCTTGCGTCCAAAGCCTGTCCCTCCATATCCCACGCATAGCCGGCCGTCGAATTCTGCACGTTCGTCAGCGGGCTATATAGCACCATTCAGACGCCTGGAAGTATCACGCCCAGGCCTTGCGTGTAACCTGTTCTGCAGGCGATAGTATTCTTCTTCTACATCAGCCCCGATTCCTCCAGCTCGCTTTTAGCACGCAAATTTCAGAGTATATGCGCCATTGCAAAGGACATCAGAGCCACCGTCCGATTCGCGGGCATACCGGACCTGCAATAGGCTGAGGGCCTCTTCCCCTTCTTCGATGCATTGATGTATTGCATCGTCGGGGCATCGAGGCCCTCAGCGGCGGACGTGCGCTTCTACCGTCTGGTGGGGATATAGACCTTCTGCCCAGGAGTAACCTCCTCAGTAACTGACATTCCATTTGCAGCCGCTATACGGTCTGGAGGAACCCCGTATCTCCTTGCTATCCGGGCAAGGGTATCTCCGGGTCCAACCACGTAGAAAGTCATCGCGTAAGGATCAAGGGTCACAGGACTAATGGTCTCGGCCGAAGTCACCACTTGCAGTTCGACAGGTCGATAGACTTCCACGTCTACACGGAGCGAGCCCTCCACATCCAACCTGTTTGGCGCCGATTTTCCCACTACCACGGTGTGTGTCGAGGACCTTGGCTCCGCCCTGTCTCCCGCTCTGACCCCCGGAACTTCCGCAGAATCCGAAAACTCTATGGGGATATCGAGCGCGAAGTTGATTGGGAATTGTCCCTCTTCATCCTCGTCCACGTCGCTCAAGATTGCCCTGGCAGTGAGAAGTCCCCTCAGCGAAACCTCATCATCGGTGGTCTCTATATCGGACAGCCCCAGTAATCCGATGCTGCCTTCAACATCCTCCATTCCGGTGAACGAATATCGCCTCATGAGCGCTTGAAGCGCAACCGAATCGTGCAGATCTAGATCGATCATGCCCTCTCCCACAAGCTTCTCCACTGTAATCCCCGCCGTATCGATATCCACTATCTCCTGGGTTTCAGAGTCGATGTCAACGATGACCGACAGACGTTCTGATGAGACCAAGTCCACGTCTACATCGAGGATGCCATCGATACTCACTTCAGCATCGGAAAGGAGGATCGCGGAAACATGGGAGAGCGCCAGCCGGGTTAGGGCAGTCATTCCCTTCTCAGCAGCGGGAACATCAAAAGACGCATGTATGGGGACGCGCTCAAATCGGAGTATGTTGAGAGCCGGAACCCCTCTGACAACGGTCGAAGCAATTTCCACAGAAATCTCAGCGTCAAGAGTTACCTTCCCGTCTCCAACCTGTATCCCGATTACTCTGGCAGTTCCTGCCGCGCCACATGCCGATTCGCTCCCCAGGCAAGCCGCTTTTTCATCTGGGATACTAAGGATCTCGGAAAACTCGACCTTCTCCGAAAACGACTCATGTATGCTGGTTACATTTATCTCTTCGGAATGGACAGATATGCGTGACCCGCCTGTAGCCTCTGCGGACACAGCGGCCTCAACAACCTCGTCCCGCAAAGCTCTTGCTGAGGCCATGATAGTGGCAGCCAGGAGGAGCCCGCGTGTGCCGGTGGTTTCCACCTCCAACTGCGATAGGGTAAGATCCACTTTAACCCTGTCCGAGACGGTGGCTCCCGGCGCCGGTATCACCGCTTCAAACCTCGGCTCGGACATGACGGCCTTCCCGACAAAATCCGGGGCGCCTTTGGCCACATAGAACACGGTGGATTGCACGTAGCCTGTGACTTTGATCTGCCCGTCCATGGGTTCCACTGAGGCCACAATCGGCACGCCCTGGGCCCACAGGATCGAATGGGCAGAATCATCAGATATGTCCGGATGGTCCTGAAGTAATGCTACAGATCGCTGTAGGCTGATCTCAGCCATGCCTTGCGCAGCTACCCTCGTAATCGAGAGCTGCCTGTGCTCGAGCTGAATTCCCACTTCTTCCTCCCCCCTGGCGATGGCGGGTCAGTCCGCCCTCTGCCAGAGTATATGCTACATGTCACATGATAATGAACCTCCGGCACACCTCATCAAGGACTTGCTCCCTGGCATCCCGGGCGCCCTTGAAAACGACGCCCAGTATGTTAAGCCTGTTGACTGCGTGCAGTTTTTTCCCGAGGCTCTCTGCATCCTCCTGCCATATGCGCCTCACAACGCCTCGAGCGCGGTAGGATAGATACGGGACCCGGCTAAACTCATCCCTTCCGCCTCTCACTACGTGTCTGGCCATGAACGCCCTTAGCTCCTCTTGGCTCATGGGCACATGTCCGTCCGGTTCCTGCCGATATGCCCGAAGCTCCAGCACAGCCGCCAGTTTCCATCTGGGGACATGCCTACATGCCAACACAATACTGTCCCAAAACGCAGATGGGTCCGCAATATCGAGCAATACCAGATCTGCGAGGGACCCGAGCAGCTCTACATCGTATCCATTAGGCCACGGCAAGCGCCTTTCGGGCGCAGAAGAGCCCTGAAAATGGACTTGGCCATCAGCCTGCCAAGACGGCGCAGGGATGATTACCGCAAGCTTCATCCCTAGCCTGTGGCATTCCCGCGAAAGACAACGAACAAACCGCGAATACATGGAACACTCATCGTCGCCGAGCCCAGGGATGTTTACGGCTACCCCCGCCGCACCCGATGCGGCTGCTTCCCTGGCAATGGAGCAAGTGGTGGAAACTATGGCCGCCCGGCCGCTTCTGAGCAATGCCAAGGTTCCACAGTTGATATCAGCGGGGCCCGAAAGCATAGCAAAGAACTGAGTGCCCCCGGAGCTCCGCACCGTCTTCGCGGCGGCTGCAGACTCACGGGCTCAGGGTAGAAACTGAACGGATGATCCTACGGGCGATCCATAATCTGCGTGACTTTTCTTGGCAACTGGAATAGCTAAAGGCTCTGCCCCCTGCTTCCTCCCGCGCAAAGACCTGGATACCCTGATAGAGTCCACGCGGCCATTTTCTCGTTCGGTAAGGCCCACCGCGAGCGGCGAAGGACTCATAACCGAGCGCACCTCGCCGGTGTCGGCGATGGCGAACATGGGGAATAGGGCAAAAGTCCACGGCAGTTCGAAAGTGATGTCCAGATCCACAGTGCCCCCCTCGGCACCAGCCAAAGGATACATGAACGCGCCTACAGCTCGTTTGTGAACCATGAGCCTTTCGCCTGGAAACACATCTTCATAGCGTTTGCGCCGGTTGCCCTCTACCAAAGCCTCAACGGTGGTTCCCAGAGCTCGAGCTACACCCGATAGGGACTGGCCTTCTACAGCCCTCACCGTAACCCGGCATGAAGGCAAATCCTGGCTGAGCAGCCTTTTAATCTCGGGCCCCAGGACGCCGTCGGCCACGAGCCTGTAGGCTGCCTGGCATTGGCGCACCGCGTCCCTGGTAAAGGGCCCATACTTTCCGTCGCAGGGGCCGGGGTCAAATCCCAGGCACGTCAGCCTGGCTTGAACCTTTGTGGTGCTCATGCGAGGAAAAAGTGGTTGCCATATATCCATGGCACGTATCTCCCATAAACGCGACGCTTGACTTCGACACGATATACTCCAGGCGATTCCAATGCCGCCTCGAGGTCCACGCCCTTTTCTTCCAAAATCGCATCGCCGTTATGGATGATGCGGATCAGCCCCGGCTCTGGCGCATGAACATTGAGGCAGGCTCCACGAGAAAGGCACGCCCTCGCGCCCATCTGAACAGCATTGTCGCCGCACACTACCTCACATTTGAATCCGCTGGCCTTCGCCACCTTGTCCGCCCCCACGAAGCAACGGCCGGCCCGAAGCGCCTCATACACTAGGGCGATGTCGTGCGCAGCGTCATAGTTGAAGGCCTCTTTTGCTAGAATGTACGTGCAGACCGTTTTGAAATCATCAGAGTAGCGGCTGAGCAATCCATGGCTATCAGTTCCTCCTATCCCGATGATCCTCCGAGATTGGCTAAGGCTGTAGCGGTCCCATGTATCAAGGACGTCCTGTATTGGTCCGGCTTTCGCGGCTTTTGGAAACAGAACGTAGAAAATGAGTTCAAAGATGTTCTTTGCTTTTCCCGTAATGTCATAGGTGTGGTTCCATATCTCGATTCCGTCAAACGGGCCTGCGTCCCAATCCGTCCACGGGTACTCTAAATACTCGCCCTTCACGACAGCACCGCCCGTAGGATGGGCAATGATGCCGATACCCCCCGCTTTCCGAACTGCTGCAATGTTCTTAGACGGGTCATCGGACGGATCAATGGCGCAGGGGATATCAAGGGCCAGGTAATGGTCGGCTTTTGTCTTGGGAGTAATTTCCTCGCCAACGACGAGGAGGCAACAGTCATGCCACCCTTCGTATCCCCTGAGCTTTGCTTCTATAGTGTTATGGTCGGTAAGAATCAGGAAGTCGACATCGGCATGATTTGCCTCCAGCATGATCTGGTCGATGTCGCCGCGTCCATCCGAAAAAGTGCTATGGACGTGGATTACGCCACGATATTCGTGGGTCACCTCAATCGCTCCTCTGCAGCAGACTCGCTGTATACCGCAGACTATCTATATTCCACAGGAGCGATTTCCGTGAAAAAAGAGCAAACCTCCTTCCATAAATACACGGAAAGGAGGTTATCATTGAAACCGGCACGCCCCTACCGGAGCGGAGACACCAACAGGTGAGCCGGCATGCGCGTTTTCTGCCCTTATCAGGACATGTGCAGCATTCTTGCGTTCAAACGTCAGCCTAGACGTGATCAGCAAAGGCAGTTATGATCCTGCACACCCTATCCTGGTTTCCATGCCCTTGTTCTTAACCCTTACTTCGACGGTAGATGTGAGCACATCAGCGTAAGTATATGATACCCGTTTCACGCTCCGCGGGTCCTCATCTATACGCACAACGAAAACCCTAGGATAAGTTTGTTCCAATACGCCTTCGGCCTCAAGGATTTTTTTGCGGCCCTGGTTCGCGCGAAGCTTAACAGGCTTGCCTACAAAAGAATCAAGATCTTCTCTGATCCTGTCCAGGACATTATTGCCCGCCAACGCCTTCACCTTCCTTTCAAGCCTCAGCTTTTGTTATTCTATCACGGATGAGGTATAAAGTCAAGTAAAGTGAATTAGTATATCAAACGGCTTGGCTTAATGTCAAGGTCCGTTTTGTGGCTGCGAAATTGAACATAGCTGGAAATCAGTATTATGAAGCTGTTGGGGCTGCAATGGGACATGCCGGCGATCAGGGGCGCAGTTGCCAAAACCTCTCTTACCCCGAGCTCGAAAAAGATGCTGCGAAGTTTATCCGCTGCTAAGAGCGGTTTGGCTCAGCTCCCTGTTGCACCTGTCTTCGCTGTTCCGATACGTCCAAGTTCGTTGCGCAAAGCATCTCTGTAAATCACACCCTTGCCTTTCTCGAGCATGTAAAGCCCTTTGCTTTGGCGTCGGCGGGCACAAGGTAAAGATGATGCCGATTCCGTGAGGCCTTGCATAGATGTACACCCGTTGGGTAGCGGGACTTCTTCCAGTCAGTCGACTCAACAGACTTGCCGGGCGAACAAGCAAGCTCCAGACATAGATTTTCTCTGGAGCTTCCTCATGCGCTGCCTGACTCACATCAGTCAACGTTAGATTCCTCTGGCTATTCCGTGCAAACGTCAAGGCATGTAGTTTCTAGCTGATTGATTGTCCCTGTTCGCGCCTGCCCCAAAAACCCCCATGGGCGTCTTGGGCATGCTCGTGCGCATTTTCCCCCTAGTCTGAATCCCACCCACGCCAGGCCGCTTGGTTATTGTATTTTCTATGGCCTCTTCTATCCTGATGATCTCCTCCACAGGCGTGTTCACCACTTTCTCCGCCAATAGGACTGGATCGAGGCAGTGGATCAACACCCTCCCGGGTGAACTTGCGAAGTTGGCACCCGCCTCCATCAAGGCCTCATAAAACGACTGGCATGCCCCTGCAATGATCACAAGGCCATCTTTGTCCATCTCGTGTTGTCTGGCCACACGAACTGCGTTCACGTATGCTTCCGAATTCCAGTAACTGCTCATTGAAGCGCGATCAGAATTCTTTTTTTTAAGAGCATCGTGGCCAGTAAGAACCAGCACATCAGGTGAATGCTCATCGAGCAATGGACCAACGGCCGCAGTCTGATCTTGAGGGGGAACATGTTCTCCCACGACAGGAACTCCTAGTTCCTTATAGTATTTCATGCAATCTCTGAGGTAATCGGCATCCCCATCTATATGAAGCACCCTGCCCGGAAGGTCAAAGATATCCTCGGCCAAAGCAGCTGACCCTCTCGATCGCCTGCGTTCCTTCTTGTATCTCGCCTGTTCCTCGGTTATCCTCCGCACACGCACCGTTCTGAGATGTTCTGCCGATTCACGCATCACCTTCCGCTTGAAATCGAGTAATTGACGTTCTTCTACAATAGACAAATCCGATATTGGAGCGTCTGCAAGGAGGCGCATATTCAACCCTTTCAGGGTTGCGGTTGCATCGCCCACGGCATATGAGTCAACCCGAATTACCTGAAAGAAGACGTCGCCCCCGTATGACTTCCGGGTGACTATGTCGCCTTCTCGAATTCTGTTTCTGTTAGCCAAGGGCCCTTCCCTCCTTTTTCAGGAACTGATCGAATCTTCGCTATGGACCTCGCCCATCGCAAAAGCGTGCCATAAGCGTACCCTGTTTAAACAACGATCTTCAGTTCCCGTTCAGGATATGTGGGATAAGGGTAAGGAGAAACGTGCCGAGATGCACAGAGTTTAGCGCTTGCAAGCATACAATCCCCAGGCATAATCGAAGGTTTTGGAGAACATGGAAGAGCGCTGATACAGCCTTGGCTGTTCAGAGAGTGTGCCAAAACATGGGGACATGGACGCGGATCGGAAAGCAGCCTACCGGGTGTGCTTGTCGGCCACCTTCGAGGCACCATAGGAATCTGGCTTTATACGGGCGGAAAACCCGGTTCCGCTGATCATCCCGACTATGTCGCGGATAAGCTCCTTCGTCTTGCCATTAACGCCAACATCCAAATGTATCTCGATGTTGACATCGGCATATCCGTTTTCCGCAAGCTTGTGGGCAACCTGGCTGGCAAGGTCGAGGCTCTTTGACGCCTCATAAAAGATCCGTTGTCTGAGGCCTGTGCCAATAGTCTCGTGCTCGCGACAGTAGTAATAGCGGGCCCCACGTCCGACCCTGTGGATCACTATCGCGCTGACAAAGCAGGTGTCACCGTTCACCTGGGAATCCGTTCCAATGATCAGCTTGTATTCTTCATCCGGCATGTCATGGACAAACGCCATGATGTCATCGAATGTCTCTTCGAATGTAAGGCGTCCTTTAGTAGGACTTATGAAGTATTTCAACCGTTTTCACCTGCCCTGTATGCGACGTATGCACGCGATATCGCCGCAAATTCCTCTAAGGAGAGGGTCTCTGCACGCCTTCCTCCATCAACAGACGCGCATGAAAGGACTTCTTCAACAGCATCTCTGTCTCCTGCAAACAAATGGGACGCAAGCAGTGCATTCCTGAGAGTTTTACGGCGTTTGCCATACCCCGCGCTCACGATGGAGAACATCATGTCCGCATCTGCCTCAACAGGAGGCGCCGACCTCATAGTCATCTGGACCACAGCAGAGCGAACCGAGGGAGGCGGATCGAACGCTGTTGGAGGCACTTCAAAGAGCAAAACGGGTTCAGTGAAATACTGAGTCTTCACGGAAAGCTCGCCATAGGCTCTCGAACCAGGCTTAGCCGTGAGCTTCTGGGCGACCTCCAATTGCACCATTAGGGTTAGC